>Ga0207712_10000199_pt1 | contig 60814 bp, 66 predicted proteins | sample KBSS44metaG_FD_184402 | JGI IMG/M metagenome (GOLD analysis project Ga0207712, IMG submission 184402) | Switchgrass rhizosphere microbial communities from Kellogg Biological Station, Michigan, USA - KBS S4-4 metaG (SPAdes) (version 2) | ecosystem: Host-associated > Plants > Roots > Rhizosphere...
TCGGCTGGAGCACGCGATGCATCTGGTCGCCTGCGATGATGCGGCGCGCGATGCGGCGCATGTCATCGTAACAGGACGCAAGAACCCGATTGGCATCGACAGTGCCGGCCAAAACCACGCCGTCGCCCCTCCCCTATCTTATGGCCGCATGATGGCGGCCGGAAGACTGGCGCTCAAGCGCAAAATGCGCCGGCGTCAGCCATACGATTACCCCCGTGAGATGGTAGAAGGAGAGAATGAAAATCGCCTTAAGCGTACACTGTCACGCCGCGAAAATTCTATTTCTTCCGCAGTTCGTCGCGAATTTCACGGAGGATGACGACATCGGCCGGATCGGCTGCAGGAGCCGAAGCATGGAAACGGTTCGCCGCGCGCACGATCAAGAACATAGCGAAAGCCACGATCAGGAAGTTGATTCCGACCGTTATGAATTGGCCATAGCCGAGCATCGGCACGCCCGCCGCCTTGAGAGCCGCATAATCAGTCGGCGACCCCTTATAGTCGGCCGGGATCGATCCAAGGAGAACGAAGAGTTTGGAAAAGTCGATCTTGCCGACAATCGCACCAATGATCGGCATGATGATGTCGTCGGTCAATGAACTGATGATCTTGCCAAACGCTGCACCAATGATGACGGCGACCGCCAGATCGACAACGTTGCCGCGAGCGATAAATGCCTTGAACTCATTGAACATGTCCGTCTCCCTGGACGTTCCGGGTGGGCCATGCGGTGTGATTGCGCAATCCCCCTTGGCTGGCAAGCCCGTAGCGCCTAACTTGCGCGCGATCCGGCCTGACGAGAGGTAAAACGCATGTCCATTCGTTCAATCGCGTTGCGTATGTTCGCTCCGTTTCTTGCGCTTTCGCTGGCGAGTTGCGGACTCAACAGCATTCCTACCGCCGAGGAAGAGGCGAAAGGGCGTTGGGCCGACGTGCAAAACGAATATCAGCGCCGCGCCGATCTCGTGCCCAATCTTGTCGCGACCGTGAAGGGCTATGCCGCGCAGGAAAAAGATGTGCTCGTAGGCGTCACCGAGGCCCGCGCAAAGGCAACGTCAATCCAGGTGAAGGCTGAAGATCTCCAGGATCCCGCAAAGCTCGAGCAATATGGCGCGGCGCAAGGCTCCCTCAGCCAGGCGCTCGGCCGCCTGCTCATGGTAACGGAAAATTATCCCGACCTAAAATCGAACCAGAATTTCCTTGCGCTGCAATCGCAACTCGAAGGCACAGAAAATCGCATTACTATCGCCCGGCGCGATTACAACGCCGCGGTGCAGGCCTATAACACCCGTATCCGTACTTTCCCTGACGCTATAGGCGCGAAAGTCTTTTATGGTGCCAAGCCGATGGCGACTTTCGAGGCAACGACGCCCAATGCCCAAACCGCTCCCACGGTGAAATTCTAAGGACATTGGCAGTGTTTCGACTACGTCCCGCCGGGATGACGGTGATTTATTCGTTTCTGCTCCTCCTTGCTTTCCCGGCCCAGGCTCAGACATTTCCCAAGCTTACCGGCCGCGTCGTCGACACGGCCAATCTCCTTAGTCCGGAACAGGAAACCGCGCTCGACACCAAACTGGCCGCATTAGAAACAAAGAACAGACGCCAGCTGGTTGTCGCCACGATCCCCGATCTCCAAGGTTATGCGATCGAGGATTATGGCTATCGACTCGGCCGCGCCTGGGGCATCGGGGAAAAGAAAATTGACAGCGGCGCGCTGCTGATCGTCGCGCCCAAAGAACGAAAGGTCCGTATCGAAGTCGGCTACGGTCTCGAGCCGATCCTGACCGATGCCCTCTCCAGCACGATTATCCAGAGCCGCATCCTCCCCGCCTTTCGCAGTGGCGATATGCCGGCCGGCATCATTGCCGGGGCAGATGCGCTGGTCGAACTGCTGAGCTTGCCCGACGAACAGGCCGAAGCCCGCGCAAAGCGCCTGGTAGCGGACGCCCAGGCCAAGGATGAAGGCGGCATTCCAATCGGACTGATCTTCTGGGGAGTTGTGATCGCCATCATCTTGTTACAGATGCTCCGGGGTCGAGGCCGCGGCAGTGCATTCCGCGGCGGCCGAGCGCCGGTAATTCTCTGGGGACCGGGTCTTGGCGGCGGTTGGGGTGGTGGCGGTAGCAGCGGCTGGGGCGGCGGCGGTTTCTCGGGCGGCGGCGGCTCATTCGGCGGCGGCGGATCGTCGGGAAGCTGGTGATGGATCTCTCCGCACAGGACCGCGCGGCGATTGCCGCAGCCGTTACAGAGGCCGAAGCCTCAACCGACGGCGAGGTAATGATCATCGCCGCTGACGCATCGGACGCCTATCACGACGTCGCGCTTCATTGGGCCATACTGGTAATGCTGCTGGCTCTTGCCGTGCTCGCGAGCTTTCCCGATTTCTATCTCGGCCTGATCGACCGCGTTACGGGCGGCTGGCAACATGTGTGGACGGTGCGGGAGATATTCACGCTGGCGCTGTTCGTCGCCGCCGTGAAATTCCTCGCGATGCGGCTGATCCTCGCGTGGCGGCCGCTGCGGCTCCGGCTCACGCCGCGTTCCACGAAATCCCGACGCGTGCGGCGGCGTGCGATCGCTTTGTTCAAGGCAGGCATCGAACAACGCACGGCAACGCGCACGGGCGTACTCCTCTATCTTTCACTTGCCGAACATCAGGCCGAAATCGTTGCAGACGCCGCTATCCACGGCAAGGTGCCGCCCGAACGTTGGGGTATTGCAATGGCCGGGCTGGTAGACTCCCTACGTTCCGGGCGGCCGGCGGACGGTATCATCGCGGCGGTCGCCCAGATCGGCGCCATCCTCGCCGAGACCTTCCCCCGCACCGGTGCGGACCCGGACGAACTTCCCGACAGGCTGATCGAGCTATGACCGACGCAATCGAAACTGTCTGGCAGGGCCGCTTCATCACGGTCCGCCGGGAAGGCCGCTGGGAATATGTCGGACGCGCCCGCAATATTCAGGCTGCCGTTATCCTGGCGATTGAGGATGGCCACGTCCTGCTCGTCGAGCAATATCGCGTACCGTTGAAGGCCAATTGCGTCGAGCTGCCTGCCGGATTGATCGGCGACGACACGGCAGGCGAAGCCGTCGAAATAGCGGCCGCGCGCGAACTCGAGGAAGAAACCGGCTACCGCGCCGGCCACATACAGCCGCTCGGCCGTTTCGCATCGTCTCCAGGCATGGTCTCGGAAACCTTCACGCTGGTCCGCGCCACGGACCTTGTCAAAGTCGGCGAGGGCGGAGGAGACGACCACGAAAACATAACCGTCCACCGCATCGCCCTCGATGCCGTCGGCGCCTTTATCGAAGAAAAACGCGGCAAGGGCGCCATCATCGATGTGAAGATCCTGCTACTGCTCGCTGCCGGAATCCTCGCAAAGAGTCAGTAGCGCAATTACCGCAGACAGGTTAGTCAACAGGCGTGACAGCAACCTCGGATCGCCGCGATGAGTAGCCAGCCGTCGGTTATCCGGCCTTCGGCGGGTCCCGCGCTCGATCGGGCGCGGCAGCTGCTGGACGATGATCCAGCACAGGCGTTGAACATTGTGCGGCAGATAGTGGCCATAGCGCCTCACAATGCTGCCGCGCATCGCCTTGCCGCCCGCGCACTCCGCCAAACCGGAAAGGATGAGGAAGCCGAGGTCGCCGAAATGGAAGCGATCCGCGCCTCCACCCACGATCCCGAGCTGCAGAAGGCGGCGGAGGGCCTGCTTTCCAACGAGCTTCATGTGGCCGAGCCGATCCTGCGCAAGCGCCTGAAGGAAATACCCACTGACGTCGCCGCAATCCGCATGCTGGCGGAACTGGCCGGGCGGATCGGACGGTACAAGGATGCGGAAAACCTTTTGCGACGTGCACTCGAGCTTGCACCCGCCTTTGCCGCGGCGCGGTCCAATCTGGCGACGGTACTTCATCGGCAGAACCGCACTGAAGAGGCGCTCGAGGAATTGGAAGTGCTGCTGGCAAAAGATGCAGCGAATCCGGGGCACGCCAATCTCAAGGCTGCAGTGCTGACGCGGGTCGGCGAATTTGAGGAAGCGCTTGCGCTCTATGAGAGCGTCTTAAAAGCATCGCCGCATCAGCCGAAAATCTGGATGAGCTATGGCCATGCGTTGAAGACAGTAGGGCGGCAGGAGGACAGCGTCGCTGCATATCGGCGCGCGCTATCCATCCGGCCGGCGCTGGGGGAAGTGTGGTGGAGTCTCGCCAACTTAAAGACGGTCAAGCTTGATGATGCTGATATCGCAATCATGCAGGACGCGCTTCGGCAATCAAGGCTGTCGGAAGATGATGTCTTCCACCTCCATTTCTCGCTCGGAAAAGCGTTCGAGGATGCGGGTAATGTGGAAGCGTCTTTTAATCATTATGCGAGCGGGAATGCGCTGCGAAATGCGCAGCTGGAGCATGATCCGGGAAAGATCTCGCGGCAGGTGCAGCGTTCAATCGACACGTTCACCCCGGCTTTTTTCGCGGAGCGGAAAGATCAGGGCTGCCAGGCCGCTGACCCGATCTTCATCGTCGGCATGCCCCGCGCAGGCTCAACGCTGATCGAACAAATTCTGTCCAGCCATTCCCAAGTGGAAGGTACGATGGAGTTGCCTGATATTCCCGCTCTGGCGAAAAAGCTCGGCTTGGAGAATGTCTCTCATCTAACCGGTTTGGCGGGCGCTACCCCGGACACCCTCCATGAGCTTGGAGAGGAGTATCTCGAGCGGACCCGGATTCAGCGTAAGGAAAATAAGCCATTCTTTATCGACAAAGCGCCCGGCAATTGGCTATTTGTGGGCCTTATCCAACTGATACTTCCGAATGCCCGGATCATTGACGCACGACGGCATCCGCTGGATTGCGGGTTTTCCAATTTCAAGCAGCATTATGCGCGCGGGCAGGCTTTCAGCTACAAGCTCGAAAACATTGGCAGCTATTATTCCAACTATGTGCGGCTGATGGCGCATTTTGATGCGGTGCTTCCCGGACGCGTCCATCGCGTAATCCATGAGCGACTGATCGATGATCCGGAAAATGAAATCCGTGCGCTGCTGTCTGCGCTTGACCTTCCGTTTGAAGAAAGCTGCCTGCACTTTCATGAAAACCGGCGCGCCGTTCGCACCGCGAGCAGCGAGCAGGTCCGTCGCCCGATTAATAGAGCAGGTGTTGATCAATGGCAGCCCTACTCGCAATGGCTGGATCCGTTGCGCGCAGCACTGGGACCAGTGCTTGATGCCTATCCCCACGTTCCAGATTGTGACGAATTCGTCACAGTTTCTTCCGAATAGGATCGGTCTTCCCCTCAGGAAAGATTTTCCTTGCATTGCAGCAAAATCGAACGAAGATTGCTTGCATCAATGTAAGGGGGGCCTTCATGAGTGCACCGACCAAGCGCGGCATAAAAAAGACCAGCGGCGCAATTTTATTGGCATCAACCATTCTGACGCATTCCGGTAGCGCCTTTGCACAGGAAACCGTCGCAGGGGAAAACGACGTCATCATCGTTACCGCCCAGCGGCGCGAGGAAAATCTCCAAAAGGTTCCGATCAGTATCCAGGCGATTGGAGAGGCGAAGCTTGAGCAACAACAGGTTGCCAGCTTCGACGATTATCAGAAGTTGCTTCCTAGCGTCACATCGCAATCCTTCGGGCCGAGCCAAGCGCAAATCTTTTTTCGGGGCATTACTAGCGGCGCAGACGGTCTTCACGCGGGTTCTTTACCTACGAGCAGCATGTACGTGGACGAAATTCCACTTACGTCGATTGGCGGAACACCTGATTTCCACGTCTATGATGTTTCACGTGTGGAGGCGCTAGCGGGTCCACAAGGTACGTTATTCGGCGCCAGTTCACTGTCTGGTACGCTGCGTTTGATCACCAACAAGCCCGACCTCTCCAAATTCGAAGGCGGGATGGATGCGGAGATCAACAAGTTTGGCAAAGGAGACTGGGGCGGGCAGCTCGAGGGATTCGTCAATCTCCCGCTTTCCGACATGGCGGCTTTACGCGTCGTGGGGTTCTACACCAAAGATGGCGGGTATATCGATAACGTACCCGGCGTACGTACGTTCACGCTTGACGACGACGATCCGAATACTCCCGAAGACGACCACCCAGAGACATTTAAAACCGTCAATAATTCTGCACTTGTAAAAAAGAACTTCAACGATAACGAAACCTATGGCGGCCGGGCGGCCCTGAAAATCGATCTCGATGATAATTGGACGGTGACGCCGCAGGTTATATATCAACGCCAGAAAAGCCACGGCAGTTTCTTGTTCGACCCGGATGTGGGTGATTTAAAGGTGCAAGACTTCCTGCCGTCCAAAAATCTTGATCGTTGGGGCCAAGCTTCGCTGACTATTGAAGGGAAGCTGAGTGACTGGGACGTCGTTTACGCTGGCGGATATTTCAAACGTAAAGTGAATAATACTTCTGATTATTCCCAGTATAGTGTTGTTTACGATCAATATTTATATTCAAGTAACGCTCCAGGGTACGCAACCTATTATCCGGATGGAAATGGGGGATTCCTCGATCCTACCCAGAACGCAATCACCAGCGATAAATATACCAAGCAGACGCATGAACTGCGGGTAAGCTCGCCGAGCGATAAGCCTTTCCGCCTGACGGCTGGCCTTTTCTTTCAGCGCCAAACTGATTTCATCAAAGCGGATTACGAAATTCAAGGCATCGGCGGGATTCCCGATCCCCCTGCAGGCCGAGATGGTCTTTGGATTTCTCCGTTTCCCGGAATCAGCAACGGAAATACCGTTTATTTGACACGGCTGAAGCGCATCGACCGCGACTATGCCGCATTTGCCCAGGCTGAATATGACATTGTACCTACTGTGACGCTGACAGCGGGGGTTCGGGAATATATTTACGACAACACCATGTTCGGCTTCTCCGGCACCACAGGTAGCGGCATCCGTCGCTGTACGGCTACGCCGGTTCCGAAGCGCGATGATCAGCCCTGCATCAATACGAACGTAAAGGCAGAAGGCGACGGACGAATTTTCAAGTTCGGCGCAAAATGGCAGGCTACGCCGCGCATTATGTTCTACTCTACCTGGTCGCGCGGATTCCGCCCCGGCGGCACCAATCGGAACAAATTGACCAAAGCGTACGAGCCGGACATCCTAGACAATTATGAAATCGGCTGGAAGACGCAGTTCGGCCGGGTTTATTTCAATGGTGCCGCGTTTTACGAAAAATGGAAAGGTATCCAATACGCGCTCATCCCGGTCGGTCAGAATGGACAGACCAGCACGTTCAATATCGGCAACGCCCGGGTGTACGGCATTGAAGGCGATGTGTCTGCGCGGTTTGGGGGCTTGGTCCTCTCCGCCGCCGGCACATATATCGACGCAAAGCTAACCACGCCGGTTTGTGAAGTTGACGAGACTCTGAACATCAACTGTAGCGACCCGACGGCAAACCAGGCTGCCAAGGGAACGCGGTTGCCTGTTACGCCTAAACTGAAAGGCAATGCGACGGCGCGCTACGAAATACCCATTGGAGTGGAAACTGCCTTTGTCCAAGTTTCCATGCAGCATCAATCGGGGGCGCGTCCCTTCCTGGCTGACGATGACAATATAGGTGTAGGCCGCGTCAAGGGATTCACTTCTTTCGACTTTTCGATGGGATCAAGCTGGAAGAACTTCGATTTCCAGTTCTACATTCAAAATGTCTTTGATAAACGCGGAGAACTCGGCCGCAATCAATACTGCGGAAGCTCCGTTTTTGATCCCGACGGTGCTCTGATTATAAGCTGCGGCCAGTTTGCCCGCACCTACCCTATCAAGCCCCAATTGTTCGGCCTGAAGGTGGGCACCAAGTTCTGATCCTAGCGCAGCGGCGGTATGCGGCGGCGGCTTTGTGAGCGCCGCCGCATACCGCCCACTCGGGCTCCTCGCTTGCATCGCCCTTGTCATGGGCAACATGATCGCGTCGGGGGTGTTTCTGCTCCCGACCAGTCTTGCGCCTTATGGCTGGAACGCGATCTTCGGCTGGGCGGCAACGATCATCGGCGTGATGATCCTGGCCTATGTTCTCGCCCAGTTGACACGAAGGCTTCCGGATTCTTCGGGGCCGATCGACATGGTGCGGATCGCCTTTGGGCCGACAGCGGCCTTCACCATCGGCTGGAGCTACTGGGTGTCGGTCTGGACGTCCAACGTGACGATCGCAATCGGGGCCGCGAGCTATCTCAGCCTGTTCATCCGCCCTATTCGTGAAACGCCAGGCATGGGTGCAGTGACGGCCTTCATCCTGATCTGGCTGTTGACCTTTCTGAACCTGCGCGGCGCCGGAACAGTCGGCCGTTTCCAGATGGTAACGCTCATCCTCAAGCTCATTCCGCTGCTGATTGTGGCGGCGCTGATCAGCCTGATACTGGCCCGGAGCGGTACGTCTTCACTGCTGCCATACCACGGCAAGGACATCAGCCTCAGCGGGATCACCGCGACGGCCGCGCTGGCATTGTGGGCGTTGTGCGGTTTCGAAGTGGCAAGCGCCGCGGCAGACAAGGTGCACGATCCTGCCAGGACGATTGTCCGCGCCACGCTGATCGGCACGTTCGCGGCCGGCCTCATCTATTTCTTCGTATGCTCGGGAATCGCCCTCATGCTGCCGCCGGATGTTGCGCAGCATTCAGACGCCCCTTTTGCCGATTTCGTGATGCTCAATTGGTCGAGCGGCCCCGCGAATTTCGTCGGGCTGTTCGCGGCGATCAGCGCGATAGGTGCACTTAACGGGTGGATACTGATCCAGGGGGAAGTGCCACTGGCCATGGCACGCACCGGCCAGCTGCCGGGCTGGTTTGCGAAAACCGACGCGCGTGGAACGCCAGCGCGCGCACTTATCCTTTCCAGCGCGCTTGCCAGCATCCTGCTGCTCGCAAACAGCCTGCGGGCGATGGCGGATATTTTCACTTTCATGGCGCTGCTGGCGACAGCGGCATCGCTCTGGCTATACCTTGCCTGCGCTGCGGCGGCACTGCGCCTGAAAATTGCCATGCCCGCAGCGCTGGTTGGCCTGCTCTATGCAATGTGGACTTTGTGGGGCGCGGGCGGGACGGCGAGCGGGCTCAGCGTGCTGCTGATGCTGTCAGGTCTGCCGCTCTATTGGTGGACGAAGCGCAAGCAAAAAATTGAACGCCCCGCGGCATGATCATCAGCGATCAACGCCGCAGCATGCGTCCCACGACGCTGCGATCGGCGAGCACAGCCTTTGCAGCATTATGCCCAGGCGCGCCGGTCACCCCGCCGCCGGGATGCGTTCCGGCACCGCACATATAAAGCCCCTTGACCGGGCCACGATAACTTCCGTGGCCAAGCACGGGACGCGCGGCCCAGAGCTGGTCGAGCGACATGTTCCCGTGCATGATATCGCCGCCCACCAGCCCAAATTTCCGTTCCAGTCCCGCGGGCGAAAGCCGCATCTGGCCAATGATCGACCGACGAAAGCCCGGCGCATATTTTTCGACGGTGTCGATGATGACGTCGGCGGCGGCTTCCTCCTCGTCATCCCACAGCCTCCCATCCGGCAGCACGGGAGCGAATTGCTGGCAAAACAGGCTAGCGACGTGCACACCCGCCGGGGCAAGGCTGTCATCCACCGTCGATGGGATCAGAATTTCGACGATTGGCGCTCTGGACCAGCCGAAGGTCTTCGCATCCATGAATGACTTATCCATATAGTCCAAAGTAGGTGCGAGGATAATCCCGGATTGGTGATGCTCGCCCGGATCCGGAAGACAGGAGAAGCGCGGCAATTCGGACAGCGCGACGTTCATCCGGAAAGTGCCCGATCCCGCCTTGAAAGACTGCATGCGCCGCAGGAAATCGGCAGGCAGATCAGCGGCGCGCATCATACGCTGGTAGAGAAGTTTTGGCCCGACATTGGCGATCACTATGTTGGCGGCGATTTCCTCGCCACTGGCCAGCCGCACGCCAGCGGCCTTCCCGCCATCCACCAGCACCTGGGCGACGGGACTTTCAAGGCTGATCTCGACCCCGGCTTCGCGGCACACATCCGCCATGATGCGGGTGATATTGCCCATCCCGCCGACGCTGTGTCCCCATGCCCCCTTCTTGCCGTTCACTTCCCCGAAGACGTGATGCAGCAGCACATAGGCGCTGCCAGGCGTGTCCGGGCTGGCGTAATTTCCTACGACCGCGTCGAAACCGAAGGCCGCTTTGACAGCCTCGCTCTCAAACCATCCGTCAAGAAAGGTGCGTGCGCTCTTGGTGAACAGGTCGAGCACGTCGCGCTGCTGTTCGACGGTCAGTTTTGCCAGCCGCCGTCCCTGCCGCGCGGCATCCACCAGCGTAATAATGCCGTCGCCAACGTTGGGAGGTATTCTGAGCGCCAGATCGCGGAGCACCTCCGCGACACTCTCCAGCGCCGCATAATATGCGGGCAGCGCAGCGGCGTCTTTTTCGGAAAATTTGCGAAACTCCGCCTGGGTCTTTCCCAGGCCGCCGCCAAGTTTCAGATAGCCGCCATCATCCTGTGGCAGAAAGTTGGAGATCGGCCGTTCGATTACCCGATAGCCACGCTCGTGCAAGCGCATGTCCGCAATGACTTTCGGCTGCAGAAGGCTGACGGTATAGCTGGCAACGGAATTTCGAAAGCCGGGATGAAATTCCTCGGTGACTGCGGCCCCACCCACGACATCACGCCGCTCGACGATGCGCACCTTCAATCCCGCCTGTGCAAGATAGAAAGCGCAAACGAGCCCATTATGGCCTGCGCCGATGATCAATGCGTCATATCTGCTGGTCACCGCTTTTCTCCGTTTATCCGGCGATATGAACGCCATTAAATGCTTCCACGCGCGCAGCTACCGCCTGCCGGACGGGTCTGTTCTGGATCGGTGTCAGAATGGAGCCCATCCTGCGGCTGGGCGGCGCTCCTGCCGGGCTTCCGGTATCAGGGCTCGCATCCGCCGGCAGAAATTGCGCAGACAGACTTCGCTTTCGCCCAACGGCCCAACCGAGAAGCTACGTGACGCCATGCCTTGCTGCACGCGGGTGATAAGCTCGGTGTCCTCCGCGTTCACATCCCGGTTTATGCGCCAGTTGAGATAGCGCGCCACGCGCATCTCCCTTCTATCGTCCGGCAACACATAGCTTATCTCGCGGATAACCGTTTCCGTTGGCGAGACCGGCAGGAATTGCATGAAATCCACCTGGTCGGGATAGATATCGAATGCGACGTTGGGCCACAGCTTGAAATAGAGCCAGCGCCGCTGGCTAGCCTCCGGCAGATGCGCCACCGGCGGCAAGTGACGCTGATACGCGCGCTCCGAAAGTTTCGTCGAAGGACGCTCGACCAGATCACCCCACATGCGGTCGACATGCTCGGTCGCCTCTACCCCGTAGCTGCGCCCGAACAGCCGGGTCAGGCCTGGATGCGCGATCGGGATATGCAGGCCATCCGAATAATTATCCGCGACATTCTTCCAGTTCACGGCGCGGGGGCGCAGCGTTACGCGGCCGAGCGCGCGCAGATCCTCGAACCGGTAAGGCGCCACCTGATCAGCGTAGGGCGTCATCATCTGTGCTACCGACGGACCACTACCTTCCAGGCGCACGAAGACGAAGCCAAGCCACAATTCGACTTCGACCGGCGTGAGGCCGTGCTGCCCCGGCTGCAATTCCGGATAATCACGCTTCTGGGGTATGCCGGTCAACTTGCCGTCAAGCTCATAGGCCCAGCCATGATAGGGACAAACCAGCTTCTTCGCACAACCGCTGTTGCCGTCCACGATCCGTGACCCACGATGCCGGCACACATTGGTGAACGCGCGAATGATGGCATCCTCGCCTCGTATGACGACGATGCTCTCGCCAATGAACTCGAGCGTGTGCCAGTTGCCGGATGCCGGGATATCGCTCTCGTGACAGACGATCTGCCAGCTCGCCCGGAAGACGCGATCGCATTCCGCCCGAAAGAAGTCAGGGTCATCATAGCACCAGGCGGGAAGGCTCCAGCCCTCCTGTCGATCCGCCTCAATCGATATTGCGCTCAGTTGAGGCATGGGCGACCCTCATTTGTTTTACGACTGTACGACAGTGCGTGGAAAGTGCAAGAAGAGTCTCTGCAAATGTTTTAACGCAGAGTGATTCAGCTCTGGTTTCAATCAGACTGCCACCGTCTTTGCCGCAGAAAGGCAGATGAATATGACGTTCAAGCGCATCCTCCGCACCGTGATTGCTTTTTCCCTGGCAGGCGGCATCCCGGCTTATGGTGAGACGGTGTATGTTCGGGCCGGCCATCTGATCGATACGGAAAACGGCGTGGTGCTGAGCGACCAGCTCATCCGGATCGAAAATGATCGCGTCAGCGCGGTAACGCCGTGGCAATCTGTGCCGGCAGGCGCCACGTTCATCGACTGGTCGGCATTCACCGTGTTGCCCGGCCTTATCGACATGCACACGCATCTGGCAGACTACGGCCAGACCAACAATGTCGCGGAGCCACTTCTGCACAGCGCGGCGGACGTCGCCTTGCTGAGCGCCAAGCACGCGCGAGATACGCTCGATGCAGGGTTCACGAGCGTACGTGATGTCGGCGCGTTCCGCGCGTTCGGCGACGTATCCTTACGCGATGCCATCAACAACGGAGAGGTGGACGGGCCACGCATGTCGGTCGCGGGCGCATATCTGACGGTGCCCGGCGGCGGCGGTGAAGTGACCGGAATGGCTGCGGACGTGGCTCTACCAGCAGACATGCGGGCCGGTGTGTTCACCGGACCTGACGATGCCAAGGCCAAGGCACGCTATCTGTTTCAGCATCATGTCGATTTTCTCAAAATCATCGCTACGGGCGCGGTGCTGGCGGAAGGCACGGAGCCCGGCACGCCTGAAGTAACCGAAGAGGAAGTCCGCGCCATCTGCGACGAGGCCGCTCGCTATGGCAGCTACGCAACGGCGCACGCGCACGGGCCGGAGGGTATCAAAATTGCCCTGCGGGGTGGAGTCCGCTCCATCGAACACGCATCACTGATCGACGACGAAGGCATCAAGCTCGCGAAGGCAAAGGGCGCGTGGCTAGTGATGGACATCTATAATGGCGACTACATCGCTGATGTCGGCAGGAAGGAAGGCTGGCCCGCCGACATGCTGCGCAAGAATAACGACACGACCGAAGCGCAACGGCAGGGCTTCCGCAAGGCGGTGCGCGCGGGTGTCAAGATCGCATTCGGCACTGACGCCGGGGTATATCCGCACGGCCTCAACGCCCGCCAATTTCCCTATATGGTCAAGTATGGAATGACGCCCATGCAGGCGATCCAGTCTGCAACGACCAGCGCAGCCGCGCTGATGAACAGATCGGCGGATGTCGGCGCGATTTCCCCCGGCCACTATGCAGACCTGATCGCGGTCGCAAAGGATCCGCTTATAGACATCAGCGCGCTCAGCGACGTCGCGCACGTGATGAAAGGCGGACGAATAGTTCATTAACTTCCCGTCCGTCATATTTGGTGGGATCGTGTTAATCTTCTCCCTCAAAAGAGGATTGGTTCGCCTACGTTATGATGTAGCCTTAGAAGGACGCGATGCGCGCCAGTTATGTAAGAGAGTCTGCGGACGTGCGCCGCCAAAGCCTGATCAACGCCGCCGGGCGTTGTCTGGCTGAGCATGGCGTCGCCGGAAGCTCGGTCCGCGCCATCTGCGCAAAGGCCGGCGTGTCTGCCGGACTTTTAACGCATTATTTCAGCGGCGTGGATGAGCTGATCCTCGCGGCCTACCGCGACACGGGCAAGCGCGTGTCTGATGCGATTGAAGAAGCGGTTGCCAATGCCGGCACGGATCCCCGTGCACGTCTTCACGCCTATGTGACGGCGAGCTTTCGTCCCCCTATCCTCGATCCCCAGTTGCTGGCCACCTGGATCGCGTTCTGGAGCCTGGTGAAGACTTCGCCGCTGATCGCCGGTCAGCATGGGATCAATTACGCCGGTTATCGGGAAGGAATCGAAGTCCTGATCGCCGAATGCCATCCTGATACTTTGAGCAAGGCGGAGATCAAACGCGCTGCCATCGCGATCACGGCGATGGTGGATGGTCTCTGGCTCGAACTCTGCCTTGACCCCACGACCTTCACGCCAGAGGATGCCATTGCCGTGACGACACGGTGGATCGATACACTCGTCGGCACGTCCTGACGGAATGCTTGCGCCCGCAAGGCGTTAGCGTGAAAGATCCCTCAGCACACTATCCCACTGATCGAGCGATGCCTTGATCGCACCACTTGGAACGCGCTCGTTCAGGCCATGCGTGAAATCGTCCGAGGCTTTGATGAAGACGGTTCCGACGCCGTAGCTGGGAATGCCGATCGCGCGGAAGAACATGCTGTCCGTGGCACCGTTGCTCATTTCGGGCATTATCTCAACGCCGGGATAGTTCGCGTGCACGGCTTTGGTCACCGCAGCCACGACATCTGGACGCAAAGGCGAAGCATCGCTGGCCGCCGGGTTGCCCAGTATTGTGAATTTGGCATTGGGATCATCCATCGCCTTCTTGAGGGCGGCCTGAACGGTCTCGATCGAAACGCCCGGAAATATCCGGCAATTGATGCTGACCGACGCGCGTTGCGGCAATGCGTTCAGCGCATGGCCGGCCGTTGCCATCGTCGGTACGCAGGTTGTGCGAACCTGCCCGATGAATTCCGGATATGCCGAAATGATGTCGGCGGCGGCGGTATCCGCAGGGTTCTTGACAAACCGGGCCATCGCCGCGCCAAGCTCTCCGCCTACCTCCTTGGAAGCCGCGGTGAGAACGGCTTTCGTCAATTCGTTGATCTGCGGCGGGAAGGCATATTTGCTGAGGCGATCGAGCGCTGCGGAAAGCTCGTAGATCGCGTTCACCTTGCCAGGACGTGAACTATGTCCACCTGGATCGGTGACAACGACTTCGAAATCAACGTAGCTCTTTTCGCCTGCCTGAATCCTGTAAAAGGCGGGTTTGCCATCCTCTCCAAGCAGGCCGCCGCCGCCGTCGCCGTTGAGAAGCATTTCGGCATTGGCATATTTCTTGGCCAGCGCGCGCGCGGTTACCATGTGCGTTTCTTCGTCTCCGGAGAGCAGGAGAATCAGCGAACGCCTGGGGACAAAACCATCGCGCTTGAGTTGTGCCATCGTAGCAACCATCATCGCGACGTCATATTTATTGTCGTAAGATCCGCGTCCGTAAATATAGCCATTTTCTTCGACCGGCACGAACGGGTCACGCTCCCAATCCGAAGCCTTGGCTTCGACGACATCCATATGGCCGATCATCAGGATCGGTTTTGCATCGGTACTACCCTTGAGCGTCGCGGCCAGCGTCGCGGTCTCGCCGATCGGCGCAATTTCGATCTCGCCAGGCTGGAACCCCGCGTCTTTCAGGACGGAAGCATAATAGGCGGCAAGTTTCGGCACCTGGCCACGGCCCTCCACGGTGGGAATGGCGATTGATCGCATCAATATCGCCTTCGCGACGGTGGGGTCAGCAGCGGCCATCGCGGAACTGCTTACGGCCCCCATCCCGACGAGCAGCCCAAGGGCAATTGCCCGTCGCGATAAGAAGCCGAGACGCATGCGTGTTCCTTCCCCCCGGAGATTGATCTGCCGTCACGTCAGCGGCGTGCTATGGCAACGACATAATCGGGATGTCGTGACACTACTCACAGCAACGCACATCAGTGTCAATTGAAGGGCAAGACACGGAAATGGCAAGCGGGATTCAGCGACAGTGATCGGCCCTCTCAAGATAAAGCTTCAATTGGTATGCGGGGACGAGTTTGCGATGGGGCCCGGCAAGGCGGACTTGCTTGAGACGATTGCTCGCGAGGGGTCGATTTCCGCAGCCGGCCGCGCGATGGGTATGAGTTACCGGCGGACCTGGTTGCTGGTCGATACCATGAACCGATGCTGGAGCGAACCGCTCGTCGAGACCACCGCCGGCGGCGGTCGTCATCGCGGCGCGCGACTGACAGAATGCGGCAAGGCCGTCCTCAGCGACTATCGCGCGCTGGAAGCCAGCATCGCCAAGGCCGTAATGCCGGAAAAAGGAAAAACAAAGCCGCTCGAAAAACTCGCGAAACGACTCCGCGACAAAGCGCTTTCTTCGCAATAGATTTGACTGCGTTTGCTGGTACGGGATCAAGAAGCTCTATATTCGACAATATATAGCTTGATCACTGTATTCGCGAAAATATAGAACACAGGTTCTTAGCACGCATTCGCGCACAGCATGGAAATAGACCATCAGCCGCCACTCCGGAGAAAACGATGTTGAACTTTGCACCTCGTCACATTCTCGCGAGCTTCGCCGCTGTCGTCGCAATCGCGCAACATGCGCCTGCATCGGCGGCAGACACGCAGGTCGCGGTCGCCGCGAACTTTACTGAGCCAGCCAGGGAAATCGCGGCGGCCTTTGCCTCGGCGACCGGCCATAATGCCATGCTCAATTTCGGTTCTTCCGGCGCCTTCTATACCCAGATGGCGCATGGCGCGCCATTCGAGGTGTTTCTCTCGGCCGATACGGAGCGGCCCGCCAAAGCCGAAAAGGAGGGCATCGGCGTGCCAGGCACGCGGTTCACCTATGCGATCGGGCAGCTGGTACTTTACTCCACCAAACCCGGACTTGTGGACAACAAGGGCGCGGTCCTGAAGAGCGGCAATTTCGAGAAGATCTCTATCGCTGATCCCATTGCCGCGCCTTATGGCGTGGCGGCCGAGGAAACGATGAAAAAGCTGGGCGTGGACGCAGCTCTTGCCCCGAAGATCGTGAAGGGCACGTCGATCACCCAGGCCTATCAGTTTGTCGCTACCGGCGCGGCAGAACTTGGCTTCGTCGCGCTGAGCCAGGTCATCGGCGAAACAGGGGGATCGCGCTGGGTCGTTCCCGCAAATCTTCACACACCGATCGACCAGCAGGCGATCCTGCTCAAGACCGGCGACAAGAACCCGGCGGCGCGTGCCTTCCTGAAGTTTCTGAAGAGCGGCAAAGCCAAGGCAATCATCACGCGTTACGGATATCAGGTTCGCTAGCCGCTTTACGGTTCCGGCGCGCCTGCCTAGACCGCAAATCATGAACCTCGTTATCGCGACGACGATAGAACTCGCCATCGTCACCACCATCCTCCTTTTGCTGCTCGCCACGCCGCTCGCATGGTGGCTGGCGCGATCGCGGCGCTGGTGGAAGGAAATCATCGGCGCGGTCGCTGCCCTGCCTCTGGTGCTTCCGCCAACGGTCATCGGCTTCTATGTGCTGATCGCGCTTGGCCCGGACAGTCCCCTGATGGTACTGTTTCAGCCGTTCGGCATTCGCACGCTGGCATTTACGTTCACGGGGCTTGTGATCGGTTCCCTGTTCTATTCGCTGCCGTTCGCGGTCCAGCCGTTGCGCACGGCATTCGAGGCGGTGGGCGATCGCCCGCTCGAAATCGCAGCGACGATGGGCGCCGGACCGCTCGACCGATTCCTCCATGTCGCCGTCCCGCTTTCGCGCCGCGGGTTCATGTCTGCGGCCATCCTCGTCTTCGCGCATACAATCGGCGAATTCGGCGTCGTTCTGATGATCGGCGGGGCAATCCCGGGCAAGACGGAAGTCTTGTCGACCCGCATCTATCAACTCGTGGAAAGCCTGCAGTTCGGACAGGCGCATGAAATCGCCGCCGGACTGATCATATTTTCGTTCCTTGCATTATTCGCGATGCTGCTGATCGAGCGGCGTATCGGCGGGATCAGGCCATGACGATCGCCCTGCGCCTTGCTGGCAAACTCGGTGAAGACTTCATGCTGGATGTGGCCCTGGAGGTACCGACCGACGGCGTAACCGCGCTGCTTGGTCCATCCGGTTCCGGCAAGACCAGCGTGCTGCGCGCACTCGCGGGTCTCGACCGGATAGATGGCGAGATACGATTTGGTCCCGAAGTCTGGCAAAATGCGCGCGTTTTCCTGCTGCCTGAACATCGGCGTGTTGCCTATGTCTTTCAGGGCATTGGCTTGCTCCCGCACCTCAGCGTGCGTGGAAATCTGGACTTCGCGGAACGACGCGCGCGGCCTGGCCCGTTCCGGCGCGAAGACATCATCGAACGCGCAGGTGTTGGTAAGCTGCTGGATCGCATGCCTGCGCGTTTGTCAGGCGGAGAGGCGCAACGTGCCGCCATCGCCCGTGCGCTCCTCTCGCAGCCCCGGCTCCTACTGATGGATGAACCGCTCTCGGCGCTCGACGGCGATGCACGGAACAACCTGCTCGCCCAGCTCGCAGTGCTGCTCGCCGACATCCAGATTCCGGTCTTCTATGTTACACATGACCTCGTCGAGGCTGAGCGGCTTTCCGAGCGAACGATCCGCCTGGTCAATGGGCGCATCGCATAGCTGCAACTTCCCATTCGTCCATCAGTTCATTCAGCGGCTTACGCGCTCGCAATTTCAGGCGTAGCGGGAAGTCATAGGAGAACAGAATGAGCGTGGCATTCCGCCGTGAAAGCGACGAAGAACACAAGGAACCGAAGTTCGAGCTTCCCATCCCGTCCGGCCCAAACCTGGTAACCGCGCGCGGATTTGCGCTGATCGAGCAACGCGTGGGCGATCTCGAAGGCGCCTTGGGCCAGGAAAGCGATGAAGCACGTCTGGAAGACATGAAGCGCGATCTTCGCTACTGGCGTACCCGGCTCGCAACCGCACAGCTTGCCCCGCTCCCTTCGGGGGATGAAGTCGCATTCGGGTCGCGGGTCGAATTCAGATTGAACGGAGCCCTGCGCACCATCGAGATCGTGGGTGATGACGAGGCAGATCCCGCCGAGGGCCGCATCGCTTTTTCTGCCCCGCTCGCAAAGGCCATGATGGGAACTGGTGCAGGCGAACGCGTCGATTTCAACGGAAAGACTGAAGCGATCGAAATTGTTAGCATCAGCGTGACAGGGGAAGAGTGATGGCGGAGCGGTTCGAACGCCACCGGCAGCCGTGGACGAGTGACGAGATCCAGAAGCTGCACACGCTGGCCAGGAAAGGCATGGCGCTTAAGGCAATTGCGAAGGCACTAAAGCGCAGCGAGGAATCGACCAAGGACCGCGCGAAACTGGACGGCCTCAACATCGCGAAACTTCATTGATCGGGCTTGCGAGCCATGTAATCTCTCGTGATGGGGAGCGTCTCTCGTCCGCGCGTTAGCTGTATCTGGAAGTTGAGGTGGGCGTTGCACCGAAAGGCGACGATCGCGCCGGCCAGATAGAATTGCCACATCCGAAAAAAGCGCTCGTCGTATAGCGCCACAATCTTGTCGTGCGCCGCCACGGTCCGCGCGTACCAATGCTCAAGTGTATAGGCATAATGCATCCGCAGTGCTTCGATATCGGTGATCCAGAGGCGGGCATCTTCGATGGCCGGCGCAATCTGGCTCAGCGCAGGCACATAGCCTCCGGGAAAGATATATCGCGCAAGCCAGCGATCGGTCGGTGCAGGTCCGTCTGCTCTTCCGATTGTATGCAGCAGCATCACGCCGTCCGGCTTCAGGAGTGTCCGGCACTGATCGAAGAAGCGCCGATAATGTGGCGGCCCGACATGTTCGAACATGCCTACCGACACGATCCGGTCGAACGCGCCGGTCACGGATCGATAATCCAGCAACGCGAACTTGACCCGGCCAGCAAGTCCGGTGGCATCCGCCCGCGCGCGCGCAATCGCAAGCTGGTGCTCGGACAATGTTATGCCCAGCACCTGGACATCCGCAGTCTTGCCAATGTGGAGAGCGAGACCACCCCATCCACAGCCGATATCCAGCACGCGCTGGCCGGCCCGCAGCGCGAGCTTGGCGACGATATGGTCCAGCTTGGCTGCCTGCGCCGTCTCAAGCGTGTCATCGGGTCGCTCGAAATAAGCACAGCTGTAGTTGAGGTCATGATCGAGGAAGAGGGCGTACAGGCGGTCGTCAAGGTCATAATGATGCGCGACGTTCCGGCGCGATCGCCGCCGCCAGTTCCACGCGTTCAGCCACCCGAGCCGCCTGGGGCGCCAGAGACTGAGGTGCACTGCGTCGTCATCGTCCCATTTGGTGTTGCTGCCGATCAACGCAGCGAAGGAAAGAATATCGTCGTTCTCGACGAACAGCCGCCCATCCATATAGGCCTCACCAAATTCCAGCGCCGGGTTTAGCGCGGCCCGGAACGTGGTTGCCCTGTCCGTGAACCGGATCCGAACCGGATCGCCCGCTCCATCGCCATAGCGATAGGTCCGGCCAGCGGCGTCCTGCACCTCCAAATTACCCTTCCGGATGAGGACTCGCAGCAGCCGATCAAGGAGTATCATTCCTTGATGCTAGTGCACCCCGGGCAAAGGTGCCATATCAGGGCCGATGGAGCAGCGGCAGGATACTGCCATAATCATCCGTCCACGCCGTGAAATCTGGCCGGCCTTCCAATGCGTTCCATCCATCCCGGGAATCGGACGCCTTCATCCGGCTCAGCATTTCAGGCGAACGGCTGAAGGCGACCCATAGTGAACGCCCTACCTGATATTTGGCATCCGCTGGCGATGGCTGATAATCTCTGATGGCCGCGTGCCAGCCATCTTCGCGGGCGGCCGCCGCCAGAACCGGCTTCAAGTCGATATAGCGGTTCGAGATGTGGAACAGCAAAAGCCCGTCTGGCGAAAGTACCCGCCCATAGTTGGCGATCGCCTCACGCGTCAGGAGGTGCATCGGAATGGAGTCGGACGAGAATGCATCGATCACCAGCACATCGGCTGACGATGCCGGCGAACGATCAAGGGTCAACCGCGCATCGCCGATCTCGATCCTGGCGTTAGGCAGGCAGCGTGAGAGGAATGTGAAACTGCGGGTATCGCGTGCGATCTTCGCAATGGCTGGATCGATTTCATAGAAATGCCAATCCTGCCCCGGCTGCGCGTAGCAGGCGAGTGTTCCGGCACCGAGGCCCACTACCCCGATCCGTGCGCCGGCCCCGTAAAGGTTCGGCACCGCACGCATCGCGATACCGACGCCGGAGCGGGGAGCGTAATAGTTCGTGGGATAGGTCTCGAGACCAGCCTTGAGAATCTGCGTCCCGTGCGTCGTCGTCCCGTGAATCAGAATGCGGGCGCCATCCTTGTCCTGCACCGTATAAATGCCGAAATAGCTCCGCGTGCGGATGTGCTCATCCAGCGAGATCAGGATGCTGTTCCACGCGCCCAGCCCAAGAATCAGGGACGCGATACTGATGGCAAAGAGCACGCGATGCGCAATTACCGCCCGTGCCATGCCTGCGATCAGCACCAGCGCAACGGCCTTGGAAAGTAGCGGCGGTATCCCAGGCAACGTAGCCCCTGCCATCAGGGACAACATCAGGACGACCGGACCGACCAGCCAGCGCTGCACCCCTGCCAGCTTGCGGGCATCGGCCCGCAAAGGCATCAGCAGCGCGGCCGCCACGACCAGCAGCGGATATTCGTAGAGCCAGTCGAATATCGCGGGGGCGACGAGCGCGCAGAATAGGCCGCCCAATACACCGCCTATCGACATGCAGAGATAAAAATCGGTGAGATGCGACGTCTCGGGCCGCAACAGATAGAGCCTCCGGTGCAACGCGACCGAGGTGACGAAGAGCAACAACAGGTCGGCCGCAATTGAGGATGACAGCGTAAATACCTGCCCGCTTCCCCCCATGGCGCCCGCCACAATCATGACGAGGGGAAAGGCCCAGATCATCGCCCCGGCAAAACGGCTGCGATCCGAAAACGCAAAGATAAAGCTGAGAAGATACAGACCCAGCGGCAACACCCAGAGCAAGGGCATGGCGATGATGTCCGTCGTCAGATGGCTCGTTGTGGAGAGGATCAACCCTGACGGAACCGCTGCAAGCGCGATCCACAGCAAGCGCTGGCGCATCGTCGGCGAGGCTGTTCTTATCGCAGTGGAAACCCTTGGGCCGTCGCTCTGCTGTGGCAGCAGGTTCACGCAGCAGATCACAAGCAGCAACAACAGACCGTATCCCACCGTCCAGGCAATGCTCTGTCGCGCCAGCGGCATGAGCGGCTCCACGAGCAAGGGATAGGCGATCAATCCGCCAAAGCTTCCCAGATTTGATGCCGCATACAGCGCATAGGGATTTGCCTCTGGTTCGCGGATGCTGAACCAGCGCTGCAGGAGCGGCGCCTGCGCCGCGATCGCGAAAAACGGCAAACCGATCGATCCGGCCAGCAGCCACGGCACCCAGACGATGGGAGAAGCGTTTACCGGCATTTCCGTGGCGATCAGAGCAAGCGGCAGCCACATGGCAGCAAGCACCAGCAAGGCTATCTGCATGATCCCCTGAACACGCGGCCTCAATCGTCCGATGAAATGCGCATAGCCATATCCGCCGAGCAACAGTGCCTGATAAACCAGCATCGCACTGTTCCACACTGCCGGCGCACCGCCCAGCCGAGGCAACGCCATCCGCGCAACCATCGGTTGCATCAGGAAAAGCAGAAAGGAGCCTGTAAAAATTGCCGCGACGAACCAGGTCCGGGCCGATGTGTTTGTCGAAACTTTCAATGCCGCCGTCGCCATGTTCTTCTCCATGATGCGGCACAGATACCGCCGCTGGATTTAGACATGGTTAAAGCCGGTTAGGGATATCAGCGCCGGGTACCTTCGAACTGTAACATAAAATCGCGATACGCTGCCGGGCGAGGACCTTTAACAAAGGAACCGCTTATGGACGGTATCGTCCGCCTGCCCGAAGTCGAGGACGTCTTCGACTTCATCGAAACGCCCCCCAGCCTGCCCGAGCGGGAGCAGGAACGCCGTCGTTATCGCACGATCTGGATATCAGACGTTCACCTGGGCACGCGCGGATGCAACGCCCGGATGCTGATCGACTTTCTCGATTCCACCGATAGCGAGACGATGTACCTGGTCGGCGACATAATCGACGGCTGGCGCCTTCGGAAGACCTGGTACTGGCCAGCACTTCACAACGATATCGTCTGGCGCGTGATGAAACGGGCGCGACGGGGTACACGCGTTGTCTATATTCCCGGCAACCATGACGAGATGTTTCGCCAGTTCGCGGGCATGACATTTGGCGGGATAGAAATCCGCCGCAAGGCAATCCATACGACCGCGGACGGCCGCAAGCTGCTTGTGCTGCACGGCGATGAATTCGATGCGGTCGTGATGTGTCACCGCTGGCTCGCATTCCTGGGCGACGCTGCTTACGGTCTGCTCCTCCGGCTCAACGTTGGCATAAATGCGGTTCGGCGACGGTTTGATCTGCCTTATTGGTCAATCGCCAAGCATGCCAAGCACAAGGTTAAAAACGCAGTCGAGTTTATTTCGCGCTATGAGGAAGCGGTTGCGCATGAAGCCGTGGTGCGTGGTGTCGATGGCGTCGTATGCGGCCATATCCACACCGCTGAAACGCGGGATTTCGACGGCGTCTCCTACTATAATGACGGAGACTGGGTGGAAGGCTGCACCGCGCTGGTCGAGCATTTCGACGGGCGGATGGAGGTGCTGCACTGGGCGGACGAAATTGCCGCCCGTCGTCAGGCGGCTTGTCCATCCAGGATCGCGGCGTGAGGATTGCCATCATCACGGATGCCTGGGACCCGCAGGTGAACGGTGTCGTTAGGACGCTCAAGTCCGTGCGGCGCGCGCTGGAGCAGATGGGTCATCAGGTCAGTGTGATATCGCCGGAGCAATTTCCGTCCCTGCCCTGCCCCACTTATCCGGAGATCCGTCTCGCCTTGACGGGCCCTGGCGCCGTCGGTCGCATGATCGCCGCTGCGCAGCCCGACGCGCTCCATATCGCGACCGAAGGCCCATTGGGCCTCGCGGCGCGGCGCTGGTGCCTCCAACAGCGTTTTCCGTTCACCACGGCCTATCACACCCAATTCCCGGAATATATTGCAGCGCGGACAGGCTTTCCCGCCGCGTGGACGTGGCGCTGGATGCGCTGGTTTCACGCGCCCGCGACCGCCGTTCTGGCCTCCACTGCGTCGGTGCGCCGCGCGCTGAACGCCCATGGCATTTCTCATGCCCGGCACTGGGGACGCGGGGTCGATCTCCAACTGTTCCGGCCGGATGCGCCTGCTTTACCGGAATATGAGGGACTGCCGCGCCCCATCCAGCTTTTCGTGGGCCGCGTGGCGGTCGAGAAGAATATCGAGGCGTTTCTCGATACATCCCACCCCGGCACAAAAGTGATCGTTGGTGATGGGCCGGCACGCACAGCCCTGTCACGTCGTTATCCCGACGCCGTCTTTCTCGGAGCGATGCAAGGCGAAAGACTGGCATCCGCCTATGCCGGCGCGGACGTTTTTGTCTTTCCGAGCCGGACGGACACGTTCGGCCTGGTCATGATCGAAGCGCTCGCCTCCGGTCTCCCCGTCGCTGCCTTTCCGGTACCCGGCCCGATCGACGTGCTGACGTCGGAGACGGCCTGTCTCCGTCATGATCTGCAAGCCGCGATCGCGGGAGCGTTGGAACAGGATCGGCGGCAATGCGCCGCCTATGGCCGACAATTCAGCTGGGATGCGAGCGCGAGGGAATTTCTTGCGGGCCTGGCGCCGGTCGAAATGGACCGGAAAGCCGCGTAAATAGAATGTCAGCTCAGCCCAGCCTCGCCGCATGCCAGCGCAGGTGATCCTCCATGAAGGTGGAGATGAAATAATAGCTGTGATCATATCCCGACCGCATCCGCAACGTCAGCGGAATGCCTGCGGCGTCGCAAGCCGCCTTGAGCAGTTCCGGCTTTAGCTGGTCCGTCAGGAACTGGTCCGCCTCGCCCTGATCGACCAGGATATCGGCAACGCGTGCGCCATCCTCGATCAGCGCAACCGCATCATGCCTGCGCCATTGCGCGCGATCCGTACCGAGATACCCGCCGAGCGCTTTTTCGCCCCACGGAACTTGTCCCGGCGCCACGATCGGCGAAAAGGCACTGACAGCCTTGAACGTGGCTGGATTGCGCAACGCCAGGGTCAACGCACCATGCCCGCCCATCGAATGGCCCATGATCGACTGGCGCTGCATATCCGCCGGGAAATTACTTGCGATCAGCCGGGGCAGCTCCTGCGTCACATAGCTGTACATGCGATAATGTTTGTCGAACGGCGTCTGCGTGGCATCGACATAGAAGCCGGCGCCCAGCCCGAAATCATAAGCATCCGCCGGATCATCCGGCACGCCTTCGCCGCGCGGGCTGGTATCCGGCGCGACGAAGATCACGCCAAGTTCCGCGCAGACGCTTCGGAATTCGCCTTTCTCCGTCACATTGGCGTGCGTGCAGGTCAGGCCGGACAGATACCATATCACCGGCACTGGCCCACTGGCCGCCTGTGGGGGAACGAACACGCTGAACGTCATGTCCGTGCCTGTCGAAGTCGAGGCATGCCGATAGACGCCTTGCGTGCCGCTGAAACTGCGATTGACTGAAACCGTTTCCATTCTTTGAACCTTTAGTTGGGTTTCCGATCCAGCCGGAACGCTGCCGTTATGCCGGCCAGGATAGAGATCGAAATTTCGGCTGGACCGACCGCGCCGATAGGCAGGCCTACCGGGCCATCGATCCGCGACAGTTCCCCGTCGGTGAAACCGCGCTGCCGCAGTCGTTCGAGACGCGCGGCGTGCGACTTTCGCGACCCCAGCGCACCGATGTAAAAGGCGGGGGAACGCAGTGCCCGCGCCAGCGCAGGATCGTCGAGCTTGGGATCATGGCTCAGCGCGACGATCGCCGATGCCGCATCCGGCCGCCAGTGATCCAACGCTTCGTCTGGCCAGGCTTCATCAACCGGATCGGAAAAGCGGGCCGCCGCTGCAAACATTCCGCGGGGATCGATCACTGTCGTCGCATAGCCGGCAAGCTGGGCCATCGGAATCAGCAGCTGGGTGATATGGACTGCCCCGATGATGGCAAGCCGCCGCCGTGGCGGATAGATGTTCAGGAAAGCACCCTCATTCGCTGCCGCTTGCTCCCGGCTCACTCCGGTCTCGCGATCAGTCACTACATTGACGCTCCGGCCCTCCGCGCGGGCTTCGCGCACACGCTCAACCAATGCGGGCGCGTAATGCGCATCGTCGACGGATTGTACGAGGATCGATATCCTACCCCCACAGGCCAGACCGACCTCCCAGGCCTTGGCATCGGCCACACCGTAGTCCAGCGTCCGAACGCCGCCACCGGCTTCCATCAACGCCATCGCCTGAACAACGACATCACCCTCGACACAACCGCCGCTCACCGAGCCCTGGAATACGCCGTCGTCCCGTATGACAAGATGCGAGCCCGGCCGACGTGGTGCGGATCCCCAGGTTTCGATCACGGTGGCGATCGCGAGGTCATGCCCTTCCGCACGCCATCGGGTAATGGCGTTCATCACGCCATCCAGATCATCTGCTGTTTCAGTCATCGTTCCTTTTAGCCATGGCAGAACATCGATGGCTAGCCGGTCATGACGAGAAGGCGGTATTCAGCGAGACGTCCCGCCACTCAGCGGTTTCCCTGCGGTGCCGACGACCTTTTCGCCGCGCTGCGCGACTTCAAGCGCGAGATAACGCCCGAATCCGCTGGAAACGCCCGTAATGAACCAACGCCGTTGTGAAGACTGTGCCATTGAGCATCCTGTCCTTGTTTTGCTCATTTGCGCCCCTCGACGCCCAAGACCGCGTGAATGCACGATCGCAATGGGGCGGACCACGCCTATCCTTTTACTGGGATACCAAGTGCGGAGCGCATCTGCGAATCCGTTGATCCGGCGCGCCCGGCATCCTATGTCGCATGAAGCGGGCGCGCGTCGCGCTTATGACAGGCAAGGCTTTCATGACCACGACTCATTCCACGCGCATGCTCATCCTGGGTTCCGGTCCGGCCGGTCTATCAGCGGCTATTTACGGCGCGCGCGCTGGCATGGCGCCAATCGTCGTGCAGGGGATTCAGCCCGGCGGCCAGCTAATGACGACTACCGACGTGGAAAATTACCCCGGCTTCAAGGATGTGATCCAGGGGCCATGGCTGATGGAACAGATGCAGGCGCAGGCCGAGCATGTCGGTGCCCGGATGATATGGGACACGATTGCGGAAGTTGACCTGTCGCAACGGCCGTTCCGGCTGATCGGGGACGGGGGCACAATTTATTATGGCGATGTTCTGGTGATCGCGACCGGCGCGCAGGCGAAATGGCTTGGCATCGAAAGCGAGACCCGCCTGCGCGGCCAGGGCGTTTCGGCGTGCGCGACATGCGACGGTTTCTTCTTTCGCGGTAAGAAGGTCGCGGTGATCGGCGGCGGCAACACCGCTGTGGAAGAAGCGCTCTATATGACGAACCACAGCCAGGACGTGACGCTGATCCATCGCCGGGACAGCCTGCGCGCGGAAAAGATCCTGCAGGAGCGCCTGTTCGCTCACAAGAACATCAAGATATTGTGGAACAAGGAAATCGCGGAATTCGTGGCCGGCACCGGCAACGAGGGACTGATCGGACTGGATCTGCGCGATACCCGGTCAGGTGAGATCAGCCGGCTCGATGTCGACGGAGGATTTGTCGCGATCGGCCATCATCCCGCGACCGAGCTGTTTCGCGGTCATCTCGATCTTGATGCGGAAGGCTATATCCGCGTGAGCCCCGGTACGGTGCAGACAAGCATTCCCGGCGTGTTCGCCTGCGGCGACGTGACCGACAAGGTCTATCGCCAGGCGATCACGGCGGCGGGCATGGGCTGCATGGCAGCACTGGATGCGGAGCGTTTTCTCGCTGAGGCGGACTTCGAAGCCAAAGTACCCGTCCACGCCTGATGCGCTGAGATCGCCCTTGCCCGCTCCGGCGAAAGCTGAAGCGCAGGGCTTCATTGTATTACGAGGCTTCCAATAAACCGTTAGTCCTGAGCGAAATGGAGGGACCGGCGGAACGTGTCTCGACTTCGCTTGATAAGAACGGCTCAAGAATTCGGCTTTGCGACTCTAGGGTGCAGACCCCCGCTCGTCGCCCATTGCGAACGACGCTCCCAGCACGCTAATTCCTATCAACGAGTCTGATCGATTCCGTAACGATGCCCTAAAGTTTTTATCTCTCGGCACGCAGTATAGGCGTGCGGGGTGACCAAATAATTGTGTGCAATGTCCCAGAATGGTCCCGTTTATCTGGCTTTTGGAATGCCCCTAAACGGTTTCAAGAGTCCTGGCCATCTGTCTAAAAATTAACCATTCCTTCATAATTCGCGGCCAATTAGCCCAAAGTCTAATTTGGCTTGAAGGCGGGAATCTTTGCCAGTATTAACCATAAGCTTTTTACTGGAATTTCCAGAAAGAGAAGCGACCGTCGCAAGACGGAACAATAATTGGGCGCAACAGGGGAGTTCCGCGACATCGGCCTATTTCAGCCTTTCGATGTGACTCCATCCCGCATTACTGACTCATGTGTAAACTACTTTAGCGTGAACTTGGGAGGAATATTCTGATGATCCGACACAACACACGGCGGCGCGTGCTGCTTTCGACGGCACTGGTGCCCGTCACCTTGGCCCTCGCGCCTACCGCTGCGCTGGCGGACTGCCTTCCAAACGCGGCTGGAACGACGGTCACCTGCTCGACCTTGGATGTTAACGGCTTCGATGGCTCCAGCGTAACCAGCCTGACAGTAGACGTACTTCCGACAGCAGAAGTCCAAGGAACGCTCAGTACGGGTGCAACAAGTGCGATCAACAATGAGGGCTTTATCAACGTCACGGGCGGGACTGCTGCCTCACTGGGCGCTGGAAGCCGTTTTTCAAACGCTGCCAGCGATCTGGCGATCGTTAATGGCGATGTTTCCTTTGCAGCTGCAGGAACTGGCCAAACCAACGTTTTTCAAAACCTTGCTGAAACAGCGACCAACAATAACGCCACTTTCACTGGTAATGTGACCTCGGCAGGAGGTGCATTCACCTTTGCCAACCAAGGTGACGGCACGGTAGACGCGACCTTTACAGGCGACGTTACTTCCTCGGGCGTTACCACGATCACCAATGGCGGCGTGTTCAGCGGCAACATCAATTCAACTGGTGATACGACGATCGACAACACCGGTGGCATCACTGGCGACATCACGCTCGGCGCCGGCAACGACACGATCACCACGACGGGCACGATCGACGGCAACATCGATCTTGGCGCCGGCACCAACACCATCGGCTTCGGGTCCAACGCTGCGCTGCCCACCGGCACGCTGACCGCAGACGCCGCTGGCCTCAACACGGTCAACCTGTTCGGCGACAGCCCGGCGGTCGACAGCCTCGACATCGCGGTCACGAACTTCGACGTTCTGAACAAGACCGGCACCGGCACCTGGGACATCGCCCAGGCCGTTTCGCTTTCTGACCGGATCAATGTGGACGGCGGCGTGCTGAGCACGGGCGATGCTGACTTCCTCGGCGCAAACACGATCGTCAACAATGCAACGGTCGAGTTCACCGGCACTGCCGACGGCACCTATTCGGGTGTCATGAGCGGCACGGGCGGCGTCAATGTCTCCACCGGCGCGGGCGTGACCACATTCTCGGGTGCGAACACCTATACCGGCACGACCGACATAAGCTCCGGCACCCTGCGTGTCACGGGCGGCGCGGCAATCGTCGATACCGGCGCAGTTGTCCTCAGCGGGACCGGCATCCTTGATGTCGCCGCGACCGAAACGATCGGCGATCTCAGCGGCACGGCTGGCGAAGTCACGCTTTCGGGCGGCAATCTGCTCGTCAACAGCGGCGACTTCTCCGGTGTCATCTCGGGTACCAACGGCATCGAGAAAATCGGCACCGGCACGCTCACGCTGGGCGGCACGAACACCTTCGCTGGTACGGCGACCGTCACGAACGGCACGCTCGAGCTGACGAACGGCGATGCAATCGCTGACACGACCGCAGTCGTCGTCAACGCCAACGCCACTGCTACCCCTGCCACTTCGGGTACGCTGCTGGTCTCCAACGACGAAGAAATCGGCAGTCTCGCCGGCAACGGCGGTTCGGTTGTGCTGGACGCGGGTCTCACGACCGGCGGTGACGACACGAGCACCAGCTATGCGGGTGTAATCTCCGGCGCAGGCAGCCTGACCAAGGAAGGCACCGGCACGTTCACGCTCACGGGCGCTAACACTTACAGCGGTGGCACGGTCGTCAATGCAGGCACGCTCGAAGGCAACACCACATCGATCCAGGGCGACGCTCTGGTCAATGCGGCGGGTACGTTGCTCTTCACCCAGCCGACCGACGGCACTTACGCAGGTGAACTCACCGGCGCAGGCGCAGTGACCAAGGCTGGCGCAGGCGTTCTGACCCTGACCGGCGACAACACCGGCCATAGCGGCACGACCAACATCAATGGCGGCACTGTCGCGATCGCTTCGGAAACGAACATCGGTACCGGCACCCTCGCCTTCGATGCCGGTGTCCTGCAGACGACTGGCGCAACCACCCTCGCCAACGCGGTAACGCTCGGCACAGGCGGCGGCACGGTTCAGACCGACGCCGAGACCGAGCTTTCGGGCGTAATCTCCGGCGCGGGCGCGCTCACCAAGACCGGTGCAGCCAACCTGACGCTGAGCGGTGTGAACACCTATTCGGGTGGCACGACCGTGTCGGCCGGTACGCTGACGGGCACGGCGGTTTCGCTCCAGGGCGACATCGTCAACAATGCAGCCCTGGTGTTCGATGACGCGGTGGGCGGCGCTTATGCCGGCGATCTGAGCGGCACGGGCACGGTCACCAAGACCGGTACGGGCATTGTGACCTTCTCGGGCACCAACAGCTATACCGGCGCGACCGCAATCAACGAAGGTACGCTGATCGCCGGCGGAACCGGCATTGGCGACACGTCAGCGGTCACCGTGGGCGACGACGGTACCCTGTTGCTCGGCGCGGACGAAACGATCGGCAGCCTCGCCGGCACCGGCGCAGTCGACGCGGCGGCCTTCACGCTTACCGCAGGCGGCAATGGCGGCTCGACCGAGTTCTCCGGTACATTGGACGGAGCGGGTTTCGCCAAAGCTGGCACTGGCGCGCTGACCCTGTCAGGTACCGGCACGCTCGGCGATCTCGCCGTCGACGGCGGCTCATTGTTGGTCAGCGGCGACTTCACCGCTCCGGCTGCTGTCGCTTCGGGTGCGACCCTCGATGTCCTCACCGGCGGCGCGCTGACCGGTGACGTCACGGGCGCCGCAGGCTCGTTCACGAAGGTGAACGGCACGGTCACTGGTGCTGTCGCCAACGCCGGCACGCTATCGGGCGCAGGCACCATCGTTGGAGATGTCACTAACAGCGGTACGGTTGCTCCCGGCAACAGTCCTGGCATCCTGACCGTCAACGGCAACTACACCCAGACCTCGACCGGCTCGCTAGCCGCCGAGATCACGCCTGTCACCACGGCCGGCACCGGCTACGACCAGCTCAGCGTGACAGGCACCGCCGCGCTGGACGGCACCCTGGCAGTGGCACCCGCCTCGGGCCTCTACGTCGCAGACTCCACCTACGACGTCGTGCGTTCGGACACCGGCATCACCGGGGACTTCGCGACGATCACGGGTAACGTAATCTCGCCGTTCCTCACGCTGACCGACACGGGCATCGTTACGACCACGGGCACCGAACAGGTTTATCGCCTGACCGTCACCCGGACCAGCTATGCCACTGGCCTCGGCGCTTTGGCTAATCCCAACCGAACTGCCACAGCAAACGGTTTCCAGCAGCTCGTCGCTGGCGCCACGGGTGGAGCGGCAACGCTCGTCATCGGTGTCGACAACATGACGGCCGATCAGGCAGCCCTCTTCTTTGACCAGGCAAGCCCTGAATCCTATGGCGCTTATGCCACGGCGATCCAGGACCAGGGTGAACTCTTCACCCGTCAGGTCGCGCTGCGACTACATGGGTCCGATGTCGCTGCTACCGGAACGGGCATCTGGGGTCGTGCTTATGGCCAGTGGGGCAATGGCGATAACCGCAGCTTCCGCTACGGCAGTGATCAGGACATCACCGGCGGCGCTCTTGGCGTTGACTTCGGTAACAATGGCCTGATCTTCGGTGCGGCGGTTGGCTGGTCCAAGGCCAAGGTCGATTATGACCTCGGCAATGCTGACGGTCACAACAAGGGCTGGCAGGCTGGTGCTTACGCCGGCTACACCGCTGGCAACATCAGTGCAGACCTTCAGCTCGCCTATATTGACGGCAACTTCAAAGCGACGCGCGGAATCGCTGCAGGCACAATAGCTACAGTGGCAAGCGCAGACTTTGGCGGCCATCTCTGGAAGGTCGTCGGCACGGTTGGCTACAACGCTGAACTAAGCAATATCTCGGTTCGTCCCTTCGTCGGCATCGACTACAGCAACGGCAAGGTGAAGAGCTTCACCGAAACCGGCGCTGACGCTGCAAACCTGACGGTCGGTTCGATCGACGCAGACGACACCGACCTGCTGGTGGGTATCGATCTGGGCGCTAAGCCGGGCAAGCTCGCCCCCTATGGCCGCCTCACCTACCGCTACGCTCTCGACAACAATAATCGCGACATCACGGCTGCCTTCAACGGCAATGCCGCGTCGGCCTTCACGGTCAGCGGTGTTGAGCCTGGCAAGTCTGAAATCGATGTCGATGCCGGCTTGAGCTTCGCGCTCAGCCCGACCTCGTCGATCTTCGCCGGTTACCAGGGCGCGTTCCGCAAGGATCTGACCCGTCACGGCGTATCGGGCGGCGTTCGCTTCGGTTTCTAAGCCGGGCAATCACTGAATGATCTGGGGGCGCCTTCGGGCGCCCCTTTTTTTTCGCCATGACCGGCGACGACCGCGCCGCGAGTGCAACGAGTTCGCCGGCTTCCTCCGGCCGGCCGAGCCTTCGGAGTGGCGCCCGTTCGGCCATGATGGTGAAATCGAAACCTTCAGCTTTTGTTCGGTGCACGGGAGGCGTTTCGATCGTGCCTGGCGCGATCGCGTTGCAGCGGATGTTTTCCGGCCCATGCTCGATCACGACCATCATGGTGAGATTTATCACGCCCGCCTTGGCTGCCGCATAAGGCGCCATATTGGGGACGCCCGTAAGACCTGCGTTCGACGCATTGTTGACGATGTTGCCGCCGCCATGCGCCCGGAAAGCCGCGATCTCGTGACGGATGCAATTCCAGGTGCCGATCAGATCGACGCCCAGCACCGCGATTGGTTCCGCCGCTCGCTGCGCCGATCAGCTTATGAAATATCTCGATGCCGGTGCCGACGAAATACTGCTGCACGGCAGCTCGCCAAAGGACATGGGGGCGCTCACCAAGGAATTGAAACGCGCGCTGATCTCCAGGACTTGAGGCGAGCGCCGAGTTTGTTCAGTTGAACTCGACCATCACTTTTGCGCTATCTGCCTTTTGCGCGACTTCGAAGGCTTCTTCGAATTGGTCGAACGAATAGGTATGGCTGACATAGGTATCGAGAATTTCTGCATCGATATCAGGCAAGTCCACCAGCACGTCCTTCAGTTCGCTTGGATAGCCTCCAGCTGTCGTGATTTCCATTTCCTTCATGATCAGGCCAATGAAATTGACCTCGACCGGCTTTGGATAGACGGCAGTAACAACCAGCCGCGACTGAAACTGGGCCATCTCGATAATACCGGCGATCACGCCGGGACCACCCGCCATGTCGAAGAACACGTCAGTGCCAACAAGCGCCTCACCCATCACTGAAGTGCCTGGTCCGTGTAGTTCCATAAGACGTGCGCGAAGATCTTCGGTCTTGGGATTGACCGTAGCATGCGCCCCCATCTTCTTGGCATATTCGAGGCGCTTGTCCGAGATATCGATCGCAACAATGTGCTTCACCCCGTAGCGCTTCAGCCAGAGTACAGCACCCAAACCGATCGGTCCGCAGCCGAACACCGCGACCTTGCTCTCGGACGTCGTATTTCCCCGGTTCACACCATGCCGGCCAACCGCCAGCGGTTCGACCAATGCAGCCTGCCCGAACGAAATACCGTCCGGGATTAGCAGAAGGTTGAAACCAACCTCAGCATTGCGGACGAGCAGGAGATCGCCGAACGCCCCCTCGGTTCCCCCATTGCCGATGACATTGCCGTCGCCGGGATCGGGATTGATAAAGACGCGCATGCCGGGGCCAACGCCCTGCACCTCTTCGCCCACCGTCTCGACCACGCCGGTAGCCTCATGGCCCAGCGGAAAAGGCTCCCCGCCGGGACGGAGGAAACCCGAACGCACATAATGAACGTCACTGCCGCAGACACCGCATGCTTTTACCCGCACGACGACATCGCGTGGGCCGGGATTTGGCATTGGCACTTCATCGATGCTGAACCTGTTTGCACCGTGGATACGAACTAGTTTCATGCACCTGCCCCCGCTAGTAGGTTTGCGCCATCATTCCACCATCAAGGGTAATGGTATCGCCGCTGTGGTAGCGTGACAGATCGCTGGCCAGATAGACCACGATGCCTTCAAGGTCCTCGGGTCGACCGAGATCCTTGATCGGAGTGCGGGCCTGCGTTGCTAGGATCATGGCCTTGGTCCTTTCCGGATCCGCTTCCGCAATTTCGGTGACGATCAGGCCGGGGCAGATCACGTTCACGCGCACCTGATGCGCGCCCATCTCAACCGCAAGAGCCTTCGACATCGAATTCAGACCACCCTTGGCCGCTGCATAATGGGAAAGGCCTGGAACGCCGACAAACACCGCGAGGCTGCCGTTCAGGATGATGGAGCCGCCAGGATCACCGGCCTCCGCACGGGCTTTCATATGCTTGGCCGCTTCGCGAGCCGTATAGAAGACGCCATGCAGATTTACGTCCAGCAACTTATGCCAGATTTCTCCGGTCATCTGCTCGATTGGCGCAACCGTCGCGGTGCCGGCATTTGCGATCACCGTATCAAGCCGACCAAATTCCGTCACGGCCGCTTCGAAACCGGCGATCACATCCGCTTCCTTGGTCACGTCCACGACGCGGCTGGCGACCTTGCCGCCATGCACCCGCAACTTTTCTTCAGCCTGCTTGTTACGATCGTCGCGGCGTCCCCAGATGATTACATCCGCCCCGGCGCGCGCCAGTCCATTGGCGAACGCCAGCCCGAGGCCAGAATTGCCGCCGGTGACCAGCGCGACCTTGCCGGTCAGATCAAATAGATTCTCAGCCATCCAGTCCTCACCCTCAGTATTTCATCTCGAAATCAAAAGATCGAGACCATTTTCTAAAAAAGGAATCATACCGCGCCTTTCGATCGTCTCGCCGGCGCGGATGCCCTCCCCTATCAATCAAATATATTTTGCCGCGCTTTGGTAGCCCCATCGTCGCTGCGTTTCTCGCTTTAAAGACATCGATATTCGGACAGCCATCGCTGAACCGCCAAAACCAATACTATAATCTGACGAGCCGTTTCCCGGTGTTTTCACCGCGATAAAGCCCAGCAAGTGCATCCGGACAGGCCTCTATCCCGTCGAGGATATCTTCCCGGTAAGCGAGCTTTCCTGATCGTACCCAATCTGCCAGCTGGGCGATGGCCGATTCATATTCCGCCATATGGTCAAATATTACGAAGCCCTGCATACGAGCACGTTTGACGAGAAGATGCCGTTCGACGCGCGGCCCTTGCGGCCAGGGCGCCCACCGATCGATCGACGCCGTACCGCACAAAACAACCCGCGCGCCGATTGCCAGATGCGGCATGACTGCGTCACTGATCGCGCCGGAGACATTGTCAAAATAGACATTCACGCCGTCCGGGCAGGCAGCCTCGATCGCCTCGCCCAATGTCCCCGCGCGATAATCGATGGCCGCATCATAACCGAATTCATTCAGGCATTGCGCAACCTTCGCTGGCCCACCCGCGATCCCGACCGTGCGGCAACCAAGCAGCTTCGCGATTTGCCCCACTGCCGAGCCAACCGCACCGGACGCCGTCGAAACCAGCACGGTGTCGCCCGCCCTTGGCTCTCCCACCCGGGTGAGGGCCAGATAGGCCGTGACCCCGTTCAAACCGAGCAGGCCAAGCGACAGCGATTGAGGAAGATCCTTTTCGACGACGCGCCGGATGACGGCGGACGGCGCGACGGCGGCATAATCCTGCCACCCGAACCAGCCGGTCAACACGTCGCCGGGCGCAAATCCTTCTGCACGGGATTCCACCACCTCGCCCAGCGCCACCGAGCGCATCACTGAATTAAGCGCAACAGGCGGCGCATAATTTCCAGCGTCCGCGATCCAGCCGCGCATTGCGGGTTCGATCGACAGCAAGCTGTTGCGCACCAGGATTTCGCCGTCGGCCGGAACGGGCATTGGTCCGTCTTTGATGGCGAAGTTTTCGGCTTGCGCAATGCCAGCCGGACGCGAAACGAGCAGCACTTGCCGATTTGCCATTATCCTCTTCTCCTGCAGCCACAGTGGCAACAGGCACATCCTTTACAGGGGAACGGCGCGCTGGCCAGCGTCAGTAGCGGAAGAGTGCCTTGGGTAGCCAATGATCTCGCTGCAGTCCGCGCTCACATTGTGGCGATAATCGAAATCGCCGCTGGCCTGTCGCGCAACGATGTCCTTCATGAGCAACCTGACGCCCGTTGAGGAGCCCGCCGAATAACGGGTGATCACGACTTCAGCCTGGGCATCACCTTTTCGCCTAGAAGCTTCAGGCTTTCCCAGCCAAGTTTCGGGGAGAGGCCGCCAATCAACGGCATGAAGTTCAGATGCGCTTTGGTAGCGACAATGGCGGGCGCCTTTTCGAGCAACTCTTCAGGCGTCCAGACGACGAACATCCCCGAATTGCGTAGCCTGTCCTCATTGTCCATGCCCGTGAACGGCGTGTCGGAACCGCCTTCCGACTGCCATTTCGCGTAGCTTGCCGCGAGATGCGCGAAATGCGGCCAGACTTGCGGCCAAACGGCGTCAGGATTCTCCGCGAGGTGGATGTTGAACGGCAGGCCCGATCCATGAATCTTGCCCGGTTCCCGGCCGTGCTTCCGGCATTCTTCCTCATAGAGCGGGATGAGTCCGTTATGCAGCGGCGCCAGACCGATGCCGAAGCGCGCCGCACGCTTGGCGGAGGCATCCACGCCACCGCCGCCCAGCAGGATGTCTTCTGGCCGCTGGATCGGGAGGGGACGCACGAACACTTCGCGGTCATCTGCTTCGAACCGTTCACCCTTGAGCGATCGCAAGATGATGTCGATCCCCTGATCGAGCAACCTGGCGCGGTCGCGCAGCGAAACCTTGAACCGCGCGAATTCCGAGGGGACATAGCCGGCGCCGATGATCACCTCCAGCCGACCGCCGCTCATCAGGTCGAGCACGGCGATCTGCTCTGCGATTTTGACGGGATCATGCAGCGGCAGGATTACGGCGCCCAGCGTTACCCGCGCGCGAGACGTACGCGCCGCCACGCCGCCGCCCAGGACGAAAGGGGCCGGCAGATAGCCGTCTTCGGAGGCGTGGTGCTCCATCACGTGCACGCTGCCGATCCCGATACTGTCGGCATATTCCGCCATGGCGAGCGCTTCGGGATACAGTGTCCGCGCCGGCGTGCCGAAATCCGGCGCCCGCATGTCGAACAACAAGGAAGTAGCATTCTGTCCCACGGCACCGCTCCTGACCTTATGATCTGGCCCCATCTAGGCAGGGATCGCGCAGGCCATCAAGATACTCGCGTTAGACGGGTGGAACACAATCGCCGTCCATTGATTTGCACCGAATGACCTATCGGCTCTGGTATTGGCCCGGCATTCCTGGCCGCGGTGAATTCGTCCGTCTCGCGCTTGAGGCAGGCGGCATCGGCTATGGCGATTGCGCGCGCGAGGATGGCGACGATTTCAAGAAGGTGGTCGCTGATCTCGAAACGCCGCGCGACAGCCCGCCATTCGCCCCGCCCTATCTGATCGCGGACGGCATGGTGATCGCACAGACTGCGAATATCCTGCTCTTCCTCGGGGAAAAACACGACCTTGCGCCGCAGGACGTGGCCGGCAGGCTCTGGGTCCATCAGGCCCAGTTGACGATCGCTGACATGGTTGCCGAGGTTCACGACGTCCACCACCCGATCGCCAACAGCCTCTATTACGAAGACCAGAAGCCGGAAGCGGCGCGCAAGGCTGAGGATTTCCGCAGCGCGCGCATCCCCAAATATCTCGCCTATTTCGAACGCATCCTTGCCCATCGCGGTGATTGGCTCTCGGGCAAACGATGGAGCTATGCCGATCTTTCGCTATTCCATTTGCTGGAAGGACTATATTTCGCCTTTCCAAAGCGGATGGGGACAGTTGCCCGCGACTGCCCTAAACTGCTGGCCTTGCGGGGGGCGGTGCGCGCGATTCCGAACATCGCCGCCTATCTCGCGAGTGATCGGCGCCAGGCGTTCGGCAACGGCATATTCCGTTACTATCTGGAGCTTGATGCAGCCTGAAACAGCGTGACGGTTGCCGTCTGCCCTCGTCGACAGTAAAGCCCGCGCGACCATGGCTGATCCTGTCATCATCGCGATACCAAAAGGACGCATTCTCGAAGAGGCGCTGCCGTTGCTTGCGCGCGCCGGAATTGTCCCCGAAGCGACGTTTTCGAACGAGAGCAGCCGCGCGCTGCGCTTCGCAACCAATCGCCCGGATATCAGCCTCATCCGCGTTCGCGCGTTCGACGTGGCGACCTTTGTGGCGCATGGAGCCGCGCAACTCGGCATCGTCGGCTCGGACGTGCTGCTCGAGTTCGATTATTCGGAGCTTTATGCCCCGGTCGATCTCAATATCGGCCATTGCCGCCTCTCGGTCGCGGAGCCCGTCGCGATGGCTGCAGGCGACGATCCGCGCGAGTGGAGCCATGTCCGCGTCGCCACCAAATACCCCAACCTGACCCGCAAGCATTTCGAGGCCCGCGGCGTGCAGGCCGAATGCGTAAAGCTGAATGGCGCGATGGAGATCGCACCGCTGCTTGGTCTGGCTGATCGCATCGTGGACCTTGTCTCGTCGGGCAAGACGCTCAAGGAAAACGGCCTGGCCGAGGTGGAAATCATTGCCCAGGTATCGGCCCGCCTGATCGTCAACCGCGCTGCTTTCAAGACCCGTGCCGGCACCGTCGGCCCGCTGGTCGAGGCCGTTCGCGGGGCAATAGAGCCTTCGGCGTGACGGGCCCGTTGCGCCTCGATATTCGCGAGCCCGGATTCGCCGCAGCATTCGATGTCTTGGTCAACGCGCGCCGCGAAGCAGACGAGGACGTTTCGCGTGACGTGGCGGATATCATCGCCCGCGTCCGATTGGATGGCGATCCGGCACTGGCGGAATACACGTCGCGATTCGATCGCCATGATCTACAGGCGACCGGATGGCTGGCCACGTCCGCCGAACGCAAAGCCGCGCTCGACGGACTTGATCCCGAGTTGCGCAAAGCGCTTGACCTCGCGGCGGACCGCATCTGGACATACCACGCGGCCCAGAAGCCTGCGGACAGTGAGACGATTGACGCCGCCGGCGTGCGCATGGGCGCGCGCTGGACACCGGTGGACGCCGCTGGGCTGTATGTTCCCGGTGGGCGTGCTGCCTATCCATCATCCGTGTTGATGAATGCGCTGCCGGCCCGTGTCGCCGGGGTCGATCGGCTGGTGATGGTCACGCCGACCCCGGATGGCGTGGTCAACCCGCTGGTGCTCGCCGCGGCCGAACTCGCGGGTATCGACGAAGTCTGGCGCGTTGGCGGCGCGCAGGCGATCGCCGCGCTTGCTTTCGGGACGGGCCGGATAAGGCCGGTCGATGTTATCGTCGGTCCAGGCAATGCCTGGGTCGCGGAAGCCAAACGCCAACTCTACGGCGTCGTCGGCATCGATATGGTCGCTGGCCCGTCGGAGATCGTCGTCGTGGCAGACAGCAGGAACGACCCTCAATGGATCGCGGCCGATCTGCTGAGCCAGGCGGAACATGATCCGACCAGCCAGTCGATCCTGTTCACGGATGACCGTGCACTTGCTGAGGCCGTGGCACAGGCCGTCGATCGGCAAATCACCGAGCTGGCAACCGGCGCGACAGCCCGCGCGAGCTGGCAGAACAACGGCGCGATCATTCTCGTGGGTCGCCTCGATCAAACCGCGCCACTGATTGACCGGCTCGCGCCCGAGCATCTCGAACTTGCGATGGATGATCCTGACAGCCTGTTCGCGAAAGTCCGGCATGCAGGCTCCGTATTTCTCGGCCGTCATACGCCGGAAGCTGTGGGCGATTATGTCGGCGGGCCCAACCATGTGTTGCCGACTGGCCGGCGCGCCCGTTTCGCGTCCGGCTTGTCGGTGCTGGATTTCATGAAGCGCACGAGTTTCCTTGCCTGCACACCCGAAGCTATTGCAGCGATTGGCCCGGCAGCGGTTGCGCTCGCGGATGCGGAGGGACTTCCCGCGCACGCCCGGTCGGTAGCCGTCCGTCTCGGACAATAACGCGCGATTGCCCGCTTTGCCTTTCGGCCCGCGTCCGCTAGAGGCGCGCCATGCCGAAAGTCAATGAACGTGCCCGCTCCCGCTCCACCGCCCGACTCGCCGCCGTGCAGGCGCTGTATCAGCAGGAAATGGAAAGCACGCCGATGGCCAAGTTGCTGGACGAATTTCACCAGCACCGCCTGGGCCAGACGATCGAGGACGTTCACTACGCCGATGCCGAAGTCGCGTTCTTCGACGATCTGATGCGCGGCGTCGATGCGCGACGCGTCGAAATAGACGAAGCGATCACCGCGCGGCTGGCCAGGGGATGGAGCCTTGATCGGCTCGACAAGCCCATGCGCCAGATCCTGCGCGCCGGCACCTACGAACTCATTGCCCGTGCCGATGTGCCCGTCGCCACCGTTATCAGCGAATATGTTGATGTGGCGGACGCATTTTATGCCAAGAAGGAAAAGAGTTTCGTCAACGGGCTGCTGGATGCAGTGGCCAAGGCTGTGAGAGCGTAGCCTATGTTTCGAGGGCTGTACGACTGGACGCTGCGTATGGCCCGGCATCGCCATGCCATTCGCTACATGGGCGCGGTCTCGTTCGCCGAAAGCAGCTTCTTCCCGATCCCCCCCGATGTGATGCTGGTGCCGATGATCATCGCGCGGCGCGATCAGGCATGGCTGATCGCAACAGTCTGCACGCTGACCTCGGTGGCGGGCGGCATCCTCGGCTATGCGATTGGCTATTTCCTGTATGACTCGGTCGGCGAGTGGCTGATCAATCTCTACGGGATGCAGAAAAGCGCAGGCAGCTTTCACGAATGGTATGCCAAATGGGGTGCGGCCGTGATCCTGCTCAAGGGCTTGACGCCGATCCCGTTCAAGCTGGTGACGATCGTCAGCGGCCTTGCGAAGTTCAACTTCCCGGTCTTCGTGCTCACTGCCACGATTGCGCGCGGCGTGCGCTTTTTCATCATCGCCGCGCTGCTTCGCCACTATGGTGAACCGATCCAGGAGTTCATCGAAAAGCGGCTGACGCTGGTGGCCTTCGCATTTCTCGGCCTGCTGGTCGCGGGCTTCGCAGCCGTCGCGCTGGTGTGATCCTCCGCCCGCCTCGCCGAACGAAGCCGAAACACGGTTTCGGGGTGGGCTAGCAACCCTATGACCGACGAAGCTGCCTTCATTGCAGCCCTGCGCGGCATCACGCGCCATCCCGGCGCGCGCGGCCTCCTCGATGACGCTGCCGTCATCCCACCGCCGATCGGTCGCGAGCTGGTGGTCACGCATGACCTGATTGCCGAAGGCGTCCACTATCTTCCCGCAGATCCTCCTGGCGACGTCGCTTGGAAGCTGCTCGCCGTGAACCTGTCCGATCTCGCGGCGAAGGGCGCCAGGCCGATCGGTGCCGTCCTTGGTTACACGCTGGCAGGCGACAGCGGGTGGGACGAAGCCTTCGTCGCTGGTCTCGGCCGCGCGCTGGACCATTTCAACGTCCCTCTGCTCGGCGGCGACACCATCGCGGTTCCGAACGGCTCCGCCCGCACTCTGGGCCTCACCGCGCTCGGCGAAGCGCAGGCGCCCGTCCCCGATCGTCGCGGCGCACATGTGGGGGATGATCTTTGGATATGCGGCACGATCGGAGACGCCGGCCTCGGTCTGCGCATTGCAAGGGGCGAGATCGAAGGCCCGCGCAGACTGCTCAAGGCTTACCGCCTACCCATGCCGAAGCTGAAGGAAGGCCGCGCGCTTGCCCCGCTGGTCACCGCCATGTCGGACGTGTCGGACGGCCTTCTGATTGATGCGCAACGCATGGCAGAAGCAAGCGGGCTGGGCGTTACCGTGGATCTCGATGCTGTCCCTCTCTCCGAGGAGGCCCGCAACTTCGGCACGGAGCGCGCGGATCGCCTGCGCGCCGCCACTGCCGGCGATGACTACGCCCTCCTCTTTGCGGCTCCCCCGGAAGCCCGGCCCGCGATCGTAGCGCTCAAGATAAAGGCCGTACCGATCGGGAGGTTAAGGGCCAAAAAGGGTTTGCATGTCGTGGATGCCTTGGGCCGCGTGCCGCTCCCATCGAAGCTGGGTTATGAACACGCGGGCAATTAGGTCGGCTTTGCTATCCGGCCGTCGGCCGTATCAACGAGACTTGCCACCTGCGATTTGCTCCCGCATAACCCGGCGCAAACCGGGCGGATGCTCGTAAAAAATGAGCAATCCTCGACCCGCCCGGATCAACAACGGGGGAAGGAGAAGGAATGCTGATTGTTCAACTGGCCATCGCTTGCGGCCTGATCGCAGTGCTTTATGGCTTCGTCACCAGCCGGCAGGTGCTCGCAATGTCTGCGGGCAACGAAACGATGCAGGCAATCGCTGGCGCCATACAGGAAGGCGCCCGCGCCTATCTGGGCCGCCAATACCGCACCATTGCGATGGTCGGCGTCGTCGTGGCGCTGCTGGTCGCGTATTTTCTGGGCACGATCTCCGCGGTCGGCTTCCTGATCGGCGCGATTCTGTCCGGGCTGGCCGGCTTCATCGGGATGAACATCTCAGTGCGCGCCAACGTCCGCACGGCGGAAGCAGCGCGCAACAGCCTGCAAAGCGGCCTCACCGTCGCCTTTCGCGCGGGCGCGATTACGGGCATGTTGGTGGCCGGCCTTGGCCTGCTCGCGATCTCGGTCTTCTACTGGTATCTGTCCGGCCCGGCCGGTCACGTTCCTGGCGACCCGAACGATCGTACGATCGTCGAGGCGCTGGTCGCTCTCGCATTCGGTGCGTCGCTGATTTCGATCTTCGCGCGGCTTGGCGGTGGTATCTTCACGAAGGCTGCAGACGTCGGCGCCGATCTGGTCGGCAAGGTCGAGGCGGGCATTCCCGAGGATGACCCCCGCAACCCGGCCGTGATCGCTGATAACGTCGGCGACAATGTCGGCGACTGCGCCGGCATGGCGGCCGATCTGTTCGAAACCTACGTCGTTACGCTCGGCGCCACCATGGTGCTGACCGCGCTGCTCGTTGTCGGACTCCCGCAGCGTGTTGCCGCACTGATGAGCCTGCCGCTGATCATTGGCGGCGTGTGCGTGATCACCTCGATCATCGGCACCTATATGGTCCGCCTCGGTTCGAAAGAATCCATCATGGGCGCGCTGTACAAGGGCTTCTGGACCACGGCGATCCTGTCGATCCCGGCGATCTGGTTCGTCACCAAATACACGCTGGGCGATCTCAACCAGCTCATCACCATCCAGTCGGGCGACACCACGATCAACTTCCCGGCGATCAACCTGTTCTGGTCTATGCTGGTCGGTCTCGCGGTCACCGCGCTGCTGGTATGGATCACCGAATATTACACGGGCACCAACTATCGCCCGGTCCGCTCAATCGCCAAGGCGTCGGAAACGGGCCACGGCACCAATGTGATCCAGGGCCTCGCCATCAGCCTTGAATCGACTGCCATGCCAACGATCGTGATCTGTGTCGGCATCGTGGTGTCCTACCAGCTTGCCAGCCTGCTGGGCATTGCATTTGCGGCCACCGCAATGCTGGCACTTGCCGGCATGGTCGTTGCCCTTGACGCCTATGGCCCGGTGACGGACAATGCTGGCGGCATTGCGGAAATGGCGCACATGGAAGACAGTGTTCGGGTGAGAACCGACGCGCTGGATGCCGTGGGCAACACCACCAAGGCTGTCACTAAGGGCTATGCGATCGGTTCGGCCGGCCTCGCTGCACTGGTGCTATTCGGCTGCTACACCACGGATCTCAAGCATTATTTCGCCGGCCTTACCGTCGATTTTTCCCTGAGCAATCCATATGTCGTCATCGGCCTCCTGCTCGGCGCCCTCTTGCCCTATTTGTTCGGTGCGATGGGCATGACGGCCGTGGGCCGCGCGGCGGGCGACGTCGTGAAGGACGTACGCGAGCAGTTCGCCAGCAACAAGGGCATCATGGATGGCACAAGCCGTCCGGACTATGCCCGCACGGTTGACCTTGTCACCAAGGCCGCGATCAAGGAAATGATCATTCCTTCATTGCTGCCCGTGCTCGCCCCGATCCTGGTCTATTTTGTTATCACGGCCGTCGCAGGTCAGGCGGAGGGCTTCGCAGCGCTCGGTGCCTTGCTGCTGGGCGTGATCGTGTCCGGCTTGTTCGTCGCCATCTCGATGACGTCGGGCGGAGGCGCGTGGGATAATGCCAAGAAGTTCATCGAGGACGGCAATCACGGCGGTAAGGGATCGGAAGCCCATAAGGCTGCCGTAACCGGCGATACCGTGGGCGACCCTTACAAGGATACCGCCGGTCCGGCAGTCAATCCGATGATCAAGATCACCAATATCGTAGCGCTGCTTCTTCTTGCGGCGCTCGCGGCCGGCCAAAGCGTCAGCTGATCCCTGCCGAAGTCCGGGACGGCTTTCGGGATAATGTTATTGTGCATCAACTTGAGGTCTGTCCGGAGCAATCGGGCAGACCTTTCTGTATCAAAAGGGGACTCTGTATCAAACGGGGACCGCCTGCAAATCGGTCATGGAACCAACTTCCTCCCGCCTTGTTATGTATCCGTTAGTCCAAGGGGAAAGATGGAGAAGCGTGATGGGTATCATTCTAATGCTGATTGTCGGCGGCGTGATTGGCTGGCTTGCAAGCATCGTAATGCGCACTGATGCGCAGCAGGGTATTTTCCTCAATATTATTGTCGGCATCATTGGTGCTGCACTTGGCGGCTTCTTGTTGAGCCCGCTGCTTGGCGCACCTCCGATCACGTCCGGGGTATTGAGCGCTGGTTCGCTATTGATATCGTTTCTTGGCGCAGTCGTGCTGCTCGCAATCATCAACCTGTTTCGCCGCGGCGCCGTACGCTAGGCTGATCAGAGTAACAAAGTTGGGCCTCGTACCGGCACGCTAGCCGGTGCGAGGCTTTTCTTTACGCCTGCAATGCCAGATTGAGCGCCGTAAACGAACAGTATGATGCTGCCATGATCGATACCAGAAGCAGGCCCCATCCAGCAAAAACGAGGTGTTTGATATTGGCGTGACCATGTTCTTTATTGCGCTTCATGCTTCCGATTACAAAAGTCGCCAGGATCCCGTAGAAAAAGAACGCACCTTCTGCCATTTGTCGCCCCATATTGCTCGTGAATGGGCCCCCGCAGCCCGCGATTCACGTTATTACAAAAAGCGGTTAATATTCCACTAGGCTTCTTTATTCGCTGCATCGCGAAAATAGGGCGCGACGTCGCCTTGAAGTTTGATTGTCATCGGATTTCCGTGCCGGTCGCGCGATTTTCCAGCCTCGATACGCACCCAGCCTTCGCTGACGCAATATTCCTCGACATTGTGCTTTTCAACGCCCTTGAAGACGATGCCAACGCCCCGCTGCATCGCTTCCATATCGAAATAGGGGCTATTGGGGTTTGACGACAAACGATCCGGAGGCGTGTCGCTTTCCGAAATTGACACTGGAGGTTCAGCTGATGGACTATCGTTCACGACTCGTGCGGCTCCGCAAATAAGACAATGAGGCGCGTCTAACGCGTTGCCCTTCCCCACTACAAGAAAAAGCATGGAAAAAGCCGCGAAGACGGGAACAGGATGCTTCCCTTTTTGGCCTTTGCGCGTTAAAGGCGCGCGTCCCAAATCTGTACTGCAGAGGCTAGATGGCGAAGGAAGAACTGCTTGAGATGCGTGGCAGCGTTGTGGAATTGCTTCCCAACGCGATGTTTCGCGTCAAGCTTGAAAACGATCACGAAGTGCTCGGCCACACCGCCGGGAAAATGCGCAAGAACCGTATCCGCGTTCTCGTCGGCGATGAAGTGCTGGTGGAAATGACTCCCTATGATCTGACCAAGGGGCGGATCACCTATCGCTTCAAATAAGGCGGCGGGGCCCGTGCGGCTCGTCCTGGCCTCGACGTCGCCGCGCAGGCGCGATCTTCTGGCCCGCATCAACGTCACGCCGGACCGGATTGTCAGTCCAGACATCGACGAAAATCCGCTGAAGGGAGAGTTGCCGCGCGTCTACGCGCTGCGCCTCGCCGAAGCTAAAGCGCGTGCGATCCCGCGCCAGCCGGACGAAATCGCCCTTGCCGGCGATACCACCATAGCCCTTGGCCGCCGTATCCTGCCGCCCGCCATGACCGAAGATGTCCAGCGAGTATTGCTGGAGCAACTCTCCGGCCGTCGTCATCATGCGCTATCCGCTGTATGCGTGATCGATAGAGAGGGTCGCGCCCGTCTTCGCATTGCCGACACGATCCTGACGTTCAAGCCACTGAGCCGCGCAGAAATCGACGACTATATCGCCAGCGGAGAAGGGCTGGGAAAGGCGGGCGGTTATGCAATCCAGGGCAGGGCCGAGGCCTTCGTCCGCTATCTCGCTGGAAGCCATTCCGGGGTGATCGGCCTGCCACTTTTTGAAACTCGCGCCTTGCTTCGCGCCGCAGGCTATCCTCTTGCTTGAATGGATTTATGAACAAGGCGTCGGCGAGACGCGCGCCGCACTGACGGAAAACGGCGCGATACTGGAAGCGATTCTGGAGTGGGACGATTGCCCATGGCCTGTCGGCACGATTGTCGATGCCCGACTCGCCGAAATGGATCGCAGCCGCAACCAGGCATTCATTGTATTGCCGGATGGATCTCCGGCGATTTTGACGCCTCTTCCCGTTCAGGCGACCAGCCAGGGCCAGGCGATCCGGGTGGAAGTCTCGCGAGAACCCATTGCCGAGCGCGATCGCCGGAAATGGCCGAAAGTACGTCCTGCCACGCCCGAAGCGACGCCGGGCGTTGGCCCCAGCCTTTTGGAGCGGCTGAATCAAACCGGTCTTCCGGTCGTCATGCGTTCCGCACATGAGGCGGATATTCTGGAAAGTTCAGGATGGTCTGAATTGCTCGAGGACGCCGTTACCGGCAAGGTTGCGTTTCCCGGTGGCGACCTCCACGTTTCCATGACGCCGGCGATGACGCTGATTGACGTCGATGGCACCCTTTCCCGTGCCGAACTGGCGGTTGCGGGCGCCGGAGCAGCAGCACGAGCAATTCGTCGCTTCGCAATTACGGGATCGATCGGAATCGATTTGCCAACGGTGGACAGCAAGGCGGTTCGCAACGCGGCAGCCGCGGCCATCGATGCGATACTGCCGCCGCCGTTTGAACGCACAGCGGTCAATGGTTATGGATTTGTCCAGATCATCCGACGCCGGGCGCGGCGGTCGCTGCTTGAAATGCTGGCGGAAGATCCCGATGGCGCGGCCGCACGCGCATTGCTTCGTCGCGCCGAAAGGAGCAGCGGGTCTGGCGCCCTTACCGTGATCGCGGCCCCACCAGTGATTGACAGGCTGGACAAGGAACAGGCGTGGCGTGACGAACTCTGCAGGCGAACGGGTCGCCCTCTTTCCTTGCAACCGCAAGCCGGAATGGCCAGATGGGGAGGTGATGTTAAAACCCAATATCCGTAGACGTGCCAACAAGGGCTGCCCCACGTGCGGCAAACCAGCCGTGGCGCCGCATGATCCTTTCTGCAGCCAGGGATGCCGCGATCGTGACCTCCTGCAATGGCTTGGCGATGGCTATCGCGTCCCGGATCCGCCCGCAAATGAAGACGGCAGAGAAATCGACACAGACGGGCTGGACAGCGAGGCTTAGCCCCATCTATAGGCCCCCTGCCCTTAGGCATGCCCAGGTAGCTCAGTTGGTAGAGCATGCGACTGAAAATCGCAGTGTCGGCGGTTCGATCCCGTCCCTGGGCACCATATATTTTTCCGCAGAACAGGCATTCCTCGCAATGCGGTTTCGGTGCCCCAAAAGCGCCGTGCAGTTCCGCGCGTTTTTCCATGTGCTGCGCACCAGCCGCTGTGCCGCGAGACGTTTTCGGACATCGGACGCAGCGGCGAGCGCTTCCGGAAGGCGGGAACGCCCTGTCCTAAACGCCCTGTCCTAAACCCCCTGTCCTACACGCCCTCAAGCTGCCATGCTCGCCACTTCCTTCATCTTGTCCCGGAAGCGCCATGCAGATCGCAGTTGCCCACCTTGTTTCGTTTGAAGGTCCAGCACGCTGGGACATCGTAAATTCGTCACCTCCCTTTGTCGCGTTCGGGCTGCGAGCGCCCACGAAAGCGATTGCGAACGGAGGTGGTTTTGGTGTGAACCATGTGTGAACTTCGGCAGGTCGGTTGAGGCTCAATGGCATGTCTCAACTTCCTCAACTAAATCCAACAATGCGGGTGCCGCGACGAGGCGGACGGGACAGGGCGTGGCTCATTGAACATCCACCACACGAAAGACTGCCCCAGTTCCGGCGTTGCGCACCAGAGCGACGGTTTCGCCATTCCAGTAATAGTCGAGGTGCCGACCCTGAACAGGTTCCGAAGCGCAATCAGGGTAGAACAGACCGACGCATTCACCTCCCGCATGTCGGATGCTTGGATAGACCACACCATTGGACCCGTCGGCCCTGAGGGCCATCGCCAGGCCATGGGATGCCTCGTAGCTGTCAGGATCAAGGGCGGGGGAATTAGCCGCTTCAACACCTCTTAGATCATGAAGGTCTGCGCTGACCGAAAGGACGATTTCCCGGAACTGCGATGTCCAGCCCGGTGCTTCGGCGGTTCTTTTCATAAAACGGGCATGGTGATAGATCGTTTCGAACAACGCCGTCTCGAAGGCATTTCCGGCATAGAGGACGCCGTAACTGCCATCCGTGAAGCGGCTTGGCCGGTCCATGCTGACGTGGGTGAACGGCGCCATCAGATAGGACGCGCCGTTTCCGCCTACCCGGCGGTCGATCGGCACGAGATCGAGATTGCCAATCGTTGCCATGATGCGTGGATTGGTTTTCTGCTCTGCTGAAATCAGCAGCGGCCAATCAGCTGGGTCGGCGATGTCTTCGAATAGGTCGATCGGCGGAAAGGCGCTGCGGATGATCCTGACAGCGCCCTTCCACTCAACATGACTGACAGGCAGATGCTCGTGTTCCGTCACCAGCCGCCGCGCTCGGCGTCAAGGTAGCGGCGCACGCGCATGATGTCGGTGAGTTCACCGCCCAGCATGACATCAAGTGCGCTCGATCCGGCAAAGGCAGTATTGCCTGCCTTGATCCAAGCGTAACCGCGTTGGGCTTCGGAAAAAATGATCCGTAGCGCCTTGTGAATGCCCATCAAGTTAGAGAGGCGAGCTGCCCCATCACGCGAGATTCGGCCGGGCCCTTCAGCCTTCCAACGCCGATAGGAGCGCACCGGCATATCGAGCAGAGTCCCCGCCTGCTCATCGGTGAGCTCCCACTTTCCAAACAAGCCCAGCGCCGCGCGGAACATCGCTGCGGCCTCTTCCTGGGTAACCGGATCAGGCCGAAATGCCAGGGGGACAGTATCAACGGGTTGCAAAGCCAACATGATCATTCTCCAAATGGCACCATATATGTGATTTGTTGCCATTTGGCAATATGCAACGCAGCTACTCGGAAAGCTGCATGAGAACACTCGGAGCGCCCTCCGTCGGCGCGAACAGCCGCGTCCGATAGCGGATGATCTCGGTGAAGCAGCCCTGCGCCTTATACCAGTCGAGGCGCGCCGCCGACCAACCGGCAAGTTCAAGCCGCTGCGCGCCGTTGACGAGGCTGCGCTTGAGCGTGCGGTTGGCTTGGTAGTGTGCGCCACGATCAACGGCACCGTCCATGATTTCAAGAATGTCGGGGCGCTTGATCTCGCGGATATCCTGTTGACCAAACACGGCGATCAGCTCGCGCCATAAGATGCGCTTTGTCGGTAAGAGCTATTCGACGCCGATCCAATTTGCCAGAGCCTCCAGATAGCGAAGATTGCCAGGAGCGGTGCCAGCCAATACGGCGCGGCGAATACCAGTGAGGCAGCATCGCCCTTGGGCGCTCCTGACAATCTGGACGACACAACGGTCCAACAGCCGAGAAAGAAGCCAATCGGCGTCATCAGATAAGCCCATTCGCCCGATCCGATCTGGGCGACAGCGCCGAACACGCAGGCGCGGTTGACGAAGGCGCCATAGCCGAGCAGCGCACCGCCTGCGATTGTCCAGCCGGTTACGGCATAGGAAGCCGGTTGCATGGCCGGGAGCCCGGCGAGACTCGCAAGCAGCAATCCACCCGTCACCCAGAGCGATGCCTCGATGATCGCGATCAGCCGCGTGGCCTTGCGGCGATTTACGATCTCATCAACCGCCGCGACGGTGCAGGTCGCGCCGCGCTGGATGGCGTAACCCATGAGTCCCGCGCAGATCAGCGCAGTCGCAAAGCCGAAGATGCCGGCCAGACCCGGTGTCTGGCCGATATTCATTTGGTCGCTGCGGATGCAATCGAGGCCGCAACCTCGCTCGCCATTTTTAACTGCGCGGAACGGTCGGAAATCCGATAGCGATCGGCGATGAAATTGAAGTCCGTCCAGGCGACCCAGACTACGCCGTTCGCATCCTCAAGAACCAGCATCCGCACGGGCCAATCGAGCCCGGCATAGGGATTGGAAGCAAGGAACTGGATACCCAGCGGAGGATTGCCGAACAGGACAAGCGTCGAGCGCGAAATCTTGATGCCGGCATCTGATCCCAGCGCGGTCTGGTCGATTTCATTGAAGAAGCGGATACCTTTGGCGGCAACGTCGCCCTTGATCCGGGAAACGGTCTCGTCGAACGAGAAGGCGCTTTTTATCCGAACGACTCCCTCGGCCGGTGCGGTCGATGCGACATAGGCAACCGGTTGCGGAACCGGGGCTGGCGCGGTTGGAAAGATGCCGTTGACGGCGATAGCGGCAAGGAGAAGTTTCATGGGATGTCCTTTCTGCTACGGCTGGATCACCAACCATGAGAAGCGCTCTAGATTGGACATCTTCCAGGCGGAAATTGTGGTTCGTCATCGTTTTGATGCGTGACGAACATGGCCGCCCGATGTGCGGACTTATGCGACCTACGCGCGCGGCAACAAGTCGGGCGGGCTCAACATCGCCAAGCTGACTTTCCTCCGCGCAGACAATGGCTGTCATGCCATTTTGACCGAGCGCCTCGGTGAGCGTATCGGCATCGGACCGGAACGGTGCGACTACCAATACGTGATCGGGGGCGGCCTCCAGCTGGGCGTGGTCAACCGTGCTCATGGGGCAGCGGACCACTTGCTCGGGCGGCGGCGGGTTGAATGCCTGCACCGACACACCGTCGGGCCGAATGACCAACTCGTGCACGTTTAGATCATGGGGGCCATGGCGCTTTTTGACCACCGTCACGCTGCGGTGGATGAAGCCGGGCCATTCGTACATGCGCAGCAGCACCGCGTCGCCGAGGAAACTCACGTCGATGTCGCTCGTGACGTTATGGCCAAGCAGACCATGATTGGCGACGATCAGGATCGAGAGCACGCCGCGCCGTGAAAGATATTTTACTAGTGACTGGATCTGCATCACCGCCTGGTCGCTCTTCGGGAGCGCACTCAGATAGCCGGTGAAGCTATCGATCAGCACCACCCGCACCTCATTCTCGTCCACCACCCGCTGGACAATCTGAGAGAATTCGCCGGGCGAGATCTCGGCCGGGTTGAAGTCACGGATCTGGAGCTTATCCGGATCGCTGCCAAGAAGCTCAGCCTCTACCTGCCGATCGCCAAGGCCGACAGCAATTGCGCGGGCATTCCCGACGATATGATGGTTGGTGACCACCAGCCCGCGCGCGGCATCGACCACGAATCCCGATCCGGCCGATAAAAATATGTGCAAAAGCCTCTTGAAAGCCCTCGACGCCTACCTAGATTTTTTGTCGCCGGACGCCGTTCGGGTCCGGTGGGACATCGAGAGCGTCGGCTCTTACGTTACCGGCGCCTCTCATGCCCAGATCGCTTCACAAGGAGGATTTGGAAATGAGAACCACTGCTTTTGACTTTGCGCCTTACCGGCGCTCGACCGTAGGCTTCGACCGGCTTTTCAACCTGCTCGAAGCAGGCGCGCGTGAAGACGACGGCTATCCGCCCTTCGACATCCTGAGAGAAGGCGAAGACAGCTATCGCATCACGCTGGCGGTCGCCGGCTTCCGCCCCGAAGACATCGAGGTGGTGGCCCAGCAGAACCAGCTCACCGTGACCGGCAAGCGCGCCGAGGACAATGGCCAGGGCGAGTATCTGCATCGCGGCATTGCCACACGCGCGTTCGAGCGGCGCTTCCAGCTCGCTGACTTCGTCGAAGCCGGCGATGCCAGCTTCGAGAACGGCTTGCTGAGCATCGCGCTCAAGCGCGTGGTGCCCGAGGCGATGAAGCCGCGCCGGATCGAGATCGCTGGCAGCAAGGCTGCCCAGGATCAGATCGAGGCACCGAGGGATGAAGCCCGCGAAGCGGCCTGACCCTTCGTTTAACTGGCTTGCCGGCGCCGCCCTCGGCGGGCCGGCAGGCCTTGCCCTTCCAGCCAGAAAAGGAGATGACCATCATGGCTTTTCGTGATCTCATTCCCTGGAGCCGGCAGGAAAACCGGCTCCCTGTCCCGGTCAGCGCCGAGCGCGGCCGCGACAATGATACCCACCCGCTGCTCTCGCTCCACCGCGAGGTGAACCGTCTGTTCGACGACGTCTTTCGCGGCTTCGGTGTGCCGACCTTCGCCGGCTTCGACCGCTCTGCCGGCTGGCCCCATGTCGAGCTCGGCGAGACCGACAAGGAAATCCGCGTCACGGCGGAACTGCCGGGCCTCGACGAGAAGGACGTGGAGATTACCGTCGAAGACGGTGCGCTGACGCTGCGCGGCGAGAAGCGGTCCGAGGTCGAGGACAAGGATCGTGGTTATACCGAGCGCAGCTACGGCCGCTTCGAACGGCGTATCGGGCTGCCCAAGGGTGTTGATCGTGACCAGGCGAACGCGATGTTCAGGAACGGCGTGTTGACGGTCACCCTGCCGAAGACGGAGGCGGCGAACGAAAATGTCCGCCGCATTCCAGTCAATGGCAAGGCGGCGTAACGGTCTGGCTCGGGACTTCGGTCCCGGGCCATTCGCCAACGACAATCACGCCGGGCCATGCGCGTCGAGCGCGCAGCCACCAGGCGCCCAGGCCGTGATCGAGCCGGTGCCGTCCGCGACCAATCAGGGCGGACGGGCCCGGCGCGGACAATGGCAGGTGCGCTTCGTGCCGCGCTGGCGGCCCGTGGCCGATCCCCTGACCGGATGGACCGGGGGCGGCGATCCGCTCGAGACGATCGAGCTGCGCTTTCCCAATCTGGAGACGGCGGCGGACTATTGCCGGCGCCAGGGATTGGATTTCTCGACCCATGGGCAGTCGCGTGGCCAGCACCCGCTTCACGGTCGTCTGCCGCCGGAGCCCACGCAAGTGCTGTGCTGCTGGCCGACAGGTCCGCATGCGCGTTGCTGCGGCGCTTATCCGATCGGCACTGGCGAGCGTGATTGTCATCCGGCGTTCAGCCTGGCCGGATAGATTTCCTCCACCAACCAGCAATGAAAGGACGATTGATTGATGCGAAAATTGCTTCGTACAGCCGTCTTGGCCGGGGCAGCGGCAATCGCCGTTGCAGGAACGGCCATGGCGGCCGCAAACCACAACCGGGTCATGACCGTCGACCTGCCCGACGGCTCGCTAGCCCGGATCGAGTACAAGGGCGATGTGGCGCCCAAGGTTACCGTCGAGCCGGCGATCCGCTTCGTGCCGGTGCAACTGGCCGATCCGGCGATGACCGCGCCCTTCGCGCTGTTCGACCGGATCGCCGCCGACATGGACCGGCAGATGGATGCGATGTTCCGGCAGGCGCGGATGCTCGAAACCGCCGCGACCGGGGATGCACCTCTTGACCGGGTCGCGTTCGCCGCCCTGCCGGCCGGCACGGTCAGTTATCGCTTCGTCTCGACCAGCACCGGCAACCGTGTCTGCAGCCGAAGCGTCCAGGTGACCTCTCTCGGGGCTAGCCAGCAGCCGAAGGTCGTATCGAGCAGCTCGGGTGACTGTGGCGCGCCGGCGCGCGCAACGGCTTCGGCGGTCGCTGGGCCCGCGCGGACGGCAGCGCCCGCAAACACCATCTGATCCAGCGCCCCGGGGTTGCAGCCCCGGGGCCTCTTCAAGCGTCGGGTCTTCGACGTCGATGTGACGCAAGATCGAGTGCGGCGAGTACGCGGTCGATCACGGCAGCGCTGCTGGCCGCTTTGGGAAGCTCGCGACGCGCGAAGTGCTGCAGACGGTCGACGTCGCGCTGCGGCAGGCTGAGTTCGATCGGCATGGCCCCCAGACGATCGGCTGCGATCCGCTGCGCCGCCTTGCCCGAGCGCAGGAAATGATCGAGCAGCCGCTTGCGATCGGCGAAGCTCCAGCCGAGCTCTTCCAGCTCCTCGGGCGGTACCGACAGTAGCGCCAGGGCGAATTCCATGATGTCGTCGAACGGCAAGGCAATCCGGACGCGGCGGCCACCACGCTCGTGCCACTTGCGCAGCGGCCCGCTCGTCATTGTATCCTGATGACGCCATCGACGGCGCGCCACTCGGTCGGGCGGATCAGCCGATCATGCGCGATCTGCACCGAGTGGAGCGCCGCCTCGATTTCCCGGCGCCAATGGTCGAGGAAGTCGAACAGGACCGGAAAATCCGGCGCCAGATCATATTCCTGCCAGATGAACAGCTGAAGCAGCGATGGCGCGTCGGGACGAAAGTAATGAACTTCCGCAGTGGTCAGCCCATAGCCCTGCAGCTGGGCGTTAAAGGCGCGATCGCTCATTGATGAAGCTTCCCGCATCCCGGCCTTCATCGAGCGTGCGCATGGCGGCAAGCACGTCATCGATCGGTACTGCGCGCTTCGCGCCGGGTGGCTTGCGAAGCGCCGGCTGATCCCGCACGGCGGACCGGTCGGACGCCCAGGAGGCGAGGATGGCGCGCTTGACCTCCGGCTCCAGGCTCGGATGGCGCGCGACCTCGAAGGGATGAAGAAAACGCGAATATGGCTGCGACATGGCCATAACTCCTTTCCTTGTGTCGCTCCTTCATGACTGCGGCGGCGAATGCGCCGCGCTGACAGATTTTGGTACGATGCCCTGGTGCGTCAAGGGTATTTTCAGCCGTCGGTCGCCCGCTTCCGACCAAGGATTGGCACTCGCTGCTCGGGAGTGCAAAAAATCTGGTTCCACCTCTTGAACGAAAAAATCGCTTTTCCTAGTTTTGCGGAACCTGTCGTTCGGATGAACGGCAGGGCTGTCACATCATGTTTTGCATCTGGAGGTTTTGCCATGCATTTCCGCCCCTTGCACGACCGTGTGGTCGTCCGCCGCATCGAAGCCGAGGAGAAGACCTCGGGCGGCATCATCATCCCCGACACCGCCAAGGAAAAGCCGCAGGAAGGCGAGGTCGTCGCCGTGGGCCCCGGCGCCCGCGACGATAGCGGCACGCTCGTCGAACTGTCGGTGAAGGCCGGTGATCGGATCCTGTTCGGCAAATGGTCGGGCACTGAGGTCAAGATCGACGGCGAGGATCTGCTGATCATGAAGGAAAGCGATATCCTCGGCGTGATCGACAATGTGGTGCCGCTCAAGCAGGCGGCCTGATTGACCGCCTGTCCCTCGAACATTCAGGAAGGACATAGAAAGGAGTAGGCAGCGATGGCTGCAAAGGAAGTCAAATTTGCGTCGGACGCGCGTGATCGCATGCTGCGCGGCGTGGATACGCTTGCAAACGCAGTGAAGGTCACGCTCGGCCCCAAGGGCCGCAACGTCGTGATCGACAAGAGCTTCGGCGCGCCGCGTATCACCAAGGACGGTGTCACCGTCGCCAAGGAGATCGAGCTCGCCGACAAGTTCGAAAACATGGGCGCGCAGATGCTGCGCGAGGTCGCGTCCAAGCAGAACGACAAGGCCGGCGACGGCACCACCACCGCCACCGTGCTCGCTCAGGCGATTGTCCGCGAGGGTGCAAAAGCCGTGGCCGCGGGCATGAACCCGATGGATGTCAAGCGCGGTATCGATCTCGCCGTGGGTGCCGTGGTCAAGGACCTCGAGAGCCACGCCCGCAAGGTTAGCGCCAACAGCGAGATCGCGCAGGTTGCCACCATCTCGGCCAATGGCGATGAGGAAGTTGGCCGCATCCTGGCGGAAGCGATGGAGAAGGTCGGCAACGAGGGCGTGATCACCGTCGAGGAAGCCAAGAGCCTCGCGACCGAACTCGAAACGGTCGATGGCATGCAGTTCGACCGCGGTTATCTCTCGCCGTATTTCGTCACCAACACCGAGAAGCTCAAAGTCGAACTGGATGACCCGTACATCCTGATCCACGAGAAGAAGCTCTCGAACCTGCAGGCGCTGGTGCCGCTGCTCGAGAAGGTCGTACAGTCGGGTCGGCCGCTGCTGATCATCGCCGAGGACGTCGAGGGCGAGGCGCTGGCGACGCTGGTCGTCAACAAACTGCGCGGCGGCCTCAAGGTCGCGGCGGTCAAGGCGCCGGGCTTCGGCGATCGCCGCAAGGCGATGCTGGAAGACATCGCCGTGCTCACCGCCGGCAATGTCGTCAGCGAGGAACTCGGCACCAAGCTCGAGAACGTCACCGTGCCGATGCTTGGCCGGGCGAAGAAGGTCACGATCGACAAGGACAACACGACGATCATCGACGGCGTAGGCACCAAGACCGATATCGACGGGCGGGTTGCACAGATCCGCCAGCAGATCGAGACGACGACCAGCGACTATGATCGCGAGAAGCTGAAGGAGCGGCTCGCCAAGCTCGCCGGCGGTGTCGCGGTGATCCGTGTCGGCGGCGCGACCGAAGTCGAGGTCAAGGAGAAGAAGGACCGCGTCGACGACGCGCTCCATGCGACCCGGGCTGCGGTCGAGGAAGGTATCCTTCCCGGCGGCGGCGTTCCGCTGCTCCGCGCATTGAAGGCGCTCGACGGCCTCAAGGTCGCGAACGACGACCAGCAGTCGGGCATCGACATCGTCCGCCGGGCGTTGCGCGCTCCGGCCCGCCAGATCGCCGACAATGCCGGCGAGGACGGCGCCTGGATCGTGGGCAAGCTGCTCGAAGCTGAGGACTATAACTGGGGCTTCAACGCGGCCACCGGCGAATATCAGGATCTCGTCCAGGCGGGCGTGATCGATCCGGCCAAGGTCGTGCGTACAGCGCTCCAGGACGCGGCCTCGGTCGCTTCGCTTCTCATCACCACCGAGGCCCTCGTTGCCGAGCTGCCGAAGGAGGAGAAAGCCGCGCCGATGCCGGCGATGGACTACTGATGTGAGACGGGGAGCCCGCTTCTCGGGCTCCCCATTTTTTCGGACATTTGGCAGTGCGCGCCGCAAACCAGACAGCCCGGGCGGTGTTGCCGTACTGGCCGCGCTGGATGACAGCTCTCGGGCTTGCGGCCCTTCTGGTTCGACCGCTCAGCTATGGAAGCGCCGGCCTGGTCGCGGCGAGCGCTGTTCTCGTCGGCTGTATCCTGGCGGCAGTCCATCATGCCGAGATCGTCGCTCATAGAGCCGGCGAGCCCTTTGGCACGCTGATCCTTGCCCTCGCGGTCACGGTCATCGAAGCGTCGCTCATTCTCTCGATGGTGCTGAACGGCAGCGCCGAGCCTAAGGCCAGGTGGCCGCGCTACAGGGGATCGGATCGACTTGCCGGCAAGGTCGCCATCATCACCGGCGCCGACAGCGGGATTGTCTGCCTGCAAGCCCGTTGGACCAGTATGTCGAAAAGCCTGCTGCGCGTCGCGTTTTGGACCGCGGCATATAGCCCGTTCTTCCCTCCAAACTTATTATAAATCAGCTGTTTGCTAACGCTGGCTTGCTCGGCGATCGCTTCGAGTGAGGCCGCCCCAAGCCCTACTTGAGTGAATTCCAACTCCGCCGCTGAACTTAGTCGCGACAATTTGTCATGTGACTTGTCCCGCTCGGTGCGTGACATCAAACGCTTCCGCTCCCAAGTTTCGACAAACGCTCTAAACAAGACCCTTGCGGGACTCGCACATAGCCGCCACCACATAGCCAATAATCCGAGATTAATCGAACAATAAGTTCGTTGGCGATAGCTAAACGTGCGAGGTAGATCGGGCCTGGAGAGTTGAATGCCCTCGCGGAGGGAAGGTAAGATGTTTCGGTACGCTGCAGCGAGCAAATAGCTCCAGCATAAATCCTATCGAGCGAGAATTCGCTTTCTTGAGATTTGACCGAGCCGTCTCTATTTAGGTTTACAGATTTTAATATCGGAAACTCTCATTGCCTCTGCAATGGGTTATCCTTGACCTGTGCGGCCGTGGTTCTCGACGTGATTGTTGCGCGCAGAGCTACCAGGCATCGCAGTCGGACAAAAAAGGTTTAGAGACATGAGCGCTGACAGAGACGACGCCGCCCTTTTCGAGCACCTTCGGGCTGAGGGGCTGAGGGCTGAATATCCCGCCAATCTGCCAGCGATCCCGCCGTTGCCGGCGAGGCGATACAGCGATCCCGCCTTCTATGCTCTCGAAATCGAGAAGGTATTCTTCAAGACTTGGCTGGCAGCGGGACACATGAGCGAATTGCCCGCGCCGGGAGCCTACAAACTCTTTGAGGAATTGGGCCAATCGGTCATCATCAGCCGCGGTACGGATGATGTCGTTCGCGCTTTCAAAAACGCGTGCCGTCACCGGGCTTCCGCTATTCTCACCGAGAAATCGGGCATCGCCCGTCGTTTTGTGTGCCCCTATCATGCGTGGGGTTATGCAATCGACGGCTCGCTCAAGTCGGTTCCCGAGCCGCAGAACTTTGCGTGCTTGGACAAGAAGGAACTATCGCTTCATTCGGTCCGCTGCGAAATCTGGCGTGGTTTCATCTTTTTGAACTTCGACGAAGACGCTCGGTCTCTGGAAGATTTCATTGCGCCTCTCGCAGCGCAAATTGGCGACTTCCCCTTCGAGGAGATGTCAGTCAAGGGACTGGTGGTCAATGAGCTAGATTGCAACTGGAAGACTGCGTACGACAATTTCGTTGAAAGCTACCACATCAACACCGTGCACCAGAAAACGATTGCGCCGTTCATCGATACCAAGACGTGGACATTACAGACATTGCCTGGTGGGCATGGCTGTCTTCGAACTCTGAAAAGGGGCAGCGATACCCTTTTTAAATCGGAGCAGATCGCCCAAGGCGTCACCCAGTCGGTTTCCGACAGCTATAAAACGATGACGGTGGCCATCCCGCGTTTTCCCAACGGCACGGCTGGCTTAGATCCCGCCGGCTTCGTCTGGCAAAGCTTCTGGCCTACGGGCCCCGACACAATGCGCGTGGTAAATCTATGCCTCGGTCCGACGCTTCCAGATCCTGAGCAAGACCGCCAGCACTGGGAAAATTTCATTTCCTACAACAATACTATTCTGGCGGAGGACATGTTCCTGTTTGCCTCGATGCAGCGGTCGATGCGTGAGGGCGACGTCTCCCACGTAATGCTGTCCACCCAAGAACATTATATTCAGTGGTATCACGAGCATCTTGACCTGCTGATCGGCCGTGAAAATGTTCCGGAGCACCTTCGCGTCGAGCCTGTCCTGACCCGCAATCTTGAGCAGAAAAGCCAGGACCACGGCGGATGACAGCCTGACGATCTGCCCATAAATGATGGAAAGCAGCGCGGCTAAAGCGCAGCCGCCCTGCCAACCTGTCGATGATTTTAAAGTTTGTAGTAGTGCGCCTGCTCTCGACGAGCGATTATTGGCGGCGCGACGTCGCCGCACGGATGACATCCATGTGGAGCCGCGGGTGGCGGTCGCGGCAATCGTCACGATCAGCGGCATTTTGAGCGCGGCTGCGGGGTGACGCCTGCCGCCGGCGACCCGCGCGATGAAGTGGCGGACATGGGCCGCTATTGCGTCGATGGATGTGGATGTCGCGACGCCGCCGGGCTCGATGTTCGGGCGATAGCCTATGGTCATGTAGGCCTTCGCGGCGGGCTTTGCGGACGTGATGTGGATGTGAGTCAGCATGTGGATTTCCCAGCAAGCCGGGTCGATCCGGGACCACCGAAAACACCAACAAATGTTGGTGCTGCTGTGGTTCTGGCCGGATTTCGTCGGACGGTTAGCCGGCGATTTTCGGTCGAAAAATGCTGTGAAACCAGCCGCTTGCTGGACGTCTCTGGACGTTTCCAGAGAGAACAAACGGTGCAGAAGAGGACTCGAAAAAAGGCATTATCTGATTGATATAAAAAGATATATTTCGGTTCTCAATGCTCGATACCCGCATCGATACCTTGGCACTTTTTGCTTGGGAGATTCGAGTCCCTCGACGGAAAATGCAGGATTAAAAACAGGTCGATTCGACGGATGATTCGGATGGCGCGATTCCGGCTGCTCAACACAAAACCCTAGAGCATCGAGCGTTTAATCGTACCGATAGCCGGCGGCGGTGAATTAGGCCGTGAACCCATAAAACGAATGACCGCGATTGATGGGGGGCAGCCCCTTAGCGCCGATAAATCTGCTCCAACCAATAATCGTTCATCCAATCGGCATACCCGAGTAGTTCACCTTGCCGTC
>Ga0207712_10000202_pt1 | contig 59940 bp, 90 predicted proteins | sample KBSS44metaG_FD_184402 | JGI IMG/M metagenome (GOLD analysis project Ga0207712, IMG submission 184402) | Switchgrass rhizosphere microbial communities from Kellogg Biological Station, Michigan, USA - KBS S4-4 metaG (SPAdes) (version 2) | ecosystem: Host-associated > Plants > Roots > Rhizosphere...
CGGGAGGCTGGGGCCAATCAGACAGATCTGGCCGGTGAGCTCGGATGTGATTCGTCATCGGTGAGCCGGAAGCTCGCAGGCCGCCGTCCTTGGAAGCTGCCAGAAATCCGAGCCATCCTCGCGTTCCTGTCGACGCGGTTGAAGCGCGCCGTCACCTACGAAGAGGCGTTTGGTGCCCCTGAAGTCCCTCACGTCCCGGCTGCGGGCGAGGCCAGCGAGGCGAGAGGGTCAGCCTGAGTAGTCAGCCGTAGGCCCGCCACGAGGATCAGAGAACCGGAGGTCGTGTGCCGATGAGCGACGAAGCTGTTTCTGCGGACCCCAAGGCCAGGGCCATGGAGGAGCTGGCGCGTTTTCGGTGCACGGGCGCTGCGGACTGTGGCTGCCCGGTGCACCTGCTGCTGCCGGGCTCCAGGAAGCTGTTTGACCGTTGGGGCCTAGGGCTGACCCTCGCCCTCGGGATTGCCTCGGGCGCGCTCATGGCCTTCGTCGGCCAGAGGCTCGGTAGCGAGGCGTGGCTGGTCTGGCCGTTGTGGATCCTGTCTGCATGTGCCGGGGCGTCGGCCTACGGTCTGGGTCGGAGGAGCGCACTGCGGGAGGAACTACTGGAGGCCGCCCGACGGATCGCGGCGGACGACACCCTCGACATGGCTGGCGCGAGCATTCAGGGGGCGGGATTGCGATGAGCACCACCCCGCCGGCCACCGCCTATCTGACCCCGGCCGAGGCGGCCGCCTTCCTGCGCCTCAAGACGGCGCGGACCCTGGCGCGATGGCGCGGCCGCGGGTGCGGGCCGCGCTACCGCCGCGTGGCCGGGCGGGCCCTGTACACGCGAGAGGATCTCCAGGCGTGGGTCGATCAGCATGCCTTCCAGAACACGGCTCAAGAGGGCTACAGCCGATGAGCCTTCAGCGCCCCTCTCGGAGCATGGCGAGCTGCCTCATCGCGGTGATCGCGATCTGTACCCTCGCCGCGGTCGCGTTCTTCATCGCCTCCATGCTCGCCTGGCTGCTCCGTGCGGCCGCGACGCGGGGCTGGTGATGGACAGGAGCCCGGCGGTGCAGCTGGCGGTTCCACCGGTCAGCGCCGAGCAGGCGCAGCGCTTCCTGCGGCGACTCCGCGTGATCGTTGACGCGGACCGAGAGGCTCGTGGCGCGCGCTTCTGGGCCCCACGGCTCGGTCTCGTGGGAGGGGACCTCAAGCAGGTCCTCGCGGCCTACGAGGCCCATGAGGCTTCCGAGTGAGCGCGCGGAGCTCCTTCGAGCGTGAGGGCCGCAGGCGATACCTCGTCTGGCGGGTGAAGCGGACGTTCCAGGATACCTGGCCCTGGTGGTTCGTCATGGTCAGCGTCACGGCGTGGCTGTGGTGGGTTCTCCGATGAGCGCCCAGCGTTCGTTCCTCGGTGCCGTTGTGCTGCTGGCGCTGTTCTGCCTGGGCTGCACGACGCAGGCGGAGACGGACTTCAAGGTCAGCCGGTGCGGTGCCGAGCCGCTCGTCTCTGCAGAGGAAGTCGCCTACGCCGCGCGTTTCGATGCGAATGCCTTGTTCATGTGCCTCAAGGCACGTGACGAGGTTCTCCTGAGACGGCCGCGGTCGTTGGGGACGGTGCAGTGACGGACCGCAAGTCGTACCTCGGCGCCGTCGAGCAGAGCGAGGAGGCCGCGGGCCTCTACGACCGGACAGTCCAGGTCAAGGGCGCTGATGTGGTCGGCCTGCAGCGACACGGCTTGAGCACGGTGCTCCGCAGCAGGAACGGCCAGATCGTGGTCCTGGACCGGTTCGCGCTCGACTTGGCGGCGGCCGCCCTCGGCCTGCGGGTATCCGAGGCCACGCCCAAGGCCCCGACGGAGGGCACATGACCCGGCTCGTCATTGCCGGCATCGGCCTGGCGATCAGCGCGGTCTGCCTGGCGATCGCGATCTTCGCGGAGCTGACGAGGCCCGAGCCCTTCGAGACGGCAGGGCAGGTCATTCCGGGCCACCACCGGCCTGTGCGTCACCTACTGTGCCTGTTCCGCGGTCATGGGCTGCCGCTGCGCCACCCCCTCGGCGGGTTTCGGTGCCCGTTCTGCGGCTACTCCGCTGTCACCCAGGACGGTCTGGGCTGGGAAGGGCGGGTGCCGGCCGAGCGGCGGCCGTTCCAACGTGATCGATACCCGGGGTCCGCCGGCGGATTGAGGTGAGTGGATGTCAGGAGGAGGTGAACCCGCGGCACGGCTAGGCAAGGCCCGGGCCGGGCTTGGCCAGGCTGGGCGGGGCAGGGCTAGGCATGGCGTGGCTCGGCAGGGCGGGGCATGGCAAGGAAGATGTGAATCGGATTCTGGGGGGAATCTGAAATGAAGTCCTACGAAATCACGTTGGCGGCGAAGACGCCGCTCTTGATGCACGCTGACAACATCGAATGGGCCGACCAGATGGAGCGGTGGAAGAACGACCCGGCCAGCAGGAAGGTGAGCAAGGCGGGCGATGACCGGTCCCCAGCGTTCCGTTGGATCGGGTCGCTCTATCACGACGGCGAGCGAATCGCGATTCCGAGCGACAACATCATGTGCTGTTTGATGGAGGGCGGCGCGATGGTGCCAGTCCCCGGTGGCAAGTCCGGAAAGACCTTCAAGAGCCAGACACAGAGCGGGATGGTGACGGCTGAAGCGTTCTGGTCTCTGTTGGTGGGTGGCAAGCCACTCCCCGCGAAGCCAATCCTGGCGCTTGCGGCCGAGCCCGATTTCCAGAAGCACCAGGACTACGCTGCATCGGCCGGCTTCATGCTCTATGTGAAGCGCGCGAGGATCGGCCAGTCGAAGCACATCCGCGTACGCCCTCGTTTCGATGCGTGGTCAGTGAGCGGTGTGCTGAACGTGATGGACGATCAGATCACGCATCCGATCCTGGAGCAGATTCTCTACCAGGCAGGCCAGTACAAGGGGCTGTGCGACTGGCGGCCCGGGGGGGGGAAGAAGCCTGGGCCGTGGGGGATGTTCACGGCGAACGTCAAGGCTCTATAAGGGCTCGGCCGGGCGTGGCACGGTAAGGCCGGGCAGGGCCAGGCGCGGCTCGGCAGGGCGCGGCGCGGCGCGGCATGGCGAGGCGAGGGAGATGTTGATGATGAGCAGGAGTGGGCCGTTCTTCGGCGGTATTCCGACTGGTCCGGATGTCAAGAAACTGGAGCAAAAGTATGGCTCTCCTGAACCGGGCATCATCCGACACGAGGACATCGAAGCGGTGATCAGCGAGCAGCGCAACAGCGCACGCTATCGCTGCGTGGTCGGAGCATGGCGTAGCCGGCTGTTGCGTGAAGACAACATCGCGACGAAAGCAGAGCCGGCCATCGGCATTCGCATCTTGACGGAACAGGAACGCGTCGATGAGGCACAGCGCCACTTGGGGTTGTCGGCCCGCCGAGTTCTTCGGGATCATCGTTGGGCGATGATGATCGACGCCAGCAAACTGGACGAGCTATCGCTGCGGAAGCGCGACCATTTGATTCGGGCGAGTGCAGCGATGGCGGAATCCGCGGCGACGAACGTGAAGGCGCTTGCGGCGGTCCTGAAGGCGCCTGCTCAGCTTCCCAGGGCAAAGGTTTCATAGCAATGCGGCGCGGCCCGGCAGGCCTCGGCGTGGCAGGGCGCGGCTCGGCCGGGCAAGGCATGGGAGACGTTGCATGACTACGGCACCGGCGATCCTGGACCCCCGCAAGGCCTGGCTCGAGCGCAGGCGCACGCTCCTGACCGCCAGCGACGTGGCGGCGGTGCTGGGTCAGGACGAGCGGCGTGGCCCCCTGGCCGTGTACGCCGCCAAGGTCGGGGGGATCGAGTCGGACGAGACGTTGCCGATGCGGCGCGGCCGCCGGATGGAGGCCGCCATCGCGGACGAGTACGCGGACGAAACCGGCCGGCTCGTCCATGACCTGGGTGCATATGAGATCGCGATCCACCCGGACATCTCCTGGCTCGGGGCCACCCTCGACCGCGTGACGACCCCGACGCTGGAGCGGCCGGCGCCCGAGGGCTGCCGCGGGCAAGACCCGGGCCCGCTCCAGATCAAGCTCGCGATCGGCAGCGCCCGGGACTGGAAGGAGGGCCCGCCCCTCGGCCATCAGATCCAGGTGCAGATGGAGATCGCCTGCTTCGGTGCCGCGTGGGGCTCGCTCGCGGGCCTGGTCGGGCCCGGCCCCCTGGCCATCCATGACTTCCCGCGGCACGACGCCTTTCTGGCGAGTGCGCTGCCCAGGCTCGAGGAGTTCTGGGCGCGCGTCCAACGGCAAGACCCACCGGAGGCCGACGCGCTGCCGGGCACGACGCACGCGATCAAGCGGCTGTGGTCCACAGACGATGGGGCGACGATCGATCTCAGCCACGAGGACGTCCAGCTTGCGGACGACTGGGAAGGGGCGAAGCTGGGCAAGGCCGACGCCGAGAAGCGGCTGCAGGAGCTCGAGAACAAGCTCCGGCTGCGGCTGCGGCTCGCGACGTTCGGCGCCCTGCCGGACGGCACGTTCCTGACGCTCAGGACGACGAAGAACCCGGGCTACACCAGCGTGGTCGAGCCCTACACCTACAGGACGCTGCGGCGTCTGCGGCCGCGCATCAGGCGCCGATAGAGGGAGAAGACGATGAGCAGTCCTGCCATGACGGAGACGAAGCCCGAAACCAACACGGGTGAGGCCGCGACTCCGCCCCCGCCCGCCGAGCTGCAGCGCGCCGGCCAGCGGTCGCCAGTCGCGTTCGACGCGGACGATCCGGTGTCGCTCTACATGAACACCGGCATCTTCGAGCAGCTCCTTCGTGTCGGCAAGATGATGGCCCTCTCGAGCCTCGTGCCAGAGCACCTTCGGGGCGACAAGAAGGTCGGGGACTGCGCCCTGGTCGCAGCTCAGGCCTTCCGATGGCGCATGGACCCCTTCAGCGTCTCCCAGCACACGTTCGTGCTGAAGGGGAAGCTTGGGTATGAGGGGAAGCTCATCGCGGCCGTCGTCAACAGCAGCGGCAAGCTGGTGGGCAGCCTCGGCTATGCCTATTCCGGCCAGGGCCGGGACCGCAAGGTCGTGGTCTCTGGGCGCCTCAAGGGGGAGAAGGAAGACCGGACCGTCGGGGGGACTGTCTCTGGCTGGGCCACCGACAACGAGCAGTGGAAGAACGACCCCGACCAGATCCTGGCCTATCGGGGTGCGCGGGAGTGGGCGCGCCGGCACACGCCCGAGGTCCTGCTCGGCGTCCACGCGGAAGAGGAGATCGGGGAGACGGTGACGCTCGAGCGGGGGACCGACGGTTCTTTCGCGCCGCGTAGCCTCGATGACCTGGCAGAGAAACTCACGCCCGCCACCAGCGAGGTCGTGGCGCCACCTCCTCCAACGCCGCCCGTCGTCCGCTGCAAGGTGCACCCGGACGTCGACCTCTCCAACACCGACAGCTGCTGGAAGTGCACGGCCGAGGCGAAGGAGAAGGCCGAAGTGGCGCCGGCGCCAGCGAGCCCCGCGCGGAAGCCCGGGCAGAGCCGGCTGCAGGAGTAGACCACCATGGCCGACCAGCTCCGCGTCACCAGCATCCAGATCCGCGACGTCCTCGGCGCCCGGGAGTTCGCGGTCGAGCCCGGGCGCATCACGCTCCTGCGCGGTCAGAACGGTTCCGGGAAGAGCACGGCACTGCAGGCTGTCCAGAGCGCCCTCGCCGGCGGGAACCTGGCGCGGCTGGCCCGCGTGGACCCCGACGGGAAGGACGTCGAGCCAGAGGTGGTGCTGGTCATCGATGGCCCGCGCTCCGAGGAGTACCGCGTCGAGCGCACGGGCGACAAGGTCCGCGTCCGGCAGCGCGTGGGGGACACCGCGGCCTTCGAGGACGTCCGAAAACCGCAGGCGTGGCTCACCGGCCTCTTCGATCCCCGGGGCTCGAACCCCGTCGCCTTCCTGATGGCCGCGGACAAGGACCGAGCCCTGATGCTCCTCGAGGCCCTGCCCCTGACGATGCCGCGGCAGGAGCTCCAGCAGCTCCTCACCGGCGTCGACCCGGCGGCGCTGCCCCCGATCCCCACCGGGCTGCACCCCCTCGAGGAGCTGCTCCTCATCCGGGACGCGATTTTCCGGGCGAGGACTGGCGTCAACCGGGACAAGGACGGAAAGGCCAAGGCCGCGGACCAGACGCGCCGGAATGCGCCGGCCGTGATCCCCGACGACCCTTCGCCGCTCATTGCCATCGGCGAGCAGACTACCAGCACCCTGGCGGCTGAGATCGCCCGGGAGGAGGAGGCAGCCCGCGCCGCCGAGAGGCAGGCGCTGGCCGGGGCCCAGGCCGCCCACGAGCTCGCCGCCCAGGAGGTGAAGGCCGCCTTCACCGAGGCCGCCCGCGCGCTGCGCGCCGACCACATCCGGCAGGTTGCGGAGCTCCGGGCCGCCGTTGAGAAGCAGATCGCCGACATGACGGCCTCGACCGAGGCCGCGATCGCCGGCCTGCGAGAGAGCGACGACGCCAAGCTCGACCAGCTGGACGCGCAGCTCCAGCGTGCGCAGGCGGAAGCGCGCGACCGGCGTGCCTCCACCGAGGCCAGGATCACCAGCGCGAGGACCACGCTCGCCGAGAGCAGGGACAAGCTCGCCGCCCTCCGCGCCGAGCGGGACGACGCCGCCAAGGCGCGCACGCTCCACGACCAGGCGAAGCAGTTCGACCAGGAGGCGGTCGCCCTGGTCGAGGAGAGCGCCCGGCTCACGGCCGTCATCGAGTCCCTCGACGCCTTCCGCCGGCGCCTCGCCGAGGACCTGCCGATCGAAGGCCTCGAGATCGAGGGGAAGGAGATCCGGGTGCGCGGCGTCCCCTACGAGCAGCTCAACACCGCCCAGCGGATCGACATCGCCGTCCAGGTCGCCTGTCTCCGAGCGAAGACCCAGCGCCTGCCCGTGGTGTTCGTCGACGGCGCCGAGGCCCTGGACACCGAGCACTTCCACATCCTCGTTGAGCGGCTGAAGGAGGCCGGGGTGCAGAGCTTCATCGGCCGCGTCGAGGACCACGAGCTTCGGGTTGAGGTCGCATGACCCCCTACACGCCGGGGCCATGGCGCGTTGACTCCGATGGCATCCTGCTCGGCGCCGACTTTCCGCGCGACATACCGATCGGGCGGGTGAACCTCGACAAGCACGACGGCGAGGCGAACGCGTCGCTGATCGCGGCGGTGCCGGACCTGCTCGAAGCCCTCAAGGCAACGTGGGAAGCCCTCGCAGGATACCTGAACGGGAACGGATCGCCGGTCCTGGGGCAACAGGCGTGCGTATTCGCCGAAATCGCGATCGAGAAAGCGGAGGGCGACTCGTGAGGTCGCTTGCTCCCTTCCGTGGCCCGGAGGACCGGGTCTTCCGGCGTGGCCTGAGTAGAGACGGGCTACACGTCGAGCGTGCCGCCGCTGATGTAACGGCGGTGCGCGGGACGGCTTCCTGGGCTCGGGCTCGGGGGACGGGCCACGGAAGCGAGGAGGCGACCAGGTGATTCTGGATCGAGTGACGGTGACGGGCGCGGATGCGAGCGTGCGGCCGGAAGACCTGCTGCCGCTATCGAGGCGCTTCCCGTTTGTGGAATGGGGCATCCTCCTGTCGCGCTCTCAGGAGGGCTTGAAGCGGTTCCCACCTCTCCACTGGATCGAGTCGTTCTTCGAGATCCACGGCGGTGGTCCCTACAGCATCTCGGGCCACCTGTGCGGGGCATGGGTCCACAACTTCTGTCGCGGCGGGAACGCCTTCGCGATCGAGCGGCCGACCATCGCGCATCGTTTCGACCGCTTGCAGCTCAACTTCCACGCCTTCGCCCACGAGGTGGACGCCCCTGCGTTCGCGGCGGCGCTGAAGAACCTCGAGCCGGCGCAGGGCTACATCCTGCAGTTCGACGACGTGAACAACGCCCTGTTGTCGGCCGCTCGCATGGGCGGGGCGCAGACGGCGGCCCTGTTCGACGTGTCGGGCGGGGCAGGAGTCCTGCCGGCCGAGTGGCCCACGGCGATGGAGGAGTACTGCGGGTATGCCGGCGGTCTCTCCCCGGAGAACCTGGACGAGCAGCTCCACCGGATCGCCGAGGCGGCGCCTCGGAGTCGGGTCTGGATCGATGTCGAGACGCGCGTCCGGTCAGACGATGACCGCCTGTTCGACCTCGACAAGGTCGAGCGGTTCCTGACGGTCGCTGAGCCGTGGGTGACCGCGTGAATACCGGCGACTCGGTGGGTCTCGACCTCGTGCAAACGAGCACGGTGACCCTCGGCGTCCGCAGCGCCGCGATGGCCGCCTGGGACGTTGTCAGCCTCGGCCGTCAGATCCAAGACAGGCCGTGGCTGACGGGGGAGCGGGGCCGTCGCACGTGGTGCGAGATCCGATCCTTGTGCGCGTACGCCGTCGAGGTCTGGTCACGCAGGAGGAGGACGCCGATGGACGTCAGGAAGATGGTGGCGCTCTGGGTGCCGATCGTAAAGGGGCTCGCGACGGCCCACAGCAAGGAGGAGTTGGACCACTGCGAGTTCGAGCTGGATCGCTGCCTCGCCCCATTATTGACCGCGCCCGTTCGTCAGATCAGGGAGTTCTACGTCGCACTGGTGCAGGCCTTGAAAACGGATCCGGCGGTCCCGTTCTTCGTGTGGTCAGCCTTCGATGCGTGGCACGAGGTGATCCTGAAGCGGGCGCCGGACGAGGACGTCGTCCGTCTGAAGAAGGCGTTGGCCGGTGAGATCGCGGCCCTGGTTGAGGAGGACGTGCGGCCCGACATCGGCAGCGCGATCCGCGGGGCACTCCAGTGGCGTCCGGCGCAGCAACTCGAGCAGGTGCGCGACGCGCTGAAGGGGGGCGCGAAGCCGAAGCTCGTGGGCCGTGAGTCCTGCCTGTTTCTGCAAGTCGGCGAGGCGCAGGTGATGCTGTGAGCGGCGCGATCCTCTGCGCCGACATGCCGGAGTTGCCTGACGCGGGCGAGGGCGCGTGCTGCATGGGGGCCGCCGTCTACGGCCCGGGACGCTGCACGTGCTGGGAGTCGCACTACACCGAGGAGCAGGAGGACGTGGTCCAGGGGCCGCCCGCGGTGCGCGTGACGGCGTGCGTCGACTGCGCCTTCCGTCCCAGGAGTCCTGAACGTTCCGGCGACGAGCGCTACCAGCACAGCGCTGCCGGTGAACTCGACGACGTTGCCGGCGGCGACATCCCGTTCTTCTGCCACCAGGGGATGCGACGCGTGCTGAGGCTGACCCATCCGGCCGGTGGGGAGATCGAAGCCGCCCCTGCAGCGTACGAGCCCGCAGGCGGAGATGGCATCGCCTACAAGGCCAACGGCTTGCCGGCGGACATCTGCGCAGGCTGGGCGGCCCGCAGGAAGGCGCTGCTTGAGGGGGCAACAGAGTGACCAGCGGCCACGTCGTGGACCCGTTCGGATTCGCCGGTCGGTGGCCATTCGGAGTCCAAATCGTCGAGAGCATCCTTGCGGTGGAACGTCGCCAGGTGCGATTCCCCCGCACAAAGAAGCGGCGGATCCAGCAGAAGTGGCGCAAGGACGAGCGGAACTGGTTCAGCAAGCCTTGCGCCTACCTGGTCGCGGATCTCGGTCTGGTGTGTCACCCATTAATTGCTGAGCGCCTGCGGCGCATGGCCCGACAGGAGGCCTCTTGATCCTCGCCCCTCGTCGGATCGAGATCCGCGTCGCGCACTTCTTCGCCGGCATCGGCGGCGGCGCGAAGGGCTTCAACGCCGCTCAGGCGCGCGTCGGCCATCTTGAGGCCGAGTTTCGGTGCATCGGCGGTATCGACGTGGACGCGGGGGCGGTGCGCTCCTTCGAGCGGCTCACAGGCGCGCGTGGCACGGTGCTCGACCTCATGGACCGAGAGCAGTTCATCGCATTCCACGGCAAGGCGCCGCCTCCGGGCTGGCGCGAGGCCAGCGTGGACGACGTGCGGCAGGCGTTCGGGGGCGAGCGGCCGCACATCGTCTTCACGAGCCCGCCATGCAAAGGCTTCAGCGGGCTGCTCTCAGAGGAGCGTTCCGCGACCGGCCGATACCAGGCCCTCAACCGGCTGACGCTCCGCGGCGTCTGGCTGGCCCTCGAGGCCTGGGCCGACGACCCGCCCGAGTTCTTCCTCTTGGAGAACGTCCCCAGGATCAGCAACCGCGGCCGCCCGCTGCTCGAGCAGATCGAGGCTCTGCTCACCGCCTACGGCTACGCGGTTGCGGAGACGACCCACGACTGCGGCGAGCTCGGGGGTCTGGCCCAGTCCCGCCGCCGTTTCCTGCTGGTGGCGAGGCACCGGGAGAAGGTGCCCCCGTTCCTGTACCAGCCTCCGCGGCGGCCGCTCCGCGCCGTGGGCGAGATCCTTGGGGCGCTGCCGCTCCCCGGCGACCCTGCGGCCGGGCCGATGCACCGGATGCGCGTGCTGCAGTGGAAGACGTGGGTCCGCCTCGCGTTCGTCGCGGCGGGCGGGGACTGGCGATCGCTCGAGCAGCTCCGAGTCGTGGACGGACACCTCGCCGACTTCGGGATCGTGCCCGAGGGCACCTACCGGGGCGTCCTCGGTGTCAACCGCTGGAGTGACCCCGCGGCGACGATCACCGGCGCCGCGGCGCCCACCCGTGGCGCCTTCTCCGTGGCGGATCCACGGCCGGAGAGCTGGGACTGGGCCGAGGGCCGGCGAGGCCTCGGCGTGGTGCCCTGGGACGGGAGCGTCGGGGCCATCACGAGCCAAGCGCGATCCGGCCAGGGCGGCTTCGCCGTCGCGGATCCCCGTCTCGAGGAGGGCACAGGCGAGTATGGCCAGCTCGGGGTGAAGCAGTGGGGCGAGCCGGTCAATGCGGTGACCGGCCAATCCCTGCCGGGCGGGGGCCGCCACTCGGTGGCGGACCCGCGGTGTGTGTGGCACCCCGCCGCCTTCCGCAACAAGCTCCGGATCATCCGCTGGGACGCGCCGGCGGGCACGGTCATCGGTGCCGCAAGCCCGGACTCGGGCGGCGGCGCCGTCGCTGACCCGCGACTGGGCCCCGGGCCGCGGGGGCCGCACTTCAAGAACGTCTACCGGGTGATCCGGTTCGACGAGCCGGCGCCCACGGTCACGGCCGGGACTTCGCCCTCGGCGGGTGGCCTGGCCGTGGCCGACCCGAGGACCGGCCCCCTCGAGCGGTCCGGTCCGTATGGCGTCGTGCCTTGGGCCGCGCCCAGCGGCGCCGTGACGGGCCATGCTGGGCACGACAACGGGCGCTTCAGCGTGGCGGATCCGCGCCCGGTTGACGAGGGCTCGCAGCAACCGAACCCGATGGGGGACGCGCCCTGTCAACTGCCAGCCCCGGACGCGCGCCTCGTCGCGGTGATCCGTGCCCTGGACGGCACCTGGCACCGGCCCTTCACGACGCTTGAGCTGGCCGCCCTGCAGAGCCTGTTCGAGCCCGGTGAGACCCTCGAGCTGGATGGAGCCTCCGACAGCCGGTGGCGGGAGTGGATCGGAAACGCGGTCCCACCGGCCGCGGCCATGGCGATCGGCTCCGTCATGGCGCAGACGCTGCTCCTGGCCTGGTCGGGAGAGACGTTCATCCTGAGCTCCTCGCCGATCTGGGTTGAGCCCGAGCTCGCGCTCATGGCCGCCCTCGCCGTCGACATCCCCGCGGGCCTCATGTGAGCAGCCCCACGCTCGTCCGCCTCTCGAAGGCCGAAGTCGCCGCCGCCCAGGCCGTGGTCGCGGTCTCTCACTACCTCCGGAAACCGGTCGATCCGCGCAGCTCGGTCGAGGGCTTTGGCGTCTTTCTCGCGGGGCATCGCGTCGGCATCCTCCTGCTGGGACGCCCGCAGGCGCCCGCGTGTTATCCCTGGTACGGCTCGGTCGCGGACCTCGTGTCGGGACGCGCGACATGCTCGAGGTGGCAGGTCCTGAACCTGGCGCGCGTTTGGTTCGATCCGCGTGTTCAGCCGGGCGGCGCCCTCTACGGCCCGGACCGCCTACCTGGGTTCCATGACCGACGCGGCTCGTTCCGCTCGATCCTGGGCTCGTCCACCATCGCCCTTCTCGCCGAGCGCGTCGTCCTCGACTACCTCGTGGCACGGCCACCGTGCTTCCTCGATGAGCCCTACGAACTCCAGTGGCTGCTCTCCTACTGCGACACGCGCCGGCACCGCGGGGTGCTGTATCGCGCCGCCGGCTTCGAGCTCTGGCGCGCCAACGCGACAGGCCTCCAGACGTGGCGCCTCCCGCTCAGGCCTCTGACCGCCGAGGAGGACCATCTCGTACGCGCCGCAGCGCTCCGCAACCCGCGCTCCATCGGGCACCGGGCGCGGCGTGCGCAGCAAGACCTCCCGCTCGAGGCTCGTGCGTGACCGCCAAGACGTCGATCGAATGGACCGACGCCACGTGGAATCCGACCCGTGGCTGTTCGCGCGTGAGCGAAGGCTGCCGCAACTGCTACGCAGAGAGGATCGCCGGCCGTTTCAGCGGCAAGGGCGAACGGTTCGAGGGCTTCGCGCGCCTGGTGTCGAAGGACCCCAACAACGACCCGTACCACGGCGGCACAGGCGCGGCACGCCAGGGCTTCAGGGCGCGGTGGACCGGCCGTGTCGACCTGATCATGTCGAAGCTCGATGAACCCCTCCGCTGGCGGAAGCCGCAGAGGGTCTTCGTCAACAGCATGAGCGACCTTTTCCATGAGGCGTTGCAAGAGGAAGCCATCGCGGCCGTCTTCGGGGTGATGGCCGCTGCACAGCACCACACGTTCCAGATTCTGACGAAACGGCCGGAACGCATGCGCCGGTGGTTCCAGTGGCTCGACATGTTCCGAGAACCGAAGTGGGAAGACTGCATGGGCGCGTCGCGCTGTTGGGCGTATGCGTTACAGCACGGCATGGCGGATTCGTGTTGGCCGGGCGGTCGGCGTGCCTGGCCGCTCCCGAACGTCTGGCTGGGCGTCTCGGTTGAGGACCAGGCGACGGCCGACGAGCGGGTCCCGGTCCTGCTCACGACACCGGCGGCGAAGCGGTTCGTCAGCTACGAGCCGGCGCTCGGCCCGGTGGACTTCCGGCCCTGGCTTCATGGTCACGAGGTGGCCGGCACGCCCTTCGACGGCGCGCCGCATGTTGGCGGGTGCGTCGCGTACACGCCGCCGCTTGACTGGGTGATCGTCGGCGGTGAGAGCGGCCCAGGCGCCCGGCCCTTCGACGTGGCCTGGGCCCGCACCACGGTCCGGCAGTGCAGGGCGGCACGGGTGCCGGTCTTCGTGAAGCAGCTCGGGGCAAACGTGCACGACCGCAACGACGCTGGCTTCGACGGCATCGAGCCCATGAGCTGGCCGGACGACAACTATCTCGATCGCATTGAGGAGGACGTCCACGGCTACCGCGAGGACCACCAGGGCGCGGAGATCCGGATCTTCTTGCGTGACCGCAAGGGCGTCGAGCCCACCGAGTGGCCAGAGGATCTCAGGGTACGCGAGTTCCCGTCATGAGCGAGCAGGTGCAGATGGACGCGGATCACGTTGTCACCATTGTGATCGCGGCGGCTTTCCTGATCGCCTTTACCGTGCTGGTGCGGGCGTGTACCGCCCAGGACGTGGCGTGCCGTCGGATCTACAAGGCCAAGGGCATTTCGATCGAGCAGGCGCGTGCCGCGTACGACATGTGCATGGACTCGCAAACCAGCAGATGAATGGGGAGAACCACATGAGAAGAGCGCTCGCGTTCGTCCTGTTCGTGACCGCCTGGGCCCAGATGGCGCAGGCCGAGTCGATCTACAACTACGGCGCCAAGTGCGACGGGGTGACGGACGACCGTGCGGCAATCCAGGCAGCCATCGATGCCGGCGGGCGTGTCACCTTCGGCGGCGCGGCCGCCGTCTGCCTGGCCAAGAACCTCACCGTGCGGAGTAACACGGTCCTCGAGCTCGACGGGACGACCCTCGACATGGGCGTCTTGACGCCCCCGCAGACCGCCGGGATCTCGACGGCGCTGGGTGCGACCAACGTCACGATCCGGGGCGGGGTCATCCTGGGTCGCCGCATGTTGACGAGAGGATATGCCATCGGGATCAGGATCGACGGCGCCGACAACGTGGTGATCGAAGGGACCAAGATCCTCGACTGGCCTACCGACGGGATCTGGGTTGGCGGCGTTGGTGGCACCGTGGTGAACGGCCGCAGCACGCGCGTGCGCATCTCGGGCGTGGAGATCAGCAACTGCGGGCGCAACGGCATCTCGGTCACCAATGCGGACGCCGTCCGGATTGAGCGGAGCCACATCCATGACATCCACGGGGATCCAGGCGCCGGGGTCGATGCTGAGCCGAACCAGGGCGACTGCATGACTGGCTTCGTTCTCTCCGACTGCATCCTGGCCCGGAACGACATCGGTGCCTACCTCCAAATCGGGAAGGGCTTGCCTGGCCTCGACTACGCCGTGTTCAACAACGTGTTCACCGACAACGTGCGTTTCGGCCTGGTATGCAATGGGGTCGTCGGGTTGCGGGTGTTCAACAACGTCATCAAGGGCGGCGCCATCGGCATGAGCATCGGCGCGCCCACGGTCGACACGCTATCGACCGACGTGACGGTAGAGAACAACGCGATCGGCGGGATCCGCGGGCTCATCATCGCCGGTGCGAAGAACGTGCGCGTCATGGGCAACAAGATGGCCGGGGGGAAGCCGGAGACTCCGGTGCTCGGCGTCTCCGGCACGGTGATCTTCATGGGGAACTCTGAGCCATGAGCGCGCGCCACGCCCAGACCGCCGCGGCGGAGCAACAGCAGCTCCACATGTTCGGCGACGTGTTCGAGGACCTGCCGATCGGTGTGGTCGCGACCGAGTCCGGCTGGCGCTCGCACTGCCCTCATTGTGGTGGTTCGGTAGCGAGCGAGCCGGACGAGACCTTGGAACAGTTCGTGGCCGACCCGGCCTGTGCCCTGTGTCGCGCGGAGTTCTATGAGCTCCCATTCCGCGAATGGCGGGCGCTGCCACAGACCGTGAAGGAGGCGCGCCGGCCTCCGGTCGAGTGGCGCTCCATCCGCTACGGTGACCGGTCGTGATGCGGGCCCGCAATAGCGGCGCAGCACCCCACTACCTGTCGTGCTACCGCTGCCGGCGGCGCAACCCTCCAGGTCAGAAGGCGTGCGTCCGGTGCGGCTGTACCGCGTTCATCCGGCGGCGGGCGGCGTGAAGCAGCTCGCCCTGGAGCTCGTCCCCGAGGCCCGGCCGGCGAATGAGCGGCCCAGGACCTCCTTCCATGCGCGATCGCCCGTCACCGGCGCCGAGGTGCGCGATGGGGAGGCTCAGGCGAAGAAGCAGGAGGCGTCGATCCTCGGGTACTTCCAGGCGTTCGCGCGTGTAAACGCAGTGCCTGGCTCCGTCCCGGGACGCTGGACGCCTTCGGAGGTCGCGGCGATGTTTCCGACGTGGCCCATCACCAGCGTGCGCGCGCGGATCACGACCCTGGAGCGAGCCGGACGGCTGAAGCACTGGCCGCGCGACCGCCGGCTGGGTCCGTACGGTCGCCTCGAGTCGACGTGGAGCCTGGCGGAGAAAGAGCAGAAGGAGGACGGCGCGGCATGAAGAAGGGGACACCACAGCATCCAAAGGTCGACCGGCTGATGCGTGGCCTGGACTGCCATCGCCCGCTTGCCGTCGGCGTCCTCGAGATGCTCTGGCACTTCACGGAGACCCGGGCCCCACAGGGGGACATCGGTCGGTGGACGAACCAGGAGATCGCCGACGGGATCTGTTGGCCGGGCGACGCCGACACGCTCGTGGCCACCCTCGTCGCGAGCCGCTGGTTCGACGTACACCCGGATCCCGCCGTCCGACTTCTGGTGCACGACTGGCCCCAGCATGCGAACGATGCCGTACACATGGCGTTGGCGAGGCGTACGGAGCTGTTCGCTGACGGTACACGCCCGAACCTACGTCGCTTTAGTGCCAATGAGAGGAATGAGATAGAGGCACGGTTCCGTGCGCACGGCAGGCGCGTTTATGCGCGGAAATCTGCACTCCCTTCCGTTGCCGTAGCCCTCCCCTCCCCTCCCATTGCCCTCCCGGAGCCAAGCCGGGCCAGCAGCCAGGCCCGCCGTGCGCATGGCAACAGCAATCAGGCCTGCGAGCCCGCCCGCCCGCCTGCTGGCCCGCTCGCGTCTGAGCCAAGTCTGTCGACCGACCTCGAACGCCACGGCGCGCCGGGCGCCTTGGCCGACGCCCAAGCGGAGCTCGTAGCCGCTTTGGAGCGAGAGGCCTCGGAGAGTTCGCTTCCGATGGGGGTGCTGCTGACAAAGGCGAGCCGAACGCCGAAGGGCCGCGTGATCGCGAACGTTCACGACTGTGACTCGATTCCGTGGTTGCGCACGACTCTCTGTCGCCTCGAGGAGATCCGCCTCTCGAGGCAAGCAGACGCCACCCCGCAAGGAAAGCCACCACCGTCCGTGCGCGAGCAGAGGCAGAAGGCGGGGATGGTCGCGATGATCAGGGGCGGTCTGAAGGGCGACGGCACGTTGCCGGGAAAGGGGGAACGTTGACGGATGCTGCGTGGGCGGAAGGGATAGCAGACCTCGTGGCCACGTTGCCCGACTCGTCGCCGACTGACGAAGACGTAAGAGAGCATCGATCGAGGGTCTACCGGCGCCACCTCGATCACCTGTCGGACACGGCGTGGCTTTTCGCGGTCTCGGAGGCCATTCGGCACGAGCGGTGGTTCCCCTCCGCTGCGGCGCTCCGGGACTACGGCGAGAGGTTCCGAGCCCAGCGCACCGAGCTGACGCAATTCGTAGCCAACGGATTCCCTGGCGTGCACCCGGCCCTGCCACCAGCTGCTGACGATAGGCAGCGCGAGATCGGCCGGGTCGAAGCGAAACGTGGCGTCGAGCTGTGCCGCGCTGCGTACCAGCAGGCAACGAGGCGGGAGGCTCCTACGGTGGCGAGCTTCCCGCGCGTAGAGCTGACGGTAGAGCTGACGGAGGAACGGCGCGAGGAGCTGAAACGGTCGCTCCTCGAGGGAGGGGTGTGATGGCGAGCATGGACGACGAGGTTCGGGTCCGCCTGTCGGACGCCGAGATCATCGAACGGGCGCAGACGATGGCCGCGAAGGTGTCGCACATCGAGGTCCTGCGGAAGAAGAAATCCGACGACTCGAAGAGCACACAGGCCCTGATCGACACCGAGCTGGACGAGGTCCAGCGCCTGGCGCGCGTGATCTGCGAGCAGGAGGAGGAGCGCAGGCAGGGCGACCTGTTTGCGCCAACGCCAGGTCAGGCCGTCGACGCGCTGGCGAACGTCGCGGCCACGGCCGAGGGGGACAACCCGGCCGCGCCGCCGGTGCCCCTGAACCTGGCCGAGCAGTTCATCGCGAGCCTCAACGGCGAGAGGCCGGAGGAGCACGAGACCAGGCGGCTGTTCCGCGACTTCTGCAGCGACAAGGGCGTGCGCGGAGGCGGGAAGCGGAAGGAGCTGTGGGAAGAGGTGCAGCAGCTCGCCGCGGCCGCCGGCGGGACACCGCTCGCGGGCGACGGCGGACAGCCGGTCCCGACAGAGCCCCACGACTTCGCGGGCAAGGCCGAGAAGCCATGCACCGTCTGTGGGAGCAGCATCGACGATCCAGTGCACGCCGCCGAGCAGCCGGTCGACGAGAGCGCCGACGTGACGGCGGGCGAGGCTGCGGCGGTGACGGAGTAACCAGTGCGGAGCCTCGGGCAGCTGTTCGCGATCCTCGAGGCGCGCGCCGTCGAGAAGGGGCTGATGCAGCCCGGCGAGGCACCGCCGGTGAAGGAGTGGCCCAAGGCCGCGCCGGCCGTGCCCGAGCAGGCCATGCTCCCCGGGATGGAGCGCGAAGCTGGGGAAGACGGGTGACGCTTCAGGAATGGACGAGCGCCGTATCCGCGGAGCTGGAGAGGGCCGGATTCGTGGTCGAGGAGCACGCGGGGTTTCCGATCGTGAGAGTGCCGCTCAGTGCGGAGCAAAGAATGGGTCTGCTGGAGCTGCGGCTTTCGGTCTCTGTCGAGAAGCGCGTCTACGGCGAGGGCATGCTCTTTCTACCGGCTGGCCGACCTGGTGGAAGGAGCCGCGGATGATCCGTGTCTATGTTCGTGGCCGCGAGCGGCCATTCGACTTCCCGAATGGGACGAAGGCGGTGAAGGAACAGGGCAGGGTCCGGATCTTCGATGCCAGGCCCTCCGACGCGAACCCCTACTCTTCGAGGTCGCCGCACCACGGCGTCGAGCTCGCGTTCTTCGCCGACGGGATGGTGGATGCGGTAATCCTGGAATGCTCGGAGGAGGACTGATGTACGCGAGAGACACGACGGTCTCCCCGGAGAAGAGCAAGGCCGAGATCGAGGGCCTGCTGCGGCGCTACGGAGCGGACTCATTCGTCTCGGGGTGGGACCAGCTCTCTGGCCGCGAGATCGTGCAGTTCCGGTGTCACGACCGGTTCATCCGGTTCGTGCTTGGCCTACCACGAAAGGACGAACCGCGTTTCACGAAGAGCCCGCGTAGTGGCTACGGGCGGCGCACCGAGGCCCAGGCGCTCGCGGCCTGGGAGCAGGAGATCCGTCGGCGCTGGCGCGCGCTCGCCTTGGTCATCAAGGCCAAGCTCGAGGCGGTCCAGTCGGGCATCACCACGTTCGAGACCGAGTTCATGCCCCACGTGGTCATGCCGGACGGGAAGACGGTGGCGGAGCACGTCGTGCCCGCAATCGCTGAGGCGTATGGAACGGGCAAGGTGCGGGGCTTGCTCCCGGAGTTCACAGCATGAGCGTCCTCGCCTTCACCGTCTACGGCGTCCCAATCCCGAAGGGTTCCACGAAGGCCTTCATCCCGAAGGGCTGGACGCGCCCCATCATCACGAACGACAACGCGAAGACGAAGCCCTGGCAGGAGGCGGTCACCAGCGCCGCGCTCGAGGCCCGCGCTGGCGAGCGGCCGATCGAGGATCCGGTCGTGCTCGCGCTCCGGTTCTTCCTGCCTCGGCCGATGTCGGCGCCGCGGCGCGTCCTCGAGCCGGCGAAGAAGCCGGACCTGGACAAGCTGGTGCGGGCGGTGAAGGACGGGCTCACCCGGGGTGGGGTGTACCGCGACGACGCGCAGGTCATCCGCCTCGAGGCGTCGAAGGAGTTCGCGGCAGGGCCCAAGGACCCGGACGGCACCGCGGGAGTGCCCCGCGTGGTCATCGAGGTCGGGCTCTCGGCCGACGCGCCAAAGCTGCGGGATCACGCCACCGAGCAGAAACGGTTGGACTGGGCGGAAGCCGGAGAGTACACGGGGGAGAGGAGCAGACCATGAGCCAGGACATCCGTGCCTGCGTCAAGGCCAAGGCCGTCGAGCTGGACCGCGCGATGTGGGCGGTGATCGATGCTGCGACGGCTCTGCTGAATGCAGAGAGAGAACGGCGTCGCAAGAACGACTACGGGCAGGCCGACGTCACCGCTCTTGAAGACGCCATGGCCGCCCTGCGCATGCTTCAGGACGGGCTGGTCCGAGAGATCAGCGTCTCGTTCCGTGAGGGCGAGCTGCTGCAGCCGGTTTCCGAGTGACCAGGATGCCACGAGTGCCAGAGCTGCTCAGGCTGCGCGACGTCAAGGAGCTGCTGCGAGACCCGCGCGACGACCACGCGTTCAGACAGTGGATGCTCCGCGCGGAACGGCGCGGCGCGTTCCCGCCGGCCGTGCCGTACTCCGAGCGCGTTCTCTTTTGGGAGCGCGAGGCCGTGGTCCAGTGGCTGAAATCGCGACCAGCGCGAGGTCCACAAAAGCAGACCGAGGCCGTCGAGGTGCCTGCTGGGCCACTTCCACCACAGATCGAGGTGGCGCGACCCGCAGCCCGAACCCCGGCGGAGATCCTGCAGCACCTGCTGGATCACGGGTCCTGGTACTGCAGCGCGATCGAGTTGAACACCCACGACCCGGAGCACGTGGACGGGGAGGAGCTGGAGGCCGAGGCCAGGGAGTCGCTCCTCGCCACTGGGAGGCGCCCATGATCAAGTCGAAGGCGGTGGACCTGGTGCTGTACCACGCCCAGTGCCGGGACGGCTTCTGCGCCGCCTGGGTGGCGAACCAGCGGTGGCCAAGGGCCGAGTACCGGCCAACGGCCTACGGGACGGAGCCGCCGGACGTGATGGGCCGCAAGATCCTGCTCGTCGACTTCTGCTACCCGCGGGACGTGATGAAGCGGCTGGCGGCCGGGAACCTCGTCACGGTGCTGGACCACCACAAGACCGCGCAGGCCGCGCTCGAAGGCTTGCCCGAAGAGCTCGCCCACATGGACATCCCGCTCGCGGTGACGTTCGACATGGAGCGGAGCGGGGCCGGCATCGCCTGGGACGTGCTGATGGCCGAGCCGCTCTCGGGGCTCTGTCCGGAATGCGCCGGCGCCCTCCATGGTCACACGGCCCACGACCCAGGTTGCCCGAGCCGCGCGCCGTGGATCGTTCGCTACGTCGAGGACCGGGACCTCTGGCGCTGGGCGCTGTCCGACTCGCGTGAGGTGAACGCCTACATCTCGAGCCTTCCGTATGGCCACCCCCAGCACTTCCCAGCGTGGGATACCGCCGCCCTGGAACCACTGAGCAAGGCTGTTGAGGCTGGGCGTGTGCTCCTCCGGGGCATCGCCCGCTACTGCGAGGCGGTCTGCGAGAACGCAGTCACCCGAAGGATCGGGGGCTACACCGTTCCCAGCGTGAACGCCCCGCAGCACGAGATCTCGGAAGTGCTGGAGCACCTGCTGGACCTGACCCCGTGGGCGCCGTTCGTTCACGGCTGGTGGCAGCGGAGCGACGGCCTGTTCGCCCAGAGCTTTCGGTCGCGCGGGGACTTCGACGTGTCCGTGATCGCCAAGGAGCTCGGCGGAGGCGGTCACAAGAACGCGGCCGGCGCCCAGACCGCGGGAATCCTCGGATGAAGTCCGTGAGTCAGTTCTCGACGGCCGAGCTGCTGGCCGAGCTTCAGCGCCGAGGCGCGGTGCCGGCGGGGCCGAAGTGCTCGTGTGGGAGGTCACGCATCTGGCTTCGTGGAATCAAGACTGGTAGCACGTGGAGGTGTCCCGGGTGCTTGAGGGTGCCGGCCAAGTGTACGTGTGGGAGGTGAACGAAATGACTGAGACGCAAGAGACATCGGCACTGCCGCCATCGCCGGAGTGGCAGATGGTCTCGGACGATGGCGACGCCGGCGACACGATGCGGCTTCCGATCCGTGGTGGTTGGCTCTACCGGTACCGGTTGTTTGGCTACCAGTCAGCCCACAACGAGCTCGGGGAATACCGCGACGAGCTGAAAGCATTGGGGTGCGCGCTCGTGTTCGTGCCGGACAAGTGAACTGCCAGGATAGGAGGGCTGTGAGCACATGACCGACCGAATCAAGGGCTTCGTGGTGACCCTCGAGCAGGACATGCGCGAGGACGATGTAGAGGCCATCACCAACGCGATCCGGATGGTCCGCGGCGTCCTGGATGTCGCCCGGTCCGTTGTGGACCACGACGATCACATGAACCGCGTGCGTATCCATGCGGCCATCCAGAAACGCTTGTGGGAGGCGTTCACGCCGGGACCGGGCAAATGAGCGAGGAGCAATTCGGGATGAGCGGCATCCGCCCCATCCGCTCGATGTCATCGATCGCGGAGCGCCTGGTCGAACTGCTGCCGGAGGGGAGCGTCCGGGGGCTCGTGAACCGCCTCGAGGAGCTGCGCCGGAAGCGCCGTCGAGACAGGTTCTCGATCGTGATCGAGACGGACGCGGAAGGGTCGGTCGAGACCGTGGAAGTGCCCGAGCGGTACACGAGGCGGAACGATAGCTCTTGACGGTCGTACCCGCGTTGGTGCATGCTCGACGCACTACACGTAGGCCTCCCGGCGCAAGAGGAGGCGGTCTCGGGCTGGGGTAGGAGCGACCCGGCCGGCGTGAACGGGGCCCTCGGGATGTTCGCTGTTGGAGCGAGGCGAACGAACCGGGGGCCTTTTTCTTTTGGGGGCCACGATGACCATCTACCTCAGCCTGCTCGTCGCCATAGTTGGTGGCCTCGCCTACCTGCTCATCACCACCAACACCAAGGCAGAGCTGGGCAAGATCATGTTCGGCGCCGGCCTGCTCGCGTTCCTGTTGCAGTTCACGCCGACCGTCGTTGGAGCGCTCCGATGAAGTCCGGCCGGCCGGGGAGCGCGACCATGGGGGCAGCACGAAAGAAGGCCAAGGCGGCGCTCCCTGCGGTGCCGCACCCCATCATTGCGGGCATCTTGGAGCGCATCGACGCCGAGATGGCCGCGATGCTCGCCGTTCAACAGACCATCCTCGAGATCGTCCAGACCATCAATCGCAAGGAAACCCAGCAACTTCAGAAGGAGACCGATATGTCCGCACAACTCGACAACCTCAAGGTCAAGGTGGCGGCCAACACCACCGTGATCCAATCCGCGATCACGTTCATCAATGGCCTTGCACAAGCCCTGAGGGACGCACGTGACGACCCGGCGGCGATCGACGCCCTCGCGACGGAGCTCGAAACGAGGGACCAGGAACTCAGCGGCGCCCTCGTCACGAACACGCCGGCCGCACCGCCCGCATAAAGCCCGTTACCCGCGGCGCCGGCCGGACTCTCCCCGGCCGGCGCGGCAAGAAGGTCTTGTGAATGAAGCCCTGCTCGAGCAGCTTCTGGAGAACGACGAAGGCTCGGGCCCGCGCGATGCGGCCGGCCGACTGAAGCCCTACCGGGACTCGGTCGGCAAGCTGACCATCGGCTACGGACGCAACCTCGACGACCGGGGGATCACCGAGGTGGAAGCGTTGTACCTACTGCACAACGACGTCGTGGAGGTCGAGCACGACCTCGATCAGCACCTGCCATGGTGGCGCGGCCTCGACGACGTTCGACAGCGCGTTCTCGCGGACATGGCCTTCAACATGGGGCTCGCTGGCCTACTGACCTTCCACCAGACGATCGCCTTCATTCGAGCGGGACAGTACCCGGCGGCGTCGGCCGGGATGCTCAACTCGCGCTGGGCCCGTCAGGTCGGACGCCGTGCGCGGCGCCTCGCGCAGATGATGGAGACCGGGCAGGACGTCCCGCTCTCCGAGATGTAGAGGGGGGGAACCAATGGCGTTGACCAAGTTGCAGCTCGGCGTCGTGACGATCCGGATCCAGGGCGAGGAGCAGGACAAGGACGCGATCCTCGCCGGCCGTGAGGCCCTGATGTCCAAGTCGAAGGTGCGCATGGACAGCAACGGCCTGGACGAGAACGGCCAGGGCGTGCCCGCGGATGAGAAGAGCCTCGCCCGCGAGATCCAGTGGGACCTGTATGTGGGCGGCAACATGGTGGGCTCCTTCCGCGGCGACGAGCAGAAGGAGGGCCTCGTGTGGGGTCCGTGGGAGCTCGGCGGCCAGGGCGTCGGCCAGCTCGAGGAAAGCGCCGGCCACACCGTGGTCCTGAAGTGGAGGGGCTTCGGCGAGGGCACGACCACGGCCGCCGTCGTTTGCACGCACCGCGGCGGGATCAGCGCCAGGATCGACTTTCCGAAGGCGGACTGACGTGGGCTGGCTGTCGAAGTTGCGCGCCATCCTGGGCAAGATCGCCGACTTCTTCATCGCGGGCCGGCAGGCGGGCGGGTGGGACCGGGGCCCATCCGCTCCCGGCCTCGAGGACGTGAAGGCGAAGGACCGTGAACCATGGCGACGCTGAGCTGCCGGCCTCACCACCTCGACAGCGTCCTGATCAGCTCGAGGAGCAGCTTCAAAGCCCCCAAGGGACCGCTGAAGGGCCAGCAGGTTCAGCCTCGAGGCGGGGAGCTCAGCCTGCGCTCCATCGCCCAGGGCGCCGGTGGCACGCCCGGGAAGCCCAACATGCCGCCCAGCTGCCGGCACCGCATGCCCTCCACGTGGGAGGTCTACCGCTCGGACTCCGAGGGCCAGCGCGTCCCGGGCCCGAGCGGCATCCGGTGGCGGTGGGAGAAGTTCGACGCGGCCGCAGGCGCCGACAACTACGCCCTTGCCGGGAACCCCATGAACGGCAACTTCGTCTCGGCCCGCGTCGAGGTCACGTCCCACGAGCTCGGCCCTGACGGCGTCGAGGTCGTGGTCGTCAAGACGGCGATCAAAACGTGGCCCTTGTTTCCACCTTTGTAGCGCCGCCGTTCCGCTGGCACGCGCGGCACATACGCATCGTGGGGTGCGTCGTTCTGATCTTCGGAGCCGTCTGGTTCACGTGGTGGCGAGAGAAATGACGAGCGCGGCAGTGGCTGGTCGAGAAAGGCGAACTCGGGGGGGAGTTGAGGGCTCCGGGAGGGATTCGACCACCGACCGGCCTTTTCCGTGCTCGTTGGCCGGGGACAGAGGGAATGCTCGCTTGCCATGAGCCCAGAGCAGAGCCGCACGCTCTTCCGTCTCGTGCCGGGTGTGGTGGCGTTTGCCGCCCTCGAAGCTCTTGCGCTCTGGCGGGCATGGTGGACGGTTGCAGGACTGGCCATGCTGGCCTTCGTTCTGTTCGCCCTGTACGTCGAGATTCGGGCCGTCCAGCAGGGGGGCGGCTCGACGGAGTCGGAGCTCACATGGACCCTTTGGGCCCGCGAGCCCTGGATCCCCTGGCTGATCTCCGTCGAGTTGGCTCTGTTGTGCGGTTTCATCCTTGCTCAGCATGCCACGCGGGGCACGCTGCTCCTGACGATTGGAGTGCTCGCCGTTGGCTTCCTGTGCGGTCACTTCTTTTCGCAAAGCTCACGCGTCTACGTCGCGCTGCGTCGTGAGCGCCGCTCACAGAGCCGAGCCCCCGAACCCACCGTCGTAGCTGTCACGACGACCACGACGATCACGGACCCGTCTTCGACGGAACACGTTCCGTAGGAGGAACAGTGAAGGAGGGACGCGTAGAACAACCCAGGGAACACCCGAAAAAGACCGCTCGCCGCCAAGGCAGCCTGGGGCCATCCGTCGACCGCTTCGGCGTGGATGTCATCGACCCGACGGCGAACGTCATTGCCCTGAACGAGGCGGCGCAGCAGCGACAGGACGACCTGCGCGACCTGAACGACCGGCGCATCGATGCCGCGCTGCGCCACATCGAGGCCATCGTCGCGCTGCGCGCGGACCACATGAGAGAGATCAACCTTCTGGAGTCGAACCGTCTCAACGCTATCCGGCAGGTCGACGTGCTCGCTGTGAGCACGGCCGCCGATCGGGCACAGGCCGCGATCCAAACGCTCGCCGTTACGACTGCGAACAACGCAGAGAACCTGCGAAATGCTCTCGCCAGCACCGCCAACACCATCGCCGCCCAGACGGCCGCGACCGTCGCCTCCATGACCGAACGGATCGCGGCGCTCGAGAAGAGCTCCTACGAGGGCAAAGGAAAAGAGGCTGTGAGCGATCCAGTTCTGGCCGAGCTCGTCAGCGAGATGAAGAGCTTGAGGGCCTCACGTAGCACAGCAGGCGGCGAACGCGCCGGAATGGCGACCATGTGGGCAATCGTCATGGCTGTGGTCGGCCTATTGGTGAGTGTCGGCGGGTTCGCCTTTGTGGTTGTGACGTACCTTCGGAGGTGAGGACGAATGGCTTTGAGCAACAGCCAGATCGCGCAGTTCCGGACCTGCCTCCAGGGCGACGGCAAGGACATCACCGACATCAACGGTCGGATGCCCCCGCAGCTCAAGGCACACCTGCTCGCCGCCGAGAACGACATCGCCGATCTGAAGGCAAGGGTGGTCGCCCTCGAGGCGCGAGTAGCGGCCCTCGAGGCGCACTTCCCATGAGGTGGCGATGACACGGCGCCTCCTGATCACGCTCCTGATCGCCGGGGCCGCGGCCCTCACGGCCGGGGAACCGCTCTTGCCGTCTCCCCCCAGCGCCAGCTCGTGCGTGGCCCTCCCAACCCCGGATCTTGCGTGCCGAGTCAGGGACGCCCACGGAGTTGTGATGCGCAGCCGCCTACGGCGGGCCATGTTCCTCCGCATGATCGGGCTCAGGCGGCCGCCCCAGGGCTATGCGGTGAATCACATCGTTCCCTTGAGGTGCGGTGGTTGCGACCTACCCTCGAACATGGAGCTCATGGCGATCGCCGACTGGAAAGCCCGCACCGGGCCAGAGCGTACGGACTGCGGGCGGCATCCGGGCGGGATGTGGGGGCCGCCATCACCGGGAGAGAGACGGCCATGAAGAGGGTCGTGATCGTAGGCTGTGCCGCGCGCTCGATCGAGTGGCCCGAGGGCGCCGAGGTCTGGGTCATCAACCAGGCCGGGCGCATGTACATCGATCCACCCATCAGCTATCAGCCAGTGTTCGGCGCTGATCCAAACTGCGTGCGCGCAGGCCTGCCTACTCGACTCGTCAGGCCACGTTGGCATCGCTGGTACCACCTTCACGGACCAGAGCACATCCGCACGAAGGACGGACCCAACGCCCTTGCGGATGTGCGGCTGGCCGCGGAAACAACCGCCATGCTCGGCATCCGCGTCATCATGCCCAAGGCCTACTACCCAGGCGTCGAGCCCTTCCCATACGACGCCCTGACCGCCCGCTTCGGGCAGCAGGTGGGCCGCTACCTGACCAGTAGTGTCGCCATCCTGCCCGCACTGGCCATCATCGAGGAGTTCGAGGAGATCATCCTCGACGGCATGCAGTACGGCCAGGACGAGCCCTCTGAGGCCTGGGCAGTGCGCTGCGTGGAGTTCTGGCTCGGCGTGGCGGTGGGCTGCGGCATCAAGGTCACGATCCCGCCAGGCCAAGGGATCATGGAGTGCGACCACGTCTATGGCCTCGAGGGCCCAGGGTGCGTATGACCCTGAGCACGGTGGCGGAACGCAAGGCCAGTGGACGATGCGTCTGCTGCAGTGGTGCTGGCGTGGAGGACATCCACGTCCGTCTCGCCTGCGGATGCGGCTTCTGCTTCCTCTGCGTCGAGCGCGGGCATGCGAACCACGACCAGGCTTTCGCTGTCCCTTGCGTTGACGTCAACCAGGGGGGGGCATCTCGTTCCGGAGAGACCCCCGGGGGGTCCCCCCACGGACCTGGGGTTTTGACACGTGCGTTACCCCCGAAAATGGGCGGATTTCCCGCGGCGCGACCGCGTTTAACCGCGCTAGGCGCGGGCCCGGTGGGGGTCTGATTGCGTGCCCAGAAGAGGTCGCAGGACGCCCCGAGGGTACCAGGCGAAGCCGAAACCCAGGCCCAAAGCGACGACGAAGCGCCGGAAGGCCGCGGGCATCGGCGGGGCTCGGCCGGGCGCCGGTCGGAAGCCGGGGGCGCAGGCAGGGCGTGTGCCCTGGCGGGAGATCGAGCGTGCGGCGGCCGCGGGCGCGCCGTACGACGAGATCGTGGGCGGGATCGACATCGCGCTCGAGGACCTGCAGGACCCGGCCACGCAGGAGCGGATCCGCGACGAGGTCGAGCGGGGGAACACGAAGTTCAAGCTACGGCTCAGGCGGGCGATCAAGAGGCGTGGCATCGAAGAGGGCAGTGTGAACTCGTTGGCGCTCATGGCCCGCAACGCCCTCGACTGGGATCAGCAGCTCGCGCAGCCGGGGCAGCAGCCACCGGACATGGCTGGGGTGGGCGTGCGGCTGGTGGAGCTCATTGAGAAGTTGGCGAAGGGGGGAAAGGTTGCAGAAAAAGAAGAGAAGAACCAGGGCGGCTCCGGCGTCGACCAAGATCACGAAGGCGCAGCCCGCGGTGGTCCCACGAGAGCGACCTGACGTTGCGCTCCCGACGCCGCAGGCTCAGCAGAACTATCACCGTGCGAAGGGGCACTCTGACGCCTGCCTTTGCCCCCTTGCTATGACGGGTGGCTCCGCGGATGACTACCGCCGACTCTTGCGCGCGTTGCAGACAGACGCGCTCAAGTCCTGGTTCGATTGGCTGCGCGCTGGCGCGCCGAGCCACGACGGCAAGCCGCGGCACTTCGTCATCCCAGGGCTCTTGCTCCGCTACGCGCAAGACCTGACGAAGGATCTTAGCGAGAAAGCGGATCAGGCCAGGGCGACTGCGGATGAAGCTCTGACGCAGCATCGCGATGTTACTGCGTGGCTCAGGATGGCGACCTCGTGCTCCTGATGGCCGCGGCCGCGATTCTCTCGCAGCTCCTCGCCGTGCCGGCCCCGGTCCGGCGCGAAGTCGTCCAGGCGTTGACCCCGAGCGACCAGATGCAGCTCTACCTCGGGCTGCGCTACGACTGGAGCCTCTGGGCGCGACCGAAGCAACTGCCGCCGGCGGAGCCGTGGCGGTACTGGATCATGACGGGCGGCCGCGGATCGGGGAAGACCCGGCCCGCGGCGCAGCTGGTGGTGGACTGGGCAAAGACCCCCGAGACCCGCATCGCGCTCGTGGGCCGCGACGCGGGCCAGGGCCGCAAGGTGATGGTAGACGGCGACAGCGGGGTCCTCGCCTGTTCACCGCCGTGGTTCAAGCCCCGGTACCTGCCAAGCCTCAAGCGTCTCGTGTGGCCGAACGGCTCCATCGCGGAGCTCCACTCTGCCAACGAGCCCGAGACGCTCCGAGGCCCGCAGTACCACAAGGCCTGGATCGAGGAACTGTTCCACTGGAAGGTCCCCCCGAAGGCCAGCCCCAAGGAGCCCGCGGCCTGGTCCGAGGGGATCCGCTACTGTCTGCGCCTCGGCGACAATCCGCAGGCGGTCATCACGTCGACGCCGCGGTCGACGGAGTTCTGCCACAACCTGCTGCTGGGCTCGAAGGACGACCGAGGGAACCGGCCGGTGCAGCAGCTGCCGCAGGGCCACGTCGATCGCTATGAGGCCGACGGCTTCCCCTGGACCTGGACCCATGAGATCCCGATCATCGTGGACGGCGAGGCGCGCCTTGTGCGCACCGTGGTGGCGCGGTGGCCCACGGAGGACAACCGCCCGAACCTTTCGCCGGGGAAGCCGGAGGAGTGGCGGGCGGAGTGGGGCGCGTCGCGGCTTGGGCAGCAGGAGCTCGACGGCGCGATCTTGGCGAAGGTCCTCGGCGCGCTGTTCTCGACCACGATCATCGACGACAACGCCGTCGACGGCGTGCCGCCTCTCGTGGTCACCCTGGTGGCGGTGGACCCGACCCGCGCCGACTCACCGACGGACGAGGCGGGGATCATCGTGGGCGGCCGCGGTGTCAATGGGCATGCCTACATCTGGGACGACTGCACCGTGAAGGGGAGCCCGGACCGGTGGGCGACCGCCGCCCTCGAGGCGAAGGCGAAGTACGGCGCCGCCGCGATCGTCTACGAGAAGAACCGGATGCCCAGGGCCACCCGGGATCTGATCCGGACGAAGGATCCGACCACGAAGTGGATCGAGGTCACCGCCACCGAGAACAAGCAAACCAGGGCCGAGCCGGTGTCGGCGTTGTACGAGCAGGGTCGCGTTCATCACGTGAGAGACCCACGCGACCCGGAGCGGCTGGCGCGCCTCGAGGACGAGATGATCGCGTGGGACCCGCGGCTGCGCATGCCTAGCCCGAACAGGATGGACGGGCTCGTGTGGCTCGTGACGGCGCTGATGCTGGGGGACCAGAAGACCGGGATGAGGTTGCTCTGATGGCGGACACCCGGCGCAGATGTTTCACAACTTCGGGGGAGAAGCGGAGCGGTAGGTAGATGGCATCGCGAGCGGTCAACTTCGCACGGCGGGTATGGCGAGCGGCGGGCCGCCTGGTCGGGATCGGCGGCCGCCAGGGTCCGCAGGGCGTCCTCGGCGGGGTCTACACGTCCGCCGCCGGTACCGCTCCGAATCTCAACACGAAGGCCCTGCTCGAGGGCTTCGACACGATGCCCTGGCTGCGGGCGGTGGCCGACAAGGTGGGGACGGCTGTCGGGGGCCTCGACTGGCGGCTCTACGCGGTCGGCAAGCCGCCGAAGCCCGAGGCGGCTGTGCCGGTCCCGGACGCCTTCGTTTACACGCTGAGCGCGGCTGACCTGGCGCAGATGGTCGGGGAGGTCGTTGGCCGCGAGCTGGCCGGGCGGGTCCGCAGGATCAAGGGCCAGCTCGAGCCGTGGGCGCAACGGGACAGGCGCGCGCAGCGGGCGCCGGCCGAGCCACGCTGGAAGCACCTGGAGGGCTTGCGCCGCGCGGGCCTGCTCCAGGAGGTCTCGGAGCATCCCTTCTACGACGCGCTCGAGAACCCGAACCCCTTCATGGGCAGAACGGGGCTGATGAAGCTCACCGAGATCAGCTTCGACTTGGTGGGCGACGCCTTCTGGCTGAAGGACCGGAACGGCGCCGGCGCGCCGGTCGGCTTCTGGCCGATCCCGGCCCACTGGATCACCGAGACGCCCACGCCCGGGACCCCCTTCTTCCGGGCAAGTTGGTCCGGCTGGCAGCGCATGATCCCGGAGTCCGAGGTCGTCTGGTTCCACGAGCCGTCTCCGGCGCATCCGTTCGCGCGTGGCAGCGGCGTCGGCTTCGCCCTGGGCGACGAGCTCGAGGTGGACGAGTACCTGGCGAAGATGACGAAGCAGCTCTTCTTCAACCAGGCGAAGCCGGATTGGATCTTCGCTGGCGGGGAAGGGACAAGCGAGACGGAGATGCGGCGCCTCGAGCGCGACGTCTTGCAGCGGCACCAGGGATTCTGGCGTCAGTCCAAGCCCTGGTTCCTCACGGGCGGCGGCGACGACATCAACAAGCGAATCCACGAGTTCCAGCGGCCCACGATGGAGCAGCTCGTCTACCCGGGTCTGCGGAAGACGCAGCGGGACGTGGTGCTTCAGACCTGGGGCGCGCCGCCCGAGCTTTTCGGGATCACCGAGAACAGCAACAGGGCCACGGTCCAAGCCGCTGAGTACCTGTTCACGAAGTGGGTGGTCCTGCCGCGCGGCGAACGCATGCGCGTGATCATCCAGGCGAAGGTGCTACCCGACTACGACGACCGTCTCCTGCTCGACTACACGAGCCCCGTGGAAGAGGACAAGGAGCACGACCTCAACGTGAGGAAGGCCGCGCCGTGGGCGTGGGACGCCGACGAGTGGCGGCACGCGGCCGGGGATGGACCGATGGAGGGGGAGGCGGGGAAGGTCTTCCTCGTTCCCCTGAACTCGTTCATCACCGACGATCTGCTTGACGCCGAGCAGCGACCGCACGCGGCGGCGCCGCCCCCGGGCCCTGATCCCGCGGCCGATGAAGCGGCCAAGGAACCGAAGCCGGCGGTCAAGCCGCCGAAGGAGAGCCCGAAGGAATGAGCGAGCCAGTCAGGATCACGCGCGAGTTGAATGTGTGCACAGGATGCGGCGGTCGCTTCCTGCGACGGGCAGTGTTTCCGATGACCACGTGCTGGGCCTGCCCGCTCTGCGGGTGCCAGGAGACGCGCCACGAATGCGACGTGGTGATCGACGGGGGCGCAGGTCTGGCGGTGCTGCCATGACGTGCGTGGACGGCCACTCCGCAGGCCGATGCTCGTGTTTCGAGGAAGCGGAGCGCCATGACCGAGAGTGCGAGTTCGCCGTGTGCCGCGGCATCCAGCGCGGCGTACTGCCCGCGGACGGCGAGCTCCACAGCGGCGGCGCCTGTTGTGGGTGCACCTGCGATCGCGGTGGTCACGGTCCATGCACCGCGCCAGTGGTGATGCAGCCGTGACCGACCGCGTCCACATTCCGAATCCTTCGGTGCACGCGACCCCCGAAATCGCGGCGGTCTGCCCGTACTGCCATCCAGAGCGAATGGCCGCGAAGGCACAGCGAGCGCAGGCCGAACGCCGCGAGGTGTTCACGGGGACGTTGAAGGCCGGCCGCGGCCTGATCGAGGCCGCCGACGCCGGCACGGCTCGTTTCCACGAGATCATGGTGTCATCCGGCCCAATCCACCACACGACCGGGCGGGCTCTCCAGCCGCCTCCTCCCTCACCCCGGAAGCGGTCGAGCGGCAGCGGCATCGAAGGCCCATGAAGGTCATCGCAGTCGTTCCCGCTCGGGGCGGGTCCAAGCGCGTCCCGGGGAAGAACATCCGGCCCCTCGCCGGCAAACCCCTGCTCGCCTGGTCAATCGGGGCCGCCCGCTCCTCGAAGCACGTGACGCGGGTGGTGGTGAGCACGGACGATCCGGAGATCGCCGAGGTCGCAGCGACGTTCGGGGCGGAGCCCATCATGCGGCCCCCGGAGGCCTCGACCGAAGACGCCCCGATCGAAGCGGCGCTGTGGAGCGTCCACCAGGCCGTCCGCGGCGACTACGACTACATGGTGACGCTGCAGCCGACCGTGCCGCTGCGGCGCCAGGGCCTGATCGATGAGTGCATCGAGCGCGCCGTCTACCTCGACGCGGACGCCGTCTTCACGGCCCGCGTGATCCTGCGCTGCTGGCTGTGGGAGGAGACCACCGGCCACGAGTGGGCGGAGCACATGGCCTGGGCGCGCCTCGGGAGCCCGCTCCAGCGGCAGCAGGCGACCTGGAGAGACCGACTGCACATGCACGACGGCTCGGTGTGCGTCAGCACGCGGGGGATCATCCAGGCGCGCCGGGACCGGACCGGGGGCCGGGCCCACCCCTTCCCCAACGACGCGGTCATCGACATCGACACGGAGGCGGACTTCGCCGCGGCGGAGGCAGTGATGCGGCAGGCGCTCGAGGGGGTCCCAGCGTGAAGATCGAGATCGAGATCCCGGACGGGAGCCTGGCGGTCCCGCTGGTCATCGTCAGCTACGTGGACGCCGCGCACGTGCTTCAGTCAACGCTGGTCTACCAGGCGGTGGGCGTGCCGCTGCTCGCCTGCGTCGACCTGGCGGAGCAGAACATCGCGACCGCGAGGCTGAAGGAGGCGCAGGCCAGGGCTGCCGCGAACGCATCGTGAGGTTCCAGGACGAGGAGGGGCCGCTGTGGTGGTGTGATTGTCAGCCTCCCACAGTGGCCGGCTTGGTAGCCGGCCTCATCGTTGCGGCACTAGCCTGGTACTTCGGGTGGCTATGAGGAGCGCGGGCCTGCGGCAGTTCTCGATGAGCGAGCTGATCAAGGTCGCGCAGCTGGCGGTGGTCGAACGCCATCAGACGCAGCTCGAGCACGGGCGCTTGCTGCGTCGCTGGTGGCGTGACCTGGCACTCGTCGCCGGTGCGTCGTTCTGCGTGGGACTGGTGGTGGCGTGGATCGCGCTTCGATGAGCTTTCGGGACCGGCTGGACGAGGGGACCCCGCTTCGCTTCGGTGAGCTGGCGCGCCTGCTCGGCTACTCGCGTGAGCAGGTCCGGAAGTGGGCCAACGCGGGGGCGCTCGAAACCGTGCAGCCGATCCCGGGCGCGCAGCGCCGCGTGACCGTCGGGGAGGCCGAGCGCATCGGCCGCAAGCTCCGCCTTCTCTGAAGATTCGACCGCCGCACCAGCGCAACTATCGCAACAACCGCAACAACCACAACTTGTGAACGCAGACCCTTCCATTTCAGATCGTCAGAACCGCACGATGGGTGCGTGAGTGCTGAGCTCGCACCCTGGAAGCTGAAAGCGAAGGCTGGGGAGGACCTCTCCGGTGAGGTCATCCGCAAGTACTTCGTCCCCGACCAGGTGAAGGTCGCGAAGGACGACTCGCGGCAGGTCACATTCGTGATCTCCACCGCCGCGATCGACCGCGAGGGCGACACGATCGCCGTCGAGGGCTGGGACGTCGAGAACTACCTGAAGAACCCGGTCGTCCTTTGGGCGCACCGGTACGACCAGCTCCCGGTCGCCAAGGCCGTCAGCGTCGTGAAGAGCTCGGGCCAGCTGAAGGCCACGGCCGAGTTCCCCGCGCCGGGGGTCAACCCGCTGGCGGACACCGTCTTCGAGATGCTCCGCGGCGGGTTCCTGCGCGCGACGTCGGTGGGCTTCAGGCCGAAGAAGTCGGTCCACAACGAGGAGCGCCCGGGCTGGGCGATGGACTTCATTGAGCAGGAGCTTCTGGAGTTCTCGGTCGTCCCGGTGCCGGCCAACCCGGAGGCGCTGATGGAGGCCGCGAAGGGGCTCGCCGGCGCAATCGGCGCCGGCATCGACCTCTCGCCTCTCGAGAAGGCGCTGGCGTTGGCGAAGGCCGCGACGAAGGAGTTCACCGCGATCCCGGCCGTTGATGCCGCGGTGGAGGCCATGCAGCTGCTGGACCGAATCAACGCCCTGGAGATCAGCTCGGTCGCGAGGCCCATCACCTTGCCCGAGATCCCGGGGGGATACCTCGTCAAGCGCGTCGGCGACGTCATGGTCATTGAGCCGATCGAGAAGGCCGGCCGCACCTTCAGTGCCGCGAACGCCAAGCGCATCAAAGACGCCCACGAGGCCTGCGACAAGGTCATGGGCCACCTGAAGGAGCTGGTCGACCAGGTGACGCCGGAGGATCCGGACGAGGACGAAGAGGAGTCCGACAAGGGCCTCGATCCGCCTGAGCCGATGCCGACGGAACCGTCGAAGCCGGCAGACCCGGGCCCAACCACGTACGTGATGACGGCGGCGGATCTCACCGCCTCTGTCGAGGCGGCCATGTCCAAGGCCAAGGCCGGGGCGCCTGCCCACGGCAAGAAGGAGTAGAGCATGTCCACGGCAGTCGCCAGTCTCCCGGACGGCGCAAAGCTCGAGCTGACGAAGGCGCAGCTCGACTCGCTCATGACGGACCTCGCTCAGAGGGCGCTCGGGGACAAGCTCACCGAATCGCTGAAGCCCCTGAGCGAGAAGCAGGAATCTCTGATGTCGGAGATGTTGGAGATCCAGAAGCGTCAGGAGCAGCGCGCCAAGCCCGACGCGGAGAAGGGGCTGATGCTCGCCCGCCAGGCGCGGGCCATGTACCTGGGGCATGGGGATCCCGAGCGCGCCATCCACGAGGTCAAGAGGCAGTGGGGTCAGGAGGACCCAGTGCTGAAGGGCCTCGAGGGGACGCTCAAGCTGAAGAACCTCACGGCCGGCAACGCGGCCTCGGCCGGAAACCTCATCATCCCGGAGTACTCGCGCGAGTTTATCGAGCTCCTGCGGAACCAGACCGTGATCCGCGGCCTGCCGGGCATCCGCACGTTCCCCATGCCGGTCGGCGCCATCACGATGCGGAAGCAGAGCGTGGCCGGCATCGCCTACTACGTGGGTGAGTCCGTGAACATCACCCGCAGCGACCAGCAGGTCGCGATGCTCAACATGCTCTACAGGAAGCTGGCCGGGCTCACGGTGAGCAGCAACGACCTGCTGCGCTTCGCCGGTCCCGAGGCTGACGCCTTCGTCCGCGACGACCTCCTGCTCGTCTCCGCCATCCGCGAGGACCTTGCGTTCCTGCAGGGTGATGGCACCAGCAACACCCCTGTCGGGATCCTCAACTGGGTCGCTGCCGGGAACAAGTTCGCGAGCGCCGGGACCAGCCTGGCGAACACGCAGGCCGACCTGGCCAAGGCGATCCGCAAGGTCCAGGAGGGCAACGTCCCCCTGACCCTGGAGAACGGCTTCTGGATCATGGCACCGCGGACCTACTGGGGCATCTACAACCTGACCACGACCACGGGCGACTACGTGTTCAAGGACGAGCTGAAGACGGGCCGCCTGATGGGGTACAACGTCCGGGTCACCAACCAGGTTCCGATCACGGCGAGCTCGGCGGGTTTGCCCGACGGCACCGGCGCCGCGTCCTTCCTGTACTTCGTCCACTCACCGAGCTGCTTGATCGGAGACTCGCTCAACGTCCAGGTCGACGTGTTCCCGAACGGCGCCTACTACGACGGGTCGGTGGTCGTCTCGGGCATCTCGACGGACGAAACCCCGATCCGAGTGCTGCGCGAGCACGACTTTGCCCTGCGCCACGACGTCGGCGCGTCCGTCGTCTACAACGTCACGATCGCGTAAGGGGCCTCCCGAGGGAGACGAGAAGGGGGGCGGCGACGCCCCCCGATTGAAGGAGAAGAAGGACATATGGGCAGCCCAGCGATTCTCAGAAACCTCGGCCATTTCATCAACGTGGTCCCGGCGCTCGAGGGCGCGACGCAGATCAACGCGGGTGCGCTGTCGGCCGGCGCCGGCCTGATCATCACCGCGACCGGCATCACGATCGACACGATGCGTAACCCGCTGGCCACCGGCGCGGAAACGGCGGTGGCTCTCAAGCGCCGGCCGTACTCGTGCGTCGTGGTGGTCCCCTTCAGCTACGGTCTGGCCTCCGGCCAGTCGTGGGTCGTGGGTGGCCTGCTGCGGCACTGCAGCGCGAGCGGCGGCACCTACACGACGCTGGCGACGCTGAACCCTGTCACGGTGACGAAGGTGGGTTCGACGGCCACCGTGGCCTCCCCGACGTTCGGGCGCTCGCAGACCGCGGTCGACCTCCAGCAGCTCGGCGCGAAGCGGTTTCTGAAGGTCCGAGTCACGGTGACCGGCAACGGCACGGCGACGGGCGGCCTGATCCGGCGCGGGACGGCCGTAGTCGTATTCAACGCGGACCAGACCCCGGCCACGGCCACCGGCGCCCGCGGGTAACGCCATGAGCTTCGACCGGGGGGACGAGGCTCGTTCGGAGGGCGGCGCGTTTGCGGAGACGGCTTCCGTGGACGCGCCGCCGCTCTCATTTCCGGCACTGGCCGGCGCATCCGCCACGCCAGCGGTTCCGGCTCTCAAGCGAATCGCCTTCTGTGGCTTCTGGGAGGTCACCAGGGACATGGCTCCGGATCCCGGCGCGGGCTGGGAGATCTGGGGCTGCAACCACGGCTATCAGTTCCTGAAGAATGGCCCGGACGGGCAGCCCCACTGGGACGTGTGGATGGACCTGCACGACCCCGCGTGGTCGGCAAAGCACCATCCGCCCGAGGTCTGGGCGGACATGGAACGCTTCCTGAAGACGCGGCACGGCAAGCCGATCTACATGCAGAGGCACTACGACGAGTACCCCGACTCCGTCCCGTTCCCGCGAGCCGAGGTCGAGGCCCGGTTTCCGGTGACGTCGAACCGGGCCTTCCGCCGCTACAACACGAACGCCCTGACGTACGCCGTCTCCCTGGCGCTGCTCCATGGCGTGACCGACCTGGCGATCTACGGGGCTGACATGCGAGGGAACGAGGAGTACGCGACCCAGCGCCCGGCGGTCGAGTACTGGCTCGGCCGGGCCGAGGGCATGGGCGTCCGCCTCACGGTGCCGCCCGAGTCCGGCCTGCTGAACGCCGATGGCTTGGACTACGGGTACGACGAGGAGACCGGCGCCTGGGTCGAGATGCGACGCGCGCTGGAGGCCGAGGTGGTCCGTGCGGCCGAGGAGAAGGAAAAGGCGCTGGCCGCGGCGCAGACCTATGACGGCTTCCGGCAGGCGTCTCTCGACATGATCCGCCGGGTGGACCAGCGGCGCCGCGGCGGGGGTGTGCTGTGATGGCCATCCGCCGGATCGTCGACGGAGAGCCTGGCGCGGCAGAGGCCCTGCCGGATTCGGTCGCGGCGCTGCTGATCCGCGACGGGCTGGCGGTGCCGGCGAACGGGCCCACGCCGACCATCGAGCCCGCGGACGGCCTCCCGCACATCGACGAGCGAGCCGAGGTCCTCGGCCTGACGGACCGGGACCCCGAGTTCTTCGAGAAGCAGACGGAGGAGGAGCGGGCCAAGGCTATCGAGCGGCCGCCGCAGGACCGGATGAGCCGCGGGGGAAAGCGGAAATAGCCGATGGCATTCTCTGTGGTGACGCGCGCGCCGAGCCTCCGGCTGACGACGTCGGCGCGGCTGAAGCTGTCGGTCCCGAGCCTCCCGGCCTCGAGCGACGACACGTTTCTGGACGAGCTGATCGACGACGCGAGCGCGGCGATCCACTCCTTCTGCAACCGCGTGGAGGCGCCGTTCGCGCGCCAGTCCTACACGGAGACGCTGGGCGCCTTCGGGGACACCTGGTTGATGCTGAAGGGGACGCCCCTGGTCACGATCGCGTCGGTGCTGCAGGACGGGGCGCCGCTCACGGATTGGACCATCGAGGACGCGGGCGCCGGGATCATCAACCGCCGTGCCCAGTGGATGTGGACGGCGCAGTTGAACCCAGGCCTGAGCGGCCGCCAGAGCTTCCCCGCGTTCGGGGCGCCGATGCCTGGCAGCGAGGAGCTTCGCTTCTCCGTGAGCTACGTCTCCGGCTACCTGCTGCGCGCCCAGGACCTGCTCGCCAAGACGACCATCTCCGCGTCCAGCGCCGACAACTCCTTCAACGACAGCAACTCGGCATTCCCGGCGCTGCTCAAAGCTGGGGACGTCGTGACGGTGTCCGGCTGCACGAATGCGGCGAACAACGGCGTGTTCACCGTGACGGGCACGCCCACGACGGCCAAGATCCCGGTCACCGCCACGCTGACGACGGAGATCGCCGGCGCGACGGTCACGGCGCTGTTCCGGACGCTTCCCGCCGACATCGAGAAGGCCGCGGTCGAGGTCGTCAAGAGCTGGTACTTCGATCGATCCCAGGACTCGAAGATCGCAGAGAAGCAGCTGCTGCAGGCACGGATCCGCTACTCCGAGCGCCCGAGCGGGTCGCTGCCGCCCCTGGCCGCCGCGCTCCTGCAGCACTACGTGAGGGCCGCCTGATGCTGGACCCGGCGCTGCTCACGTTCATGAAGGACTCGGTGACCATCGAACCGTGGCTCAGCGAATCAAGCGGCCGAGTCCCGACCTACGGGGCCGCCGTGACGTATCGGGCTATGGTCCTCCCGTGGCAGGGACGTGCGATCAAAGACAAAGAAGGTCGCGAGTTCGTCCCCGCCGCGGTCGTCGCGATCGAGGGCCGCGTCTCGGTCGACAACAGAAGCCGGGTCACGCTGCCGTCCGACATGCTGGTTGCCGGCACGCGGACCCCCCCTATCCGCGCGGTGCAGCCTGGCCCGGCGAGTGACCTCAGTCTCGACTACACGATGCTCATGTTCAACGTGCTGCTGTTGGCGCTGCCGTTCCTGGCGGTGGCGGCCTACCTGGTGGCGGCCGCATGAAGGTCCGGGTGTCGGTCGAGGGCCTCAACGACGTGGTGGCCAGCATCCTCCGGCTGGGGAAGGCTGGCGAGCGCGCGGCCAAGGCAGTCTTCAAGGAGAAGACCGACCGGATCGTGCGCATGGCAAAGCCGCTCACACCGGTGGAGCCGGAGGATGGTGGTGCCCTTCGCGACTCCGTGCGCGCCGCCAGGGTGACCGTCACGAAGGCAGGCCGGATCAGCGCGGCGGTCGTTGCCGGCGGGGCGCCGCTCATTGGCACTCCGGGCCTCGAGGGGCACAAGGCGAACGTCTACGCCGAGATCATGCACAACGACGTAACGCTGCACCACGCGGTGGGCGGGCCGTTCTTCATCGAGCGGCCCTTCATGCAGATCGCGCCCCAGGTCCCCGATGCGCTGATGGCGGCCATGGACAAGGAGACACGCGGTGAAGGCGTCTAAGGACGGTGAGCCGGCGCTCGTGGCCGTGAAGTTCCTGACGTACGACGCGCCGTTCGTGGCCGGCCAGGTGGCGATGTTTCCCCGGCCGACCGCCGACCGGCTCGTCAGCTCGGGCGTGGCGGAATACGACGAGGCGACAGTGGTTGCCGTCACGCACGATGCGGACGGAAAGATCAGCTCGACGACCACGCGCAACGCGGACGGGAAGGGCCTGGAAACGGTGAGGACCGTGAGGAGCCGAAAGGGCTGATGCCGCGCTTCAGGGTCGAGATTCCGGCCGGGCGGGACCCTCGCGTCTGGATGGATGGCGATGAGGTCAGTTCGGTATGCCGGAGCATAACCCTGTTTCCCGGGCGCTGTGCCATCGCGGTGTTGCTGTACGCGATCGAGCCGAGGAGCGGGTTGCGCAAGCCATACCTCGCCGCGGATGGGGAGACCGTGGTCACGGAGACCATCGAAGGGGAGCTCGACGGTTGATGCCCGTCGACACGGACGTCATCGCGTACCTCGCCGCCCAGGGCAGCCTGGGCCTGACCGGGGGGACGAACCTGTTTGAAGGGCCCCCGCCAGAGGAGCTGAGCACGGATCCCGAGGTGGCGATCACCAACACCGGTTCGGAGCCGAGCGACGAGTACGTGATGGGCGCAAGCCTCACGCCTCCTGGGTTCGAGGTCGAGGACATCCAGGTGATGGTCCGCAGTGCCACGAAGGGGACGGCGCAGAGCCTGGCGGCCGCCATCCACGCGTTCCTGGACAACCTCGGGCCGGTGGTCAATTTCGCCGGCACAGGCCGGACGTACTTCCACATCAGGAGCGACGGACCGCCGTGGAATTTCTTCCAGGACAAGAACCAGAAGTGGAGATACGTGGCCTCGTATCACGTTGCGAAGGCACGCGGGTGACGGGCACGCAGGAACAGATCGCGTTGCTCAAGGAGCTGGTGGCGCTGGGCAAGCAGCAGGTCGCGGAGCTGCGCGTGATTCGGAGGGCCCTGGCTGATGAGGAGGACGGAGCGACCTGTCCGCATTGCAACGAGACCGACCCCGAGAAAATCGAGGAGACGCCGACCATGGACCCGAGCACGAAGGGCCGCCTGACCTGCAAGTCGTGCGGCAAGTCGTGGAAGGAGGAGCAGCATGCCTGATCCGGTAGTCCTGGAAGACCTCGAAGTCTGGGTGGGAGGCTACTCGATCAAGGGCTCGCTGAACGAGTGCCACTTCTCGCTCGCCCGTGATGACAACGACGATGCTCGGTTCGGCGACGTGCTGACGGCGAAGTACCCCGGTCGCCTCAATACGAGCGTCGAGGTCAAGGGCTTCTACGAGAGCCTCGCGGCAGGCGCTGGCGGTGTCGACGAGGTGCTCGGCGTTGCCCGCGTGATCAACGGGGACCGCACATCGTGGCCGCTCACGCTCGCGCCGCCCTACGCTCCGGCCGCAACTCCCGGGGCCGACGGCAACATCTGCTACACGCTCCTCGGCGCGCAGTCGAAGTACGAGATCGGGGCGAAACACGGCGAATCGATGCCGTACTCGTTGTCGACCAGTCCGCGGTCGCAGGGGTCCAGCGGCGGTGTGATCCGACAGACGGTCATCCTGCCGAAGGCGGTATACGCCGCCACCACGACCGGGACCGCCCAGCTGCTGGGTCTCCTGGGTGCCGGACAGGTTCTGGTCGCTGTGCTTCACGCCTTCGCCGTCACCGGCGGTTCGTGGGTCCTGACCATCGAGTCGGACGATAACGCCCCGTTTGCGACTCCGGTCGTTAGGCAGACGTTCACCGCCGCGACCGGCATCACGCGCCAGGTGATCATCACCGCGGGGCCGATCGCGACCGACACGTACTGGCGCGCTGTTTTGACGAAAACCGGTGGCACGAGCTGCGTCGCAGCCGTGGCCCTCGGGATTCTCTAGAGAGGAGTAGGCCATGGCCGATCCTGTTGTGCTGGTTGACGCATATGTCGCCTGGAGCACGGGAACGGGCTCCGCGGTCTACACGGAGCTGTCCGGCGTGAAGTCGCTCACGCTGCCGATCAGCCGCGACGATCTCGATGACGCCGTCATGGGGGACCAGATCGGTGCGAAGTACCCCGGTCGCCTCGACATTCCGATCGACGTCGTGTGCCGGCAGGACTTCGCGACGGCGGTGACCGGGGTGGACAAACAGGCCTACAACCGCCTGATCAACCGCACCGCGTTCCGGCTGAAGATTCGGCCGGTCGATGCAGCCGCGTCGGGCCCCAACCCGAGCATCATCCTGAACAAGGTCCGTCTCCACGCGATGACTCCGATCGACGGGAAGCACGGGGACGCGCTGGAGAACAAGCTGAAGTTTCTGCCGCAGTCGGGCTGCACGTTGGCCAGATCCACGGCAACGTAGGGGGGATCGGCGGCGCGTGCAAACGCGCGTAGGGGGGGGGATGAAGCGGTTCTCGATCAAGGTGGGCGCTCGCGAGCTGGAACTGATCTACACCAGCCTAGACGCGATCCAGCTCAAGAAGCGGTTCGGCAAGTTCATGATGGTGTTGTTCAACGCCGATATTTTCCATGACCAGGAGGTGCAGGCGGCGATCCTGGCCATCGGCGCACGCCACAAGGCGCCGAAGGTCCTCGACGACGACTTTCTGGGCACGGACCGACGGCCGGGCTGGATCGACGAGTACGTGAAGGGTGGCGGCGACATGCGGGCCAACAACCACGGCGACACCGAGAAGGGCCCTGACGGCTGGGTCACGGTGGCGCGCAAAGCGGCCTACGCCCACGGGGTCATCACGGGCAAGAGCGATGACCTGGACGCCGAGACTGACGAGGGAAAAGGGCAGATCCCGGAGACGGCCCAGGAATAACCGAGGAGGAGTTCCACGAGCATCTCGAGGAGCGCGCCTTGCGGCTCGGCCTGCGACCCCGGCAATGGGAGAAGTACTCGCCGGCGGAGATCTACCTCATGGAGGACGCCGCGGCGTTCAACCGCAGCCGAGACCTCGAGGCCTGGGCCGTGGGCGTGGCGGCCATCGCGAACCGCATCCCGCTCGTGCAGGAGGGCGTAGTGCCGAAGGACCTCCTGAAGCGCGTCTACGGGTACGAAGCTCTTCCAGAGCCTCCCAAGGTCAAGGACTGACGACAGCCATGCGTTGCAGCGTCACCAGCGAAGCGGGAGAGGCAGCGTAGCCGATGGCCAAAGGCGAGGTGAAGTATCGGCTCACCCTGGACGCAAAGCCTCTCAACGATGGGCTGAAGCAGGCCAGCACAGAGCTGAGCAAGTTCGGCGGCAGCTTCGCCAGTCAGCTTGGGCCGGCCGGCTCGATCCTCAGCGCGATGGGCCCGTATGGTCAGGTGGCTGCGGCCGGCGTGGGCGCCCTGGCCACGGCCGGAATGGCGGCCGGAGTCGCCGTGGCCGCGGCGGTGAACCACCTGATTGACATGGCGGACCGTCTCGACGAGCTGAGCTCTCAGACGGGGATGTCGGCGGAGGAGTTGCAGCAGCTGGGCTTCGCCGCGAAGTTGTCGGGGTCCTCGTTGGAAGAGGTGGCCTCGGCCACGAACAAGATGCAGAAGGCCCTCATCGAGGGCAACACCGTGTTCGAGCGTCTGGGGCTCTCGGCGGCGAAGCTCAAGGCGGAGTCGCCCGACCAGGCGTTCCGGGATGTGGCCGAGGCAATCCGCCAGCTCCCAACCGCGGCGCAGCAGTCGGCCGCCGCGATGGAGGCGTTCGGAAAAGCCGGGGCCGCCCTCCTGCCGACGATCAACGCGGGCCTCGACGAGGCTGCTGCGAAGGCGCGGGAGCTCGGCATCGTTCTCTCCGGGGCCGACGTCAAGGCCGCCGCGGATCTGAAGGATCAGACGGACACGCTCGCTATGGCGTGGGAAGGCGTGATCAACCAGTTCGGCGCGGCCGTCGTGTCCAGCGGAGCGATGCAGCCGGTGATCGCTGAGCTCACCAAGACGCTGGGGGAACTGTCCCAGTGGACGACGGACCACCGTTCGGACATCGCCGGCTTCTTCACGGTGATGGGTGAGGCGGCAAGCAAGGCGCTGTCGCTCACCAAGGAATTGCTCAGCGTCGACATTGCGCTCCTGCGGGAAATGTCTTCAGTATTCGACGACGTCGCCGCTGTTGCGATGGACCTGAACAATGGTCTGAAAATCGGGACGACGGCGGCAGGAATGGAAGACGCGGCCGCCCGGGCGGGTATTGACAAGGCGCGCCAGGCGCCCTTCGAGGGGTCGTCGATCAAGGGTGGGTCCGCGAAGGTGACGGGCCCGGCCTTCCGGTCTCAGGGCGACGTCGACAAGGCAGCGAAGGCAGCGAAGGAGCTCGAGGACGCCTATGGCAAGGCCTGGGAGTCGATGGCCGCCAAGGAGAAGAAGGCCAAGGAGGAGCTCGACAAGTACGTCGAGGCGCTGGGGAGCAAGCTCGGGCCGACCGTTGAGCAGATCGCCGAAAAGTTCGACGAGGTGCAGTTCGCCCTGGACGTGAAGGGTGGTCTCGGCGCCCTGAGCGACGTCGAGCTCAAGAACTACCAGGGTGAGCTCTCGAAGATCATCGCGCTCGAGGACCAGATGACCCCGGCGCAGTGGGAGGCCCAAGCGGCGGCCGCCCAAGAGGCGGCGCGGCGCGCGAAGGAGGAGGGCGACTACATCGAGGTCGGCAACGGGCTGTGGATGAAGCACGGCGTTGCGGCTGAGGAGGCGAGCCAAAAGGCCGCCGCGGCCGCGACCGAGGAAGAGGCGAAGCTCAGGGAGGTGGCTGCTGCCCAGGCCGAGGTCCTGCAAAAGATGCAGGCGTTCGGCCAGCTCCTCCAGGGCATTTCCGACGCGTTCATCCAGATGGGCGGGTCTGCCGATTCCGGCTTCGGGCGAGTCCTGTCGGGCGCCGCCGGCGCAATGCCGGGCGTCGAGGGGTTCTACAAAGCGACCAAGATGCCGAAGGGCTTCGAACGGAACATGGCCATGGGCGCGGCTGCCGGTCAGGTCCTCGGCGCCGCCAGCGGCGCCCTGGGCGGCCAGAAGAGCGCGGGCGGCCGGGCGTTGGCCGGCGCCGCGATGGGCGCCCAGATCGGCGCCATCGCCGGCCCGTGGGGCATGGCTGCGGGCGCTGTGGTCGGAGCCATCGTCGGGATCTTCCACAAGCCGAGCTGGGTGAAGGTCGGCAAGGACGCGGGGAAGATCCTCGGCTTCGCCGTCTCCGACGAGCTGGCCAAGGCCATCGATGCCACCAAGAAGAAGCTCGGCGTCTCCACCGAAGCCGCGACGCTGCTCCACCTCGACGAGGCGATGGCCGAGAGCGGCAAGAACGCCGGGCAGATGTCAGCCGAGGTCTTCAAGCTGATGGCGGGCGTGGCCAACGGCTCGATCCCGGCGAAGGAAGGCGTCGAGCAGATCGACAAGGCGTTCGGTTCGGTGGTCGAGAGCGCCCGCAAGGCCGGGACCGTCGGCGATGCGATGACGGTGGGGATGCTGAAGGCGGCCCAGGCCTCGCACCAGATGACCGACGGGATGAAGGCGTTCGTGTCCGAGCAAAACCAGGCGATGGCCGGCGGCGCGGCGAAGATCGGCGCGGGCATGGCCGGGATGGACCTCAAGAACATGGGTGACTTTGGCGCGAACGCGGCGACGTTCTTCGCATCCGGGTTCACCCAGGCCATCCAGGAGCAGGGTCTTATGGGCGCCCTCGACTCACTGGGCGCCTCGGCGAAAGCGATGTTCGACCAGATGGTGGCCGCGGGGGACACCGCGGGCGCCGCGATGCTCGAGCCCTTCGCGGCGCTGCAGAGCCAGATCGGGGAGAACGACCAGTTGAAGGGCATGGTCACGACCCTCGAGGGCATGGGCGAGGTGTTCAAGGGCGCCGCCAATCAGGGCCTGATGGACCCCGCGATGCAGAAGGCCTTCGGCGAGTCGATGCTGCAGACCCGCGACGCCCTCGTGGCCGCCGGGGTCGACGGAAAGACCGCGATGCAGGGGATCTTGCCGGAGTTGAAGGCCGCCGTCGACGCCTCTCAGCAGATGGGTGTCCCGCTCGACGAGAACACGCAGAAGCTGAAGGACCAGGCCGAGGCCATGGGGTATTCGTTCAACCCTGAGCCGATCATCCAGCTCGTCGACCTGATGAAGACCCTGGTCGAGGGGATGGGGTTCGCGCTGCCGGCGTCGGCGACGAAAGCCGCCGCTGCGATGGATCAGGCCGGCCAGGCGGCAGCCGGCGCCGCCCAGGCGGCCGCAGCAGCGGCGAGCACGACCGCCACCACCACGGCCGCGGCCGCCGCCTCGAGCTCGGCGGCGTGGATGGAGAGCGGGCAGCAGACCGCCGCCGCCGTGGCAACGTCGATGGAAACGTCGGCTACGTCGCTCGAGGCATTCAACGAGATCAACGACCTGGCGTCGCAGGCGGCCGAGGGCGCGTGGGTGAGCAACTTCGGCGAGCTGCCCATCAAGCTGAACCAGATGGTGCCGGACATCGAGCAGGGCTTCACCGACTTCGCCGCGGCCGCCGACCCTGGCCTGATCTCGGTGCGGGACAAGATCCAAGGGATCCTGGGCGGCCTCGGGGCGATCCCCGACGCCGCCGAGAAGGCCGGCGCGTCGATGGGCGGTCTCGACAGCGGCTCGGGGCGTGGGAGCGGGGACTCTGGCGACACCTCGAGGGGAGGCCGGGACGGCAGCGGCCCCGGTGCGATGGCTGTTGGCGGGATCGTGCCCCATCGTCGTGGCGGGACGATCAAGCGCCTGGCCGAGGCCGGCGTGTCCGAGGTGGTGATCCCGCTTCCGCAGTTCCCGAAGATCGTCGCTGCTGCGATGCGAGCCGCAGGCACCGGTGGGCCCGCCGGCGTGATTTCCAACGTGAGCTTTCACGGGATCCGCCCGGACGCCGGCTTCATCCAGGCCCTGAACTACTCCCTGCGCTACAACCGCGGTGGCGCCACCACGCGGGTCAGGCGCGTGGGCCGGTAGGGTGGGCCTCTACTCGGCGAACTACTTGGCGGAGCTCCGGACCGGGCGCGCCACTGTCCATCGCCTGATGGAAATCGACTTCCCCTCGAGTGGAACGAAGCGATGGAGTTCGGTTGAGGTGGGCGGGGTATCGTGCGCCTCGCGCGGGTACTACGAGGGCCGCGTGAAAAAGTGGGGAAAGGTCCCGCGCGCCGTAGCGGACCGGCGCAACGCCCTGCAGGCGTTGGTCTTCTCACCCGTCATCGATGACACGGACCAGATGTTCCGGACGATCATCGGCTCTGGAGAGCGGATCTACAACGCACCGGTGCGCTGCTACACGACCACGAGCAACCTCGTCTTCGCCGACTGGTTCCTTGCCTTCACCGGGCGGCTCAGCGACTTCGCCCAAGGGGAGAACTTCGAGTGGCAGTTGAACTGCACGGCGAACGACCAGCCTTTGCTGTCCGAGCTGCCGCGGGTGTTCATCACGGAGGCCGACTGGCCGAACGCAAACAAGGACGCCCTTGGCCAGCCCTGTCCCCACTTCTACGGGCTCCACGACAGCACGAGCTCGAAGGCGGCCGCCACCAGCGACGGCGCCCTTCCCACGTTCTACGTGGACACCGTCGGGTTCCGATACCTGGTCTCCATTGGCTACACGACCCCGCTGCGCGTGTACAAGAACGGCGCGCTCGTGGCGGTCGCTGGCTACGCCGTCACCCACGTCACGGTCAACGGTCGGCCCTATACCCTGATCGACTTCGTGGCCGACCAGACCACGGGCGTGATCACGGTGGATGCCTACGGCTACGAGACCATCGGCGACGGCACCGGGACGTACATCCTGTCGAGCGTCGACATCCTCAAGCACTGGCTCGACCATTTCGTCTTCAACGACAGCACCGGGCGCAGCTGGACCGGCGTCTGGCCAACGGTGACCTCGGTGTGCTCTGTGTCGCGCTTCGCGTCGCTGAACACGCGGCTGTCTACTGCGGCCGGCGGCGCCGCGTATATCGGTGGCCTCTACGTTGGCGACAAGATCGTTGTGCAAGACGTCCTGAACCAGTGGGGCGCCGACAACGAGTGCAAGCTGTTCTGGAGGAACAACGGTGCGCTGGCAGTGGGGATGGACGATCCATCGCCAGCGGGTTCGACTGTCTACGTAAGCGACCCGTGGCTGCGGTACCCGCAGGACTACGAGGACCAGCGGCTGGCGCTCGAGTTCGACTCGTCGGACCTGCTCGACTCCGTGATTGTTCAGACATCGAAGGTCGTTGCCCTCGACCGATACATGCAGCAGATCGAAGTCTTCGACCCGCTCCCCGCGATCGGTAAGAGCGAGACGTTCTCTCCGATCTGGGGCCCTGCGGGGGAGTAGATGGCGTTCCTCGATCGCAAGACAAACCTGAAGCTCTGGCTCGAGGCCGACACCCTCACATACCTCGCCGATGGTGACCAACCCGCAACGTGGCCGGACATCTCTGGAAACAACAACGACTTCACGCAAGGTACGTTGGCCAATACGCCCGTCTTCAAGACAAACATCCTCAACGGACGCCCCGCGTTCCTCTTCGATGGCGTCAACGACCTCTACACAGGGCCGTTGCTGAGCACGTTCCTCACCGCCGTCGGTGGCGGAACGATCTACGTGCTGGCGAAGCCGACCGTCATCACGGCCAACAGCGCCACGCCCGCTCTGAACGACGGGATCTTCGGCGGGTCCGTCACCAATTCGCTGGGGATGACGCTGCGCAACAACGCAAGCGTCTATACCTACTACACGTGGGCGCACGATGGGACGAACCAGAAGAGTGCCCTAAAGGTCTTCGCCGGACCGAACGGCTGGTACATCTTTGTTCACTCCTACCTCAGCACCCTGCGAAACATCATCGACGACCCATACAACCCAGTGAGCACGGCGATGGCCGCCGGCGTGGCCTCGTTGGCGACAGCCGCGAAGCTCGGGGAAAACTGGAACGCCTCCGCCCGGTTCACCGGCTACATCCCCGCGGTCCTGGCAGTCAACGCGGAGGACGCGGCCGCCGACGACAAGCAGCACACGATGAACTACCTGGCAAACAAGTACTTCTCCCCATCGATCGCGTCGAACATCTGCACCATCATCCGCGGCGACCCGCCGGAACAGGGGCGTGACATCGCGTCCCGGAGGCTGTGGGCGTTCTCGTCGGTGAGGACGACGGCGCGCGTGATCGCGCCGCTCGTCGCCGGCGACGCCGAGCTGCTCGACCTGGTCGCCCTGTCGCACCCGGACTGGCCGCACCCGTCAGGCGATGGAGCCGGCAATGCGGACTGGGCGCGGGCCTTGACGCGCGTCATGGGTTCGACCCTGGACCTGGACAACCTGACGGTGGAGTTGGACCTCGCGGACATGCGAAAGGCGGCCGCCTATCGCGAGACGGGGCGAGCGGTGAAGCAGCTCTCGGCCTCACGCCAAGGCGACGCCGTGATCTCTGCTGGCGCGATTCGGACCTTCGAACGTGAAACAAATGCGTGGGTGCCTGACGCTGGAGACGGGCGAATCGTCCAAATCAGCCCCGACATGGAGGCGCTCACCGCCGCTGGGATCTTGATCGAGCACAATGACAAGAATCGCCTACTACGTTCCAGCCTCATCAGCGGTACCACGGGCCTGACACTGTCGGTTGGGTCGGGCACGATCGCGGTGGACAGCGCATCGCCCCTTCTGTTCGACACGAGCGTCACGACGCAGGGACTGCGGTTGACCGCCGGAAACCCGCACGTGACGGAGACGCGCGTCACGTGGCCGGCAACGACCGGTTTCATCGCGAACGCGATGACGCGCCTTTGGGTCGATCACGTCGACAGGGACGGTACGGCCCTGGTCTATCGAATCCAGCGCGCCTTCGACCTAAAGTGGTGGAGGGATTCGGATCAGACTTGGCAGGTGGCACAGACTGATAACTCCTTTCCGACCACCGCCTCAACGACCACGATCGAACGCCACCACTCGAATGTCATCAGCGTCGGAGCCGGTGGTGGCGCGCTGACGCTCAGCTTAGTACTCACCGCGGGAGGAACGGTCAGCCGGCGCAACACGGTATACCACGTTCAGCTCTTCAGCCGGGACCTCACGTTTCTCATGGTGCCGAGCGACTCGAGTCGGATCGTCACAAATGCCGTGGCGGATGTGGTGCGGGCACAGGCGCGATTGACTATTCGCAATGTCGGCGTCAGCAACTTGCACGGAACCCTGCTGCTCAGGCTGACCCCACTGTGGATCCAAAGCGAACTAGACGACTCGTCAGAGAAAGTAATCGTTTCCCTCGGTCTTGGTGGACGTGTGGCCGGTAGTCGGTACCTCGGCGTCGTTGGAAACGTCTCGGGGGCCGGCTTCCTCAAGCATCACCCCGCGGCCGGCACTGCGGCGCAGATACCGTTCACCGCGGTCAGTGGCGCCGGGCAGAGCTTCCGCATTGCGATTCGCTGGACTGGAACGGCCGGGGAACTGGGCCTACCTCAGTACACCAGCAGTATCTTCCTGGATGGTGTGAAGGGCACGGACTCTACGTCCACCCTTGTGGACATCGAGACCGGGAACGTTCTGGCGATTCCATCAGTGGCCCTTGCCGAGGACATGTTTGCCACGTATGAGCTCATCGAGCTGCGGCCGTACGCGATGCCGGACGAGGAAATCGCGGTCTGGGGGTTGTGATGAACATGCTCGTGGTGGTCGGGGACCTGGCGAACGCCCTCGAGCGGAGCATCACTGCACCGACTCCCAGCCCAGCGGCCGACACCAACTTCGCTGTCACGGCCCTGAAGGACCGGATCCCCTCGAGCGCCTTCCGCTTCGGCTCCCTCACCGCGGACCCCACGCTGACCTTCGACCTGAACATCGTGACCAACGGGGACATGGTCCTGAACGCCGGGGGGAACGTATCGAGCTGGACCGAGGCCAACACGGGGACGGGGGACGTGACGTACGACGCGACGGGCGGCGAGGCCGGCGCCCCGGGGATGAAGTTCGTCAGCGGAACAGGAACAGCCGTTGCCTACCAGGACATCACGGCGCGCGCCGGAGAGAAGGTCAACTGGACCGTCGCCCTGAAGGGGGACGGCACCCGCGCTGTCGCGCTGAGAGTCTTCAACAGGAACACGGGCAAGTACTGGACGGGGAGCGCCTGGTCGGCGACGCCGACAGACCTCGCGACCCGGACGACGGCCACCTTCGCTACGTCGAGCGGCTCCTTCACGATAGAGTCGGCGCCGGCGTACCGTGCGGACCTCCAGCTCATGACCCTGCGCGTCACCATCCAGGTGGCGACGGCCTCCGGCACGTGCTTCGCGGACAGCTGCTACCTGTGGCCGTCGGTGGACTTCGTCAGCGTGCACGGGCACAACATCGACCCGGTCATTTCCCTCGAGCTGCGCCGGGACAGCGCCGCCTTCGGCGGCGCCGGCACCCTCGAGGCCACGATCACTGCCTTCCCCCTCGAGTTCTACAGCTCGCTTGGGACGATCCGGGACGACCGGTACTGGCGCGTGAAGTTCACAGGGACGAACAGCGCGGCGATCTACCTGGGTGAAGTGGTGCTCGCGCAGAAGCTGACCCTGACCAGGATCTTCAAGCCGCCCGAGAGCATCGACTACATCGACGACCAGGTGCGCAGCGGCGAGGTTCCGATCAGGTCCTACCGAAAGATGGATCACCCGAGGAGGCTGCTCGATGTGGAGTTCAACTACGACTCTGCAGCGTCGTTCACGCAGGCCCGTGACGAGCTCGTGCTGCGGTCCCGGAACGGCCACCATCCTATGGTCGTCGTGCCCAACGACACCGAGATCCACTGCCTGTACGGGAAGATCGAGCAGATCTGGCACAGCTCCCGTACGCTGTCGGACGGGAACGACTACTACGAGGGCAGCCCGTTCCGCTTCGTCGGGCTCCCGCTCACGAGCTGGATCCCGTAACCGCGGATGCTGGGCAAGGCTGCCGCCTATCCACGGGCAAGACGGGGGGCGGGGGGCGCGCGGCCTGCCTTCCATCGGCCTCGTCCGCGCACCACCCTTGGGTACGATCCCTCTCTATGCGACCTGGACGGTCACGATCTTGTTGATCTTGTTGCCACGGTCATCGGTGAACTGGAGGGTGAGCGTCATCGTGGCCTGCCGTCCCCCGAGCGCGAGGAAATACTGCTCTCCGAGCCCGAATGAAATCGACCCGCGCGATGCGACGTGATTTGATCCGGCCCTTTGGGAGATCTCCGCCGAACCATAGTTGACGGTATTGATCTCTATGCCAGTCGTAGCGTTTCGAAGCGTCACGTTCACGAGGTCAACGTTGCCGCCGAGACCAGCGCTCTCCTCGACTCTCACGGTGCACTCGATCAGAAACTTGTAGCCTGGGGAGCAGATTGCTGGCGTGCAATCCCGAGCGATGATTGGGCTGGGCGTGACGGTGACCGCGATGACCGCGATCGTTGCCACTGCCGGTTGGGTCTGGCTTGTCGGGCTCGTGCTGCCGCTACTTCCGCAAGCGATGGACAGGCACAGAGCGCAGGCTAGGATCAGGCCTTTCCTCATGGGGACGCCTCCATTTGGTTCCCGAACTGGAATCCCTGTTCGGCACACTTCGGGCAAGTGATCCGGACACCTTCAACGGGGGAGGGGTACCTCCAGCGTAGCACGGCCCCGGCCCTCGCGAGGCGGGACATCCCGCTGGAGGTGAGCCAGCCCGAACGTCGCCGGGTGTGCAGGGCCTATGCCTTGCGCGGCACGTTGAACAAGTCCAGCGACCGCGCGCACCTTTCGCACAGATCCACCTTGTCCAGCAGCACGTCCTTGACGTCGGTCAGCCTGGCCCGGAACACAGCCGGGGCGCCGCACTCGTTGCAGTCGTTCACACGTTCCCCCTTTTCCCGAAGCCGTCAGAACCTGAAGTTGACGCCCGTCTCGCCGCGCTGAACCCACTCGGCGCAGATGTAGGGGCGCGTTACGCCATCCGGCGGTGGCTCGCACGTTTCCATCCTGACGCGGACCAGGTACCGCCCGGCGGTGGTCGGCGTGAAGTAGGCCCTGTACGGGTTCGAGTAGCTCTGGGTGATGCGATGCGGGACGCACGTTCCACCGATGCAGCGAAGCATCGTCCAGATGAGCCGGCAGTCGTGCTCGCCGGGGCAGAAGGTCTCCAGGCGCAGGATGATGGGCGAGAAGCGGCGGTGGATCTCCACGGAGACGTCGAGTGGAACCGGCGGTGGTGGGAGCTGGCGATCCCCGGTGGTGACCTCGAGGCCGGGCTCCTGTGCGCTCGCCCCGGCGGGTAGCACCAGGAGACAGGCGAGGAGGGCGCCGACTACCCGCCGAGCGCCGCGTCTCGCCGCCCAGCAGTCAGGGCATCCAGGACACGTCTCGCCCTGGGTCGGGCAGGCCTGGACCGGCGATGGCTCTCCCAGGTAGCGTTCGAGAATCGAAGCATTTCTCGAGGCTGCCATACGGCTGCCGGCTGCCTTCGTCTTGGCTGCCAGCCTGTCTTGATTCCTGTAAGTGGTTGATTCTTCTGGTGACCCGCGATGGACTCGAACCATCAACCCAGAGATTAAGAGTTGGATTTTGCTCATGGCTTCATGTCCCCCTTTGCCTGCACTTACCTGTACGTAGTCAGCCGTTTATCTGGTAGCTCTGTACTTTAGCCTACCTCCACTATACACTACAATACGCTAGTCTGACACCGGTTGCCGGCTGCCCAGTGGCTGCCAGAAACGGCCGTGGCTGCCAGCGGGGTTCAAGGATCGGCAGAACTGTGGACCAAGAGACGAACAGGTGTGACCGCCGGCTGACCATGCCCCACGGCTGCCAGCGAAGGGCGATCCAAGAGACAAAGGGGGACGCATGAAGGCAAAGATCACTGAGACGTTGATCGATGGTCTGGGGTCCGGGGAGATCGTCTGGGACACCACCGTGCGGGGCTTCCTTGCACGCCGGCGCGATGCAGGCGGCCCGCCGGTATTCGCGCTCCAGTACAAGATCCGCGGCCGGAAGCGATGGTTCACGATAGGCCCCCACGGGTCGCCGTGGACGGTAGAGAAAGCACGCCTGGAGGCGCAGCGCCTGCTCGGTGAGGTGGCAGACCGCCGTGACCCGGGAGTGCACCGTGACGCTGAGCGCACTTTTCCTACCATGAGGGGCCTCGCCGCGCGCTATCTGCTCGAGGTGTCCGAGCCGCACAAGGCCGCCTCGTCGCAGGCCAAGGACAAGATCTACTTCGAGCTGATCCTCAAGGAGCTCGGCTCCCTCCGCGTTGACGCCGTCACGTCGGCCGACGTCAGCGCGTTTCATGCGGGGTTCCGGAAGAGCGTGTTCGTGGGGAATAGGTGCTTGGCCTTGCTCTCGCACGCGATGAAGATGGCGGAGTTGTGGGGCCTCCGCTCGAGCCCAAATCCATGCAGGGGCCTGCGTCGGTTTCCGGAGCGCAAGCGGGAGCGATTCCTCTCCGAGGGCGAGCTCGCTGCGGTGGGGCAAGCGCTCGCCAAGCTCGAGGAGCGCTCGCCCTGGGTGGTCGCGGCGATTCGTCTGCTCATCCTCACGGGGGCACGCCCCGGGCTGATCGCGAGCCTGCGCTGTGACGAGGTCGATCTCGAACGCGCGCAGCTCGTCTTTCCCGAGGGGCGGCCGGGGGCAAAGCGGGTGCGTCTCGTTCGGTTGAGCGAGGCGGCCGTGGAGCTGCTGCGCGGCGTGACGCGGCTTGACGGCAACCCGTACGTCTTCCCTGGCGGCAAGCCGGGGCGTCCGATCACGTCAGTGCATTCGGTGTGGAAGCTCGTCCGGCACATGGCGGGGATCCCCGACGTGAGACCCCATGACCTCCGGCACAGCTTCGCAGCGGTGGCGGCGGGGGAGGGATATGCCCTGCTCGCCATCGGGAAGCTGCTGGGGCACACCAACTCGGTGACCACAGAGCGGTATGCGCACCTGGCGGCCGACCCGCTTCGGAAGGCGACCGAGCACGTGGGCGGGAAGATCGCGGCGATGCTGCAGCCGAAGCCGACGGAGCCGACCGAGTGAAGGGGTTGGCCAAGTTGCTCTCGGAACTTGATGAGCTGATCCGCGAGGCCAAGATTGATGAGCTGCCGGCGCTTCTCGGTCGGCTCACTGAGGCCGAAGAGCGCGTGAGGCTCAGGCTCGCTCAGGCAGCGGGGCCGCCTGCAGGGCCGTCGACGCAGAGTGTCGAAGAGGCAGCAGCGATCGCAGCTACCACGCCGCCGTGGTTGCTGACGGTGACTCGTGGGCTTGCCCTGCGCCAGGATCTCTCCCGGAAGCAGCTGGTGCGGCGATGGTGGCGGGCCCGGAGACGCTGAAACCCCGTTCACCCTCGCCGTCCAGTCTGCGGTCGAGCACTGGCCCGGTCGATCTGGTCCACGTAGAGCAACACGTGGACCGGAACGCTGACCTCGGCCCGCTCCCAGGACGTGTAGGTGCGGAGCGGCGTATGGTAGTTGCGCCCACTCGGGATCATGTTCGCCGCCTCCGCCTGGGTGAGGCCTCGAGCCTCGCGCCACCGCCGGAGTTGGCACGCGGCGCACCGGTCGGCTCGCCCGGGGTGGCCCTCATGGCCGATCGATGGACGTCCGGGCCCGCGCGTCTTCTTCGTCTTGTCGCTGTCCACTAGTCGGCCTCCATCGCCCTTGCTTCTCTTCATATATACGCAGTAACCGCATAAAAGGCAATGGATTCTTTTCTTCCTCGTTACGGAACTATTAGCGCAAGTATAGCGTATATCATTACAGCATGACGACGCAGAGCAACAACGGGGTCGGTCAGGTGACGGGAACAGGGTTTAGACCTGAGTCCCGAGGGTTCGAGTCCCTCCGGCTCCACGCCGCCGGAAACGCCAAGGGCCGCCCCGAAGGGCGGCCCCAGGTACGAGAACAGGGTTTAGACCAGACCCAAAATACCGCCACTGAGGCGAGGAGTCAAGAACAGATGAGCACCGCCCGCGTCCTTTCCTTCCTGGCCGACGAAGTCGAACCCCAGAGCGAGACCACGCACGAGGCGTTCGTCCACGCCGTCCGCGCCGCGGTGGTTCCGCGTGTAAACGACCCAGCGCTCCGGGCGCGGCTGCTCTCGGCGAAGCTGGTCTACGGTGGGGGACCGGAGGGCGTGCGCGGCCTGTGCTACTTCGGAGCCTGGCAGAACGGCGCGGCTCACGACTTCATCGAGATCGCGGCGCTGGGTGAGGAGAGCTACATCCAGCTCGCCGGCACAACGGTCCACGAGCTGGCGCACTCGCTCGCCGGCCGAGAGTGTGGGCACGGTGCTGGGTGGAAGGCGGCCGCCGCGGTTCTCGGGCTCCAGTTGGCGCAGGCGGGCGGCCAAGAGTACTCGCCCGAGCACTTCGACCCCCGCGTGTGGGCGGCGATCGAGGCCCTTCCGCACCCTTCCGATGGCCGGCCGGGGTTCGCCGCGCTCGGGCTCGCCGCCGGCCCCGTGGCTCCGCCCCGCGTGAAGCCTTGCCCCCTGGGTGTCGGGACTCGCGGCGGGCGCTCCCGCGGGGCTGGCTCGGGCTCGCGCCTTCGTCTCTGGCTCTGCGGCTGTCCAGAAGGAACGGTCGGCCGCAAGGTCCGCGTGGCCAGCGATGACTGGGACGCTACCTGCAACCGTTGTGGCAGCCGGTATCAGAAGGACGGGCGTCCGGCCTGAAGGGGCCGCGCCGCCCTTTTTTCAGCGTGAGGCTATGCGCGGTCGAAGATGTACCCGCACGCGGTGCACTTCCAGACCTTCTTACGCAGAAGCAACACGAGGCCTACGATGAAGGCAGGAATGGCTGCGGCGTAGACCCCGATCACAAAAACGGTGCCAAGGCCGCCTATTGCTACTGCGCCGACTCCAGCATGTGCGAGTCGTGTTTTGTATGTGCTGATCGCGTTCTCCGCTTCACGCCGCTCGCGCGGCGCAAGCCGTGCCAGTGCGAGATCATTGATCCGAAGATTCTGATCGAACTCGTTGATGAGGGCATCGTCGATTGGAATGGCGCGCAGGCGCATCAGGGCTTCCGCCTTGGCCTGGCCTGGGATGGCAGCGGTCCTGGTTGCCTGAGTGGCGGTCGTTACGAACCCTACGATCACCAGAAGCGTCGCCCCAATCAGGCTGAGCACTGCCGGGATCAGCAGCGTTGCGCCGATCGCCACGAGGCAGCCGCTGAAGCGCCACAGCTTGACCGCAGCCATTGTTCCCTGGGCGCATTTCTCACAGGTCATGGACATCCCGATCCTCCTACGCCCGTCGCTCCGCCGCCATCGAGGTCAGCAATACACGGAGGCTCTCCATGCTCTCGTCGGTCAGCGCGCCCAGGTCGTGACGGGCATCGCCCACCGCCGCCGCCGTGACGGCCCCAGGCCCGCGGCGCAGGTAGCGCACCACGGCGCCGAAGCCGAAGCGAAGCACGTAGACCCGGAGCCGGTAGCGTTCGACGGCGGTCACCAGCAGGTGATGGAACACCGCCGCCAGGTAGGCGGCGCTCACGAGCTGGCGCAGGCGGAAGCGCCGCGGCGGCACGGGGGCGACGGGGAGCATCGCCGATACCATCCGGGAGTAGACCGCCATTCCGGCGAGCAGGTTGCGCATGCTCTGTGCGTGATGGCTGATCAGGCCGAAGCCGGCCCCGATGAGGCTGAGCGCCTGCTCCGACGAGACCAGCGGATCGGCCTCAGCCGCGGCCTCGAGGGCCACGTCCACGGCCGCCATCTCTGCGGCCACGGTGGCAAGCTGTTGCTGGTAGAAATGCTCGCCCTCTCGGGTCATCAGTACCCGCCAGTCCCGGTACGCGCGCCGCTCGTGCGCCCGGCCGGTGAGGTAGAGCATGGTCCCGAGGGCGAGCAGTACGAGGACCCCCACGGCCACGGTCACGCGCTGAACCTCCAGGGCTGGAGCCGGCGCACGAGGGCCTCCGGCGCGTCCGGGAGCTCCTCATGGCGCCACGCGGCCCAGGCCCAGTACGAGAGGAGGAGCACGTAGGGCAGGCCGCTCAAGCCGGCGACCGCGTTGGCGAAGGCTGGTCCGATGTCGAGTGGGAGCCGCATGCCAAAGGTGAAGATCATGAGGTAGGGGACAAAGCCCTTGAGGATTGCCAGGTGAAGATGGTGCACTGGGATCCGGTACCAGAGAACCACGGCCCAGAGCGCCAAGAAGGCAATCGCGGTACCGTTGGCGAGCCTCGGCTGGAGGGCGTACGTGAGTCCTTCCGGGCCCGTGGCTCCAGTCGGCAGCAGGGCTGCCACGACGAGGGCAACAAGAACCAGTAGCAGGACTCGGCGCGCCGTGGCGCGGGCCCCCGGGAACGCGGCGAAGCACACGGCGGTGAGTTGCAGCACAACAGCCAGCTTCAGCGCCGCATAGAGGATCTCGCGGCCCACGTAGAAGGACCAGGTAAAGAAGACGCCCGGCCATGCCATCGCGAGGAGATCACCCAAGGCGACCGCGGCCAGATAGGCCGGGAAGGCGGAGCACAGGTGCAGTCGCTGGTAGCGTGCAAGCCCGGCGAGGGCCAGCGCCGCGAACAGGATGGCAGCGACACCGCTGAGTCCCTGCAGGTCGGACATGGCGTTCTGGCGCGAGTGTACACTACCAGAACGAAAAAGAGGACGGCTATTGCTTTGGTGGCAGCGTCGACGGCGGCGGCCACCCGGTTCCGCCATCGTTCTTCTGCACGTTATCCGGCCCTGACGCGGCCACGAAGAACAGCGCGGTCAGCAGAAAGGCAAGCAGAATCCAGGGCCTCATGGTTTCCCCTCCCGCCGGGCGGTCTCACGCGCGGCTGGGAGCCAGGATACAGGAAGTGCCTACCAGTAGTCGCGCTTTGCCCATTGACCGCGTGCGTGTACCGCGGATACGCTATGCGCCATTCAACCAGGAGGGATCGCGTGGCGCTAAACCTCAAGGCGTTGGCGAATCCGCAGGACAAGCGGGAGCTGGCCCAGAAGACCCTCGAGCTGATGATGGTGCTCAGCCGTGCCAGCGTCGGTATCGTCTACCGCTGCGCGGCCGGGAGGGCGGATCTCTTCGCATCCCAGGGCGCGCACCAGCAGGTCCTGGATCTTGCCATGGACGATTGGCGGCACGCGGACGGCACGGCGCCGATCCTCCACGACGGGCGCACGTTCCTGTTCCTACCCTGCACCCGCGACGGGGAGATGGTCGGCTTCGCCTACCTCGCGGATGCAGAGACGGTTCTGGCACCGGCGCGACTCAGGGTGTTCCTCGAGGTGCTCACGGAGGCCACGGTACCGGGCGCGGCTGAGCCGGAGGCCGAGGTGCAGTCGGAGCGCGACCGGCTGCTCTGGCTCCTGCGCCACAATGACTGGAACATCGCGCGAGTCGCGCGGCTTGAGGGCGTGACCAGGAAGACGATCTACGACTGGCTGGAGAAGTACGAGATCCCGCGCGAGAGGGTCCGGCTGAAGCCGCGACCAGTGTAGTTTGGCCGGCGAGCCAAGCCGATTTTTTCGAATGACCGACAGCCTGTACTACCTCAGGCGCTAGACCCTCGCGACGCGCACCCCCTGATGACGGCCAGGCCCCTCTCGTTGTGGGCCGAGGTACACCGCGCGACGCCGATCGCTGCGCCGACCTGGCTGCGGAAGGCCTGAGTCACAAGGCGTTCCCCACTACCCCTCTTTTACCAATTGACGGCCACGCTACGCTCGAAAGCATGAGCGTGCAGAGCCTCCTCGTACCCACGTCCCAGCGGTGTATGCTTCACGACGTTGACCGGAGCGCAGCTGCGTGTATTGCGGCGCTGGCTCGGGAGCCTGTCCCCCAAGAAGATGTCCCAGGAAGAGATGGCGGAGAAGATCGGAGTCACCCAGAAGACCATCAGCGTCTACGAGAACGACCACAAGCCGATCCCGCGCCTCTTCAAGAACGCGGTCATCGGGATGGTCGAACGCGAACGCCGCCGGCGGGAGCGCCTGGGGCATCCGATTCCGGCGTGGTTGCCGGATCTCTTGGCCGCCATGGAACGCGAAAAGGGGCAGCCGGGTCAGTAGCCGTCGTCGAACCCGTGCGCGATACCCCTTGCAAAATACGTATAACCCTGGGTTATACTACGCGACCTAACTCCCCGCGCAGACACGCGATGGAATCCGGCTGTGCCGATCCCTTCCAGGCGGGCCGACCGGTGATTCCTGTAGAACGGAGGGAATCATGAAGGGTAGCGGACCCGGGAACGCACCGGCGTCGCTCAAGGTCGCGCTGATGAAGATGGCCGATGCCTTGCGGGCGCTCGCTATCGCTTGCCCGCCGACCCTCGGTGGAGTTGCCGGAGCTGCGGCGCGAGCTTCACAAGGACGTCGGCGGCGTCGGCGAGCGCCGCCGTCACGCCGGGGTCGAGGGCCGGGGGCTTGAGGCCAAGCACCTCGTCCGCCGAACCGCCGACGATCTCCAAGACCCTGGCCAGATCGTCGGCATTTGGTGTTCGTTCACCACTGCACCATCGATTGATGGTGCTATCGCTGCGTTTGGGCTGTAGGCGCCTGCCGATCTCAGTCTTCGAGACACCGGAAGCCTCGACCAGACGGTTGAGGTGAGCGGCCGGCCCGTTCTTCCATGATGACACCACGGCAGAGATTCTAACTTTTCTGACCTTTGGGCACAATAGCGCTTGACGTATTGGCAGGAGACTATTATGTTCCTGCCGTGAGGTCAACGAAGTCCGAACTCGACAAGCTGCTTCGGGAGGCTGGGGCCAATCAGACAGATCTGGCCGGTGAGCTCGGATGTGATTCGTCATCGGTGAGCCGGAAGCTCGCAGGCCGCCGTCCTTGGAAGCTGCCAGAAATCCGAGCCATCCTCGCGTTCC
>Ga0207712_10000205_pt1 | contig 59656 bp, 86 predicted proteins | sample KBSS44metaG_FD_184402 | JGI IMG/M metagenome (GOLD analysis project Ga0207712, IMG submission 184402) | Switchgrass rhizosphere microbial communities from Kellogg Biological Station, Michigan, USA - KBS S4-4 metaG (SPAdes) (version 2) | ecosystem: Host-associated > Plants > Roots > Rhizosphere...
AAACTATTATTCAAAGTAACTGATAGGGCATTGAGTAAAGGTGAACTTCAATATACAGACAAAATGATCAATGATTCAAAAGACTATAGATTAGGAATGATCAAGAGTGCACTAAATGATACAACATTATTGGCATTAGAAAATGATTTGATTCTGAACAAATTATGGACTGATGAAATGCTGGAAATGATAGACCAAGAAATCAATACACGAAAACTAAAACAAAAACTATTCACCAAATAACCCCTTCATTTCCACTCCACTTTTTTCCTGTATAATAATAATAAACTTTAAATAAATAATGTAAGTAAGTAAGTAAGTAATTGGGAAGGAATAAGATCTGGAAAGAAGGAAGGGAAATGGTCACAATTTATTTAGATCCTGAAGAGTTGGCAGCATTTGAAGAGATCAGATGGAGAGAAAGAAAAGGTAAAGGAGAGACAGCAAGGGAAGCAATTCTTGAATATATTAAAGCACATGGTTCTGGTAATGACACTTACAAACTAGAAAATTGGGAAGATCCTAATTTTCAGGCAGTACCAGCATTTTTATCAGATCTGGAAAAATGGACACAGCATTACAGAAATACAGATGATTGTGACAGAATGAAACTAAGAATTCAGGCAATGAATATGTTAAAGAAATTCAGAATGGTGGACACCAATCCTTGAAATGTCCTAATTGTAAAGGTAAATTATATCTAGATCAAAAGGAAGTTATCATAAAGTGTTCAAAATGTGGTTGGAGTAATGAAAGAAAAAGAATATTTAGAGACTCGGACTTTGTAACATATGGGTAGAAAAAAATTTGACAGATCAAAAGGAGGCAGAAGTGCTAGACGTATTGGTTACCGTCTTGAACGGGATACAGTACTCTTTCTCAGAGAACAAGGAATATTTGCAATTAGAATTCCCTCAATGGCTCAAAGAGGAGTACTTAGATCGGTTGATGTTATCTATACAAAAACTCCAGTCTTTGTTCAATGCAAAAGAAGGAAAAAATATTTACACAAGGAAGAAATAGAAAGAATAAAGTTGGCAGCAACACAATTTAATGCTACTGCTGAATTAGTTTATAGAGACAATGGTTTGAAGTTTGAAACTATTTTTCCACAAAAACACCAGTAATATCTATATCTTCTATCACATAATTGAATCTATTATCAACATTTTCAACACTATCAATCAACTTGAATATCTCTTCCTTATTCATTGGTTTATCATCTGAATGATACATTCTCTCAGGATAAACATGTCCATTCAAATTCTTATAATTAACATCTTTAATTAGTTTCTCTAACCTAATTATTTCAGTTCTTGCCTTTCTCTTCTCTACCTTAGTTTCACCATTTTGTAGTATGTCAAGTTTTTCAAAAATTAATTTTTCTAAATCTTTCACTTCATGAGTATTTCGCATACAAATGTTATAAACCTATGTGTATTAAAAAGTATAGTATAAATACATTTTCCTTATATACTAACTTGGAGTGCTTTTTTTCCTATCAAAGGGACATTCTAAGGGGGGGTTGGTATAAGCCAACCACTTTTTATTAGTTCCCTAAGAAAAAAAATAGTAAAATTATGTGTGGAACAGTTAGAAAGTGAAGTTTCTGAATTACAAGACAAACTCAATAATTTAATTAAAGAATATGTTATTTGTAAACGTTCATGGTATGGTAGACGCTCTAAAATTGTTAGAGAAATAGAAAGAACTGGCGTTGAATTATATCAACAAAATAAATTAATTCTTCCTGATGGAAAAACAGCAGAATCATTAGAAGATATTTCACAGGTAGTTAGAGAAGGTTTAAAACATGAAGGTGAAACCGAACAGGGAATAAAAGACGCAATTAAATTATTACAACCTGAGCATAAAAGAGCATATGAAAAGGGGAGATCTCCCCTTTCAGACCAAGAGTTTGAAGAAGATACAGAATCAGTTTTTGATCAGGTTGAAGAATTTGCAACAAGAACATTATCAGATAAACAACTAGATCAACTGTCACCAGCAGAAAGGAAGGAAGTTTTAGAACAGGAAATTGGAACCAGAAAATCTAGAAAAACAATTGACAATGATAGAATAAAACATTTGCAGGAGTACGCAACCAAGAAAGGAATTGAACTGGTTGAAAAAATCAGCAAACAACTACCACCTGAACACCTGAGAGGACAATCAGAAGTTCATGGTTTATTAGGTGAAGCAGGCACACAATTTAAAATTATTTCAGATATGTTTTATGATCTACAAAGACAGGTTTACAATTTCAAACCAACAAATGAGGTAGACAGGAAGGCAAAACAAGAACTCGAACAGTATTTTGAAAAAGTGTTTATTCCATTAACCAAAGTTGTGATAGAACACTGTGAAGGAACCAAAACAATTCTTAGAAATATCACAGATGAAAAATATTCAGACACCAATTCAGGTTGGATGAGAAATGCAGAAGACAAATTCATGAGTTTTGGCAATCATGGCAGTGGTGAAGTTAACGCAGTTCTCACAAATAAGGTAGTACTAAAACTAGGTTTCAAAGAATTCAAGGATGAAGACGGCAACATACTAAAACATATTCCTGTAATAGTTCGAACACAAGTTAAAAGAGAAACAACTAGGGAAGAAATTGGAGATAAAACTTTGATAGAACCAGTGGGACAACTAGATATTACATGTCCAAATTGTCAATTCGAATTCAACAGACCATATCTACCAGATGAATATCGTGATTTAATTGCAGGTGACTTATTCCACCAGGCAAAAACAACACTTCTCAACAATGGTCTATCAAACGCAATAGATACACTTGCAAACAACACAGTTACAGAATATGTTAAGGATCCACAACAATGGTTTAAAGAAAAATATGGTAACAAATATTTTGGAATTACACCAGAAATTAAGGAAGATATAGAGAAAATAAAAAATGTTGACATTGATCCCAATGACATAACAGAAAAAAGGCATGGAATGTTAAAGAATGCAGCAACTAGAAGATTAGAGAAATCACAGCATTTTAGTGATCAAGCATGAGTAGTGAAATTATAGATGATTGTGAATGTGATGAGGAAGATTTGGAAGTGATAGAAGAAAATGGTCAATAAAATAGTAATTAGAGCACAATATTGGGAAGATGATAAAATCATATCAGATCATAATGGCGCATTTATGACAGATAATTTAACAATGGTTCAAATACGTGAATTTTCAAAAAGAACATTTCAAAGAAGCATGTCCAGTTTATTAACGGATTGTTTAGTAAAATGAGCAAAGAAGAGAAAATCGTTGTACTAGATGATGGTTCATTAGAAAGTAAAGTTATGCAACATGAACTTAAAAACACCTATGATATGAAAGTGGTTCCAGTAGATAAATATGAAGATTTACCAACATGGTTGGAGCAAGCAATCAAGGCAACAGAAGGATTATTCACTGGCATCATAAAGATATTTCTACATTTTCCATTTGAAGATTATATCACTAAAGATATTCGAACCGAGATAATGGAGGCAACTAGAAAGAACCCAAACATTCGAATTATTCCTTGGTACGAACAGAGTCCAAGACAAGGTATTGCAATTCGTGCAATTAATTATGGAATTGCTCCAACAATAATAGAAAACAAAACCAATAAACAGGAATTTGTTAAAGACGTTGAGAATAAAAAAGTAGGTGCAGCATACAAACCAGAAGAAGATAAACCATTTAGATTTAAGAAAGAAGAATCTAAACCAACGACAAAAAAGAAAAGGTCCAAAATTGGATTCATATAATATCTGGCAAGAAGAAGTTGGAGAAACCTACATCAACAATGCCAGAAACATCAACTTTCCTAGAATAGTTCGGTGCCAGAGATGCAATATTTATTCGTATAGATATATTAATAATAGAGAATGTCCTGTTTGCAAACGTGCGTGATAGTAAAGGGAGATTCATTAAAGGTTCTAATGGTTGGTTAGGGCGCAAACATACTGAAGAAACAAAATTAAAACAACGATTAGTTAAACTAGGTAAATATCCAACAGAAGCGACTAGAGTAAAATTAAGTTTATCTAGACAATTGAGGAATGGAAAAAATGCACCAACGTATGGTAAACACATCAATCTAGGTGAAAATAATAATCAATGGAAAGGTGATAAAGTGAGATATCATGCATTACATGAATGGGTTAGAAATCATTTATCTAAACCAGATTTATGTCAAATGTGTAATAAAGATAAAAAATTAGATTTAGCAAACATAACAGGAGAATATGATAGATATTTTAAAAACTGGTTATATCTATGTCGTTCTTGTCATATGAAATGGGATAATTAATTCCTAATAAACAAATTATTCAAATATTCCTATGCAAGTAATAGGAAGGGAAGAATTAGGAACACCCAACATGAATTTATATGTTAGAAAATGTCTAAAATGCAATAGATATTGCTATTTTTATAACAGTGAATGCTATCCATGTAATGAGGATAAATTAAAATAATGATGTTTGAAATACTCTTTAGCCAACTTGGCGTAATAGTAGTAATAGGATTCATAGCATTAGTAAAAAAGGAACTTGAAGAATGAACAATGAAATGTGTTTATTGCAGCAGACCAATCAATAGTTATCCTGGAGTTCAAACAAATTATCCCATATGTGATAAATGTAAAATCAAAGATGTCAAGTAAATTCGAAAAACTATTCATATTGGCAGCAATAGTATTAATAGCAACAGTGAATATAATATGGTGGTTCTGGTGATATGATCAAACTGGCAACAATAAAACAAATAAAACGTAGTAGAAGGATAGAAAGAAGATGTATGAAATAATATGGGTTCCTGCATCAATATTCTTGGCAGGATTAGCAATAATGATTTATGGTAGTTTGTATCAGGTAAAAAGTAAATGAATTTTTACAAAAGTTATCCAGTTGAATGTTTATATGATTTAAAATGTCCAAACTGTAAACATCATTTAAGAAATTGTATTGATGCATTAACAGGAGGGTTCGGCAATGTATATTTCTGTCATGAATGTCATAATTGGTGGTTTTTTCATATGAATGAGGATAAAAAGTAAATGCTAGTGAAAATAGTATGTTCAGAATGTGAGAAAGGCAATCATAAACAATGCCATGATATTAGAATTGATCAGTTTAAACATCAGAAATTTTTTAGCACAAAAATAGATTGTCCTTGTAGAGTAAAGAATCATGAAGGTTTTGGTCTTTTAAAAATAGAAGAGGATAAAAAGTAAATGATTTGTGCTAAATGTGCTTCTAGTAATGTGAAACGTGTTAATTTGGATAGTGAATATGATGGATTAAATTGTTTGAATTGTGGATTCAAAGGCAAAATAGAGAAAAAAGAATGTGATTGTATTATACATAGAATACTAAGAGGATACAAAGCAAATGAAATGTAATTCATGCGATATAGAAATAAATCCAAATGGTAAATATGGTGTGTCTAATAATAAATGGTATTGTTCTAGATGTTTCTATGAGGGTTGGGATGAAGTTTCACTAGATAGAGAGGGATTACCTGATGATTTTGGATATAAGAGATAAAAGTAAATTGATTGATGACCAAGAACGGCCAATAGTTGATCCAAATGAATAATTACCTATGTTTGGCTTGTCACCAATATAAATGTGAAATAGACTATCTTCATTGCAAGGATTGTAGGGAAAAAAGGAGAAGAGATAGAGGATAAAAAGTAAATGACAGATTTATTAAAATGTCCTAAATGTAATAAGATTACTTTAGTTGTAGGTGATAGAATTATGACATGTATTAATCCTAATTGTAATATGCAAATGATTCCACAAGACGAAAGTAATTCATGGTACATAGAGGATAAAAAGTAAATGACTAGTGAGACGTATCAATATCTCACTCGTGAACATGGAATAGCAAAAGAAATTTGCGAACACTGTATGAAAAGAGAAGTGGAAATATATCAGTGTGATTTTGTTGGTTGCTACTCATGTTGGTGTGAATTAGTAGATCCTAAAATAGAGATAAATTAGTTCTCATTCTATAATTGTCCTTATTTGTCTTTGTATATGCCAAACAAGGCGAGAAAAGAAGTTGAAAGAGACAAATTATTAATTAGAAAACTGATGGATGTTGACAATTTAAAACCAGATGTAATTATTCACCAATTACAAATAACACCAAGAACATTTTCAAGATATCTAAAAAGAATACAAAAGGAAGATGTTAAACTTCACGAACAACAGAATAAAGATAGTGTAAGGTACAGAGAAGCCAAATTCCACAAAACACTAGAAGATGGTTATCTCATAGCAAAAAAAATATCAGAAGATAGAGATGTATCACCTAGAGACAGACTAGAAGCAATTAAAGTTATGGCAACATGTCAGGCACAAATGGCAAAGTTATCAAAATATGGTTTAACATTCCAGCCAGCATTACCTGATCAGAAAGTGATGGCAATTGAGGCAAGAGAAAGTACAGTTTGAGGATTGCGTTGACTGGTATCTTCGCAACCCCCAAACGGATGAATCAAGTTCAAGTTTTGGCTACAACAACAGCACTGATAGCACCAATGTATTACAACAATTTATAGATAAACCTTTCTACTGCTGGGATATTAATAAAAAAGGAATAGATTCATGTTGTTTCAACCATATGATCGGTTTACCATTAAAGAATGATGAAGAGCACCCACTGTATGATTATGAGAAAGAAATATTCGATGGATTAGAAAGTAAAAACCACTTATGGGTTAAAAAAAGTCGAGGTATAGGTGTAACAGAACTCATATTGAGATATCTAACTTGGAAGATTGTCGCCACCCATGACCTTGACTCTAAAAATATATTCATAGTGTCGGGTACTAAGGAAGAATTCGCCAACAAATTAAAAGAAAGATTGGAGAACCTATTTGATAGAGCCTACCCTTTACTTAGATTAGAATCTAAATTCACAGAGTTAATAATAAATAAGACATGGATCAAAGTATTCCCTTCACGTAACGTTAAAACCATGAGAGGGTATATAGATGTAGCATATATTTTTATAGATGAAAGTGATTTCTTTGAATTGATAGAGCAGAATGAACTTGAATTCGTCATCAAGTCATATGAAGAAAAGAGTAAGGGGCAAATCATCATGGTATCTACTCCCAATAGACCTGATGGACTGTTCTACAAAATCGAACATGAAAACAAATTCGGCAAATCATATTTCAATAAGATTTTTCTTGATTATAGGAGAGGGCTGGGAAAAATTTATGATGATAAGTTTATTGAAAGGGAAAAAAGTGAGCCCTACTTTGAAAGGGAATACAATCTTAAGTATCTCGGTAAGATAGGTAACGTATTCAGCCCAACACTTATTGAACTCTGCACCAATTTAGCACAGAAATACAAACAACAACCCAACAACTTTGCATATCATCCCATCGGAGTTGATTATGGTTATAACAGCAGCAAAACCGTCATTTGTGTAGGTGAATGGGACACAGAAAACAAAGTATTGAGAATAGTTAGAATGGATGATTTCGGAGATATGCCACCAACTCCACAATTAGTAGCAGATAGACTATTTGATATTTACATGGAGTTTGGTCAAAACACTCACTTCTTTGTTGATGGTTCTAATGCTGGTAGTGTTAACCAGGCAAAAATAAAGTTTGGTGAATCAATGAACTGGCGAAAACAGGACGCATTTAGCAAGAGAGATAGAATTCACCCCATACATTTTGGTGTAGATCAAGAACACAGAAAACTATTATTCAACATGTTTGACTTATGTACTAAAGGAATGCTGGCAATTGATGAAAGATATGATAAACTAATAACTTCAATGCGAACAGCACAGATGATAGATTGGGATCTCAACAAAGATGAAACTGTGCACAATGATTATTTAGATGCATGTCGTTTAATGTGTCGTGGAATAGTGCTAAAGAGATGAGAAAACCAGCAATTAGTTATATTGGTGATGAGTATGATGAAGATAAAGTATATTGTTTATGGTGTGAAAAGGTAGGAGTTAAATCAAAACTAAAAGAACTCGAATTTGATGATTACAAACAAACCCCACCAGATGTTGATATGTTCCTATACTGTCCTAATTGTAAACGTACAATTCCAATATACGCAGTTAAACAAGAAGTTGAGTACGGTCCAATTATCGACCTTGTTGAATCTCCATTTGATAGCGGATCTGAATTTAAAAGTGTTGAACATAGGAGTAAGAAGCGCAGAGCGAACAAAATACACCAGATAGATGATCCAGATATAGTAAAAGAGAAAGGAGAAGTTAGAATAATTCAAGATTCAGGCAGTTATTAGTTCCTTATTTATTTAGTTCATAATAAAACTTGTGCAAACATCATGGGATCGTTATCCTTATAATTCACCTGAAATCGAACAGATTAATAAAAAAGTAAAACAGTTAAACAATAAGAAAGAAGAACCAGTATTTTTAAGTCTAAGTAAACGTAATTGCGGCAAATCTCCAATTACAGGTAATAAGAGTTTAGCAGGCGCATCAATAGATAATCTTGTTACTGTCTTAAAACCAGACCAACTAAGGCAATGTGGTTTAGCATATATCAATAATGGAATAGTTCGAACAATTGTAGATAGAACTGTATTCTTCATAAATCCAGAAAGAACAGACTTCATAATTGAACCCAATGATGAACTTACAGTTGGGTTAGACGACCAAGAAATTAAAAAGATAGAAGAACAAATTAAGAATGATACTTTAACAAATCCAGATACAGGTAAACCATTAAACCTCAAAGAGTTAAGGCAGAAACTAACCAGGTTTAACAAAAGGGTTGGACTTCATCAGGCAACTGATAAACTACTTGCAAGCACTCTAATATTCGGTAGAGGTGCACTAAGAAAGATTAACTTTCCTGGAACAAAAGAACCCAGAGCATTGATGCACTTATCCAGCATGAGAATAAAAGATATTATAGCAGATGAAACAACTGGACAATTTCAAGGTTTAACATATGATGATGGTAAAGCAACTTCAACTGGTCCTAAAAAATACAATGCAGATGAACTAATTCCAGCATTCAATGATGATTATAGTGTTTTAGATAATTCAAATTATTCTGGTTTATCAGCAATATGGCCAATACTAGAAGCAGCCAATGTAATAGATGTCATACTTGCAGAAGATATGCCAGAAATTGCAAGGCAATCATGGTCTAAATTCGGTATTATGTATGCTGGTACTAGCAAGAAGTCAACAATAAAGAAACTCAAAGAAGAATTAGAAGCAGGCACATGGTTAGTTCACAATGAACCAGATTTAAAATCAGAAGTGCAAGATCTATCACTAGATCCAATGAAACTAATTGATGTCATAAATGGGTTGGCAAAACATATGTCGATAGGTATGAACCTTCCATTATTCATGTTATTCGAAGATACAGCAAACTTTGCCACTGCATCACAAGTTATGCAGGTCTACAAAGAAGGTGTTTTGAAAAGATATAGGACATGGCTTCAAGGAATACTCGAAAATTATTGGTACGACCCCATATTGGCAGATCATTTAGGAATTGAAGCAAAGGACGTAATAAGCGCACCAATACGCATTAAAGCAACATTCCAAGATATAAACTTTGAGACAAGAAAAGATATCATAACAGCCGACCAAATGCTACAAAACATGATGGTATTTTCAAATGTTGACACAGCAAAAGACATTGATAGGGATGATATTGCAGCAAGACTAGAAAATGATCAAAATGAAATTAATAAGGCAGTATTAGTTCAGACACAGATGGACATTCAACAGCAACAGGCCAACAATAAACCAAATAACTTTAATAAGAATAAACCCCAACAACCAAATAGTAATCCAAATGTTCAAAAGTGATAAAAAATTAATATCAAAAAGACGGATAAGGAAATTAGGCAGGAACTCAATAGAATAGAAAACTCATTAAGTAGAAAACTAAACTCATTTTACAATTCCAATATAAAGGGTTCACCTCTTCCAACTGAATCTTTGCGAACAAAATACGAAACAACAATTAGAAACATAATTAGAAAAACTGTACAAGAGTCATACCTATTTGGAAACAAGATAGTAACAAGACAAATATCAGACATCAGTACAAACTTTGTTGATTTTATTTCAGTAACAGATGTTCAAAATATCCAACAAGTAAGTGATAGAGTAAGCAACCAATTCTGGAAAACATCAGGCAGACTTCATTTAAGAGAACAGGAATTTATAGTAAATAAAGAGAGTGAACTAGAACTAAAACCACAATTCGACATTCAAGCAGCAATGTTGGGTTTAGGTTCATTTGCAACCTTCAATGCATTCAACACTGCATCAGTATCTAAACTCGAACAATTATCAAATTTACAGTTAATATCAAATGAACAGATGTTGTTAGGTGCAGAATCAGTACCAATGCAGTTTGGAATAGATACTAAAGTGATGTTCTTAACAAGTGAAGACGCAAAAGTGGATCCTGAAATATGTTCGCCACTCAATAGACAAGTTTATGATTCTTCAGATCCTGATATTCCAGATCCACCACTGCACAACCATTGCAGATGTCTATTAGTTCCACTAGTAAATGAATTCGAACAACCTTCAATACTAAATGCAAATATAATAGGTGCTGGTGTTAATATCAGTGGAGTTTAAACCTAAAGTTTACAAAAATAGGTATGAATGTCCTGAATGTAAAAGGACAGGTTGTTTCCAACATTGCAATCACTGCGGTAAAGATATCAGATGGAAAGATGAACAAGGTGATGCCAGATATGAAAATAGGAAGAGAATGCTATTCAATCCTGACTTTTCAATACATAGATGCATGACTAAAGGTACAAAAGATGGACAGTTCTACGATTCAACATTTAACGAACAAGACTGGAAAGCAGAGATAAGAAAGTATAACTATTGTCAGCAGCACTTTATGTGTATGATTTGCGCTCGAGAATACAACCAAGAAGTGTATCCTAGATGCCCATCATGTTTCAAAAAGGTATGCCGCAGATGTGGAAACCAGCAATCATATATTTTTAGAAGTGCTGCCGATCTCAACAAATGTTACAAATGCGGACATGATAAACTAGACTTGCAACAAGTTTATTATTCATATATGAGGTTATATGGTAATTAGCACAACATGGATAACTTAAAACCACAAAAAGGACATATTCTAAAATCATATTCCTGTGCTATCTCTTCAGGTGTAAAGTCCTCTTCTGCACAGAAATTAGCGAATTCTTCACAACATACAAAAGTCAATGTCTAATTCCACCATTATCATCATCAAACCTATCCCTCATTCTATCAAATATTCTATCTTGTCTATTCACAGTAAACCATATTGTGGTCATGGTGGCCATCATTACAGCAATACCAGTTAAGACATATAACCAATCCATCTTACTTTTTGCGCCTCTTATACCTTTTACCACAAAGAACCATACCCAACTTCTTCCAGAATATCTCGCCATGTGACAATCTAGGAAATCTTATGTGTAGTAATTCATGTGCTATTGTATCTTCCAACCCTTTAAATGACTTGTGCCACTCTAAATCTATAATCATCAAATGTGGTTTTTTATTGGTATTATCAGCAACACATGTAACCGCAGCATATTTTTTATAACTTCTTACTGTTTTATCTTTTTGGGCATCTTTAGGCATATCCTCCAAATTATAAAAAACATAAACAGTTTTATTAATTCCCAATTGCTCACGGTACTTTGCTATCTGTTCATCTACCCAGTTTCGAACAAGTGGGATATCTTCCAATAACTTTATTATAGTTAGTTTTAATTTAACAACTAAATGATATGTAAGTGCGGCCATAGAGAAGAAGAACATTGGAAGTTTGCAAGCGGTGATCTGTGTTGTATCCACGTAGAAGAAGAAGAGGATGATTATGATTTTTGGGGTTTTCGGCTATGTGCACCAATATGCACATGCACCAACTTTACTTTACTTCACAATAAACAACAAAGTGAATAAAATACACGTCATACTCAGAAAGAAATTTTATAATTGAAGCAAAAGATAAGGAACTGTTTAGGTTAATGAAGGCAATATGCGATGCAGGCTTTCCAGAACTAGATGATCCTTTATGTATAGCAATGCACGAAGAACTACATAAAAAGAGGCGCAAGTATAATTATAAAGAACTCAAGGATGGTTCTATCTATATCCATTTTCCTCGCATCAACATCATAGAGTTTATCTGTCAGTGTCTGTATAACTTAGGTGTGAAGAATGAAGATGATGAACTAGAAGATGAATAAAGTAAAATCATTTCATATAGAATGGAATAATCATCTAAGAGAGAGAAGCCGCTATTCATGGGAACCAATTGTATTAGTCTCAGATGGTAAGACAGTTTCGTGGGAATTTGTTTTAGAGGATGGAACTATCATAAAAGGAAAAAAAGAAGAGTTAAATGATTAAACTAGATTCTCGAACATTCTACAAAGACAACTATATGATTTATAATTCAAATAGAAAAGGCTGGTGTTGCGATTGTAGGGGTTTTATATTCACTGGCAACTGCAAGCATATTGAAGAGGCTAAAACACTATGAATTGTCCTAGATGTGATCATGTTTTAATATTAAGGTCATGTAAACAATTTTGTCCCACTTGCGGATATACATACGATTGTTCTGATTTCTAATGTTCATAAGAGGTGATTCTACTGAAGTCTTATCCAACTTTGCAGACAACACTTTTGATCTACTCATAACAGACCCGCCTTATGGTATATCATTCATGGGTAAGGACTGGGATAAAGCACTTCCTAGTTTAGACATATGGAAAGAATGTTTCAGAGTATTAAAGGAAGGTAAGTTAGCATTTATCATGTGTTCACCAAGACAAGATGTATTAAGCAGAATGATTATCTCACTTGAAGATGCTGGCTTTAGAACCAATTACACTTCTATCTATTGGACTTATGCAAGTGGATTTCCTAAAGCGGCTAATGTTAGTAAACTCATTGATAAGAAGAATGGTAGAACACAAGAACAATATAAAGAATTGGCAGATTATCTTAAACAAAGGAGATTAGAAGCAAACTTAACAATGACACAACTAGGCGAACATTTCAAAACATCACCAGATAGAATTAATCATGGTGGTTGTGTTACAAATTGGGAAGCGGCTTATAATGTGCCAACGATGGGGCAATGGCAAATACTAAAACAACAATTAAACTTGGATAACCGATTTGATGAACTAATAGAAAGAACAGAGGCAGAAAGGGAAATCGTAGGCAAAGATAAACGCTCATTTAATTATGCTAGTTTTGATTTTGGTAGAGAATGGAACATCACAAAACCAGCAACAGATGAAGCAAAAAAGATGGAAGGTGCATATGTAGGATTTCAACCAAAACCAGCAGTAGAAATTATCTTAGTCATATCAAAAGGTAAAACATTAACATGGTTAGATGATTGTCGTATTCCATATCAGAGTGAACAAGATAAAGATGCTGGCTGGTATTCGGATATTGGATTAAATAAAAAATCCCATATGGGAAAATTAGGATGGGAAAGAGAGGTGCATAAAGATTATAAACAATTTCCAGAAAATCAAAAAGGCAGATTTCCAGCCAATCTATTAGTTAGTGATGATGTATTAAATGATGGGAAGATAACAAAATCTAGTGCTGTTGGATTTACTGGTCCTAATCTCCCAATAAAGAAAGGTTGGAATCAGAACAGTATGTTAAACAAAGATAATTGTAACTATTCAGATTCAGGTTCTTATTCTCGTTATTTTTCTTTGGATAGTTGGAGTGAGAATAAAACATTTCCTTTTATAATTACACCTAAAGCATCAAAGAGTGAGAAGAATAAAGGATGTGAAGATTTACCACTAAAAGAAATTCCACATAATAATAATATGAAATGTGCCAAATGTGGTTTATTGATTTTATCTGGAACATCACAAACTTGTAAATGTGAAACTAAACAAGAGATAAGACAAAAAGCACAAAACCACCACCCAACAGTTAAACCACTAAAACTATTTTCCTATCTAATAACAATGGGTAGTAGAGAAGGCGATCTAATACTAGATCCATTCATAGGCTCAGGCACTACTTATCTAGCATCTGTAAACTTGCATAGAGAATGCATAGGAATAGAACTTAATCCAGAATATCTACAAATTGCTAAAGCAAGAGTTAAACCCTTGTTGCAGCAAACTAAACTAAAATGGTAAATGTTCATTTAACTTATTACCACTAGGAAACATCTGATTCCATAGAAAGGCTACTGTAAACCAATAAACCACCCATAGGTGCAACCATAGAGGCATGTAATTACTTCCTATTTTATAACTTAAGGAATTATAATTGTATTGCAAATACTCGAACCACCACAAACTGAATCCTTCACCAACGAACAAGGACATTTCATTAAAACATTTCTTATTAGTACAAAAGCAAATGAAGCAGGTTGGCGCATAAGTAAAGAAACAATAGCGCAGAACATACAGTCATTTGTTGGAAAACCATTTGTAATTATTCCCGAACACTTATCAAGTCAAACACAAAAAGGGCACATATTCGCTAATTCAAAAGATGGATTACTAGAAGAATACAAAAAACATACGCATGGTATTATCGAGTCAATTTCACAACCATATAACTACAATGATGGAACAGATGATGTATTTTATACTGCAAATATCAAACTTGTTGATTCTAAAGCAGCAAGTGCATTATTAGAAAATGGTGCTAAAACATGGGTTCCATTTGCTGTTAGTCCTCACATTTGGCACTTTACGGGACCAGAAGATAATATAGAAAAATGGGAAGGAATATCATTATCTCTTGTACCTAAAGGCGCATATGGTCAAGAAGCAGTTATTAACAAATATTGTAAGGGAGATAAACCAGCATGTGACAAAAGTCTAGCAGCAGCACTTTGTGATAAAGAAGATGCCAGTCTTGCCGCTTCAATTACTTCCTTAGTTTCTCAAAATGAAAGTACTCCTATAATGAGTACTCAAATACAGGAAATTCCGCAACTTACACCAGCACAAAAACCAATTCAAGAAGAGAAAAAAGAAGATGTTGTATCACTCACTAAAGAACAACATGAAACTCTGTTAAAAGAAAAGGAAGAGAAAGAACAATTAAAACAACAATTAGCACAATTAGTTAATGAAAATAAAACTACCAAATTAAACACAATATTCAAGTCAGTCAAAGATGAATCATTAAAGAAAACACTTATCGAAAAATACTTCAATGCTGACGTGAACATATTAAACGATTTTTACGGAGATGTAACTAACCATGTCTTACCTTCTCTAGTAGAAGAAGCAAAGGCACAAGCAGAACAAGATCTTAAAACTAAAACTATTGAAGAAAACAAATCAAAATCAAAAGCAGCCGCACTACCAAAAGAACCAACAGTAACACAGGAAACCCAACAAGTAGTTCCTAAAACTGTGAATGAAGTAATAAAGTTTGACAGATTAATGAGAGGAGAATATTAATAATTGACTAAAGCAGCAGCAGATTTATTTGGAGTAGTAGCCTACCCATCAATTTTCGATTTAGATAGAGCATTAGAAGCAGGTAAGAAAGCAACAACTGGCGGATCAGCACTAGCAACTGGCCGAGTTGTAGAATTAACCAATTCATCTGGTTTATGGGCAGTAGCCACCAGTGGAGGAACAGGCAGGGGCGGAGTAGTTCCCAAGTTGTATTGGGGCAAGGGCGTTAATGTCGATTCAAGCGCTAATTGTATTGTTCTAACAGGTCAAGGTGCAGAAGTTTATGTTGAAGCAGGAGACACATTGAAACCAGGAGCCAGAGTAACATTTGGTAATGGTGGAACTGCCAAGATATGGACATCAGGCAAAGTAATTGGTCACTATGTAGGACATTATGGTGAAGGATCAGGAACAGGCGAACCACCGACAGATGCGACAGTAGGACAAGCAGCACGTATCAGATTATCAGGAGATCAGTAATAGTCATGAGTAACATATTAACGAAACAATATAAGAATCCAATAATTCTCAACCCAGTTGATAAAATCATTTATCAAGATGATTTGAGTGCATTAGATGATTCTTATGAGTATAAAAATCCAATAGTAAACACAAAAGCATATTCACTTGCAGCAAGTGCAAAATCAGACGATCCACTAAAACTTACAGAAGTATTTTACAACAATGGTTCTGAAGAAACCAATTTCGGAGATTTAGCAAATGAGTATTATTCTGGCATAAGCAAGGCAAGAGAAACAGGCGATAGATCAAAAGCAGCCGCTATCATTACCAGCAAAGAATACACAATATTACAAGATGCAACTACACTATTAGGAACGCAAGAAGAGCCAGCACAAAACGGCATTCTATCACAAATATTCCAAGACGTAGCCACATCAACACTAACAGGCAGATATAGAACATTCACTGACGACCTAGTTTACTTTACCAATCTACCAGAAAGCAAGAGTCCAGAGCCAACCTTTGGAGCAGCAACTGAAGTAACTGTTGAAGTACCAAAGATGGGTGGAGCAGTAGCAATTACTGATAGGGCAAGACAAATTATATCAGGAATAGACGCAGAATATAGTAGACTTATAAATAGATTACAAGGTAAAAGAGCACTAGCAGAAAACACAGTTGTAAGAAATGCAATCGAAGCAATTGCGGCAACTAACGATCAAACGGGAGTAGATTTCGGCGCAACTACAGGAACGCCAGCAGTAGCAACATACAATCCATCTCTATTATTGTGGCCAAAGATATACGACTTCTTTAATGGAAAGAATAGAAACTTTGACACATTCCTAAGCAATGCATTACCTTACTATGAATATATAGGTAATTACAACACGAGAGGAACAGTAGTAACACCACCTCAAGCAATTCCAGGAAACATAAACCAATCTATCAGAAGCGCACCAGGACTTGAAGGAGTTCGTTGGGTAGTTGACAATCTTATGACTACACTAACAGAAGGATATGCTATTGATAGTTCAATGGCTGGTAAAAATTTCCGAGGGCCGACTCGCGCTTATACCGTCACAGATCCTGACACCGAAACCGAAAAATACGTAACTAAGAGTCATTTTGAATGTCTCATAGTTGATGGCACTGCCATTGCACGTGTAACAGGGATCCAAGCCTAGTTTTTTAAGGCAATCTTTTTTATGTTCGGACATAATAAATCTTCTAAGAAAAAATCTTTTAAAGAACCTAAATCTGATTTTAAATCAGAACCTAAACAAATAGCAAGCAAACTTAAACAAGAATTAGATAGAGCATCAAAACCACGAGTTAAAGAACCTGAACCAATTAAAGAAAAGGTTAATGACATGTGTCCTTGTTGTGAAGCAGGTTGTACATGTTGTTATCATCTATCAGGTACAGCAAAAACAGATTATACTTGTAAATGTAGATGTCATGCGTAATGACAATTCCAATATTTCCAGGATAATTAATTAGCCTCCACTGAACAAAACCATTAACTCATCTTCAACCTTTATTAAAAAATAATAATTATCCTTCATCTTCTATTGTCACTTTTAACCCATATTTTTGTATAGTATCTACCACACACTTCCCACACATTCCTTCTTTTCTATGTTTACAGGTTAAACACTTTCTCCAACTTAATACTTTTTCAGTCATGTCTTGATTCACCTACTATATACTACAGCGCTCAAGTTAATAAATTGTAGAGTACCATTAGTTCCCTATTATCTTAAATATAAGTTAGATTTATGCCAACAGCAAACAAACAAGTTACGAAAAATAATTATTATCCTCCGCAATCAGGCGATTTATTAGAGGAATTTGAAAACAACCATCCAACCTATAGACTATTCAAAGAAAAAGGATTAAACAGAGATTCAATAGGTAAAGACGTAGAAGGTAGAGACATAACCACAGTAAATAGAATTCTAGACGATGGATTGTTTAGAAGATTGCGCCGAGATTTCTTAAACAAAGTAGACTTATCAAAAGGTGCAATTGAGAGAAGAGTTGTCAAATTAGAACGTAGACGTGATCTAAACCCAGAGACTAGAAAAATGCAGGAATATTTAGTTACTCATGTTGAATGGCTAGCAAAGGACTTTCTAGGAAACGATCTAGTGTCTACTAAAGTATTGGAAGGAATGCATAACAAACCAATAACACAAACAACAATAGTTAAAGGAAAAAGAATAACACAGTACCAAAATTGGCAGCCAGTATATGATGTTCCCTTTAGTAAAGAAGCAGTAAATGAAGCGCTGGAAAACCAAGTTAATTCACCAGAAATTGTAAAATATATGGTGAGAACTTCACAGTCAAACAGAGACGATACCTATTCATTAGAACAGTTCAGAGACTCAACATTTGAGGAATGTCAGGAAATAAGTAAACAGGGTAAAGGGTTGAACCGTTGAATTGTGGGTTCACAATAAAACACTTCAAAGAATGTCTACAACTTGCAAGAGATAAAGATTATTCAATAGTTCCACCAATAGGTCTATTAGAACAAAAGAAAGTAATAGTACTCAGGCACGACATAGATTGGTCAATAGAAAACGCATACGAACTCGCAAACATAGAATACGATCTAGGTATTAATTCAGCATATTATGTTTATATGCATTCATCTACATATTCAGCACTAGCACCAAAGAGTATTGAAATGATAAGACAGATATATGGAATGGGACATGAAATTGGGTTGCATTATGATTCAAGATATAGTATGTCATATGAAATAGATTTACTTAGTAGGATACACAACAAGGCAATATTTTCATGCTCGCAACATTATCCTGGCGCAACCAAAAAGGAAACATATCAGGGTATTTTGGACGTTGCAGATTTACCATTGAAGTATATTTCAGATAGTGGGCGCAATTGGAGAGAAGGTTGTATGTGCCAGCATATAGGTAAAAAAGATAAACTGCAAGTATTAATTCATCCTGAATGGTGGATATCAGAATCAAAAAATAGAATAGATGGAATAAATAAATTGTACACTGGTATACAAGATAGTATGGCAAGAGAGATGCAACAAATTAAAACAGATTTGGTACAGTATTGTAAGGAGTTGAATATTGTATATTGAAAAAAATTGACATAGAAGGTTTTCAAATGTATGTTAGAGATAAAGAGGCTAATGGTTTACATGATGGATTCTGCGAACCAGAAGAAACCAAATTCATAAAAAACATAGTACAACCTGATTGGATATGTATTGACATTGGCGCTAATATTGGTTATTTCACTATACTCATGGCAAGAAAATGTAAGCATGTTTACTCATTTGAACCTGAACCAAATAATTTTAAATTATTAGTATCTAATATTGGATTGAATCAACTTCTTAATGTAAATTGGATTGAAGTAGCAATTTCAGATAACAGAGAAAGAACAAAATTATATTTATGTGATACAGATCATGGAATGCATAGGTTATACAAATCAAAATGGTGCAATGGTGGAAGTATAAAGGTTTTAACAAGGGATTTAGATAGTTTCACATTACCAAGAATAAATCTAATTAAAATGGATATTGAAGGTGCAGAATATGGCGCATTAAAAGGAATGGTCGAACTCCTGAAAAGAGATAAACCACTAATCATAATGGAATTCCACCCATTATCAATAATAGAATATGGAGTGGATCCAAGAAATGTTTATGACTTTATCAAGAAACTAGGATATACAATTAGACTAATTCCCAACATAACACAACCACTAACTTATGAAGAATTGTATGTATTGACAAGTGATCCATCTGGAGGACGTAATATTTTATGTCAGTGAAATATTGTTGTGATAGATATGAGCATTATTGCGGTTGCACAGATTCATTAGGCAATTCTCTAGAGGATAATGGTTTTGAGTTTTGTCCTTATTGTGGTTTAAAACTAGAGGATAATAGTAAATGAAATGTCCTAAATGTGGTTCAATAAACGTTGCACCGTATGCATACACGTTGGAAAATGATGATAAACAACAAATGATAACAATGTTATGTTATAACTGTAGTTACATAGGACATAGACGGAAATATACAACATGGGAGTGGGATACGTGTGACGAATGTTATTGTGAAAAGGATAAGAAATAATGGTTTGGATATGTGACAAATGTCAGATGATAATACCGAGAGTAGATAATCATAGTATATTTGATTGTCGCGTCAGGATGATAAAAAATAAAATGAAAACCTTTGATAAACTGAGAAAAGAAACATATGAAGGACCTATGATACTAGACTCCATGTTTAATAAAGAGGATAAGAAATGTGAACACGACTGGAAACAAACGACTACAAACATAGATGACCTATACATAATACTTGAATGTACTAAATGTAAAGAAACCATGACGGTTAATATATGAAACCCTTATTATTTTTGCCTAGCCCAAGAGACATAGCAGAAGTTAAAGAAAGTGTGGACAAATTAAAGATAGATAAATTGTGGCTCAAATATTATCCACAAGAAGAAGCATATGTTACTGCAAGGGATTGGTTTCTAAGACATTATGAATATACCCACCTTATCATACATCCAGATGATCTACTAGCAACACAGGCAGCACTTGAATTTTTACTACTATCAGCAAATGATAAAGTCATAAGTGGTTGGTGCATAAATACAATAAAAGAGAATTGGGAGCAAATTAATGAGACAAGTATATCATACACACTTTGTTATGATCCACCAAGAGCGGCAACCTATGAATCATTTAACTTTATTCCAGCCAAACATATCAACACTTTTTTAAGTGATGGTATTGCGATAATTAAGGTGAAATTCTCAGGGTTCGCACTCTGTTCAATTCCTAGAAATGTGCTAGAACAAGTAATGTTTAGAGGAGACCAAGATTGTTGCATGGACGCAACATTTGCATTAGATTTGTATGATGCACGAATAGATCAGTATTGTAATTTGAAAGCAAGAACAAAACACTTAAGGCGTAGTGTAGAAGAGATACAAGTTGGAAAGAAACCAGAGAGGATTATATTTGAGGGGAAATGAAATGGTTGATTCTACAGATTGGATAAATTTAGGATGGATGTTATCATTGAGTTTTGCAGTTTTGTACTTATTATGGAAAGGGGAGAAAAATAAATAAATGAAAATTACTAAAGATGATATTCTTATCATGATTTGTGGTAGCATAACTTTAACAATTATAGTAATTTCGTGTTGGCTTGCAAATATCGGAATGGAATTAGGAGATAAAATAAAATAAATGTCTACAAAATTTGGAGCAACCCAACCAGAGTACATAAGAATTCATGAAACTGTTCAGGTAAAACCATTCACAGTAATAGGAATGTCAGGATTTGGATTTGAAACAAAAGCAGGCAGCAGTGAATATAAAATTCCACTAAAAAGAAAACAACATAAATTTGGAGTAATAATTGAGGAAAATGTAGAGATAGGCGCATGTTGTTGTATTGACAGAGGTTCATGGCGTGATTCAATAATTGGCAAAGGTTCGAAATTGGACAACATGGTACACACTGGCCACAATACCCAAATTGGTGAGTATTGTTTAATTGCAGTTGGTACTACTATCGGCGGCAGTTGTACAATAGGCAACAGATGTTTTCTAGGAATGAATTGTATGATTAAACAAGGTGTTAAGATTGCAGATAGAACTACAATAGGAATGGGCGCGGTGGTCACTAAAGATATTATTGAAGAAGGTACTACATGGGTTGGGAACCCAGCAAGGAAACTAAAATGATATGGACTTCTATAAAATATATAACAATTTTCTTGATAAGGATACTATAATATCAGTACGTACATTTATGAAGAATGAAGTTGCACCAATAATAAATCAATATTGGATGGCAGATAGATTTCCACTTGGCATATTAGAAGGACTCAAAGAATTAGATATCATAGATAGAAGTCCATTACTAACTGGTTTAATTACAATGGAAATGGGAAGAGTAGATCCATCAATTGCAACATTCTACACAATACAAAATGGTCTAGTAATTGGCACTATTGAGAAACTAGGAACAGATGAACAGAAAAAGAAATGGTTACCTTCTCTTAAAAGGTTTGAGAAAATAGGTTGTTTTGCATTAACTGAACCAGATGTTGGTTCTGGAATACTGGATATGAAAACAACAGCAAGGAGGAAAGGTAATAATTGGATTCTAAATGGACAAAAGAAATGGATAGGTAATGCAACATGGGCGGATATAGCCATAATATGGGCTAAAACAGATGATGGTATTCAAGGTTTCATAGTTGAATATTATGAAGTTGAAAAGATTAAGAATAAATTTGGTTTAAAGGTGTGCCAAAATGGATTGATTACATTAGATAAAATTGGAGTTTCAGAAGACAACAGACTAGAAGGAAATTTCAAGGACATATTAAGATACACTAAATACTTAGTAGGATGGGAAGCAACTGGTTTACAAATGGGAGCATATGAACATGCGTTAAAATATGCAAAAGAAAGGGAACAATTTGGTAAACCTATTGCAGGATTTCAACTAATTCAAGACCTATTAGTAAAAATGTTGGCAAATGTTACTGCATGTCAATGTATGATGTTTCAGTTATCGCAGATAGAATTCAATGATGCACAAGCAGCACTAGCCAAAGCCTTTACCACTAGTAAAGCCAGAGAGACAGTATCATGGGGTAGAGAAATATTCGGCGGCAATGGTATGTCTATTGATTATAATATTGGCAGATTCTTCACAGATGCAGAAGCACTATATTCATATGAAGGTAGTTATCAGATGCAACAGTTGATAGTTGGTAAACATATAACAGGATTGAGTGCATTCGTATGAAAGTAGTGGATAAATTTATAATTACAAATATGTCTAGATATCCGATAACATTACATCTAGAAAGTTCAATTGAAGAAACAGAAAAAGGTTCAAAAAATATAATAAATGTACTTGTCTATGAAAATGATAGAAGTCATGAATTAATAGATAGTATGGATTATGTTACACTACGGGAAGCAGATACATTAAGTTTTGATACAGTGGTAAATCATCATATAAAAGACTTCATTAATCCCGATAACTGTAAAATTAATATAATATGATTGACGGCATTGGTAAAGTAGCACTAGGAATGTGCTTCTTAGATTCAGAGAAAGAGATACCAAGAGGACTGGATCCTATCTATAAACAATTCGATAAAATGTATGGAATACATGGCAGATTTATCAACTTTGAAGTTGACCATGATTATTCAATAGACAACTCTGAGAAAGCATTCTTGAAATATCCAAATGCAGAAGTGCATAGATACAAACCAACATTTCAACCCTATATGCGCCAGCATTATTTAGATCTAGCAGGTGAAGATAAAATTGATTGGTTAATAGTATGGGATACAGATGACATAATTTATCCTAGTCCAGAACACCAGAACTGGCCACTATTTTGGAAGAACCTAAAGAGATATGCCAAAAGATTTCCAGACTATCAAATATTTAAAATGAAGTCATGGATACCTTCTGGCAAAGTATGGCGCAGAGCATACAACGCAGTAAGGGAAAATTCATGGCGGCCATATGTTAGAATACATAGAAATCCTGGATTGCAGCGTTATTGTATGGATTGCCACTGGTATTGGTGTCCAAAAGATGCAACAGATGAAGACATAATTTTACAAAAGGTAGGAATATTTAGTTCAGATCATACTATTGATGGTGTTAGAATAACTACTAATTCGTTTCTAAGAACTCCAAAACAATTAGACATTAGGGACAGATGGGCATTTAATAATGATTGTGAGGAACAAAGAAGACAGTTCTTTAAATCAACAGCATTAATGTACGTGCAGGACATGGAAAAATATACATGGTTGCCAAAAGACATTGAAGGGTTTTATAGGTATGATGATAATGGCAGGCCAATAAGTCTTATATGCAAGGAAGATGGATCACCACCAGATGGTTAGTCCTCCTTGTGTTGGTTTAGGTGATTCAAACTTTGATAAGTGGTTTTTACGTGGAATAATAATATCTGTTTCAATAGTGATAGGATTCACTTTATTTAAACTCATTAGTTCCCTATTTTAAAATAAACAATAATTTATTTAATGACTCATTTATCAGATACAACAGAGTGCCGCAGATTAGCACGCAATGTTGTAACAGCGGATTTTAATGATACTCAAATTCAATCATTTCAAGATAAAGAATATTCATTCATTGCCACGATGACAGATAAAGATGATTGGGCAATAACAGATAGAGAATATGGCGCACTTCAATTAATAGAAACTAGGTTGGTTGCTGCCGACATAATAGCGCATTATGGAGACACTGAAACGATTCCAATTTGGCAGGCAATGCGCAACGATGCAATGATGTTATTAATTGGCAAGGGTGGAATTGTTGAGAACATGGACACTGACACCAGCGAAACAGAATTCTTGATTGAGAGAACAGAATACAAAGGCTGGGGTTTAGACTCAGCAAATGCACCACCAAACAGATTAGGTTCAACTTCGACAGACACAGAGAGTTTCTAATGTCTTGGGTAGTACCAGAACTTAATGCAGATTTCTCACAAGATTTCGAAGATATTATAATACAATACATTTATGATAAATGGACTGCAAGCAGTCCAGCAAAAGGTACAACTATGCAGACCGACTACGAGAGCGAACCAGATACCATTTCATTTAAGGCAGGTTTTCCAGATTTCTTTCGACCATATGAATGTGCAATTGTGCAAACTAGGACAACTCCTTTAGAGAAAATATCAGGTAAATTTGTGTTTACTACAGGTTTGGATATCATGTTGAGAATGAAAAGAATACAGAGAGATGCAATTGATATGGATCCAGAACTAGAAGATATGGAAACAGAGACACAGAGAATAATAGAAAACTATATTCCTAATGAGATAACAGGAATCAAGGATCTAGTCTATGATGATAACGTTTCGGCAGAAAGGGTTTATGGTGCACGTGATTCTTATGCCAAAAGTGATTGGCGCTCGATAGTTCACATTAAAGTATTTTATGAAAAGGAAGATACATCATGAGTATTGAAGGAGGCGCTTTTATTTGTTATATCCACGAATTTGAAACAATGTCTGTAAAGAAATGGGACCAACATATGAGTGAGGAAGAACATGAACTAGAAGTTACCCAACAATGTAAAAAATGCGGGCAGTGGAATAAAGAAACACTTCCAACACATCCAGAAAGATTTGTTGAAAGAATGCATTCAAACAAACCAGAAGATGCTAATGTTATAGTTCTAAAATGTCCTAATTGCGAGCAATAAGTAGATAATAATGAAATTTAAAACAAGTGGCGGATATGTTACAGGAATAGTTACTAAAAAGGACACAGGAGAATCATTTTATGTATCGCATTTAAAGAAAAATTTACTTACTAATGCTGGACGAGATTTATTCCATGCCCAATGTTATACTAATACAGTTAACGGAACAAGGGGAGCAGGATATGTTGCACTTACTACGGATACAACTGCACCAAGCGCATCTCATACTGCTTTACAGGGTACTGAACTTGCAGCCTCAGGATTTACAAGGGCAGATGCTACAACTAAAACACATTCTGGTGGAACCAATAGCACAGTAATAGAACATACATTTACTGCCAGCGGAACTGTCAACCTTATTCATGTATCAGGACTTTTTAATAATGCATCTTCAACTACTTTATGTCATGAAGCGGCATTTGGTACAGATGCTTCTTTGATTTCTGGAGACACTTTGAAAGTTACGTGGACGCTAAACTTAGGGTGACAAATATGAATGGTCACCAAAATTACTAGATATAGTCCAGACACTTGTTCATGTGTTATAGAATATTCATGGGATGATACTCAACCAGAATCAACAAGGACGCATACTTTAGCAAATTATATAAATAAATGTCCAGCACATACCGTTTTAGCGACTGATCAAGATAGATGGAATGCAGTTTTTGAAGAAAACCCTAGAAAGAATCAAGCATACCAACATATATTAGATAATTCACCAACCACCAGTCTTTATGATATAGTAAATGGAACTAGACAACTTAAAAACGGAATAACATTTTCATGGTCATGGTCTGGAACTGCACCAAATAGAGTTTTAACCATCTCTTATACTGGTATAACTTTAACGACTGCTCAAAAAAATAGTATTCAGACCTTCCTTAACACTCGTTTTGGTGCTGGGAAGGTGCTGATCGCTTAATGGCAAAGACACTACTTATTTGTTCCTATACTACTAGTGGAACAGCGACAACAGCATCAACAACAGAATACCATGCTTTATCAGGAGTATTATTTGACAAATCAACAACAGAAGCCAATAAAGATATAAAATTCCAAACTGCTGGAACTCTTTCAGAACTTTATGCTAGAGTATTAACAAATGCAACTACTGGAGCATCCACAATTAGAACCAGAAAAAATGCAGGTAATGGTGGACAATCTCAAAGTATTGGTATTGCTGCTACAGGTGAATTTGAGGATACTAGCGGAACTGATACAGTGGCAGCAGGAGATAAACTCTGTATGCAAACTGTCACAGGTGCAGGAGGCAGTATAAACTTTCGTGTCATGTCCACAATATTTAGTGCCACTACAAACACGGTTAGTGTATTAGGAAATACTGGTCCTTTTACTACAACTACTGCATCAACAACATGGTTTTTCCCAATTCAAGGATATTCTGGCAATTCAACAACTACTGAAACTTTCCAAAAATGCAGAATGCGCAAAGCAGGCACATTTAAAAATTTTGGTGTTTATGTTTCAGCAAATAGAGCAACAGCAACAACAGTTAGAATAAGAAAAAATGGAGCAAATGGAAACGGTTCTGTTTCTGTAACTGGTGGGGGTGCTGCTGGTTGGTATGAGGATACATCTAGCACTGATACAGTGAGTGCAGCCGAGGATTGGAATTGGAGTGTTACAACAGGAACAGGAGCAGATACAATAACTATTCAGACGATGAAAGTTGAATTTGTATCTACTAATGGTGATGGACTTTCGTTTACTGGAAAACCTGTAGGTGTAGCAATTACTGATGCACTGACGACATATTATCCATTAGGAGGTAGTTGTGACGCTGCTAGCACAGAATCAACAAATCAGATGAAAGCAAGAGAACCATTTGTTTTAGATCAGATGGAAGTAATGATATCGCAGAATGATGTTTCTCTTGCTTCAACTTGTGATTTAAGACAAGGTGCAGCAAGCACAGCAGTAACAGTTTCTATTACTGGAAGTCTAACTGGATTATTTGCCGATAACACTCATAGCGTTACAGTAGCAGCAGGTGATGAAATAAACTTTAGATTAGTAGTACCATCAGTGTCAGGATCCCATACTGTAACACCAACCAATATAGGAATTCATACACACTTAACAACTTCTAATAATTATACAGTTACTTTAACAACTGAAACTGTAAGTTTATCAGAATCCATTGATCGTTTAATTGCAGCAATTAGAGCGCCAGCAACTGAGACAGTTTCCAGTACTGAAACATTGAATAGAATGACAGTGGCAAATAGAGCACTTACAACTGAGACAGTAACAAGTTCTGAAAGTATAGTAAGAGTGAAAGGACTTCCTAGAGCACTTGCAACAGAAACAGTAACATCTAGTGAATCAATTGCTCGAACACTTGCAGCAGTTAGAGCATTACCAGAAACCACAAATTCAACAGAATCATTAACCAGATTATTAGCAGCCAATCGTTCTTTATCTACTGAAACCACAACTATTGGAGAAACTCTTGTAAGAGTTAAAGGACTTGTTAGAGGATTAGCAACTGAAACAGTAACAATAACAGAAGTTTCACTTAATAGACTTTTGGCCGCAACAAGGGCATTATCTGACACTACTAGTAGTAGTGAAACATTAACTAGGCTTTTAGCAGCAACCAGAGCACTATCAGATACTACAACAATATCGGATAGTTTAGCACAAATAAAAACAATAGTTAGAGCGTTAGCCACTGAAACAATTACAATAGGCGAAACTCTAGCCAGACTATTAGCAGCAAATAGGGCACTAGCAACAGAAACGACAGTAGTTAGTGACTCATTAGCAAGACTTAGAGGAATAATTAGAGCATTAGCAACAGAAACAACAACTATTGGTGAAACTCTTAATCGTTTAGTTGCTGCAACTAGAGCATTAAGTACAGAAACTACAACAATAAGTGATTCAATTAATAGAATTGTTGCATTTAGTAGGACACTCGCAACGGAAACAATAACTGTAACAGGTGGAACATTAACCAGATTATTAGCAGCAACTAGAGCATTAACAGAAAATACTTCAATAGGTGAAACTCTCAATAGAATGCTTGCTGCAATTAGGGCACTATCAGACACTACAGCAATATCAGATGTATTAAGTTATATCAAACAAAGCGCTGGTAACTTTGTAAGAACATTAAGTGAAACTGTTAATTTATCAGAATCATTAACCAGAGCATTCACAGGTACTAGAGCATTATCAGAAACAACAGCAATAACGGAATCAATAAACAGGATACTAGGAGCAAACAGGCCCATTTTAGAGACAACAATAATAAGTGAAAGTATAACAACAATTAGAGGACTAGTTAGAACATTAACTGAGAATACAGTAATTAGTGAATCATTAACCAAACTTAGAACAGTAGTAAAAACATTGGTTGAAAATGTTACAATCAGTGATAGTATTCAAAGGAGATTTAGTGGAACTCGACCATTAATAGAAACTGTAGATATAACAGATGCATTAGACAAACTAAAAACATTCTTCCAAATTCCAACAATGCTCAAGAGGTTAAAAGACTACATAATTATCAAGTATGGTGCGTCAGGAGTTGATCCTAACCTATGAGTTTCTTTAGTATTAAATCAGGTTTGCGTGATTTCTTTAGACCATATTCCGCTGTAATATTACCAACAAGAACAACAATGACAAGACTAACCAACTACAAAGGAATGTGGAATGTGTGGATTGAATATGAAATTTATATTTCAAGTAGAAGATTAGAGCGGGACAATGTAGATTTGCAACTTGGAAATGTCGAGCGAGAAATTATGAAAGAAATGTGTCAGTATAAACCAGGTGCAATTGAAGGAATAGAAGAAATTCAATATGGTGGATACCAGCGAATTTATGATTCAAAGAATTGGGCCAAATCTAACTGGTCATCTAAAACTTTCATAAGATGTAGATTTTATCATAACAATAGTTCCTAAGTTAATAAAATTTAGAATATTATTAATGGTATGGAAGAAGGTTATTAATGCCGATAGTGGAGATGCTGACCACCACGGAGGGGACTCACTTGATAAGGTTTCAGATTTATTTTCAGGTGTAGATGTTGATGATGTAGATATTAATTGTGATTGGAATTATAGAAGTGGTAAACTTAACATTAGAAATCCAGGCAATACATTTTCTTATAATATAGTTGCGGCAGCACTGGCAGCAGATAGAACTTTAAATTTACCTTTATTGACTGGAACAGATACATTTGCTGTAACAGGATTAACACAAACATTTTCTAATAAAACACTTGATGCAACTTGTAATGTTACTGCCGCTACTGGCGCAGCAGGTGCTACAATAGTTAAAACAGACCAAGCAAATACATATGCGCCTGCTTACAACCAGGTATTTAGAAGTGGTAGATTACATATTCTTACACCAAATGGTGATGGTAGTAAATACTGGATTCATGGACAGAATATAATAAATGAAATTGATTTATTTCTCCCAAACATAACTGATAGCGATTATTTAATAGCACAATACGCTACGGCAACTTTAAGCAATAAAGTTCTTGATTCAACTTGTGATGTAACGGATGCAGTTGGAGCATCTTCAGGAACAGGCATTGGTGTTCAGTCAGGTACTACGGTTGATATTAATACGACAGCGGCAGAAACCGATTTACTAAATTATACAGTTGTAGGAAATGATATGTGCCCTAACGGTTCTGCTAGATTCCTAATTACTGGCTATCTTTTACAAAACCAAGCAACTGGAACAACTTATACGTTTGCAGTAAAGTTTGGTGGAACTACAATGTGGGCTGATGTTAGTCCAACAATAGCACAGTCAGCAACCAAAATACCTTTTAGAATACAAGGAGAAGTGTTTAATAAAAATGCCACAGGTGCGCAAGGATGTTCAGGTATGATAAGAGTTAATGATACTGGCGCAGCAACAACAGGATTGGGAGATATATCAAGTGATACCAATACCTCTCCACCTGCATTTTCAGGGAATTTTGATTCAGAAGGTGCAGACACTACAAAAGACACAACTATTGATCAAGTTTTGCGAGTAACTGTTACTATGTCAGTTTCTAATAGTGCTACTCATACAGTAGTTAAACATAAACAGGTAGAAGTGATTAATGCCGCTTGACTCTAGATCAGTTTGGCATAACTGAACTTTATCCAACGTTAGGTGGTGGGCTTGAATGGTTCTCCAACTGGCAATCTGGTGTTGGTGGTCCTAGATATGTAACTAATCAAACATATGATTCAACAGATGGCAATTTCGGCACCATAGTAGGGCAGACCTATTCAGGTAAATTATCAGTTAGATGTGGTGAATGTAGAATAAAACAGTTGGGAGAATACAGACTTTTTGTTAATGGTCCCTGGACTAATACAGAAATGACAGCATTTATTAAAATAAAAGACACAACTACAAGTAGTATTCAATTTAGAAGTAGAAGCAATCATTTTGGAGTAGGATTTGAACCTTATTCTGCAACTAATATATTTGTTAATCCTAATCCACAAGGTGTTGAAGATGTAATGAGTTGTGGTTTTGGAAACTATTTTGTAAGGTGGGGTAATTCAAACCCATTAGGATTTGTAGACATTGGAATTGAAATAATACACGAATTATATGGATTAAGTCATGCAACAGTAAACCCATACACGATTAACAATAATGAATGGATAGGATACAAACAGGTTACTAGAACACTGGCAAATGGTCATGTAAGCGTTGAAGGTTATAATAATCTCAATGGTGACAAAACTACGTGGACACTTGCAACATCTTTTGAGTTTGATGGCAGTAATGCAGCATTACCACCAGAAACGTTAACTTATTGGGATTCATTTCTAACTTACTGTGTGGGTAAAGGTGATAATCTATCTGGTGATATAAATGCGCATCAAATATGGCCAGGTCCTGCAAAATGGTGCTGGATTCGTGTAAATAGCGCAAGTAAAGTAGATTTTAAATATTTTTCAGTTAGAGAAATAACACCATACTAGTTAATACTTCCTTAGTTAATAAAAACATAATTTATTTTAAATGGGCACGATTCCACCAAAGAAGGTAATTAATGCAGATCCTGGCGATGCCAACACAGTCGGCGGAATTACTTAAAAGTAAACGCAAACGACTGGGATGATGTCGCAGATTATCTGAACAACGTAGACAAGACTGGACCTGTAAAAATTAATACTAGACAATATTTTAGAAGTGGAAAACTTGAATTAAGAAATCCAGCAGATACTTTTTCCTATGTTAATGTAGGAAGTGCGATTGCAGCAAATAGAAATGTAACTTATCCATTATTAACAGCAGATGATACTTATACATTTAATGCAGCAACCGAGACATTAAGCAATAAAACACTTGATGCAACATGTACTGTAACTGGCGCAGCAGGTGGAGAAAAAGAATATTCATCTATGTTATTCAAATCAGGTTCAACTTATACTGCTATGAAATATGATGGAACTGTAATTAGTTCTGGTAGTGTTGCTGAGACTGTAATTCAGGCAGCATTAAACGCAAAGGGTACAGTTTATTTTGCTGATCAAGACACAAGTTGGATTTTATCAGGAGCATTCACAGGTTTCTTAGTACCAATAGAAACTAAAATTATGACAGATGGTATGCTAACAGGAGTACAGATACTGGTTCCAAATGGTTTTAGTGGAGTTGTATTCAAATTTGATCAGCCTTATGGTGATGGTACAGGAATAAGAGGTTTATCAATAGAAGAAGCGGGAACACCTGCCAAATTATGGACAGGAATAAAGTTTGAAATGGCAGGAACTGATGATATCTCATGTTGTGTATTTCAGGATATTGTTATTTATCATGCTAATATTGGAATAGAAATAGAAACTACGACGAGTTGTTTTGTTGAATCAAGCCATTTCAAAGACATTGAATTATTCAGTTGTAATATTGGAATATTATTTGATCAACAGGGAGGCAACATTCATAGAAATACATTTACCAATGTTACTGTTCAACAAAATAGTTTATCAACAGGTACTTATGGTTTCAAAGATGTTGATGGTACAGAAAACGTTTTCATAAGTTGTATGGTATGGGATCCAACAACTGCAAATGTAGAAATGAATATTAAAAGTACAGCAATTAGAACTTTAATTGTTGGCGGCAGATTAACAGGAGATACAGGAACATTCATCAATCAAAGTAGTTCAACTTTAATTATTGATCAGAATAGAAAACATAATGGAGCATTAAATGTACTTACAAGACCAGACTTTTCTAAACATGGTTCATGGTATGGTTCATCCGATATTGGAGCGAGTGGTTTCTTTAGTGGTAGAATTGTCGCAATAAATGTTGGCACAGGTTCAAACGCACAGGGTAATGATTCAGGTGGTGGATTTTATAGAACATACAGTACTGGTGCAACTATCAACTCACTGGCAGGACATAGATATGATTTACAACATATGTATAGATTACAAAATGTTTACTTTAAAGCAGAACTGCATTTAAATCATAATACTAATGTCAGGGTATTTGTTGGACTAGTAGCAGATGCTAGTGCACCAACTTCACAGGCAGATCCATTAAATGCTAAAGCAGGAATAGGTTTATGGTTTGATAGTGCAGTTAATGCTAACTGGCGCAGATATCACAATGATGCATCAGGTGCTGGTGTTTCCGATGATACTACAGTGGCAGCATTAACAGCAACACATTATCCAGTTGAAATATATGGACATGGAGATACTAAATTTAGATTTATTTTCAATGGAGTAAGTACAGATATAACAACAGATATTCCAGCAAGTACAACAGGATTAGCGTATTGGGTTTATATGGAAAATACAACTGGCGCAAATAGAACAATGAGTGTATATTATACTACTGCAAGAGTTGGATAAATAAAAATGGATTATAATATTATTTTCTTAATTGTTGGTGTAGTAGTTGCAGCAGGTGGAGTTGTAGGTACACAATTTTATTATAGAGCAGCAAGAAAGGATAAAGTAATAGAAACCAAAGAATCTTTACAGGCAAACGTCGAAGCAGTAGCCAGAGGCAAAATTAAAGAAGAGCAAGTACTAGCCAGAGAACTAGCGGGACAAAGTGCAGCATTGGCGTTAGATGTTAAACAGGATATGAAGGATCACATTGATAGACTTATTGTAATTTTAAAAGGAGAAATTGAACTAGCAAGTGTTAAAACATATTCTAAAATGGGTGAAATTGATTCCAAAGTTGTTCAATTAAAAACAGATTTAATACAACATATTGAACAGGAAAAGGATGAACTAACTAGAATGCAGCGTTCAATAGACTTCTTTCAAACAATGCAATATGGACCAGAAGCCAAATCAATTCCTCCATACATAACAGGTGAAGAAAGAACGACAGCACATGAAAAGGAAGCATATAAGGGAGTGTTCGCATCTAGAGCGGATACAACTCATGAAGATACTAAAGATAGAGAAGGTAGAACAACAGCAGAAACTAAATCAGAGCAGGATAAAGATGCAGAAACAGAGAGTGATCAAGCATAACAATAATGACAATATTATGGTTTATTTTAGTTTTAATTTTAATTGTTAGTATCTCAATAATATTATGGCAATTGTCACATAGAGTTTATGGACAAACAGTGCCACCGCCTGCTAGTGTTCCAACAGGACCAGCAAACCAACCAGCAGCAGCATTGCCAACGCCCGTTCCTCCAACAGTAGTACCAACTCCAACACCAACAGCACCAAATCCAAACTTTCAATATTTACCACAAAAAGCATATGTCCAAGCATATGGGCCAGAAATAGGAATTCCAACTAATGGTGTACCTTTACAACAAGCGCCAACAGTGATAGCAGCATCACCAACACAAGGTGGAATTGACACAGGTTCAATAATGGGAATAATAGGAACAGTTGTGGCAGCAGGTAGTGGTTTGGTTGCAAAAATGAGTCATGACAAATCAAAACAAGTTCAACAAATAACTAGAGAGAATTCTTCAGCAATAGTTGATAGTAAAGTAGTTCAACAAGAAATTGCCAGATATATGTTCAATTTAGATAAGGCAAAAGCAGATGCACTTAATGATGCACCTGCTATAAAACTAGAGAAATTAGAGGATGACAAGAAAGTAGCAACAGATACGGCATCTAAGGCTTAGAATTTCTAACCAAATGTTTTTATTACTTCCTTATTTTTTGTTTAGGTAGGTATAAGTAAGAACATGGACACAAACATACTGATATTAGCAGTATTCATATTCTCAGGAGCAGGCGCATTCAGTGCATTCGTAGGCTGGATAAAGAGCGGTGAAGGATTTGAAGCAAAGAAATTTGTTTTGGGTGTAATCACTGGTGTATTCGCAGGCATAGCGTTAGCAATAGCAAACGCATCAGGAATACTAAACGCAGTAGATGAAACAGCACAATGGATCTTAATTGGATCATTAACACTGTCAATCGTAGGAGTAGACAACTTGAGAACTGGAATAAGTGGCGCAGTTGCAAACAGAGCAGTAGAAACACAGGTAAAAGCAGAGGCAAAGAAACCAGAATGATATACAGACTAGAACTCCTAATAATAGGCATAATCCTAGTAGTAGTGAGTTACATACCTGTAGTACCATATCCATTAGATCAAGTATTATTTTGGGTAGGAGTAATCCTAATCATAATATGGTTGATTCTATTGATAGTATTGCTGGTTGCGCATAGATAGCCAACAAACCCCTATTTTTTAATTAATTCTTATTTTATTTTTTTACTTAGAGTCTTCACACCGTCTAGCGTGCAGAGGGTAAAATCGTATGGTAACATACAAGACAGGATTGTCCTTATCCCCACCGACCTAGACGTGACGTATTTAAATAATGTTTTTATTGTTTGAGTATTTAAACTACTTTGTTTGTGCAGAGGAAGACCGAAGGGAACTTGTACTATACCAATAGATAGAAAATGTGTTGAATGTGGATCAAACACAACTTATATGAATCCACAAGGATGGAGTAGATGGAGACATAAACCAAACACCAATGATTGGTTATGTTCTAAATGTTATGATAGACTTATCCATATTCCAGAATTTCATAAGAAGTGGGGTAATTATTTTAATAAGAGAATGGTTAAGTTTGGAGATAAACGTGTTTATGTGAAAGGAGAATCAGAACCTAGAACTGGAATTTGTTCTATATGTAAACGTTCAATTCATAAAGGTGAAATAGATAGGACTGCATTACACCATTTTAATTATGATTCAGATAATCCATTAGATAACACAATTGAATTATGTTTTAATTGTCATGCAGATCAACATACTCACACAAGACAAAGAAATAAGAAGGGACAATTTATTTGAGATCAAAGCAGAGTAGAAATATACTCTTCCTCAGCGACCTCCACGTAGGATCTGCTTATTCAGTATGTTCACCAAATCCAGAATTAAAAGGTGGTTCATGGAATCCCAACAAGTTACAAAAGAAACTATATGATATATGGTGCAATGTTAGAGACTCAATTCCTAATCCTCACATCCTAGTATTGAATGGAGAACCCTGTGATGGTTCCAATGCTAAACAGATAGGCAGTGAAAGTTGGACAACAGTAATGAGAGAACAGTTAGATGATGCTGCCAAACTTTTGAAAATGTATAAACCTAAATATTTTCTTATGACTAGGGGCAGTAATTATCATGTTCATTTAGGTGCAGATAATCAGGAAGAACAACTGGCAGAGAAACTAAATGCAGTACATTATTCAGGATATTTAGAAAGGGATGCTAAAAAGATAGTAGATCCAAATAGAAACGAACCCACTAGGACGGATTATTACCTTACATTTTCTGTGCATGGCAAAGTATTTTCTGTAACTCATCATATAGGTTTTAACAGATGGTTCGCATACAGAACAACAGCATTAGCAAGGGAAATGGCAGATATGGAATTTTTAAGAGGTAGATATTGGGATAATGAACATACTCCATCAGTTATAGTTAGAAGTCATGTACACTACTTTGTTATGGTTAGATTTTCAAATCAATTTGGATTTACAACTCCTGCGTTTAAAATGCCTGATTCTCATTTATTTAGAGGTGGCTTGGGTGGAACAGCGCCATCATTGGGAGCAGTAGAAGTTATAATAGAACCTAATGGGCATATTCTGATAGAACCTCATATTGTTTCAAATATTGAATATCCTAAACACAAAATTATAGATTTAACTAATTAATTCTATTACTTCCTTTTTTGACTAAATGACTAATTTAGTCATATATGAGTAGCATAACATGGCCATTAGCCCATTCCGCTAGAGCAGAAGCATTTGCTTATACACCTGAAACAACTTTTAGAACGTTAAAGACAGCATCACCAACATATACAGCAGTTGGTATTGTATCAGAAATTAGACCTAGAATTAACGATGTTGAAATTGATACCCGAAATCTTGGAAGTCACTTAATTTATGCAAGACAGACAGCATTCCATAGTTATGGTTTAACAATTAATTGTTATCCTTTCGATCTTCCCTTCCTCCAACTAGGCAGTGAGCCGCCCAATTACAGTACGGGTACAAACGTAGGAACACAACAATTTATTTACAAATACCAACAGGCACAAGGAACTGCTGGAACACAATCACATTATGTATTCTTCTTAGGTTGTAAAATGAATACCTTAGAAATTTCGGTTTCAAGTCAAGGACTTGTTGAAGCCACAACTGATTGGATCGTTGGCGAAATTACTGTACCTGTCACGACTTCTAACGGAGGCCTCACTACTCCAACTATCCCTGCATTCAGTGCAACTACAACTGTACCTATCAGCAACATAGATGGAGGCAATACACCTTTCACCATGAATGGTGTTTCATATCCAATTAAAGAGTTTAGATGCCAGTGGAACAACAACATTATAGCAGATGACTTTAATGGTAGTGGTTTAGTTGACCAACTCACAACAGGTGGAATTCAGATCACAGGTTCATTTGTCACACCAGTAGGCAAGAACCTATTACTAGAAGGATTTATGCATGACTTCCCACAGACAGGAGTTAACGCAAGTTATACATTCAAATCAGGAACAATGGTTGCAAACTTTACAGAATTCAAAGTTGTGGCAGATGATAACCCACATGTTTCAGGTCCAACAGATACTGATAAACATCACTTCAACTTCGTGGCGAAAACTGGCGCACTCGCAACTTCCTAAATTTTAGTTCCTATCTATTTATTTACTTGACACTCTTTTATGAGTGAAGAGGAACAAAAACAAGAAGAAGTAGTACCAATTCAAGCATCCATATCGGATGAATTCATAAAAGAAATGGGCGAAGAATATTCTAGACAAATGCAAACATTGGCACCAAGAGAAAATTATGATATTGATATTGATGGTAAAGGTACGATTTTTAAACGTAGAAAAATATTGTCCAAAGAAAGAAGAGAATTGGAAGTTATGAGGGCAAAACTAACAAAAGCAGCAACAGATAACTCACCAAATTATCCTGACTTGGAAGATAAATTATATAAGAAAATGGCTGAAATGTATTTGATAGATCCCAACACAGATAAAGGAATGACTGAAAAACAATTTGATAATACTGTGTATGAAGATATGAAAATGATATTAAATGCCTGTGCATTTAGAACTGAAAGGCCTATTCCATCCCCTTTCGGGACAACGAAGTAGCAGCATTCGGAAATACATTACACGCCTTATTTTGGGCGGGAACAGAACAAAAACTCCAACAAGGAGAATTTGATTATTATCAGAAATGGGTATTCATAAAAGAGTTTAATATAAAACCACATGAACTTGAATTAATTCCTATTGAAGATCTAAACGCATTATGGACTATGTATGAGTATGAGATAGAGAAGAAGAAACATGAAGCATTTAAAGCAGAAAGTAGATCGGTGGAGAGACGATAAATGCCATTTATAACAATAACAATAGAAGGAATTGATCAAGTGGTATCAGGTTTAGATCATATTATAGGTGGTTTAGAAAACACTAAACATAACGCATTGCAGGAAGGTAGTGATTTTATGGCTAATGAAATGCGTGCAAACGCTCACGTTATTACAGGAAGAATGAAAGGCTCGATCAGAAATTCAGTTTCTGGTGATACAGCAATAATTGAGGTACCTGTTGAATATGCACAGTATGAGAATAAAAGACCAGGTTCTAAACAAGGTAGTCCTCACAACTTTGCAGATCAGGCATTGAGCACAACAGAGCAACAATTCCCCCATATTATTAACCAGATATATTCTGATTTACTTAGATAGAATAAGGTACTAAAGGTGCACCATTCCCTATATACTCGACAATGTATATACTATATGGAGGATGAAAAACAATGTCTTTAGAAACACAGAAAATAATTATTACAGGACTTATTGGCTTTACTATTAGTCTGACAATTGGATTGATCCTCTTGGTGGTGAAATGAAATTGAATAACACACAACTTGCCATTATGATCATCATTATCTTAGTAGGTGCTACAGCAATAATTGTAAGTCTTGCAGTAGCAGCACAGATGCAAAGAGAATTTGAACAGAAATATGCATTAACTCAATACTTTGGCAATCTAAAAGAATTGAATAAATAGTATATTTTACTTCCCTTTTTATTATTCTAGTACTTTTAATTATTGTCTAGTTCAGTTGGTGGCAGTTTTGGTGGTGGTGGTTCAGGCACTATTAGATACGCCATTATAATAGATGATTCTCAGGTTAATTCTAAACTTTCTTCTATTGAACAAAGATTAAACCAACTAGACACCGCTGCAAGATCTGTTGGAACAGGTTTAACAAGTCTTAATAATGGGGTTCAAATATTAGGATCTACTGCACAAAACACATCAACAGATTTAGATGCAATTAATAATAATTTTCAAACAATCAATTCTTCAACACAAAGTGTTGGAACTGGATTAACAAATCTTAATTCCAATATGGCAACTCTTGGCTCTACTACACAAGGAACAGCCACAGATCTTGATGCAATAAATAGTAATTGGCAATCAATGGAAACTGGTGCAAAAAATAGTGCCACAAGTGTTGATGCACTTGGAAACGCTTTTAAACAAACGGAAGGAGGATTAAATCAATATAATACCTTATCTGGTACAGTTGTAGAAAATACACAAAATTTATCTGATGCAACTCAGACAACAGGACAAAAAATACGACAGTTTGGGGGATTCATGAAAAATAATGCACTTGCTGTTGGTATATTTACATCTGGTGTTATCGGGCTTGTACAAAGTTATACACAATTACAAAAGGTACAGTTGTCTGCGCAAATTGCAAATACTAATGCAGAAAAAGCGCAACAAAGAGTTGTAAAAGCACAAGAGACACTTAGTAAAGCCATTGCAAAATATGGAGAAGATTCAAAACAGGCACAGATAGCAACAAAAGATTTAGCATTGGCACAAGAAACTGCAAGTAACAAAACACAACAGGCAGCGATAAAAAACACACAAGCAAATGAATCAATGCTTCAATTTGTCTCATCATTCACACAAAATGCCGTATTAGTTGCTTCTGCTGGTGTTCAGATGGTTGCAGGACTTAAAGATTTAGGACCAATGCTGAAAGGTATTGGTAAATCATTTTCAGAATTAGGCCCTGCTGTAGTTGCATTTTCAGGTCCAATTCTAATAGCAGTGGTTGGAATCTATGCATTATTAGCAGCATTAAAAGCAGTTAGTAATGTCAATAAAATAGTAACAAAGGAATTCGGTGGACAGGCTGTCCAAATGAGTATACTTGAAGCAAACTGGCTTAGATTCAAAGTTGCAGTTGGACAGGCAACTGATGAAGAGAAAAAAAGATTGGCACAGTTTGAGAAACAAACTAATGCTATAACACTACAAAGCAAAGATGTTCAGACTGCTATTGCTGATGCATTTGCAGATCCAATACCAGAAAGTTTTGAGACGAATATGAAACAAGCAGTACAGAATATAATGAATATAAAACCTGCTACTGCTACTGCAGGTGCAGGATTTGATACTCTTGGACAACAGGCTGATGAAATGTCTATGGGATTTCAGGAGAACACAGTAGAAGATCAACTTGCTTATGCGAAATTCCAGGATGCAATGAAACAAAAGGCGGCTGAAACACGAGATAAAATTGCTGAGGAAGACGTACAAGCACAACTGGATTTTGCTAAATTCCAGGATGCTAAAAAACAAAAGTATATTGAGACACAAGACCAAATAAATGAAGAAAATGTTAAAGCACAACTGGATTTTGCTAAATTCCAGGATGCAATGAAACAAAAAGCAATTGAAACGCAAGACAAAATAAACGAAGAAAACGTTCAGGGACAATTGGATTTTGCTAAATTACAAGATAAAAATAGACAGGCTGCTGCAAAAGCAGCACAGGATATAAAAGATGCTTATAATAAAACAATACAAGATGCCATTGAAAAATTCCAGGAATTAAATGACTCATGGAATAAATTCAAACAATCATCACGTATGGATATAGCAGATAAACTAGGATTAAAAGACGTGGATAGTAGAGTTGATAAATTAATAAAGAAAATCACTCAAGACTTACCAAAGAAAATTGATGGTATAAAAATAAAATCTAAAATCAATATGGAAATAGATCAGAAATCAATCGGATTGGCAGCAGGTAAAATTCTTGCTGGATTAGATGCTGAAATAACGTCTAGTGATAAAGTGGCTGATGCTGTAGCCAAATCCATAAGAGATAACTTACCACATACTGATGCAGGTGATGCAATGAAAAAATTCCTAAATGATGCAATAGATAGAAGTGATACTGGTCAATATCTTAAAGATCATCTAACTCAGGACATGGAAGGTAATTGGGTTTTAACAATTCCAGGTGAAGTTGATCCAAATAAACTTGAAGATAGTGCTAAAACTGCTGCAAGTAAAATGGCTCCACTTAAAATGTCTGCGATTATAGATATTACAGGAACTGGTGATATTGGAAAAATGACCAGTAAAACTAGACGTCAATGGCGAGATGAGAATGGCAATATATGGGAACAGAAAGGTGATGGCAAACCTTACATAGTTAAAAAAGGGACAGGTTTGGGCCCTACTGCCAGCCCACCTGGTAACAGAATGACAGGACATGGTGATACAGGTGCAGAGGGACTTGATTCTTATTATGATTGGTATTCTACAAACAAATGGGGTAATAACCCTGACAATTCTACTCAAGGCAGCACTGGCACAAGACCATTTAATTTAAGTCAAGACCGAAGCGGTTACGCCAATGTAGGCGCTTTTATGGATTTATCACGTGGAGGAATAAACACTAAAAATGCAAACCAAGTTTATTCATCTTCAGATCCTGGTTCGTTATGGGGTATGTTAGGTGGTGGCGCTAAACCTAAACCTAATATGTTTGCAGAAATTAATCAACAATTTAATCAGTTACAACAAGACATGGCTGGAACAATGAATAAAATAGAAAAAGATTTCTTAACTGTATTTTTAGAGATGTCTAAAGCCGCTAAACTAACTATTGCTGCTATTAATAAAACATGGAATCAATTATCCAGTAATTTAGCAGGTACTGATAACAAGATAGAATCAGATTTCTTAACAGTATCTTTAGAGATGGCGAAAAGCAGTAAATTCACAATAGCAGCAATCAACAAGAACTGGAATAAATTACAAAGTAATATGGCAGGTACAGTAATAAAATAGAGCAAGATCTACTCACAGTATTTTTAGAGATGTCTAAAGCCACTAAATTAACCAGTGCTGATATTAATAAGACATGGAATACTCTAGCAGGTAAAATGTCTAGTATTCATTTAGCAATTGCTAAAAGTTGGAGCAAGATGATGAATCAAAATATCACTAATACTGCTGCTGCTGCTAAAAAAATAGAAAGTATATTACATAGTATTCCAGATGAACAAGTTAAAATAAATATTGTTACTACAAAAACAACTCAATTAAAAACCACAAGATTAGGTAAAGGTGGAATAATATCAGCAGCAGAAGGATATGTAACTAATGGACCAGAATTATTAATGGTTGGTGACAATCCTGGAGGACATGAAACTATTGCGGCAATTCCTAATAATAATCCAACAGAATCAATGAGAGCATTGAATAGAAGGTTTGGATCTGGTAATGAAGGTTCAGTAGTAAACCAAACAATCAATTTACATATTTCAGGCAGTGAGATCATAAACGAAAGAAACCTATCAAAAAGAATAAGAATGGAAGTAGGAATGAATAGAGATAAGAATCTGTAATTTTACTTCTTAGTTTTAACTTATTTTAATTCAAATATGTGGTTATATATACAGGAGATTCAACTTATCTTGCAGCATTACGTCCAAGAATCACATTCAAAAGTTTAGATGGATTAACTACTTATTTTACCTTTAACGCTTTCAGTGATACAAATCCTTTTGTAGTTACTCTTTTAGATGTGGAAGGCGCAGTTGGCGAGTCTGGCACATTCAACATAACAATTAAAGATTTTAACAATGTGATAGATGAGTCAGGATTAAGGGCTGCTAAAATTTACATAGAGTTGGGCAAATCGGAAGCCACATTAAAATTCTTTATGATTGGGTTCGCTGATATTTTCAATACAACTCGACCACAAACCAACGATCTAGAATATACATTGACAGGTTTTGGCTCAGCAATTCAAGCATCACAATTATTTATTCATAGAAGAGCAGCGTCCAACATTACAGATATAGCAAGTACTCCCAACCCAATAGTAGATCATAATTATGATGTTTGGAAACTTGCAAAATCAGCACTAGAGGATAAAAACTGGAGGCCATTAAAAGATACATCAATACAAAATTTAACTCATTGGAGTACTGCTGGCATATCAAATAAAATTAAAATTAATTTTCCAGTAGTTAATGCACCTTTTACTTATCTATCTGACTTTTTAGATCAACTATGTTCTATTTCTGGTGCAGTTTGGTTTGTTGATTTTTCAACAGGATCAGAAATATTTTATCTCAGTTATAATGCAGACTTGGTAACAGGTGTAACTATAAAGTCAGGTGATCTTAGAGTTCCTTTATCAGATGATGCAACCAAGACAGGGTATATAAAAAGGGCATTTAATGTTGAAGATAGTTCTACTTCTGAATCTGGTGTTTCCACAAGACTTTATACTACCACTATCATAGACAGACAGATAGTAACACAGTCAATAGCCAAAACAGGTTCAACCACTTTAAACAATAGGGCACTTGCACAGCAATTTATCATAGATAATGATGCAAGAAGAATAACAGATTTAGGTTTTATCATGCACAAGATAGGTGATCCCGAAAGTCCTAAAGATAGAATAAATGGAGAACTTGTATTAGACGCTAATAACAAACCAGAAGGTACAAAAATATGTAGTTTCACAATTCCATTAAGTGATATTGATTCAGCGCCACAAATGATATTTGTTAATGATGTTAATATTAAACAAAGGTTCTTACAAGATACTGGACAGAATAAAATATGGGTTAGATTCTTTCAAAGAAGTGGGAACGATGCTTTTGATTTCCCACCAGGAAAACACTTAGGAGATCCAATAAACGATTCTTCTAACACAATAGCATGGCACCATAACAATGTGTTTAACACTGTTGGAACTTTATATTCAGGAACTGCGCCAGGTGGGGATAAAGACCTAGCAGATAGTTTGGTATGGACCACTGTAAACACTGGACCAACCTATACATTTTCTATAATGTCCAACATTAGAAGGTTGCAGAGCAGGACAAACCAGCAGGCAGCATCAATATTAAGAATGAGAGAACAGTTTATCCCAACAGAATTTTTATCAGATCCATCAATGGTTGATAGATTCCTATCTCTCAATTTATCACAGATGGCAAAACCAAAGAGAGCAATTCAAAATTATCTGGTAACAATTCCTAATGATTTTATTTATAAACCATATCAATTTGTTACATTTGTAGATGGTTTAAGTGGAATAGCGCAGGACTTGCAGGTTAAAAGAGTTAGATATACATGTTCTAGTGCACAGGGAGATACGCCAATAGGTGCACTGCACGCTGAGATTTCAGTTGGTGGCTCTTATAATCCATTGTTGGGAGATTGCTCTTGTGCATAGTATAATTATAGTTCCTATTTTAAAATTTATATAATTTTAATTATTGCAGCATATAGATAATGAAGTAAAACTCGAAGGTATAACTAGGGAAGATATACAAGATATATTCCGAAAAACACTAAAAGAATTCAAAGAAACAAAGACAAGAATTATTTATTTGGATGCTTCTTATCTTTATAATTTCGACTTATCAGATGCTAAATATATTACAAAATTAAATACAATGATAAGGTACAATCCTAAAGGCGCTGTTGAATGGCATAGACTTCTAGAACGCTGGTGGAATGACCAGACAGTTAGAATGTTCGGAAATGGTGATCAGTTAAAACCATTACAGATAGAGCGCACATTTGATAGAATTGTAAATGAAGGATTGGAAGCAATGGCAGCAGCAATAACAGGAACAGATGCACCTAGTTTTCAATACAGATCAATAGGTGAAGGTGTAGTACCTAAAGTCTATCCAAGTGATACAATTCTAGTTGATGAAGTAGATAGAATAAATGTAAATACTACAGCCAATGGAGGTTCATTATCAAGGGATGGAAGTACAGTTTACAGTATAGGGAACCATGTCAAAAGTGTTCCTTCTGCAACTTTAACAGAATGTGGTATTGAGTCAACAGCAGATCCAAGTACCGATATAATGTTAGATCATTCTGCTTTTAGTTCACCTATTACTCATGTTCAAAACGCAGATAGTGTTGGAAGCACTACAATTATTTACATGTGCTCAGCCTAAATGTCTTTCAATTTACGCAACATAAGAGAAATTAGTAACGATCCGCTATCGAAATTCACAAACGAAATAGCCAAAAAACTATCAGCATTTTTAACTAAAGACTCAATTGATCAATTAGATGATAATGAGGATATTTATTCTAATGGGCAGGACATAGATACAGCAATAAAATTTCATGATGATTTAGAAGCCACTAATAAATTTACTGAGTCTGCAAATTATTATTATCCACCTTTTGAGCCAGATGGTGACAAACTTAAACTTTGGATTAGAGGGCAAAATATAGGAAGCAGATTTGTTGATTATTCTAGTTTTGGTAGAACTACAGCAATATTTGGTGATCCTTCACTCATAAATGGAACTCCTTTTGATTTAGGAATTTATAACAATGGTGGCATAAAGTCACTGGCAGTTAAATTTAACAGGCCAGCATCTGACTACGTAAATGAAGAATATGCAACCATAACACATACCAATGATGTTAGAGCAGTTGAAGGTTTATCAACAGGTATATCTTTTTTTATGAGATTTAGAATTCATGATTTAGCAACTCAGAATGGAGCAACCAGGACACTATTCCAAAAGATAGATAATAGTACACCTAATGATGGAATATGTGTTAAGGTAGATCCAACTGGAAAGATAGTTGTAATTGTAAAAAGAGCAGGAACAGATTATAAAAAAGAGACTACAACTGGAACTATAACAACAAATACAGTTTATGATATGTGGGTAACTTATACAGTTTCAGGGAATGTTATTCATGTTTATCTTAACAATGTTGATAAAACATTATCGGCAAATACAGATACTACTAACTTTCAAACTGATTTAACTAATTTTAATTGGTATTTATTCAGAAGGGGTGCAGGTGTGGTAGGTGGCTATGTTTATGGTGACCTATATGACTTTAGAATTTATAGGGAAGAAATAGTTTCAGTTGCAGAAGTTGGGTATTTTAATACAAACAAATGGACAATAGCAGATATTGGGTTTGGTCAGGTAATGGTTGCAAATTATTTTGCACCACCAGTAGAAGTTACCCCAGCAACAATACCATCATTCACAGCAGCATCATTTTCATTCTCATTTACAGAAATCACACCATCATCAACATCATTTACTAGTGCATCCTTCACATCAACAAGTTTTACTGTATAATTTTAGTTCCTTACTTTATTGTTTAATTTATTTAAGTAATGGGTTTAGGGGATGCCTGGACTAGCACAACAGCAGGTTCAGTAACAAAATTAAATACTTCGACTATAATTTGGGGAAGTGGTGAATATTTACAGACACTTGATAAAACTAAACATAAGGTTGTTGTTTGTACTGAAACAAGTTCTGGTTTAACAATTGATCATGTTTATCTTGCAGATAGTTTAGGTGAAACGTGGATTGATTTATCTACAGTAGCAGCACATACACATAGTTCAGGTACAGATGGCGGAGATTTAACAACTGTCTTTATTGCAAATCCAAAATTCTTTGATTTATCTTTAACCAAAAGTAGTGATCTTATAACTTCTGGTACAACTTGGCTTAAAACTCTAGTTTCTACTGGAACCATAACAGATGATACAGATGGAACCAGTGGAGAGCGTTCAATTAAACTTTTAACAGGTGCAACCAGTGGGGGCGCAGCAACTATAAGTTATCCTCATTTACAATTAGACTTTTCAAAGAGATCAATATTTCAATTTAAAGTAAGATTATCAGCAACTACAGCACTTGCTTATCATGCTGGTGTAGGTGCCGATAATGTGACATCAGCAGATTCCAACACTATAAAATACAATGCTGAAGTTTGTACTGTTACAAATACTAATTGGTTTTTAAGAAGTGCTGATGGTGCAGCCAATTCTACTTCTGATAGTGGAACAGCATTTGATACTAATAGAGTTGGTATTAGGATAGAACATTATCCAGATTTGGGTACACCTAGAGCAGATATGTATATTGGTGCAGGCACAGTTTTCCAAAAGACAAGCAATATCCCAACAACAGGAGCAACATCAGATGCTAACCTAGTTAAACATTCTCTTAAAAATAGTGCAGCAGCAGATAAAAACGCATTCGTTTATGGAACTAGATTAAGATATACAATAAGTGATGAATGGGCTTGACACTTTTTAGAAAGAATGTTGTTTTAAAAGATTGGTATGATAGAAAGGAATTAGAGACAGGATTAGAAGCACTGCATAGAATATCAAATAATAATGAAGATTATTGTTCATTGATGGGAACCAAACCACAGATAAATAGATACTTACAAAACGCACCAATAGTATCAGAGAGATTAAGAACACTTGATAATGTTCCAAAATACAGAATAATCAACTCAAAGAAAATAAGGATTCAGTAACTTGGTTGCTATTAGTGACCTAAAAATATTTAAGAGTACAAACTTTCTAGGTGGCGCTATTACTGCCACTCAAGTTCCATCAGCAAATCCTAATAATATTTTTACAAATGTTCCGAAAAATGAACTTGTAGTTGGTGAGGATTATTTTGCAAATGTCTATATGAAAAATACACATGCAACCGAAAAAATGGACAACTTCAAATGGTGGTTATCTTCTAAAACATTTCCACATGATACAGAATTAAAATGGGGTTGGGAATCTGGAATCAATTCATATAAGATAGTACTTAATGGTGGAGATGATTATATTGATCTAGGTGCCCAATCTACTTTATGGTCAGGCTCTCAAACTAAATGGAGTTTTTCAATAAGATTCAAACCAACATCCAACCCATATACTAATGATTTTAGTAACATATTAGAAGTTGGTGATGGTAATGATGATATATCTTTTGCATATAAAAAAAGTGTAAATAAATTACAAACAGTTATCACAAAAGATAATTATTCAACTAATGGGCTTATAGAAACAAGTGCAGCAGATTCAACAAATGTATGGTATAACGCTGTTGTAACTTTTGATTCTACTTTAGGAACAAACAATTTATCACTTTATATTGATTCTGTTCTTATAGGACATGCAACTTATGCATTTACAATAGCAATAGATCCAGCAAGTATATTGGATATAGGAAGGGCGGCAACTGATACACCAGGAACTTTTCAATTTAAAGGAGATGTTAAGGATTTTAGATGGTGGAATGGTGTAGAATTAACTCAAACAGATGTGAATAATGTTTATTCAAATTCAGCATCTGCGCCCACTCCTTCCTATTGGTTAAAGATGACTGAAGGAACAGGGAATCCAGTTGATTTTGTTTCAGGGACTAAAGTAGGAATATTGAAGAATAGTGCACATTGGAATTCAGAAGCAGATGCATCAATTGCACAGGTCATATCAGATAAATATACATCACCACAAAGTATTACATGGTTTAGTGTTGCAAGTAAACCAGAAGAACCTAATTTTTTATCAGTAAATCCAAATCAAACTATTCCTATATGGTTATGGTTATATGTACCAGCAAACTCAGCAGCGAGACTTGATGATGCTGGAACTTTTGGTATTGAATTTGATATACCATTAGGTGGAACAGGAACAGGCGGCGGTACAGGTGGTGGAGGAGGTACAGGCGGAACCCCACCACCACCAGTTGCAGATTACAAAGTTGCAATAGCAGGAGATTGGGGATGTGGTTCCACTACAAATTCAGTCATATCTTTGATACAATCACAGGGATATAATCATGTTTGTGGAGTGGGTGATAATGCTTATGCTGGTGCTAGTTGCTGGACTTCAGCATTTAATCCATTAAAATCAATAATGAATTCAGCATATGGTAATCATGAATATTCTGAGAGTGGAGGCATTGGACCTTATAAAACATTCTTTTCTCACACTCTAACATATTTCACATACAAATTCCAGAATATACAGTTTTTTGTTTGTGATACCAATATTAGTTGTGATGTTGGAAGTGCGCAACATACAGCAATTAAATCTGCATTAGAAGCAAGTCAGACAGACAATACAGTTGTTTGGCGCATTGCTATAATGCACCATCCTCAATTTGGTGCAAGTAGTACCCATAGTTACGATGATGCCAATTCAGTGGAAAATTTTGGACAATTATTTATGGATAATAAAGTTAATTTTGTATGTGCTGGACATAACCATAACTGGCAGAGAACAAAACAGGTTATCTATAACCAAAGTAGTCCAACAACTCCAACAGTTGTGGCTTCAACTAGTCCATATTCAAGAACAACAACAGGAGTAATTCATGTAGTTAGTGGAGGCGGAGGGCATGATAGTGGTAGCAGTCTTTATGGTTTAGGAACCCAACCAGCATTTCAAGCATATCAAGATAGAACACATAATGGAGTATGGGAATTAGTGGCAAGTAATGGTGGAACTACACTAACATGTAGTTTTGTAAGTACTGACGCAACTAAATTCGATACTTTTGTAATTCAATAAGTTAGGAAGGATGTAATAATGTCCAAGCCTTATGGCTAATCTCTTTTACATGATTTAATCGGACAATATATTTATTATCATCTTTATCAAATGCAGTAGTTTGTAAAACTTTTCTAACTGACTGATCTATTATTATTATATCATCTTCATCTATTTCTATTAATAATTTCTTTTTGCCAGTTTCTGGATCACGTTCAGGTTCTTCTTTGATTATCTTCAATAATAATAGTTCTTGAAACATAATTTAATATAAGTATTTTATAATGCCTTCAGACAGGTTTTCTATTCCTTTCTTTTATCCTAGTAAGACAGATGGTTTTTTCTATGAAGCGTCAGATGATCCAAGTAGTGATAAATTCTTTGATGATGGTGGTAATGCAACATATGTAAGTAATGATGAATTAGTCATGAATGTTTCTGGTGCAACTTCTGTTTTTGTGACTACTGATCCAGCATTTCAAGATTCAATTGGTGGCTGCAATATGAGTTTTGCAGACAGTGTTGCTAGGGGTTATACATGGAAACAAGCAACAGATATTCGGGATGTTGAATGGAAGTGTTTAATTTCTGTTGTAAATGGTGGCGATCATGGTTTAAGTTTCTCAGGTCCAACAGGACACCATAAAAGTAATTCAAGCCCTTGTTGTCAGGGATTTGCATATATGTTCACAGTAGAATATAATGTTAATCCTGCAACATTTAGATTTAGAAAAGAGATATGGCATGTTAATTATAATGATGATCCAAAAACTGGAATCTGGACAAGTCCACTTTGTAATTTTAAATTAAATAATCATGGTTGGGTTGGATTAGGTTATTGTCGTTATAATAAGAAAGATGGTGTTTCAGCAGGTAAAGATTCAGTAATTATTGAACTTTGGTTTAATCCAGATCCAGATAATGATATTGAAAACTGGACAATGTTAAAAAGAACAGAAGACAAAGGTGGATGGGCTTCTGCTGGAGGTGATTGTGATGGTGATCCTGATCAGATAGGGACATGGGCTGGCCCTAAATTCCGTATAAAATCAAATGATACTAGCGCAGATATTCATATTAAACATTTAACACTTAGAGAAATAGATCCAACTAAAACTTTTGATGATAATACTGGTGGAGGTACACCAGAAGAACCGCCACAACAGGTTACAACATTACAAGGAAGTTTCAAAGTACAATGGGATGTTAATCAGTTGAGAACTTCACCTTGTGCTGGAACTGGAGTTGGTGGAGGTGGTGGAGGCGAAACAGGTAATACAGTATTTTATGATGTTGCAGCAGTGATTGATAAAGAACTTTCAGACAGTTCTACTTTTCAAAATAGAACAGGAGTTGTTGAACAACTATCAACTTCAACTGGTGTGATGAATGGAAAAACATTGGTACAATTAGATGTTCCATTAAAGAAAGTGGGCAGTCCTGGCGCAAGTCCAACAGTAGGCGCAAAAATAATTAATGCGTCAGGTGCTACAATATACACAAGCCCGACAACATTTGATCCAAGTACATTTACTACAAGTTATGTTTATAAAATATTTGACTTTTCAGGAAATACACATGTATTTGTAACTGGTGATGCAGTAGGTGTATTTTATACTGGGACAAGTTCAAGCAATTATGTTAAGTGTGGTTATACTGATTCTGATACAGTAGCCAATTGTGTCTATGCAAATTATGAATCTGGTTCATTAGATGTTAAAAGTAGTAGAGAGTTTGCGTGCAGAATGTGGCAATGATAATTAGTTCCCTACTAATAATTCAATGAGTAAATTATAATGGCAGATAAAAAAAGTCTTTTAACTATAGTTTTTGCTATTACAATTTCAATTGTTGTAGGTGCAGCAGCAGTTGCTTATGGTCCAACTCTAGTCAAAGATATAAACCAGCCTACTGGTAATACTACTGTCACTCCAAACCAAAATCAAAATGTTTCTACTTTTCGAGGAAATGTAACTAATGTAACAAGTTTTGATAATGGTACGTATGTTGTCGTAGTGCAAGCGCCTGTATCAGCATCAAAAGAAGCCCAATATCAAGATAATGTAATGAATGCTATTAAGAAAGATGCTGGATCATTTTCTAATGTTTGTACAGTTCAAATAACTACAAAAGATGATAATGAATCTAGAGTAGTTTATGAGAAACCTAATTCAATTGCATGTAAATATATTGTGCCAACTCCAACCCCGACTCCAACACCAACGCCAACACCCACTCCCACACCTACTCCAACTCCAACCCCGACACCCACTCCAACCCCCACTCCAACGCCACAACCACCAAGTAATCAAACAGCAAAAATCATAATGACAGGAGACATTGAAAACTCACCAGCAGGTGTAAATGTATTTAATCAAATAAAGAAAGAAAATGCAACCAATGTTATTCTCTTAGGGGATCTAGGATATGCCTCAGATTTGAAATGGGTTAAGAGTACTTATGGAACTTTGGGAAATAAACTCAACTGTGTAATAGGAAACCATGACGCTCCAGAAGATGGAAGCGCTTCAATTTATGCAGAAGCAAAAACATATTGTTCAGATAGTTATTACTTTAAGAAAAATCATGCCCTATTCTTGGGATTTGATACTAATGGAGATTTAAATGCACAGGCAACAGCAGCAACTAAATTATTAACCAATACTGCATTTATGAATGATACTAAATCAGTTCATATAATGTCACATAAAGATTGCGCAGTGCCACCAAATGCACATCATCCAGTAGAAGCAACAGTTAAAACATTCTGTGATGTTATTAAAAGCAAAATACCTGGTGGAGTAAAACCATATTATGATCAAGCACATAATCATGTAATGAGTGCATCAGCAGATGGAACCTATAAACAGGCTGGAGCAGGTGGTAAATCACATTATACTTGTGGCATTAGTCCAGAATTTCCATTCTGTGATAATGTCCACTTTGGATACTTAGAATATACAATAAAACCAGATGGAACCACAACCAGCACATTCAAGGATTATACAGGGAAGGAGTTGCATTAATTAATGACAATAACAATTAATCTAGCAACAGAAGCAAAGGGAACAATTAATGTACCCTTACATATTCAATCAGCAATAAGTTCAACCAATCCTATTAAAAATATACAATGGTTGTGTGATAAGCAAGTTAATTATACTGTTGATTTAAACAATACACAACTTAATTTTACACCTTCAGTTGATGGAGTCTATACTTTCACAGTTACAGTTACAGATACGGTTGAATCAGTTTCTAAATCAATTAAGGTAACGGTTGGAAGTGTTACACCTACGCCGACTCCAACGCCAACACCAACCCCAACACCTACGCCCACTCCTACTCCAACACCAGTTCCAACAGGTACATTGTGGGATAGTAATGTAAATGGTTTGTGGAATAATGGAGTAAAAAGAACACTAACAACTAAGGAAGGTGGACAAAAACCAGATGATAAATCAATATTTGTTGCAGCGTCAGGTTCACCACAACTTATCATAGATGGTGATGGAGTTGCACATTTACAAGGTGGTAGTGGTGGAGTTGATAATGTTAGTATTCGTTTGAGAAGCAGACATCAAGGTGAATGTGATAATGTCAGTTTGGATCCAACTAAAAGATTTGGAGGTCATGGTTGGGCAATAGATGCAAGTGGTGGAGTGGACTTTAAGACAGAAGACTACCATAATGTTCATTCAAATGCTCATACTTTTAGCAGTGGTATTAATGTAGGAACAACCTGGCATCATGTGCATCAAACATGTAAAGGAAATGAAACAACTTTCACAATAGATAGTAAACTTGTTGGAAAAGTAACAGTATTCAATCATGGAGATGATTCCTTACTTCCAAAGAATAGTTACATTTGGCTCAGATTGAATAACAGTGCGCATCCTAGAATATATATAATGGCAATAAATATTGATTCAGCACTAGATTTGGATTTCATGATGGAACCAGCAACCAGTTCAATAGCATTCAAGAATGTGCGACTCGTTGCAATATGATCGATATCAAAGATTTATTAATTATAGCAGCAATATGTATTACTATTATAACTGTATATATGATGATTGTTTTCAAAGTGTTCTAATAGTATTAGGTTGTTGACACACTATCGTTAAAAATACTAGCATTCTCTAGTATTCTAAATGCTTCACAAGGTTTTGCATAAGGACAATACCTACATTTCCAGTTGAGAGTTAGATCATAATTGATATGTCTTACCAATGCTGGGTTTTGTTCTAGTATTCCTGCCTTTAATTCTCTTGCATCTTTTTTTAACTGTTGAAGTGTCTGTTCTCTTTGTTCTGCTGTCATGTTATGCTCAAATTCAATGAATGGTTTATCTTCATAGTTAAGTAAACATTGCACCAAAATAATTCCAGTGTCTGCATTTGTTAATGCCATGTATGCTTCTAGTTGTTTAAGGTAGTGTGCTTTTGGTTCAGTCATAGTTTTAACTCTTGCACTTTTTGCTTCAATTGGAATGTGGTTCGTTTTATCAAATATGTCTATGTGGCCTACAATATCACCTAGTTTAACTTCTTTCTCCAATTCAAACCTATCTGGATATTTTTTAACTAAACTCTGAAGTGCTTCATGTATTGCTTTTCCTGAAGTGAAGAAATTAAGATCAGTGTTGGTTAATGGTTTAGGATCTAGTTTACGGAAACAACCTTCTCTAGGACATAATGTTATATCTGAGACATGAATTCCTGTTCTTTCTTTATTGTATTCTTCATAAAGAGAGTCGTATAATTGTTCGAGTATCATACATATAGTTACTATACTATCTTAATAAAGAATAGAGCACCTTTAGTACTCTATGTCTTGCACTTTTATTTTAGAAAATCCTGTTCGCTCTTGTGGAAAGATATGACGCACATATCCAGTAGTTGCCTCAATAGATTCAACCTTATCAGTTTTATAGATAGTCATGTCTGGCATTCCATCCAGGTTTTCAATACCTTTTATTTTTAAATCGCTACCCTTTTTGTACAATTTTGTGCTTCCTCCTACAACATACGCACTTATCATCTTTAACCATTACTGTATCACACATGTTTAATTTACAACGGTAGCAGGTCATTTATATTCTTGTCCACAATTATAGCATACAGTGTCTGAATATTTTCTTGCCAAACGCTTGCAATACCTACACCAATGATTAGTCACCATTATTAGTACCTCTTTTTTCCTTTTGAGGAATCTTTGTGCGGTCTATTACGCATGGTTAAACCACAAATAGGACATTTTATACCCTTGTCCATGTATTCGCCACAAAATGAACAGTATGAATGTATTTGATAGAATCTATTTCTAATGTTCAATACCTTTTCCTTTCTATTTTCTTTCGTGATGGTGATCCACGTGGATGATTACGCAGGTGCTGCCCACAAATGGCACAATATATTCCTTTAGGATAATTCTTAGTACACTTGGGACAGTATGACTCTTTCTTATAATTTATTCTGCCGCCACTCATTTACTTTTTATCCTCTATTTGATTACTTTCTCCAATACTCCTTTCTGCTGTTATTTCATCTTCTTTTCTAGAGAATATTTCAATTCCAAACATACAGTAAGATGTATATTTTGTTCTAATTGTTTTCATTTTCATCCTCCAAAAGAGATTTCAATCTTTCAATAACTAGGTTCTGACATTCATCTTCAACCCAACCATCGGTATCTTTAAGAATTTCATGGATTTTTGATATTAATAGATGATATGATGCTGTATGGTCAATAGGTTCTTTGAATCCTTTTGCTTCATTCTTGACACGACCACAAACAGGACATTTGATTTTCAATATCTATGCACATCCTTTTTTTGTCTATACTTTTGTGCATTTCTAACTGGTACATGACAATTTGGACAGCGTACACATTTAGGCCATATAGTGCCACATGTACGACAGAGAGACTCTTTACTATAATCAGGTGTTCTTTCATATTGTTTAATTCCTAATTTGAATAGTTTTGCTTGTTGATCCCAGTACTTTTTATCATGCAGTATTCTTAACCTTTCTCTTTCTTTTTCATTGTTTTTATAATAATTTTTTAACCATTCTTTTCTATGTGTTTGTACATCTGGTCGTTTAATGTACTCTTTCATATATTGTCTTTTTTCTTCAGGTGTCATCTATCCCACTTATTCATTTTTGCTAATTCATCATAATGAACTTGGCACACATTTATTTGAATTTCTAATTTTGCATCTGCTACTGTTATTATTGCATCATTACTACATTCAAAATTATCACATTTCATTTTATGAACTCAAACAACTCCCTAGTTAGGTACACCAAACTATTCTTCTTTCTATCTTTGTCTGAAATGTCTCCATTGATTTCTTCTTTCAACAATGTTTTATATATAATACCTTTTAGTTCACAGTAGTTTTTATTTATTTTGTCGTTTTGTTGTTGTTTTTTTAACGAGTGTTTGGTTGGGTTTGCATGTTTTACTCTATCAACTCCATCTCTATAATCATATCCAACATTACCATTTATTTCAATGAATGCGATTGGAATATGTTTGGAATATGGATAATGTTTGTCATGTTGACCAACAACTTTGAAAATTCCAACATCAAAAATATGTCCTTCATATGTTCTATTCTTGGGTAGTTGTGCAACAATTTCAGGTGGATATTCAACAGGACAGTTAACATTGATAAACCATCTGTAATCTAGTTTGTGGTTTTCTAGGAACCAATACACTTCATCAACTGCCATCTTATGATCTTCAGTTTCACCATGTTTGAAAGTTAATGATCTGTATTTCATTTTAGTTTAATGGACCTCCCCAAATCCTATTACAATGCATATCACTTATGTTATATTTTATACAAGTCTGTAGTAATTTGGTTTCATTTTCTAGTTGTGATGTAATCTTAAACGCAGTATGATTTGTGTTCCATTCTTGCGCCCTTTGATCCAATTCATTCATCAATTGATTTATCTTTTGTTGATTGCATAACTCAGAGAATGGGTACTGGTTGGCATAAAGACAGTAATATCTAGGATCTATATCTTGCCCAAATACATGACTTGTGCACATTAAAACACCTATTCCAAAACCAATTAGTATCCCTGAAAATAAGTAAATCCAATAACCCATTTAATTATCATAACCACAATATGAGAGTTCATAGTCTGCCAGTGAATCACCTAAATCAAATGCCTTTTTCAAACACTGTTTTTGATCAAAGTTACTTGTATCATATACTTTACTGGTTGTAAATTGCGACCAATCCTTTATCGTACCTTTAATTTGCATATGATCTATTTCTTTACTAACTGTGCAAATATCTTGAGAATATATTGCATGGTTTAGTTTGTTGGCTGGTGTATGATCATCATGTCCTTTATCGGTCCAGGATATAGATCCACATTCTCTTTTATTATCTGCTAGAACAAATTGTATTATAATTGAAGTTGTGATCATTATTATCGCTAGTGATATATAGAGAAGTGTTGGCCTCATTTTATTTCCTCCAAAAATTCTTCTAATTCTCTGATTGTCTCTTTGTATGGTTGGTGGTGGTATATTACTCTATGTGTTATGAAATCGATTAAGTAATGGTTTTCTCCACCACAACAATCATCTGGTTTATCATTAGGAAGTTTATAATATCCAAATGTTCTTATCAGTTCTCGTTTTGTTGGAATTCGTTCTTCTGATTCTAATCCCCATCTCATTCTACTTCACTTGCTGGTTTAAAACTCATTGCTGCTAATGTTTTGCTTATACCATTGAGTGTGAATTGTAACTCCTTTACTTGCTCTTTCAACACTGCAACATCGCCCACCAAATTTGCAACATCTGTTTGTACTTGGTTCTGATCTGGTCCTCTATATCCTTGTTGTTTATTTTGTTCGAATTTTGCACTTTTATAATTAGGACAATTATGCAATTGTCCTGTTGCTGCTTCTACAAACTTATATTTACCTGGCTGATTGTTGTCCCACTCTAATATTCTTCCGCAGCCATTACGACATTCTGTTTGTTTTCCCATTACTCTTTCACCATGTAATCCATTAAAGATTCTTTCGACACTCCCAACCTTCTACATAGCAAAAATTCTGCTGTCATCAATTTTACCAAATGTCTTTGAAACATAATGTCGTCATACACTTCCAATATTATTGGATTCTTTCTTATGAATTCTGTTGTTGGCAATATTTCGATACTCATTCTACTCCCCTTCACACCCACAACCTTCAACCTTGCAATTCCAATAGGTGAACCCTCTTCTAACATGGTCCTCCAAAAAATGCCCACATTCATTGCAAGAAATGCGTTTTGTTTGCATCATACCCTAGACTAAAAAGGAATGATACTTAAGTGTTAGGCACTATTGGTGTCCTATTAAAATCGTAAACTATAAGTATCGTGTTATATGTATGTATAATCACACATGTATAACAAAAGCATAGAAGAAAAATGTGTACCTATCGACATAACAATCCCAATAGATGTGTTGAGAAAGTTAGATTCGATAAGGGGAGATGTTCCCAGAAGTCGGTTTTTAACGAGACTTGTTAAGAACGTCATAGGAAAGGAAGAAGTGAAGACAAAATGACAAGAGCAAGAGCACCAAGAAGGCCAGAGAAAATTGATCAAATAAGATCAATAATTGAGCAATCCACAGGACTAAGCACAAATGGCAAAATCTTAAGAGTTCTATCAACAGTGAATGAACCATCAAATTACGAATTGATGTATGGGTTTTTTCCATCAAAGAAACCTAACAAAACAAGAGGTGGCGGCATTCCAGAGTTTTTAGATATAGCATCACAGGCACTACATGAATACCATTATCTTAAAACAATAAGACAAATGGTAAAAGAGTTCAGAAAAAGCGATATGGGTAAGTGGTTTGTAGTTAGAACCATCCTTAATACCAAAAACGAATGGGTTCTAAAACTCATTAGATCGGAGGAAGAATACAAGAAATATGGAATTGATGAAAGAACCAAAAGCATACTTGAAGGATTGGAAAGCCTAAATAAACAAGACCATAGAGTATTAGCAATGTCACAAGAAGAGCGCAAGAAATTGATAAAGGAACAGATAGCCCTTCAAATAAAGAAATTAAAAGAGCGATCTAAAAATGCAAAGTGAGGATATAATGAACATAGCAATCAAGGACTTAACCATAGCAGAGTGGGATACAAGAAAGAAGAGACAAGAAAATCCTGAAGAACTACAAGGATTAGCAAACTCATTAAAAGAACATGGTTTTATCAATCCAATCACCTGTGTAAAAGTCGGAAAAAAATATCGAGTAATTGCAGGCCGTAGAAGATTAGCAGCAGCAAAACTCATTGGACTTAAGACAGTTCCAGTTTATGTAAACAAGAATGTAACCAACGAGAAAACAATAACATTACTTGAAAACCTGGCTAGAGAAGATTTGACAGACACAGAAGCGGGAAGGGGATTCGTTGCAGTATATGAGAGTGAAGGTTATCCAGCAACTCAAGCAATACATGGAGTTAAGAGCATAGATAATTGGTTCAGCAATAACAACAGCAATAAGGTAGATTGGGAAAAACATAAACAGTTTATGTTATTAGGTGACAAGCGAAAAGATCAGAACCCATTAGCATATAATGAAAAATTCGTTTCAATATGCAAATCAGTGTCCTATACACCAAAATATCAATACCAATTGATGCAATTAGTTACACAAATAGATCCAGAAGTACTAGATTATGCAGAAAAGAAAGGAATATCTACAGACAAAAAAATCCTACTCACAAAGAAACCGTTAAGACCACACCCAAAAATTCAGAAGCAATTAATAGATGAACTGACAACGGAGGACTTTAGCAATAGAAAGAAAGCAACAGAATTGATAAATCAGTCAGCAATGGATTTAGAATCTGGCTATATAGGGAAAGATGATAGTGGTGGCTATTATCGAAATCAATCAGGAAGAAAAGAGAAAATCAAAGAAGGTGATAAAATAGTAAAACCATTGGAAATAAGGATCTATGACATGTTGGAAGCGTTGCATAAACTATTATTCCAAGTAACTGATAGGGCATTGAGTAAAGGTGAACTTCAATATACAGACAAAATGATCAATGATTCAAAAGACTATAGATTAGGAATGATCAAGAGTGCACTAAATGATACAACATTATTGGAATTAGAAAA
>Ga0207712_10000206_pt1 | contig 59587 bp, 44 predicted proteins | sample KBSS44metaG_FD_184402 | JGI IMG/M metagenome (GOLD analysis project Ga0207712, IMG submission 184402) | Switchgrass rhizosphere microbial communities from Kellogg Biological Station, Michigan, USA - KBS S4-4 metaG (SPAdes) (version 2) | ecosystem: Host-associated > Plants > Roots > Rhizosphere...
CAACCGCTCGTTTGTCTACTCGCAATACTCGGGGTACCTGCGGCGAGATGCAGACATCGGGGGGTTCATCTTCTGGCTGAACCAGGTGAGTGGGGCGCCGCCACGGAATGTGGCGAAGCAACACGGGATGGTTTGTGCGTTTATTACTTCGGCGGAGTACCAGTTCCGCTTCGGCAGCCAGGCGCCCCGCACCAATGCCGAGTGCTTGCCGTAGTCTAATACTACAGACACTTTCTCTCATCGATTCACTTGTCGACAGAGTAGTTAGGTTTGTATGAAATATTTGCGAATACTATGGCTGGCTTTTCTACCGTTCGTCGTTTTTGGACAAACCCCGAGAACAACCGGATCCAAATTTGATATCGCCGATTTCAATAAGAAGTTTGAGATCGTGCAATGGCTGGTCGCTTATGACTCAGTGGCTTGGAAGACCAGCGATCTTGTCATGGCAGGCGAGAAGGGCGAGTTGGCCCGCCTCGGAAGAGAATGGTTCTGTTTTCAGGATTCGAAAAGCGTATGGCATGCAGTCTATGGCAGGCTCGAGAAAGACAGATTTGATCAGGTCTTTCACTTCGTGGTAGATGGCACCGGGAAGATCGCCCGGACGACTGACAACATCGATGAGGAGTTTCTAATCGCTCACGCCAAAGCCCTCGATCTCGCGCAGAAGAAACTAATCGAGAGTATCCCCACCGGTTCGCCCACCCACAATTCCTACATAAAGCGAAACGACGATCAGAGTTTTAACGTCTGGCTCTTTCCGGCCTTTCAAACAAATAACGTTGCCGTCTACGGAGGAGAGTTCGTTTACACGATTGATGCCAAGGCTGAGAAAATAACCAAGGATGAGAGTTATTTTCAGGGTGCTTTTCGTGGCTTCAACGCAAAACCTCCGCGAGAGATCTGGCTAAACTATTCCGAGAAGGAAAAACCCACCCTCGGTTCGATCTTCTTTGTCTGGTATTACAAGGACTACTTCACGAAGATCTACATCGACAATGCGAAGAGCACGAGCTCTGTGATCAAGGGTGGCGGCGAATATTTGTGGGTCCACATCGAAAAGGATCAACCATCGCCGGCTAAGAGCAAAGCGAAACCGTGATCGCAGCTCAAAGAACGAGCGGCGACAATATGATAAACCCCAACGGGGTTGCGCCACCTATCAACACGAAACAACGCCGACCCTCGATGGGTCGGCGTTCTCTTAGTTAACTCGAGATGAGTTGCATGCCCTCTCCCCAACCCTCTCCCAGCGGGAGAGGGAGGATCGAACGGACTTGTTTACCGACTTATCAGTTGCTTGAGGCGTGAGTGGGTGTGTTCAGTTTCACCTGCAGCAGCTCGCTGGCGTCGATCAGATTCAGCCCCTTGTCCCGCAGACTTTCAAAGCCGGGAATTATTTCCTTCGTTAAAGGCTTCATCAAATCCTTCGTCCGCTTGTACCCGGTGAAATCCAGGTAGAGCCGTTTCGGCATCAACCTATCCGGTAAACCGGCGAACCGGTAGAGCGGATACTTGATTCCCCGGCCAAACAATTTCCGCGCGAGCATGTAGTAATAAATCGGTGCGCCGACCGTGTACTTGTATCTGGAGTAAGCGCTGCCATAGAACTCCAGATTATACTTCCAGCACGTAAAGAAAAATTCCCACTGCAAATCAGTCATCTCGATCAGTTTGGCGCTGGCCTTCTTTTGCATCCGCGTGTTTTCCAGCGGCACAAACCACGTGGGTACGAACATGCCTTTCGCATCGCGCAAATCGTAAAGCAGGTCCAGCGATTGACGCGTGTCGTCATCTGTTTCGCCGGGCAGGCCAATGATGAACGTATTAAAGGGAAACCAATTGTGACGATTCAGGATCTCCATCCCCTTGACGACGACGTCACGCCACTGATGGGCCTTATATGGATAAGCTTTGCCCTTCATATAAATATCGAAGAGGCGCGGGCTGCCGGTTTCCAGTCCAATGATCGGATCGGCGACGCATTGATTGGGGTCGGTTGAGTCTGGATGATGCAAGTGGGAATAGGGAACCACCAACGGACTCAATCTTTCGATGATGGTCGGATCTTTTACCACCGGCGCGATCGTGATATGCGAAGTCTGAATAGTTTGTAAGCCGGGCACGCTGGCTACTGTGCGAAACAGCGTTTCCAGGGCGGAGGTGTTGGTGATGAAGTTCGGAAGTTGTTCGTAGAGAAACATGTCCTCTGACGCCAACATCACTTCCGTCGCGCCCTCTCCGACGTTAACGCGGACGCTCTCCATGATATGCCCGAGCGGAAAAGACCGCCCAACTTTCGTAGCCGGCGAGCAGAACTGGCAACCACGTCCGCAGCCGCGCGTAATCTCGACCACGCCAAAGGTGGAGCGATGACGCACGACCGGAATCTCATCGACGGACGCCTGCATGTCTTTAGGGACCTTGATGACCTGAGGTAACTCCGGATCACCGGCCATAATTCGTTGGAAAAGATCGCTGAACGCGAGTTCCACTTCGCCATCTACCAGATAGTCGATCTTGAATTCATCCAGCCGGTTCGCCTTCTCAAGTTGCCACGCGCCGGGACCGCCGACCACGATCTTTGGTTTGTACTTCCTGATGACCGGATGCGTAACGATCTTAATGAACTCCGCTGCGTTCAGCGGCATAAGGTTCTCGCCCGCTAACTTTGAATAAACGTCAGTTGCGTATGAGATACCGAGCGGGTTATGCGCGTGAATCGCCACCACTTCGGTTTCCGGGCCTACAAAACGATCGAGGTTTTCCACGTAGCAGGTGACCACGTCTTCTTCCGAGAATTCCCGCAGCAAAAGCGTTTCAACCATGCGCAAGCCGTTAGGCACATATTTGGCCCGGCCATCGGGCCACGAGTCGTTAACTAACGATGCAGGATTGATGAAGCGGTCGCTGTATTTGACGGGGATCGCAGCAGAAAGCATCTGTTGCCAGATGCTGTGTTTGTATTCACTGGCCTCGGTGGAAGAAGCCGTTAATACGATCTTAGGTGAAGCCACGGGGGAACCTCCGATTACTTATACTGCCCGTTGGAGTGTATTTGCGACCAGTGGTCCAACCTGGTCTGGCGAACTGTCCGGCGATTCTAACATCGCCGCACATTAGAGCCAAAAGTTAAATCCAACCATCCGTAACACGCCGCGGCTGCTTCACGCCCCTGTTAATTCACTCTCAATTTGCGCCACAGCTTGGGCGGTTTCGTCGTCTCCGCTGATCTCAAGCCTCAGATTTGCGAGCTGGTAGCTGGCGCGGCGGCGGTCGTAAAGCGCCCGCGCAGTTCCCATATCTGGCGCCAGCGGACGAATACTGTCGCCGCTCCTGGCGATTCGCCGCCAGCAAAGTTCGAAAGTGGTGTCGAGCCAAACCGTCAGGCATTCATGCCGCGCAATCAACTCGCGATTCTCCTGGATGGTCCAGGTGCCGCCGCCCAGCGCAATGACTTTTGCGTCGGACTCTTCCAGGGCGGCTCGCAGCGCGCTTGTTTCGATTCGGCGAAATGCGCTTTCACCATCGTCCCCGATGATGTTTGCCGGGCTCCGGCCTTCGCGCTTAGTAATATCAAAATCGAGATCAAGCATCGCGCATTTCAACCGCCGGGCCAGCGCCCCGGCGACGCTGGTCTTGCCACTGCCCATAAAACCCGTGATCACAATTCGCTTCATCGGGTAGTTACCGCCTCAAGTAATTCAAAGAATTCAGGAAAAGAGACGCTGACACAGTCTGCGCTACTGATTTCCGATTCGCCCTCAGCGATTAAGGCCGCGGCGGCGAACGCCATTGCGATGCGGTGATCGCCGTGGGGATCGATGCTCGCGCCTTGCAGCCGGACTGGACCTGCAACGGCTAATCCATCGGGAAACTCTTCGACTCCGGCTCCCATCGCCCGCAGGTTGGATACGGTTGCGGCAATGCGATCAGTTTCTTTAACGCGAAGTTCGGTGGCGTGGCGAATCTCCAAACCACCCTCAATCTGCGTTCCCACTACGGCGAGCAATGGCAACTCATCGATCAACCCGGGAACCATTTCTGCCGGCACTGAATTGCGGTCGGGGTTCGGCGTGATATCAGACCTTAGTCCGCCGCGCACATGGATCGAACCGAGGGGTTCGTTGCAGGTCTCTCTCAGATCAGTGATTTCTATTTGAGCGCCCATGGATTGCAGCGTCGTTAGGAATTGCGTGCGCGTTGGATTGAGTCCTACGTCCTGGATCATGAGATTTGAATCAGGCAACAACGCCGCGGCGGCAATGAAGAATGCGGCGGAAGAAATGTCGCCGGGAATGGCTACATCGCGCGGGGGAAGATCTGCCACGCCCTCGACGGCAACAAGGGCTCCGTCTGAATCAGCCAAGCGAGTTATTTCGACCGGAACCCCAAACCATTGGAGCATTCGTTCCGTGTGATCGCGCGTGGCTGTCTTCTCAATCACCTGCGTGCGGCCGTTTGCGTTCAGTGCTGCGAGCAAAATGCATGACTTCACCTGGGCGCTGACGACCGGACATTCATAATTGATTGAATCCAGAGAACGCGTGCCGTGGAGCTGCAAAGGTGGCTGACCGTTCTGGGAGTCGATCCGCACGCCCATCAGTTCAAGCGGTTCAATGATGCGTACCATCGGACGGTTACGAAGCGAGTTGTCGCCCGTCAGAGTTGCGGCGAAATCCTGTCCCGCCAAAACGCCGGCCAGCATGCGCATGGTAGACCCGCTGTTGCCGCAGTCGAGCATCGCGTTCGGCGCGTTTAAAGTACCGCGGCTATCGATCACCAACTCAGGACCTTCCCAATGGATGGTTACCCCCAATTGCCGCAGGCAGGAAATAGTGGAAGCGCAGTCCTCGCCGCTGGAAAAGTTTTGCAATCGTGAAGAGCCGTTCGCCAGCGCGGCAATCAACGCCGCCCGATGCGAAATTGACTTGTCGCCGGGCAGGCGGAGTGCGCCCTGAATTCTTTGTGCCGGCTTGATAATCACGGTCTGAATCTTACCTTGGACCGACTGAGCGACGAAGCTGTTGTCAGAAGCTAATGATGCGAATCAGAGCCCGCGAATGGCGTCTATTACCGCGATTTGCCCTTTCTTGACACATAGGCGGCCAGCGTGTTACACCCTCCATCCTCCGGTTAGATTAGAGATTAGTCAGCGCCGTCGGACCGTTTCCTTGTAACGAAATGTCTTCCGTGACTGCAGAGACGACTCGACTCGTTTTGCCTAGCCGCATCGAATCTGTCGAAGAGGCTGCGACCGTCGCTGAAAAACTGGCCCAACGCTCAGGGCTCAACCCGGAAGCCGCTTACGGCGTGGACATGGCCATACGCGAAGCAGTCGGAAACGCGGTAGTGCACGGAAACAAGCGAAACGAAAGCAAGACTGTTACCATTGTTATGATCAGCTCGCCCGGCGCTTTGGAAATCGAAGTCAGCGATCAGGGTAGCGGCTTTGATCCCGCAAGCGTGCCTGACCCTACTGAGGGAGACAACGTTTTGAAAACGTCCGGCCGCGGAATCTTTTTCATGCGGACGTTTATGGATGAAGTTAATTGGTTCCCAAATGCCGGCGGCGGGACGACGGTGCGGATGAATAAACATTCGTGATTTGCCGAAACTTTCGAAGGAGAGTCTTAACAAAATGTCAGAACTGAACATGAAGGAACGTCAGGCGGGAGATGTGACCGTGCTGGATATGGATGGGAAAATCACCATCGGTGAAGGCAGTGTAGCCCTGCGCAGCGCTGTCCGCCGTTTGGTCAAAGAGGACAAGAAGAAAGTGTTGCTGAACCTGGCCGGCGTAAGCTACATCGATTCCAGCGGCATTGGTGAATTGGTCTCCAGCTATACGGCCATCGAGGGCAAAGGTGGCGGCCAGTTGAAGCTTCTGAATCTGACGCAGAAGCTTCAGGACCTCTTAACAATTACCAAACTTCTGACAGTTTTTGACGTTTATGAAAATGAAGCGGACGCATTGAACGGATTCAAGTAATCGAAACTACCGGTGCGGCCGCGAAGCGCATCGTCGAGATCTGCGACAGGTTGCTCGCACACAAATTTCCAGGAGGCTTCTGCCATGGCTGAACTTGATATTAAAGAACGACAGGCCGGTGATGTAACCGTGCTGGATATGACTGGATCGATCAGGATGGGAGAAGGCAGCGGCGTCCTGCGCAGTGCGATTCGCAACCTTGTCACGAGTGGTAAGAAGAAAATCCTGCTCAACCTGGCAGGCGTTAAGTACATCGACTCCAGCGGCATCGGCGAATTGATTGCCAACTACACAACTGTCAGCAAGGATGGCGGCCAGATGAAGTTGCTTAGCCTGACAGAGAAGGTCCGCGACCTGCTGGTGATCACCAAGCTCTTGACCGTTTTTGATTCCTACGATACTGAAGACGAAGCCCTCGGTAGTTTTAAGTAGAATTAAAGTTTCAAGTTCCGAGTTTCGAGTTTCGAGTTGGAGCACTCACACTAACTCGAGACCCGAAAATCGAAACGCGTAACTTTTTGGATGTTTTCCGCTACTATTCGCCGTCTGCTCGCGATCGATGATGCGCCCGAGCGGACGGCGCTTGCTTTTAGCATCGGCGTTTTTATTACCTTTTCGCCGTTCCTCGGATTACATACAGTTATCGCCACGCTGATTGCCTTTCTCTTTCGCTTCAACAAGATCGCGATCTTCACCGGAACTTACATTAACAATCCGTTTACGCTGGTGCCGATCATCGTGGTTTCGTATGGAGTGGGTGCGTTGGTCCTCGGCCGGCCTCCAGAGATCCCGCCGGAAGGAATGGAATTACTGAAGAATCCTCATCCGCTCACGGGCAGCTACTACCGCCAATTGTTCACCAGCAGTTGGTTTTTGGTTGAGCCCTTCGCGCTTGGTGGGACCATGCTCTCGGTGGTTTGTTCGGTCGCGTCGTATCCATTAACATTGCGCTGGCTTCGCGCACATCGTCGACGAAAGCAGAAGCAAGAGGGTTAGTGATTTGTCAGTGGCATCTGCAGCTGCCTGCGACGCATCCTTGATAAGTTGGAAGTTCAAGAGCGCGCGTTGTTATTTAGTGTCCCAATGATGAAGAGAAAACTTTGGCTCATATTGTTATTGAGTGTCGTGAGTGCTGCCGCTAATGGGCAGACCAATAAAGCGCAGAAGCCCAGCCCAACTACCGGGTCAACTGCGCGCCCCACGCCCAGCCCGTCTGCGCCACCGCGTAGCGCCCGACCACTTGATCTGGCGGAGTACGGCGTTTCCTTTCAACCGGATCCGCGTTTGATTGTCGTGATGGCAGCACTCGATGCGGCAGGTTTCGACCCGACACCGGCTGGTAAAGAGCCGTCGTTTTTCCGCACTCAGATCCGGAAGGATCTGGCTGGACTCGATCCGGGCCTGCGCGAACGTCTGCATACTTTTTACGAACGCACCAAACTGCCGGCGCCGGCGACGCGGGCCGATGAAGCGGCGCGATATGTGTCGCTGGCTTACGCGCTTGGTTCCGCGCCGGAGTTTGATTCGCCGGCCCGCTCGGACGACTTGCCCGGCGGCGTGCTCGAGGTGCTGGACTTTGCTCCGCTGGTTCGCGAGTTCTACCGGAAATCAGGAATCGCAGATCGACTGGTTTCCTACATGCGAGCTTATCAGGCGGAAGGGGATCGCTTGCGCCAGCCGACCGCAGAAATGGTGCATCTGGTGCTCTCGTACCTTCACACTCAGCCGGTGCTGATTACAACCGAGCGGGTCCCAGTAAAAACCCCCGGCAAAAAAAAGCCTGGCCCGGATGCTTTCAGCGTGCGCGAACACGAGCGTCACTTTTATGTCGTGCCCGATTTGCTGGCCGCACCGGGCGCCATCAATTTCCGAATTATCGTGGACGACTACTACGCGATTATTCCGGAAGGCACAAATCCGGCAGCGTCCGAGGTGCGCCGCGCCTACGCGCAATACGTCATCGATCCGGTGGTGCGTCGATTCAACCGCGAGATAGCTGCGCGGCGGGAACAGATCAAGCAATTGCTCGATGAGCGGGCGAAGGCAGGCGCGAGCGTTTCTCCCGATGTATTTCTAACAGTTTCCCGATCAGTGGTAGCCGCGGTTGAGGCCCGGCTGGATGAGAAATTACGGCTCGCTGCCTTGCAGGACAATACCCGCCGCCGGCTAGCGGCGGCGAAGGATGACGCGGGCCGCGCGCAAATTACGCAAGAGTCGCAAACGGCGCGCGCTGCGATCGCCGATGAAACCATCGCGACTTTGGCTACTGATTATGAGAAAGGCTCGGTGCTCGATTTTTATTTTGCCGATCAACTGCGGGACCTGGATGCCGCCGGCTTCGGCTTCACGGATTTCTTCGCGGACATGATCGCGTCGTTCGACCCTGCGCGGGAAGGCCGGCGGCCGGCCGATTATTCGGCGGTGGTGACCCGCACAGTAGCCGCGCGCAAATCTCACCCGCGCTACACGCAGTGGTTAACCAACCCGGGGGCGAGCGAGACGGCCGACACAGGAGATCCGCGCAACCTAAGTTTGGTCAAAGGACTTAACGAAGTTGAAAAGCTCAGACAGTTGAAAAATTACGCGGAAGCGGAAGCACGCTTGAAATCCTTGCAGCAGGAATTTCCCGGCGACGCCCGCATACTTTTCACCATGGGCCAGACTGCCAGCCTCTGGGCCCGCGACAGTACTGATGACGATTTGCAGACAGAGAGATTGGAACGCGCCTTAGCCAATTACCGGCTCGCCGTCGCCGCTGCGCTGCCTGACTCTGATCGCGCGCTTCTATCGCATGCGCACGAAGCGATGGGCCGCATCCTGGCTTTTCAGGATCGCGACGCGGAAGCTCTGAAAGAATTCGAAGCGGCGATCAGTTTGGGTGACGTGCCCGGCGGCGCTTACAAGGATGCGTTGGAAGGAAAGAAGAAAATCAGCCAGCCAAAATAAAATGGGACAGGCATTTCTGCCTGTCCCAGCTTTGTCACGCAAACTTCAGTTTTGCGATCCTCTTTAGCCCAGCCTCGTCTCGTGCTTTAGATAATCATCTTTCCCGACTTTTGCACGCGCACGCGCGGAACTACGACGTTGATGTTCGGCGTGGCCGGTACTGCAATCTGCGGCACGGTCACATTGATGGCGGGAATCGCCGGCAACGCGATACTCGGGATCACAATCGTTCCGTTGCGTGCCCCGGTTCGAATCGCAGTGCGGATTTGATCGCGCAGCACACCAGTCGAGATTCGTCCCGAAGGCAGCTTCATCGGTTCCGCTTTCGTCGGCGTCACCTTTACCGTCCGTTGATTATTGTTACGCACTACTGTCAGCGTGACTTCGCCTTCTTCCTTCTTGCTGATTCCGCGCGCGAGATCGCCGGCGCTGGTTAACTTCTCACCATCGATCGCGGTGATTACATCGCCGGCCTTAAGTCCAGCTTTGGCAGCAGGACTATCGTCGTTAACCGAAGTGATCAGCACACTGCCTTCGCTGACGCCGAAGAATTCCGCCAGTTGCTTGGTTAGGGTTTGCGTGCCGACGCCGATGCGACGGTTGTTGCCGAAGGCAAACGCGAAATTGCCGTCGCCATTTGGACCCAGCTTAAATTGCTCCATTTTGGGAAAGTCCTTGAACTCAAAGCGTCCACTGGGAGGCACAAGCATGGACCACGCTTCTGCATTCTCATTACGCTTGCCCAGCGTCACCGCTACTTCCTGTTCCGCGCCGCCGCGGCTAATCGTCAGCCGTGCCGTCTGATCAGGCGACGATTCACTCACCAGGCGGTTCAGCTTGCGCGTGCTGGTAACGGCGTCGTTATCAAAACGCAAAATCACGTCGCCTTTTTTCAACCCTGCGCGCTCGGCCGGGCTACCCTTAACTACTTCAATGACGCCCACGCCACGGACCTGCGATTGATTGTATTGGCCCATGTTTTCTTTGCTGACGTCTTCGGCGTGAACGCCGAGAAAAGTTCCGCCACTAATGAAAACAGACATATCAGGAGCGACGTGAACGCGAGCGCCAGGTGTTGCGGGCGTGCCCGGCGTTGGCGGTTCCTGGGCGGTAGCGGTTTCCCTGGTCAGGACGATTCCGCCCGCCAATAAGATAAGACTCAAAATTACCGTTAGTTTTTTAGGGGTCATAGACATTCCTCCGGATAGATTTGTCCCTTTCACGCCAACCGCTCGGCCCTAGTTCCAAAAAATGTCGCGAAAACGGTTCAGTTTGGCCGATAGATCTCGCGTTCCCCGGCGAGTTCGAGGGCGATTTTGCCTTCTGAGTGGGCGAGGTCGAGGTGGGCAACGGCTTCGGAAACAGCCAGAAAACGGTGGACGTCGTCAGTCTGCGGAAACATCACGCGCGAAATTTCCCACGCTGAAGCACCCTGGTTGGACAGCAGCCCAATGACCTGAGACTGTCGTTCACTAATCGCCCGAACGTAACGGTGGAAGAGTTCTTCGTAATCATGGACCGCGTCCCCGTGCCCGCCATGCACCAGGGTCGGTGCGAAACTACGAAGGCGCGCCAGGCTCACCAGGTATTCCGCGAGCGAAGGGAATCGTTTTGACGAATCAAGCGGATCGGCTGACAGAACTGGATTTGGAGTCACGCGTTTCAGCACACAATCGCCGGCAATGATTGTGCGATCAGCTTCGCGCACGAATGAGCAGGAGCCAGGCGTATGACCAGGAGTGTGAACAATGCGAAGCGTGCCGGTGGCGAATTCCAACTCCGCATTGTCCCACAATGGATTGTATTCGTGATCGTCGAACGAGTCGGCGTACATGCGCACGCCTTCGTACATCCTTCGCATGCCTTCGATCTCGTCGTCGGGCACGCCGGCGCGAACCAGCAGTTGTCGATGCTCGGCGTATTCCAGCCGGCCGACGCGATGGCCGGTTTCCCATTCATGCACAAAAACCTCGGCGTCCTTAGCTTCGTCGCGCAATGAGCGCGCCAGGCCGCAATGATCCTCATGCGCATGAGTCAGAACGATGCGCCGCAGGTCCGAACTGCGAAATCCGGCCGCGCGCAATCCGTCCCGCAGAGCATTGATGGCGTCTTTGGTTTTTGGCCCCGTATCGATGATGGTGATCGGATCTACCGCGATCAGATAGACATTGACCGGGCCGATGTAGAAGGGGGTGGGGAGGGATATTGGAATGATGCGCATTGATTCCCTTGCTACTTCCGATCTCTGTGGCGGGCACTAGAAAAGGTTCTAAGATTTTGTTTCAGATTGGTGCTTCGTTTGGCCTTCAGTCTTACGCGTGCGAATCTGCTCAAGCTCTTTGAGAAATTCCTCGCGTTCGCGAGCTTCCTTGGACTTGCTCTTTGTCCTGGTGGTCAAATAACGCTGGCCTCGAACATCGGAATCTTGCAGCGATGCCGCCCAAGCTCTTAACTGACGCGAGATTTCTTCGGCCCTTGATTTAGAATTTGAAATCTCAAATTTCAAATTGTCGAACGCACCCAAACGCTCAAACAAGCACAACATTGATCGCACCTCACCACACGACCCGCGGGCAATATAAATGAAGGTTAAAAGTTCCTGGGTGGTGCCGCGCTCAAATCCCTCAGCGATGTTATTGGAGATCGATACAGTTGCGCGCTCCAGTTGATCGCGCAGGCTGTAGCGCCCCTTAAACGGCGATCTGGCGGTTAACTCGAATACCCGAACCGCGAGCTCGATCGCCGCCTTCCAAACGGGTAATTCTTCGAACCGCGAGTATTTCAACCGCACACTCCTTTGTGATTCGAGCTGAGCAGACTATTCAAACTCGGCCCAAATCCGCAAAGGTGAGAGGCTAACGCCTCAAGCTCAGGGTTGAAAAATTACTTGCAGCGATCTGAGATTTCATTAGCCACCTAGTAAACCCACCGGTTCGCCCCAATCATCTCGTCCGCAATCCGCTGTCGCGCCACGATAGTGTTCATCGGCGTCAGCTTGGTAAACCGGCGCAGCGCCGCCAGCAGCGTCCGCAACTCATCTCCTTCCGACATCCCCGCCAGAGTGTTTTTTGCCCGCGCTTCGATCCGTCCAACCGCGTCGTTGCAAAACACTCTCGTCATATCGATGTAGCTCGCCGCTGCCGCTTCACCCTTCGCGGCCGCCAGTTTCTGCGTTCGCAGGATCGCCGTCTCCATCGCGTAAGCATCCATGATGATGTCGGCAATTCCCAACAGAATCTCCTGCTGATCTCCCAGCGTCATCATGTACTTCTGCGCCGCTGTGCCCAGCGTCATCAGGGCTACTTTCTTGGCGTTCTTCACCAGCTTCTGTTCGCTCGCCAACATGCCTTCATCGTCATCGAACCCGGCTGGTTGCGGCGATAGGACTTCATCCATTAACGCCTGCGCCGCCGGCAGCAGTGGCAGCCGGCCACCGATCGCACTCTTCATCAAGCGCCCTGGAATCAGCATGCGATTGATTTCGTTCGTGCCTTCAAAGATGCGATTGATGCGCGAATCGCGATAGGCGCGCTCCGCCGGATAGTCCGCGGAATAACCGTACCCGCCGTAAATCTGGACCATCTCGTCAGCGACGAAATCGCAATATTCAGAAAGCGCCACCTTGATAATCGAACACTCGGCAGCGTACTCCTCAATCGCCTTCAGGCGCGCGTCCATATCCTTCGAATCTTCGAGCGCATCGATGCCCGCTTCGATCATTCCCATCGTGCGATAAATCATCGACTCGCCCACCCACGTGCGAATGGCCATCTCGGCCAACTTTGATTTAATCGCGCCAAAGGTTGAAATCGATTTGCCAAACTGGTGCCGCTCGTTGGCGTAACGAATCGACTCATGGACCATTAACTTCATGCCGCCGGCGCACATGGCGCCAAGTTTGAACCGGCCAATATTCAGGACGTTGAACGCGATCTTGTGGCCTTTGCCAATTTCGCCCAAAAGATTTTCCACCGGCGTCCGCGCGTCCGACAGCGCCAGGGTGGTCGTGCTCGATCCCTTGATGCCCATCTTGTGTTCTTCGGCGCCGTTAGTCAGGCCTTCCTGGCGTTCGACAATAAAGGCACTGAACTTGTCGCCATCGACCTTCGCGAAAACGATGAAGATGTCCGCGAAGCCTCCGTTGGTAATGAACATCTTTTCGCCATTCAGGATGTATTCCTTGCCGTCGTCGCTCAGTCGCGCGGTCGCCTTCGCCGCCATCGCATCGGAACCAGATCCGGATTCAGTCAGCGCGTAGGCGGTGATGATTTCGCCGGTGGCGACTCTTGGCAGGTATTTCTTTTTCGCCGCCTCGGTGCCGAAGTAGATAATCGGCAGCAGGCCAATGCCGCTCTCGGCCCCGAGCGTAGTGGCAAACGAGGCTGAGCGGCCAATGTTCTCGCCCACCAGGGCGCCGCTCGTTTGATCAAGACCCAGCCCGCCGTACTCTTCCGGAATATTAGCGCCAATCAACCCCAGATCGGCGGCCTTGGAAACCAACTCACGGGCGAGTTTCCAATCATGCTTTTCCAGCTCGTCGATGCGCGGGATGACTTCATTGTCGATGAACTGCCGCGTCGTCTCAGCGATCATGCGATGTTCTTCGGTAAAATCCTCTGGCGTGAAAATCTCTTCCGGCGTGCGCTCTTCGATCAGGAACGCGCCGCCTTTGACGAGCGTTTTTTGTTCGACTACGGCTGACATAAGTTTGCTCCTATCTAAAAATCGGGAATCAATTGTTCTCTTCAAGCTGTTCTCTGATCCCCGCCGGGATCAGGTGAAGTACATCGGGATATGCTTCTGCAATTCTAATCAAGTCGAGTTCGTCTTTTTTCCGCTTACTCAATCTTCGCTTTTCGTCTTGCCAGGCCCACGTCCTACCGCGGACAACATTTGTCAGCGAAGCCACCGGGACCTTCTGCCCCAGGACGTATTGGAGCTGCGAATCGTTCACAAACTGCTGGTAGCGAGGATCGAGCTTGAACTGGATCCGCAGGTCGCTCTTCGCCATTCTTGCGTTCAGGGAATGCGGGAACGCTTCAACCGAGAACCCCGCTGCTAGCAATTCATTTCTGATGTTCGGCAATTCGGAAGCGACTACAACAATATCTGCATCGAGCGTATAGACGGGTTCGACATAACAGTTAACCGCGAGCCCGCCAATCAGGCACCACTCGCCGTGACGATTCAAGATGCCGACCAGCGTGGCGAAATCGCTGCTCCCGCTTCCGGTAACTGATTCGAAAATCTCAGATGCCGTCATCACTTGATACTTCCCGGCGCGGACACACTCTGATCTAAGCCGGGTTCCGCCAAAAGGGTTAGCCCATTCGTTCAAATATTCCGGCCGCGCCCATGCCGCCGCCGACGCACATTGTCACCATGCCATACCGCCCGTTGCGACGCTCCAGCTCGCGCAAAATGGTCGCGGTCAACTTTGCCCCCGTGCATCCCAGCGGATGGCCCAACGCAATCGCGCCCCCGTTAACATTCACTTTGTCGGGATTCAGCCCCAGCGTTTTGATCACCGCCAGGGACTGCGCCGCGAAAGCTTCGTTCAGCTCGATGACGTCGATATCATCCAGCGTTAATCCCGCAAGTTGCAGGACTTTCGGAATCGCAAACACTGGCCCAATCCCCATCTCCTCCGGCGGGCAGCCGGCTGTCGCGTAAGCGACAAAGCGCGCCATCGGCTTCGCGCCCAGCTCTTTCGCGCGAGCATCTGACATAACTATCGCCGCGGCCGCGCCGTCCGACATTTGCGACGCGTTGCCGGCAGTGATCGTTCCCTTCACATGAAATGCGGGTTTCAGTTTCGCCAATCCTTCGATAGTGCTGTCGCGCCGCACGCCTTCATCGCGGTCGAATATTATCTCGCGATGTTGTTTCTTTCGTTTCTCGTCCAGATCTTCAACCAACACGCTTAGCGCTACAGTTTCATCCTTGAACTTGTCGGCGTCCAGGGCCGCGGACGCGCGTTGGTGCGAACGCAGCGCAAACTGGTCCTGCTCTGCGCGCGAGACTTCATATTTACGCGCGACGTTCTCCGTCGCCAATCCCATGTTCAAATAAAAGTCAGGATAGTGCTCAACGAGATAAGGATTCGGTCGAATCGTATGACCGCCCATGGGAATCATCGACATTGTCTCCAACCCGCCGGCGACGATTACTTCGGCGCCGCCGGTCCGGATTCGATCGGCGGCCATGGCAATCGATTGCAGTCCCGAAGAACAGAAACGATTGATCGTCATCGCGCTGGTTTCTACCGGCAGACCGGCGCGAATTGCGGCCGCGCGCGCGATGTTCATGCCCTGTTCGGCCTCCGGCATGGCACAGCCCATGATCACGTCTTCGATTTCTGAGGCTTCAAGTCCGGAAACCCGGCTCATCGCTTCTTTGATCACGGCGGCGCCCATCTCATCGGGCCGCGTATTTCGTAGTGTGCCTTTCGGCGCCTTGCCCACTGCTGTTCTGACCGCCGAAACAATTAATGCGTCGCGCATGATTTACTCCGCGGCTTTGCCGCTTGATGTGCGGAAAGGCTCTGCCTTTCCGGCAACTCCCAATGCTCGGAGGCTGCGCCTCCTCTTTCAATAGGCTATGCCTCAATTTCTGAACGGCGAGGCTCAGCCTCGAACTATTCGATGCGAGTCGGAAAGGCTGAGCCTTTCCGCACATCGGGCGGCAAAGCCGCGCGTATATCCTTTCTAATTCCTCAATGGCTTGCCCGTCTTCAACATGTGTCCCAGGCGCTCCTGAGTCTTGCGCGTACTGGCCAGCTTGAGAAAAGCCTCGCGTTCCAATTCCAGCAAGTATTGTTCGGAAACTCGCGTTGGATGGTTCAAATCGCCGCCCGTCAGAATGCGCGCCAACTCCGTGCCAATCTCCGCATCGTGATCCGAAATGTAGCCGGCCCGCTTCATCTGATGAATCCCGAGTTTCAGCGTCGCGAGGGCCGAATTCCCTAACGCCAGAATGTCAGTGCGTTCCTGCGGTTGCACATAGCCGCTCGCCGCCAGAGCCAGCACTTCCTTCTTAGCGTCGGCAATCAGCCGATCCGTATTCATTGAGATCGTGTCATCTTCGGCCAAAAACCCCAACCCGCGCGCTTCGTCTGCCGACGTAGCAACTTTGGCCAGGGCGATCGTTTCAAATGCGCGCTTTACAAACGGAAACGGATCGGCATCATCCACACTGTTTGGAATTGAATCCAACGCGCGCACTAACATTTCCTTGGTGCCGCCGCCGGCGGGAATAATGCCGACACCGACTTCCACCAACCCCATGTAGGTTTCCGCCGCCGCCCGCGCGCGATCCGCGTGCAGCACGACCTCGCAACCGCCGCCAAAAACCATTTGGAAGGGCGCGACCACGACCGGCTTGGGCGAATAGCGCAGGCTCATCATCGAAGTCTGGAACGCCCGCGTCATCATCTCCAGCTCTTCCCAATTCTCGTCCTGCGCCTCCATCAGCATCAGCATGATGTTCGCGCCGACGCAGAAATTCTGTCCCTGATTCCCGATTACGAGCCCGACAAAATTCTTGTCCACTTCACCGAGGGCGAACTTCAACATCTGTAGCGTGTCGCCGCCGATGGCATTCATCTTTGAGTGAAACTCGAGACACGCTACGCCGTCGCCGATATCTATCAAAGAGGCGCCGGCGTTTTTCTTGATGACGCCAGAGCGGTCCTTTACCGACTTCAGAATGATTGTGCCCGGCACGTCGGCCAGCGGCAGATACTGTTCGGACGCAAAATCGAAATAGAACTGGTGCCCGTCGTGCTTCTTGTAAAAGGATTTCGCGCCGGCTTCCAGGAGCTTTTCCACGTTCGCCGGAATCGCTTGCCCTTCTTCCTTCATCCGGGCCACTGACTTTTCAACCCCGATGGCGTCCCATGCTTCGAACGGTCCCAGTTCCCAACCAAAGCCCCAACGCATTGCGCGATCGACTTCAACTACCGTGTCGGCGATCTCCGGAATACGCTCCGCCGAATAACGCAGCGTGCGCGAAAACGTTTTCCAGAGAAACGCCCCCACTCGATCTTTTGCCCAGACCAAAGCTTTCAGTCGCTCCGCCGGGTCTTCAATGTTCTTCGCCATCTCGAGCGCCGGCAGTTTCACCTTCTGTGAAGGCCGGTATTCCAAGGTGGCCGGATCAATAACGAAGAACTCCGGTTTGCCACCCTCGCCCTTCCGCTTTTGATAGAAGCCGCCTTTGGTCTTATTACCTAAGATTCCCTGCGCCACCATCTTCGACAGAAACTCAGGCGCCACGAACATTTCGCGTTCAGGATCTTCCGGCAGCGCTTCGTGCAGGTTTTTGACGACATGGGAAAGGACATCCAGGCCAACTATGTCGAATGTGCGAAACGTTGCGCTCTTCGGGCGGCCGACCACCGGCCCCGTCATCTTGTCGACTTCCTCGATCGAATAGCCGTCTTCGATCAATGTCTTGATCGTGTGCAGCGCGCCGAACGTGCCGATGCGATTGGCGATGAAGTTCGGACGGTCCTTGGCGCCCACCACGCCTTTGCCGAGTCTTTGATCCAGAAAACCAAACAGGAAGCAGGAAACTTCGGGCAGCGTCCATTCCGTGCGAATCACTTCCACCAAGTGCAGGTAGCGCGGCGGATTGAAAAAGTGAATGCCGGCAAAGTGCTGGCGGAAGTCATCGGAGCGGCCTTCGGCCAGCAGATGGATGGGAATGCCGCTGGTGTTCGAAGCCACAATTGAATTGGGCCGGCGATGCTGGTCGACGCGTTCGTAGAGGCTGCGCTTAATTTCCAGGTTCTCCACGACCGCTTCGATAATCAGATCGCAGTCCTTCAGCGCCGGCAGGTCGTCATCGAAGTTCCCGACCGTCACCAGGGAAGCCAGCTCCGGCGTGAAGAATGCCGCCGGCTTTGATTTTTTTGCTGCCTCAAAACCCGCTCGGGCAATCCGGTTTTTCACTTCCCGGGAATCCAACGTCAAGCCTTTAGCTTGTTCCTCAGCGGTCAACTCGCGCGGCGGGATATCCAGCAAAATGGTAGGTACACGCGCGTTAGCCAGGTGGGCCGCGATCTGCGCCCCCATAGTCCCCGCACCCAAGACTGCAGCTTTTTCAATCTTCATCGTGAAGTAGGTGGCTAACTCCCTTTCTCTCTTTGGCAACAGAAAAACCAACAAGGCAGGTGGGTATCATACTGAATGAGCATTCATTCAGCAAGGAAAGAGCTTCAACCCTAACACCATCCGCACCGCGTGCGGTTCTGACCCGGTCCAAGTGCGACGACCTGAGTTTGAGGCAAAAACTCGCTACCAGCTATGCCGGCGAAGTGCGAAAGCTTTTTTCTTATATGAGTGCTTTGCGGCGAAAATGAGTCGGAAGGAGCGGATATTAGCATCCAAGTCCGCTATGGGAAGTAAATTTCGAGTAGAACAATTTACGATCTAGTTTCCTCGGAGGACGTCAAGTAATTTCCTGCGTTCGAAGTTGGTGCGGAATTTATCAATTCCGTAGATTGCGAGCACTTCGTCCGAACTGCTTTGAATTTTTTTCACCCATTCTTCCATGTCTCGGTTCAACTCGTTCTTGAACGCTCCGACGTAAGCTCTCACCTCTTTTTGGAGTTCTTCAGGTTGATCTTCGAGCGTGTCCTCAAAGGCTCGGAAGGTGTCTTCGAGGTCGAGCTCCAATAGACGCCGACCATCCGAGTTCCATTCGCGAAGCTTTGTCTCCAGGCCTCGCCCGGCGAGCGCAGAAGCGAAATCTTCAGCGTACCGATCGTCTACCATTTCCACCTCGACCTCGCGGGCCAGCTCGCCGAACAGACGTCCTTTGTGCTGGTCGACAAAATCCTTGAAAGACTTCTCCATCTCGACTATGTGACCAAACAATTTGTCCGTGACCGCCTTCCCGAACTCCTTCGCATCGTCTTTGAGTCCATTCGTCGGCAGATCCGTGCCCCATCGTTCAACCAGGCGAGTGAGCTCCATATATTTTTCCTTAGCCGGATCCACGCCACCCTTTTTAAGAAACTCGTCAGTAACGCGCCGCGACTGAGGAACAGCAGTCAGCACGCGCACCTCTGAGATTACTCGATCCCTGTAGTAGTTAATGTGCTGCTCATATTCGTCCTTCAGTGCTGACATTTCATCGAGAATTCGTTGAAGGATACTGACCGCCTGCTTAGCTTTGCCCTGTTGTCGGTTCAGGTAAGCTCTCATGGCCTGGATGACGAACTCACCGAAAGTTTTTCCAGCGAGTTCCCGAGCCTTGTCCTTCACAATTTTAAGAAGCTCTTTAAAATCCATGTTGAAGTCGCCCGCGAAAACCTGAAGTTGCTTGAATATCGGAGCCGTTTGCCCAATCGATTTGTCAACATAGTCAACGAGCTCTTTGATCGCTTTCCGCGATTCTTCCAGCAGCGGCCGGTTTTCCGACGTAATCTTCTCCCATTTCACCTTGAGATCATCGTGGTAAGCCCGGAGATCCTTTCGCATGATCATGAGCGCGTCTCGGCGCGTGCCAATATCGAGGGCTTCCAGACTCTTCCAGAATGTGTTCTCGTAATTGAAGGCCATTTGCTGAAATGCCAGACCTCCTGCGCTGGGAACGGTCACATACCGCAGCGCAGTTTCCAGAGTGTTCTTCAACACTTCTTTGCCCCGGTTTAGCTTATTGGCCCAATCTGAAGCGCGAGGGTTGTCGCTGAGGTCGCCGGCCAATTCCAACAGATCGGTCAACACTTCGTCTCGAGCCTTGAAATATTCTTCGATGGCTTTGTCGAGGAATGTGTCTTCGGTTGGCAAATCCGTCTCTAAAAGCTTGAGGGCGTCTTGCAGCTCTTTTTTTCTTTTCTCGTAGGAAGCCATGCGTCCCCTTAAATTCCCTGCGTCGAGCTGATTCGCCAGGGTCCGTTGTTGACACGTTGCAGCGTCCAGAACCGGTTGAATGACGGTTTTGAAAACGTGGCGTATTCGCCGTCGAAATACCCGATGTGATCTATCTCAGCCGTGACTTCTTCAATGCGCGGCGCTCCTTCGAATTCATTCCCGGAAAACAAAACTCGCGAATCATCAACCCAGACGACCTCAATTCCATAGACCTCTCCAAGGATCCGCCTACGCGAGTCTTCCCAGGTGTTATCGGTGAGTACCACCTCACTCGAATTCAGGACGCGGCGTCCATCGGAAAGCTCGCTAACCCACCAGTCTGCGAACAATTGTTTGCATAAAGACTGGTCACCTTCTTTGAGCGCAGCTACGAATGCCTCAAGCACCTGACGTGGGCTAGCGGAATCCGGAGGCAAAGCTGCCGACGGCTGCCGGAATGCCGCTTCGCCGGCAAATGGACTGACGCCATTCTCTTCTACTGTCAGATCGATAAACATAGCGTCGCCAACGAGCGCGGCCACCGGTTCAGCCTGCATTCCAAAAATGCCTTGACCGTGAACTGCCATTAAGCGCGGCTCGCCCAGGACCTGGCAGACCAACGAATACTCATCTCGAACGTGTGGAGCGACGATCCTCTTATATCGCCGAACAGTCAGCAGCATTCTATCTGCCGCCGGAGCCTCGGCATCGACGAAGTAATAAGTCTTGTCCTGTCCCGAGACGAACCAGTTATGTCCGGCCTCGCTGATCCAATCTCGATTCGTGATGGGTGGTAATTTGACGAACTTGCCGACGATCTGACTCAGATCCCCACGTATGGGATCAACTCCCGGGAAAGGCTCAACAGTCTCTCCCGCTTTTGCATTCACAAACTCGTCCCACTTTATTCGAGCCGCAGCGGCGACCTCTGCAACTTGTTCCTCTTCAGCGCGCCGGTACTTCAGGTCATCTGCAGAGATTTCGTACTTTCGCCCCGACAGCAGTGCGCGCCCTGTCAGCCAGTCCTCCTTCAACGCTGCGGACAATGGGGTGGGGTAATGCTCCGCGAAATAATTCACGCGAGCCTCATATTCAAGGTGGCGCTCCAACTCGAAACGACTGCTGAAGGGCCGTGGGTGCCACGAGTTCTCGAGAACGTTGGTTAGGTGTCGTGTGAGTTCCTCGACCCAGCCGCCCCATGCGCCGGGAAAGCCGTCCTCAACATTGGGTTCCGGCCCGCCGGGACACACAATCCAGCGTTCATCAGCGCTCAAATACCTTTGCTTGAGGCGTAACTCGCCTTTGAAGTCGAGTGTGGCCCATCCCGCACCGGGACACTGTTTGCGGCGGATGGTCAGAGTTACGACTTCTCTTTCGCGAGCCCCCTGCTTGGTCCAAAACTGGTTTTCGCCATATTGTCCGATTGAGGTCCAACTGGCAGAGGCTTGCTTCTCGATCGGAACTCCATTGACCGCGACGATTTCGTCGCGAACCATCAGGCCGGAGCCTCGAAACCCGCTGTCCCAGGGAATCCACGACACGCGAAACGCGGGAGTAGGTTGATCGAGCAATGGGTAGGTGATAATCCCGGTGGCGAGACTACCCTCCTCAATGATGGACCGTCCGGAGCTGCTCATGAGGATCTCCTGACGCGGGCTCAACCTTAAGTGAGAGCGAGCGCGATTATGGTCGTTTGGGTTCAACCGGAAGCAACCTGAGGGGCTGGCCGATTGAAACGAGGGAGAACTTATACCCGACGGAAAGTGATGTCAATGTGCATCTAGTGCTCCATATCCCTGACGAGTTTGTTCAAGGACTACTTCGGGATTAATAGGCCGATTTCACTTTATGACCGAACCCACAAGTCGGCCGTCGCTGCCAGGATTCACAGCAGTGGAGTGGCGGAGCTTGACCGCCGATGGTTGTGGCAGGCAAGATCAGCCGCTATGTTTTTTAAGTTCTGGTTCCCTGGGTTTTCCCCCCGTGTAATTCTCCAATTCACGTGCCTGCTTGCAGGCACGGCTTTGCTCTTTCTGCTCGCCTTCAGCGTGCCGGCCTGGGCGCAGGGATTTGAGAAGGAGTTCAACACTGCGGAAAAAGTTTCCTTGACGGTTAAGAGCCTGAACGGCCGCGTCACCGTAATCGCCTCTGACGAGCAGCAAAAAATAGTTTCCGTCAAAGCCACTTCACCCGGCGCGCCGGTTGAACCGAGCGATGTGCGGGCCACTGCTTCCGGCGACCGCGTCGAGGTTGAAGTCAGGCCGCGGCGCGAACGTGATCGTATCGACATTACGGTGCGGATTCCATCGCGCTCGCGCGTCAAAGTTGAAGGCGAGGCGGGCGCCGTGGATGTGATGGGTAACTTGGAATCGGCGGAGGTCGTTACCAACACCGGAACGATTCATGCGGAAGTACCACTCGATAATGTGAAATTCGATTTTCTTTGGGAGTCGAGCCGGCCGCGCTTTCTCAGCGATGTCGAATTACCGAGAGTCAAAGAGCGTTCGGGAGGAAAGTACACGCTCTCCGGCAAACTGATCGAGGGAGCAGCGAAGGGCATTAAAAAAACTCGAAGCGAAACTGATCCGGCCGAAGAGCCAGTCGGTGACGACGGTAAGGAAACGGACAAGAACGCCGCCAAAGAAGCAGACAAGGAAGCGGCTAAACAAGAAAAAGAAAAATCGGTACGACTCGATTTCAAAACCCAGCGCGGAGTCGTGCTCCTGAATGTGGATCCGAGCATGGTCCCGCCGGACTTGCGTGAGCGGCCGTTGACCGAAGCGGCCAAGGCCATAGTTCGAAGCGGTGACAGCCGTATGATGGAAGCGATTCGCAAAGTTAGTCCGCGCATGTTTGGTGACTATGCCAAGACTTTGCCGCCGTTGCGTAACGAGCCGATCCTTTCGTTGCGCCGGCCGGCGGGAGAGATGGCGACAGCGATCGCGCCGCAGTTGATGAGACTGAACGCGAGTGTCACCGATCGCAATGGCCGCGCCATCGGCGGTCTAAGAGAGTCCGACTTTTCCGTATTTGAGGAAGGCACTGAGCGAAAGGTAACGATGGTCACGCCCTCGCGCGAAGCTTTCAACCTGGTCCTCTTGTTGGACGTATCCGGCAGCGTCGAGGAACGCATCGATTTTATCCGTAAGGCCGCGCGCGATTTTCTGCATACCGCTAGTCCGCAGGATCGCATTGCCATCATCAGCTTTCGCGACGACATCCAGGTAATCTCCGATTTCAGCACAGACCGCGCGCTGCTTTCGCAGAAGCTGGACGAAATAGACGCTGGCGGCGCGACGGCGCTTTACGATTCGCTCGGCTACGTCCTGGCTGACATGCTGAAGCCATTGCGGGGCGATCGGACGGCGGTAGTCGTGCTTTCCGACGGCGACGACAACAAATCTTTCATTCCATTTCCGGCAATCCTGGAGGCTATCACCGAATCCGGCGCGCTGATTTATCCTCTCTACGTGCCGTCCGGCTTAATCCCCGAGTCGAGCGTGCCGAATCCGTCGATTACCACTGACCCACTGCGGACGCGGTATTTGACGATCACCACGCGCGCGGCTGAGGAGGGGCGCAAACTGGCAGAGAACTCAGGCGGTGTCTACTATCCGATCAGCCGGCTCGAAGATTTGCAGCGCGCCTATGACGATGTGGTGGTCCAACTGCGCACGGCGTATACGATCACTTACGCAACGGCCGCGGACGGTCGCAACCATCGTCGCATTCGCGTGCGAGTCAATCGAGACGGGGCGGCGGTGCGGCTCAGTCCCGTGGTGGCCGCTACGCCGTAAGGTCGGATGTTCGTTCGCTGAGTCTTAAGAAAATTTCCATATATCAATTGTCATTTTTCATTGGTGGATTCAAGTTTCAATTGCAACAACTTGATCCATGCGTCTGCGCCAGAGGCGCAGTGGCAAGGTAGCCAGTGGCAAGCGCGCAGCGCGCGGCCACTGGGACATCCGAAAACGAAAAGGGCGCCCGGCAAGGGCGTGCGGAATATCAGGAGTGCCGTTACCTCCCGGCGCCCGTGCGGGGCGCAATCAAATTGGGGATACGGATCCAGTGGCCGCGCGCCGCGTGCTTGCCACCGGTTACCATCCTTCCGCGCCTGCCGGCGCGAGGAAACCACAACGGCAACCGGCTGGGTTTCGCAAGCTGAGTCAATGGATCAATTTCAACTCCATTGGTTGCACTTCTAAATTGAATTCGCGAAATGAAAAATAATGAAAAATAACAAATGGAAAATGAAACGGAATGACCCGTTTCTCCGACTACGTGTCTTGCATCACAATCGATGCAGACGAAACCGATGAATCAGCCTCTCTTATCTGCGCTCTTCGACAAGCCTGAGCGGCGGCCGCTGACGGTTTCAGAACTAACCGGCGCGATTCGCGGCGCGCTGGAATCACGATTTGCTTCGGCTTGGGTGGAAGGCGAGATCTCAAACTTTCGCGCGCACTCCTCCGGTCACTGGTACTTCACCTTAAAGGATGAAGGCGCCCAACTTCGCGCCGCCTGTTACCGCACCAACAATCAACGGATAAAGTTTCGCCCGAGCGATGGCTTGCAGGTGCGGGCGCGAGGTCGCGTTTCTGTCTACGAGGCCAAGGGCGAATATCAGTTAATAGTTGACGCGCTCGATCCGGTTGGCGCCGGGGCTTTGCGATTGGCGTTCGAACAAACGAAAGCCAGGTTGCAAGCCGAGGGCTTATTCGCGGCGGAACTAAAAAGGGCTCTACCAATCTTTCCTCGCCGCATTGGAATCGTGACCTCCGGTTCCGGCGCCGCCCTGCGCGATATTTTGAACGTGATCTCGCGGCGCACGCGCACGGTGCATGTGTTGTTTGCGCCCGCCCGGGTGCAGGGAGAAGGCGCCGCGCACGAAGTGGCACGAGCGGTCGCTTTCCTCAATGAGTATCAGAGCCGCGTCCTGCGCGAAGGACGGCTGGATGATGCGATTGACGTGATGATTGTCGGACGCGGGGGCGGCTCGGCGGAAGACCTCTGGGCCTTCAATGAAGAAGTCGTCGCGCGCGCCTTTCGCGCATCGCTCATTCCGGTGATTTCGGCGGTGGGCCATGAAACGGATTTTACGATCGCAGACTTTGCCGCTGATCTGCGTGCACCCACTCCGTCGGCGGCCGCGGAACTGGTGGCCGCGCGCGAAGACGAGATCTGCAATCTAATTGGTGACCTGATCCGAAATCTTTCCCGGCTGGTTCACTATCGTATTTCAGACTCCCGCGCGCAGGTGCAGAGCTTGACGATGTCGCCGGCTTTCAACGATGTGCGAGGGCGTCTGCACCAGGCGCTGCTCGCCACTGACGATGCCGGTCATCGTCTGGAAACTGTGATCAGTGGCATGATGCAGAAAGTCCAGCGGCGAATGGATGCTTTGTCGCACCGGCTTTCTCCGGCGCAACTAAGAAGCCACGTTGCTGCCAATCGCGCCCGCTTCGATCAGGCGGAGCGAGCGCGTGATGCGGCCGTGCTGGGCCTGGTCGAAATAGCGCGCGGCCGGCTGGGTTTGGCCGCAGCGGCCCTGGACGCGATGTCGCCGTTGGCGGTTTTGGAACGAGGCTATGCCATTGCGCAGGACGGAGACGGGCGTGTGGTCCGCGAGGCGACCGCAGTTTCGGCGGGAGATGCCCTGCGGTTGCGATTGTGGAAAGGCTCATTGAATTGCCGGGTGGAAGGACCTGAAGACGTTTAGAAAGCGTATACTAAGCCCATGAAAAGTCAGGAAGCGCCGCAGAAAAACTTCGAGTCGTCACTTGAGGCGTTGGAGAAAATTGTGCGCGAGCTGGAACAGGGTGAATTGCCGCTGGAGAAAAGTCTCGAGCTTTTTGAGCAGGGCGTGCGCCTCTCCCGCGAGTGTCAGGAGCGGCTGAACCAGGCCGAGCGGCGGATAGAAATTCTCTTGCGCGACAGCGACGGCAGGCCGGCGCCGCGGGCCTTCGAAGAAGACGAAGACACAGAGGACGAGGCAAAGGATAATGCAGACGTCTTCTGAAGCAGGACATGCTGTCGCCGCCAACGAAGCCACACTTTTCTTAGCCGAATGCCGGCCGCTGATAGATACCGAGCTGGACCGGCTACTTCCCGCTGAAACAACTGAACCTGCCCGAGTTCACGCTGCCATTCGTTGGAGCGTTTTCGCCGGAGGAAAGCGCTTGCGTCCGGCGCTGATGCTCGCGACTGGCCGAACTCTTGGCGCGCGCGAGGCGGATCTGGTGCGGACGGCGTGCGCGCTGGAAATGATTCACACGTATTCGCTGATCCACGACGACCTGCCGTCGATGGACAACGATGATCTGCGCCGCGGACGGCCCACCTGTCATATCCGATTCGACGAAGCGACGGCGATCCTTGCCGGCGATGCGCTCCTGACCCTCGCATTCCAGACAATTGCCGAAGACGATCATTTGCGATCGGAAGATGCCGTGCGGATCGTCGCCGAAGTCGCGCGCGCCTCAGGCACACCCGATGGCATGGTAGGCGGTCAGGCCTACGATCTGGCCGCGGAGTCAGGGGCCGTGACGGGCGCGGAGCTGGAACGAATTCATCAACGAAAGACCGGCGCCTTGATGGGAGTCGCAGTTCGCTGCGGAGCGATCATCGCCGGGGCGAGTGAAGCGGAACTTTCGGCCCTGTCGCATTACGGGGCGCAGCTCGGCTTGCTGTTTCAAATTACGGATGATCTGTTGGATGTGACAGCGACGGTTGAAGATTTGGGAAAGACTCCAGGCAAGGACGCGCGCGCCAGGAAGGCGACATATCCGGCCTTATACGGAGTCGAAGCCACCCGCGAATATTTGATGAGCGCTTATCAGGGTGCGTGCGTGGCGCTTGAGGCAGTAAGTCAGTCCACGCAGTTGTTGCGTTCCATTGCAGATTTCATTGTCGAGCGGCAAGTATGAGGTTAGCCGGCGAGCTGCCTACCAATCTTCACGCGCAATATATTGTAAAACCGATTTGATGGAAGTGACGAAGTAGTTGCCGTCGTGCTTGATGACGGGAAGATGACGATAGCGGCCGAGCGACATTTTGTTTAGCGCCGCCGCGATGGAATCAGTCTCGCGCAAGGTTTCTGGATTCGGGCTCATCAAATCTTTCACTGGAAGATCGCTCACGCCGGCATGATCGCCGGTCATCCTGGTGAGCACGTCGTGTTCGGTGAAAATCCCCTTCAACTTGTTGTCCGTCGTATCTACCACCAGGACGCAGCCGGCGTGGGCTGTCTTCATGCGACGCACGACATCAATTGCCGCCGTGTCCGGCGAGACAAAGAGAGTTTCCTCCTGCTGCAGCCGGCGCAGATCGTCCTCCATCACTGAGCGGGCCAAACCGGCGGCGGTATCAACGCGAGGAACATCCAGATCGCGAAACGGCGCCAAACAATTATCGCACCGGTCGTTGCCTTCCAGATTGTCGTGACCACAAGACGGACAAATCATCGTCGCCCCTCAGATTGCTAATTGGAGAATTCTGATTGCGGACCATTCAGAGGCAAAATGCGGAATTCGGATTGCGGACTGCTGGTTATCCGATTTGCAAATCCCCAATCCGAATTCCGCAATCCGCATTCCTAGTCGACCACCCAGGTATCGCCGCTGTTGATTAGTTTTTCCAAACTGCCTGGTCCGAGTTTGGTAATGGCCGCGTCGATCTGGTCCGACATCATGTCTTCGTAGGTCTTGCGCTCTACGGCGCGAAAGATGCCGACCGGTTGCGGGAAGTTCGGTTGCTCCATACGCGCCAGCATGAACGCCACCGAGGGATCCGGCAGGTAAATGTCGTGTACCAGGATGTCGCTCTCAGTAATTCCATTCTCGCCAATCGTAACCACTTCCGGGTGCGCGCCGTTCATACGAATACCGTGTTGCCGGTCTTTGCCGAAAAGCATTGGCTGGCCATGCTCCAGATACAGCACCCGCTCAGAACGAACACTTCGTTCGGCGAAATAATCGAACGCGTGGTCGTTGAAGATGTTGCAGTTCTGATAGACCTCGACAAAGGAAATGCCCTTGTGCCGGGCTGCCGCCTGGACCACCGAGCCGAGATGTTTCACGTCGATATCGATCGAGCGGGCCACGAAGGTTGCTTCGCTGGCAATCGCGAGCGACAGCGGATTGATCGGATAATCGACCGCGCCGACCGGGCTCGACTTGGTCTTTTTGCCGAACTCGGACGTCGGACTGTACTGGCCCTTCGTCAGGCCGTAGATGCGATTATTAAAAAGGATGTAGTTCAAATCGAGGTTGCGGCGAATGGCATGCATAAAATGATTGCCGCCGATTGAAAGCGCGTCGCCGTCACCAGTGATCACCCACACGCTCAACTCCGGATTGGCGGCCTTGATGCCGGTAGCAATCGCGGGCGCCCGGCCATGAATGCTGTGAAAGCCGAAGGTGTTCATGTAATAGGGGAAGCGCGACGAGCAGCCAATGCCGGAGACAAAGACGATCTTCTCGCGCGAGATGCCAAGCTCAGGCATCACTTTCTGGACGTTGTTAAGAATCGCGTAGTCGCCGCAGCCCGGACACCATCGCACTTCCTGATTGGAAACGAAGTCGGCCTTCGCCAATTTCGCCGGCGCGACGCCGCCAGAGGTCGACGAACCGGTATCGCTCTCGGCCGAGATACTCGTCTCAGCTATTGGCTTATGACCATTGCCATTTGAACCATTACCGTTGGTACTCATTCTTGCTCCTTGCTTTGGATCGCTTTGCTAGATCTTGAATAGTTCGCTTATAGAAAACTGAAATCCCGGAATTACGTCGCCCCCGTCAAGCATGTCCTTTTGGGTCAAAGTTTTGCTGAATCTGTGCCTTGTATTTCCAGGTTAAGCATCTGATGCAGACTGCGGGCAGGGATGCCCGCGCTCCCTCTATAAATACTCTTCGACCTTGCGTACGATCTCGCGAATCTGAAACGGCCGTCCTTTAACTTTTGAGAACGCCACGGCGTCAACCAAAAACTTCGCTCGAATCATGGTGCAAAGTTGGCCCAGATTCATCTCCGGCACGATCACCGTTTCGAAACCTGCTAAGACTTCGCCCAGGTTCTTTGGGAACGGGTTGAGATAACGCAGATGCGCGGCCGAAACGCTCTTGCCTTCCTGCTGCATTTTTTCGACCGCCGAGGTGATTGAGCCGAACGTAGAGCCCCAACCCAACACCAGCACCTTGCCGGTCTTTTCCCCAAAGACTTCCACCGGCGGAATCTCGTTCGCGGCACGATCAACTTTTTCCTGGCGCAAGAGCACCATGAAATGATGGTTCTCCGGATCGTAATTCACATTGCCGGTCATGTGTTGTTTTTCGATGCCGCCGACGCGATGCTCCATCCCCGGTGTTCCGGGAATCGCATAAGGCCGCGACAATGTTTCCTCGTCACGCGAGTACGGCATGAAGTTCGCCGGGTCCGTCGTGAATTCAATATTGATCTTCGGCAGCTCGCTGATTTCCGGCAGCGCCCAGGGTTCAGCGCCGTTAGCCAGATACCCATCCGATAGATAAAAGACTGGGACCATATAACGGAAAGCCAGTCGCACCGCCTCAATCGCCATGTGAAAACAATCAGCCGGTGTGGCCGGCGCAATCACAATCGCCGGACACTCGCCGTTGCGGCCCCAGACGGATTGGAAGAGATCGGCTTGCTCGGTCTTGGTGGGCAAGCCAGTCGAGGGCCCCCCGCGCTGGACGTTAATGATTACCAGCGGCAACTCAGTCATCACCGCCAAGCCAATGGCTTCCTGCTTCAGCGCGACACCCGGACCGGACGTACCGGTCAGACCGATATGGCCCGCGAAACTGGCGCCAATCGCGGCGCAGACCGCAGCAATCTCATCTTCAGCCTGAAAAGTTTTCACGCCGAAATTCTTGTGGCGCGCGAGCTCATGCAGAATGTCGGAAGCCGGCGTGATCGGATACGAGCCATAAAACAAAGGTCGTCCCGCCAACTGCGACGCGGCCACGAAGCCGATAGCCGTCGCTTCGTTGCCGGTAATCTTGCGATATTTGCCCGGCGTGATCCGGGCCTTCTTGACTTTGTAATGCGTGGTGAAGACTTCCGTGGTGTCGGCAAAGTTGTATCCGGTCTTCAGCACAACCTCGTTCGCCTTTGCCACTTCCGGGTTCTTGCCAAACTTGTCATTGATCCACTTGATGGTGTTGTCCATCGGGCGGTCATACAGCCAGTAAAGTACGCCGAGCGCGAAGAAGTTTTTGCAGCGATCCATCTCCTTGCGCGAGAGCTGCACCGTGCCCTTCAACGCATTCATGTTCAAGGTCGAAATCGGGAGCTTATGAACGCGATAGCCCTTCAGCGTGCCATCTTCCAACGGGTTTGATTGATATGCCGCGTGGGCCAGATTCTCTTTGGTAAACTCGTCGGTGTTGATGATCAGCGTCCCGCCTTCTTCCAAATCCGACAGGTTAACCTTCAAGGCCGCGGGATTCATTGCCACCAGCACGTTCGGTTGATCGCCCGGCGTGCGTATGTCCTGGCTGGAAAAGTTCAACTGAAATCCACTAACGCCGGGCAAGCTGCCGGCGGGCGCGCGAATTTCTGCCGGAAAGTCGGGCAAGGTGGAAATGTCATTGCCCATCACCGCCGACGTATTGGTGAACTGCGTGCCGGTCAATTGCATGCCGTCACCGGAATCACCGGCAAAGCGAATGGTGACAGTCTCCAATTCCTCAAAGTCTTTATTAAGATGGTCTACCGGGGGCTCGATAACAGTGCTCATATTTTGATTGCGGAATGCGGATTACGGAAGGCGGATTCATCGGTGCGGGTCTTGAAAATCCGCATTCCGAAATCCGAATTCCTCAATCGCATCACCCTCCTTCTTCAGTGTCCATTACCTGCGCCGCATTCGGCGGCAAGTTCATAGTCGTTTTAGGATGGCTCTCTGCCAGATAAGAAATAACGTCGAAGACGGAAATTGAGCCGACGAGTTTTCCCTCATTGACGAGCGGAATATTGCGATAACTCTTTTCGTTCATTATTTGAACGGCGTCGCCGATGGTGGCGTCCGGGGCCAGCGTGGAAACTACCGGGGACATCCATTTGCTGACTGGCTCGCTCAGGTCGACTGGCTCGCCTATCACTTTGGTCAGCAGATCGCGTTCGGTAAAAATTCCGACTACGCGGTCACCCTCACAGACGATCGCACAACCGCCTTCATCCTTTTTCATCAACTCGATCGCCGTGGATAGAGGCGAGCCCGGCTCGACACAGACGTAATCGTCTGTTTCCAGCAAACTTACTTTGTGTTTCCGAATGCCGGGTGCAGCTTCGCCTTTTGTTTCCGTCTCAGCGGCTTGTTTCTGACCGGCGCTGTCCTGGTTGGTGAACATGAATGACGAGTAGATTCAACTGCCAATGTTTTGACGTTAGCGAAATTGTACCAGCAAATCACAGAAGCAGGAATCGACCTGGCTATCGATCACGGCGTGGTCTGGGAAAGTTGGGATAAGTGCAAAGTCTGTGCCTGCCGCAAACGCGCTATTTCAGTGAAGCGGCCGAATGGATTTGGGGAAGCTGAACCTTCGATGTGCGAAGAATTACGCACCTTTCTCAACTGCCCTGGTTAGATGGCGCGTTCGTCTTTTCCCGCGCTCACTTTTTTACATTGGGCGAGAATTCGGAGAGTTCTTCAATGATGCCGGGCAGTAACTTCACCACGTGATCTATCTCTTCCGCCGTATTAAAACGCCCGAGCGAAAATCGAATCGAACCCCGCGCTACTTCGTAAGGAATGCTCATCGCGCTCAGCACTGCTGACGCCTCGTGACTCTCAGAGTTGCAGGCGGATCCGGTGGAAACACAGACATCCGCAGCGTCCAAGTGCCGCAGAATACTTTCGCCTTCCAGAGACTCGAATGAAATGTTGGATGTGTTTGGCAAACGCTTCGAGCGATCTGGGGTACCGTTCAACCTAGCGATCGGTATGCTGTTCAGAATCTGATCTTCTAGGTTGTCACGCAAGTTATGAATGCGCGCATGCTCATCGTCATCCGCGTTAGCCGCCAGTTCGGCTGCGGCGCCGAGCCCCACGATGTAAGGCACGGCTTCCGTGCCGGCGCGCCGTCCCTGCTCCTGTCCGCCACCGATAATGAACGGCGGCAACTTCACGCCGTCACGTATGTAAAGTGCGCCAACTCCTTTCGGCGCATGAAACTTATGTCCGGAAAGAGAGAACAGGTCCACCGGCAATTCGCGCAGGTTGATTGGCACCTTGCCTACCGCCTGCACACCGTCAACATGAAAAACCGCATCGCAATTCTCGCGAATGATTTTTCCGATTTCTGCCATGGGGAAGAGGACTCCAGTTTCATTGTTGGCCAGCATCACGGAAACAATCCCGGTATCGGGGCGCAACGCCCGGCGCAAATCGTCGAGGTCGAGTTCGCCGGTGTGACTAACTTCCAGCCATGTCACTTCGCAACCAATTTCGGCCAGGTGTGTGCAGAGGTTGCGCACCGCTTCATGCTCGACCCGCGTCGTAATGATGTGTCGTTTGGTTGGGTTCTGTTCGAGGAAACCGCCGATGGCCCAGTTATCGGATTCTGAGCCACAAGAAGTGAAAACAATTTCGCTGGTATGAGCAGCGCCAAGCAGGACAGCAACCTGCTCGCGCGCGCGTTCAACCGCATAGCGCATCTCGCGGCCAAACGTGTGGGCGGAAGAAGGATTGCCGTAAAGCTCGCTCAGGTACGGTTGCATCGCCGCAAAAACCTCCGGAGCGACGCGGGTGGTAGCGTTGTTGTCGAGATAGATCATGAGCCGTAAACCGTAACCGAAGTGAGAGAATAGCAAACCGAGAACAGCGAATAGAAACGGGAACAGAAAACCAGAGATCTCTGTTCGCCGTTCACGGTTCACTGGTTACGCCGTTCGACAACGCAAGCGCATTCCGGCATAATTCCTTTCTAAAGTAACAACCACTTACCAATCTTGCTGTATTAAGCTTATTCAAATCGGAAGATTATGGCCCAGTTAACCGAAGAACTGATTTTGCAGACGTTACGACAGATCAAAGACCCCGATCTGCACAAAGACATCGTCACGCTTGGATTCATTCGCGACCTGAAGATCGATGGCGGCAACGTCTCATTTCGCATTGTGCTGACGACGCCGGCGTGCCCGGTGAAAGAACAGATGGAAGGCGAGGCCCATTCGCTGGTCGGTGCATTGCCCGGCGTCAGCTCCGTCAAAGTAACGATGGATGCCGACGTCCCCAAAGGTCGCGGCATTGGCGAAAAAGTTTCAATCGAAGGCGTGCGAAATATCGTTGCTGTCTCGTCCGGCAAAGGCGGCGTAGGCAAGTCGACCGTCTCAGTGAATCTGGCCGTTTCGCTTGCGCTCGATGGCGCGCGCGTCGGATTGATGGACGCTGATGTCTATGGGCCCAATGTGCCAATCATGCTCGGCGCCAGCCAGGCCCGCCCCGAAGTGGAAGGCAACAAACTAATCCCGATCGAAGCTTACGGGGTGAAGCTGATCTCAATGGGCATCCTGCAGCCGGGTGACAAACCATTGATTGTGCGCGGGCCGATACTGCATGGCTTGGTGAAACAGTTTCTCTCCGATGTGAAGTGGGGAGAGTTGGATTACCTGATCGTTGACATGCCACCGGGAACGGGCGACGTGCAACTTAGCCTGGCTCAGCTGGTGCCGGTGCAGGGCGCTGTGCTCGTCACCACTCCGCAGGAAGTTGCGCTGATTGATGTTCGCCGCGCACTGCGAATGTTTGAAACCGTCGCGGTTCCGGTGCTCGGCATCGTAGAAAACATGAGCTACTTCATCGCGCCTGACACCGGCAACCGTTACAATATTTTTGGTGAGGGCGGGGGCCAGCGCTTAGCTGCACAGTATGGCGTGCCTTTCCTCGGTTCGGTGCCGTTGGGCATCGAGGTCCGTGAGGGCGGCGATAAGGGCGTGCCGGTAGTTGTGAGCCAGCCTGAATCGCCCCAGGCGCAAGCATTTAGGAAGGTAGCAGAAGAGGTCGCACGCCAGGTTTCGATCGAGGCAATGAAGCCTGAGCTTGTTGTTTTGGGCAAATCTCAGTAAGATCGCCATTCTTGGTTTAGGATCAGGAATAAAGATTTTGAGCGCAGTTTTTAAGGAGACGAATAAAAATGTCAGCAACAACCACCACTACGCCGGAAGTCAACAATACCCCAGCGGCGGGCGCGCCCCCGATGGCGATGAACGTCACCGACGCGGCGGTCGTGGAAATTAAGAAATTTATGGCCGGAGAAGAAGGACTGCCGGAGACGGCGGGATTGCGTGTGCGCGTGGTGCCGGGCGGCTGTTCCGGATTCCAATATAGTCTGAACATCGAAGAAGATTCGCGACAGGGCGATTTCGTGCTCGACGAAAAGGGCGTTCGCATGTTCGTCGATATGTTCAGCGCGCAGTATTTGAACGGGATTGAGATCGACTACGTGACCGGTGTGATGGGCTCGGGCTTTACCTTCAAGAATCCGAACGCGACGGGCGGTTGCGGCTGCGGATCTTCATTCACCGCTTAATACCCCAACATTTGCCGCCTGTCGCGATGGACGGGTGTTGAATGCCGATAACATCTAAGGGGCCGACAGAAATGTTTGTCCTACATCGTGAGGCCCGGCTTTTCCCAAAAGAATTGCCGGGCTTCTCTCTATTTAACGCGCTCGGTTCCCCTTGAAATGAAAATCGTCCTGGCCGAATCCCAGCAGGAGATAGAACAAGCTCGCGTTCTATTTGAAGAGTATGCGGCGGGGTTAGGCTTGAGTCTCTGTTTTCAGAATTTCGATCAGGAGCTGGCAAACCTTCCCGGGGCCTATGCGCCACCCACCGGCCGGCTGCTGCTGGCCTTCATCGACGACAAACTCGCCGGCTGTGTTGGCCTGCGGAAGATAGGCGAAGGCGTTTGTGAGATGAAGCGGCTCTTTGTGCGAACGGAATATCGCGGCTTGGGCTTGGGTCGGAAACTCATGAAGGCGATTATCACAGAGGCCCAGAGCATTGGTTACCAACAAATGCGGCTGGATACGCTCTCCGCGCAAATGCAGACTGCGATTGCCATGTATCGTGGGGTTGGCTTCAAAGAGATCGAGCCCTACTACAATAATCCAGTGGCCGGGGCGACGTTCATGGAGCTTGTTTTATAGCCGGGACCAATAGCGAAGCTCTTTGGAGTGCGGCGACCTGTCGCCGCTTTCCGGATATCACCTATCGCATCCTCGGTAACGGCACGAAAAAGCGGCGACAGGTCGCCGCACTCCAAAGAGCTTCGCTATTCTCCTTCGCTTCTTACTCTTGTCAGAAAGACTCTCTTCACACTATAAACATTACGCTCGTTCACCCCTGGTTTTCTGAAAGCCCGCTCGCGTCTCTATTACAAAAATGAAAGTTGCAACTACACTTCTGATTCTGCTGGCTCTCAGCTTCGGCGTTGATAGCACCCAGGCGATTAAGTCACCGGCGCCCAACCAGCTCTCCGATGTTGTTTTTAAGAACGGCAACATTTACACGGTTAATCCACGCCAGCCTCATGCGCAGGCCGTGGGCGTGAAAGGCGATCGCATCATTTTTGTCGGGTCAAATTCCGCGGCAGCCAGGTTTGCCGGAAGAACGACTCGCGTGGTTGATCTTCACGGCGCAACTGTCACGCCCGGCCTGACTGATGCGCATCACCATCTTTCCGGCGTTGGTTTTCGCGAGATGACTTTGAACCTGGAAGGCGTGAACAGCCTCGAAACTTTCCTGGCGCGAGTTAAGGTTGAGGTCGATAGGGCCGGGCCTGGCAAGTGGGTGACAGGCCGCGGTTGGATCGAGACTTTCTGGACGCCGCCCACTTTTCCTACTCGTTGGGACCTCGATAAAGTCGCGCCGAATAATCCGGTAATTTTGACGCGGGCCGATGGTCATGGAACGGTGGTGAATAGTGCCGCGCTGAAAATTGCCAACGTCGATAAAAACACGCCGAATCCTTTTGGCGGTGAGATCTCAAAAGACGGCGCGAGCGGTGAACCCAACGGCATGTTGCTGGATGCGGCCCAGGGTTTGGTGCGGCGCCATGTCCCTCCGACATCTGCCGCCGATGCCGAACAGGCAGTGATCCTGGGAACCAAACGTGATGTGGAATTGGGCTGGACCCAGGTGCAGGATCCGGGCGGCAGTTATGCCGAGGTCGATATTTTTAAGAAGCTTTACGGCGAAGAAAAGATCAAACTGAGAATCTACAAAGCGCTATCAGCGCCCGGCCGGGAAGCCCACCGGCTCATGCAGGAAGGACCAATCATTGGTGCGTTTGGCAATCGCCTGAGTGTTCGCACGTTGAAATTGTATGCCGACGGCTCGTTAGGGTCGCGCAGTGCCGCGTTGCTGGCGCCTTATTCCGACAAGCCGGACACCTCCGGATTTCTGACGATTAAGGAAGAAGACTTACTGCCATTGTTGAAGGAGGCGCTGCGGAAAGGCATTCAGATTGAAACCCACGCGATCGGTGATCGTGGCAATCGTTTCATTCTGGATGGATACGAAAAGGCGCTCAAGAGTGTGCCGCCCGCTGCGCGCAAAGTTCGTCAGCCGCGCTGGCGGATCGAGCATTCGCAGATTATTAGTCCCGCTGACATTCCACGTTTCGCAAAGCTCGGGATAATTCCATCGATGCAGCCGTCACACGCCATCGGCGATCTGCATTTCGCGCCCGCCCGCCTGGGAATTGCACGCCTCGCGGGAGCGTACGCCTGGCAAAGCCTAATCAAGAGCGGCGCTATTGTCCCCGGCGGATCTGATGCGCCCGTTGAACGTGGCGAACCTATGATCGAGTTTTATGCCGCAGTCGCCCGCAAAGATTTGAAAGGATTTTCCGGGGAAGGCTGGCATTCGGAAGAAGCGGTGACGCGCGAACAAGCGCTGAAGATGTTTACCATCTGGCCGGCGTTCGCAGCCTTTGAAGAAAATCTGCGCGGCTCAATTGAAGTGGGCAAGCTCGCGGACCTGACCGTACTCTCCGCTGACATCATGAAAATCCCGGAGATGGAGATCCTGAAAACGCGCTGCGTGATGACCGTGATCGGCGGCGAAGTTGTTTATGAAAACCGGTAAATCCGCACGATGTTCCGTCTCTGGTCGTAAGATGAGTTTCCGTCGAATCTCACTTACAACGGCGCTGTTTCTCGCCTGCGCTTTTCCCTGTTTCGCTCAAGTATCCGCGCCCGCGCAACCTGCCATTAAACCGCAAAGCAGGTTAGTGCAAATGACATTGATTGCGACCGATCGCGCTAATCATTCAATTGAAGACTTAAAGAAGGAAGATGTTCAGATACGGTCGGGAAGCCAGCTCCGGCTAATCAATTTTCTTGAGCCAGACAAGCGTCCTATTGATTACGCAATAGTCATTGACAACACCGGGTCGTTTCGCGAGTTGTTAAAGCTGGCGGTCGAAGCGGCCGCAAAGATCATCAGCAGCAATGGGCCGAACGACGAAACGTTCCTGGAACGCTTTGTGAGCAGCGGCAAGATCGACACAGTTCGAGATTTTACCTCGGACAAAGCCAGCCTTTTAGATGGTTTGAATTCGCTCTATGCGGAAATGGGGCAATCTGCCGTGATCGACGCCGTTCACTTGGCGGTTAGTCATACTGCTGCACATAAGGCCGGGCCGAACAATCGCCGGCGTGCAGTGGTGCTGTTTAGCGACGGCGAGGATAGAGCAAGCTTTTATAATGATGAGAAACTCGCCAAACTGCTCCGCGAAAAGGACGTGCAGGTGTTTGTCATCGGAATCGTGAGCCAACTTAGTAAGGCCGAAGGGTTGATCCACCGCCCTAGTCCTCGGGTCAAAGCGGAAAAACTTTTGCAATTAATTGCTAACGAAAGTGGCGGACGCCTCTTCCTCTGCAAGGACAACCTGGAGTTGCTGGAGGCCGCCGCCGAAATTGCTCACGACCTCCACTTCCAGTATCTGATTGGCTTCGAGCCGTTAGCCGATGCCAACGATAAGAAGTTTCACAAAGTCAGCGTTAGTTCGATAGCCAGTCCTAATCGCGCCCTGAAGCTAATCGCGCGGCCCGGTTATGCAAACGGGGTCCCGGCCCCACTTCCCAAACCACCAGAGCAGAAATCACCATGACTTCAGATTCTTCCGCCTTCGATTCCGAGCGCCGCCGCTTTATCTCCCTGGCCGGTAAGGGGCTGGGATTAGCAGCGCTTTCTTCAAGCACGCTGGGATCCTTAATGAAGGAAGTTCAGGCGGCCGCTAAACACATCGCGCACCTGACGCCGGAAGATGCGGCTCAGGACGAAGATTTCTGGTTCACGATCCAAAACGCGTTTTCGGTAACCCGCGGCATTATCAATCTGAATAACGGCGGCGTTTCGCCAAGCCCACGCATAGTTACGGAAGCCCTGGTGCGTTACATCTGGCAACAGGAAGACGCCACGGCTTACACCATGTGGCAAATTCTGGAGCCGCAGTCGGAAACGATTCGCACCGGCTTGGCCGAGCTGTTTGGTTGTGACCGCGAAGAGATTGCGATCACGCGAAACGCTTCTGAGTCGCTTGAGACTCTCCTGCTGGGAATGGATCTGAAGTCCGGCGACGAAATACTGACGACCACGCAGGATTACGGACGCATGTTGACGACAGTGCGCCAGCGCGAACAGCGCGAAGGAATTTCGCTGCGGCTGATCAAGATTCCGATTCCGCCGCAAAACCTGAACGAGATTGCTGCCGCCTTTGAGCGAGCAGTAACCGCACGCACACGTCTGATCCAAATCGCACATCAGGTCAATATCACCGGCCAGATAACTCCAGTGAAAGCGGTATGCGACATGGCCCGCGCGCGCGGAATCGAAACTATTGTTGATGGCGCGCATTCTTTTGCACAGTTCGATTTCAAACAGAAAGATCTGGGCTGCGATTACTTTGGCACTTCGCTGCACAAGTGGCTTTACGCCCCGAAAGGCACCGGTCTGCTATACGTGAAGCGCGACAAGATTCAACACATCTGGCCGTTATTCGCAGCCGAGCAGAAGCAGGTTGCGGACATCCGAAAGTTTGAGGAGATTGGCACGCATTCGGCAGCGCCCAAGCTGGCCATCGGCGAAGCGCTGCTGTTTCACAACGGCATTGGCGGCAAGCGCAAGGAGGCCCGCCTGCGATACTTGTCCCGCTATTGGATGAACCGGCTGAAGGACGTGCCCAAAGTGCGGTTTAATACTTCATTCGATCCGGCACAGTCCTGCGCCATCGCGAACGTGCAAATCGAGGGCACGAACCCGTCGGCGGTGGGGAGTTACCTGTTTGCGACGCACCGCATCTTCACCACTCCGATCATTCATGAAGAGTTTCAGGGCCTGCGTATCACTCCAAATCTTTACACGACCCTGGGCGAACTAGATCGCTTTTGCCGCATCATGGAGAAAATTGCGCGCACTGGATTGCCGGCGGCGTAAAGACAAATTATCACTTCTTGACTCACCTGCGCCCCCCGTCCATAATCGTTTGCGAGGTTATTTAGCCCCGGAACACGCGTTTCGTCCCAGTTTTTCCAATACAGCCATGCTGGACCGCCGGTTGATTACCTGATGCCCGCGGCGCAATTTGAAACGGAGGGTGCCAAAGTGTCGAGCGACGATCTGGATAAGAGTTTACGCGAAGAAGTCGAAGCCTATATAAGCCGGCGACTGGGTTCCATGCAGGAAGAAATCTTTCGCCTGCAAAGCGAGCTCAATGAATCTTTCACGCGCCTGGTGGAACGCTCGACCGGTGAATCGATGTCCGACACGTCGGTGGTTTCCACCATCGCGGAGCATCTGCGCGCGGCGCACGAGCGCGGCGTCGAACAGGCGGCAGCGGAATCGTCAAAGGCAAAGGCTTCCAGCGATCTGGCCATCATCAAATCGGCGGTCGAAGAAATCCACGAACAGCATTCGCAGGCAGAGATACTTAACACGCTGGTGAACCGCGCTTCGTCATTTGCGCCGCGCATAGCTTTCTTCATAGTGCGAAACGAGAACGCAATTGGCTGGCGCGCGCGCGGGCTGGAAGGATCAGTAGGCGATGAGGCCGTCCGCGAGATCAACCTGCCGTTAACGGCCGACACTGTGCTGGGTGACGTAGCGCAATCGCGAACGTCGTGGAGCGGTACTCCGGGATCGAGATCTGAAAATCATCTCTTGTTGAACCGGCTGGGCGGTGATCCGCCGGAACGGATTGTGGCGGTTCCGCTGGTCGTGCGGGAAAAGACGGTCGCGGTCCTTTACGCTGACTCCGCCGCGATGGATTCGGACGCACTCAATCTGGAAGCGCTGGAAACTCTCGTCAGAGTCGCCAGTATGGCGGTCGAATTGTTGTCCGCCGGACGAGCTGCGAAGCCAGCCGCGCGCACCGAGGCGGCGGCACCAGCGCCGGCAGAAGAACAACGGGATGCGCCCGCGCCGGAACCGGCGATGGCAGAAGCGCCGCAGCAATATGAGCCGCAGGTTGAACGTGCGCCCGAACCCGAAGCGGAACCGGTTAGCGAAACCGCTGCTGAGCCCGAAATGGAGCGCGTCACAGATGAACCAGCCGGATCAGTGTCACCGGCGGCTGAACCTGTCGCTGAAACTTACGAGGTCCAACCAGCGGAGCCATCTGAACCCGCCGTCAGCAATCAATATGCGGCGCCATTGGGAACCTCGCGTCGTTGGGGTAACACCGATGCAGATTTACCGGTCGAAGTGGGTGAAGACGAGCGGCGTTTGCACAATGACGCGCGCCGTTTTGCGCGACTCCTCGTTTCAGAGATCAAACTCTACAACGAACAGAAAGTTAAGGAAGGCCGATCCGAAGGCGACATCTATGATCGGTTGCGAGAGGACATCGATCGCTCGCGGCAGATGTATGACAAGCGCGTCGCGCCGCCCGTAGCTGCCCGTTACGATTATTTCCATCAGGAGCTGGTGAACACTCTGGCCGAAGGGGACTCCGGAAAACTCGGCTCCAGCTATCCCGGGGAAATGGTTTCAGCGTAAGTTGGCACAGGATCCCGAACCGTTTAGAGGCGGGCTATCGGCCGCCTTTCCTGATGGATTGTGAATTTGGGCGGGCAGTAGCCCGCCTCTAAACGGTGGCGAGGTCAGTGGCGATACACTAACAAACAACAGGAGCACCAATGAGTCAGGCAAACCCGCAAGCCATGCCGGAGATAACCGCTACCGAACTTAAGCAGAAAATGGACAGCGGCGCAGACGTTCAGCTAATCGACGTGCGCGAAGCAAACGAAGTCGCTTACGCCAGCATTCCGAATTCAGTTCACATCCCGCTGGCGCAAATCGTGAACCGCATGTCGGAAATCGATCCCAACCGCGATACCGTTGTTCATTGCAAGATGGGCGGACGCAGTGCGCGGGCAATTCAGGCGCTGAAAGCGTCAGGCTTCAACGGCAATCTCACCAACCTCACCGGCGGCATCACGGCCTGGTCCAACGAGGTCGATCCCAGCGTGCCGAAGTATTAAGTCGTCTTTGAGGGGATACTCATGGCGCAAAGTAGGACAGGCATTTACTGCCTGTCCTATTTGTTTATGCCTTCGACCACGATTAACGGGTTCATCTTCGTGATGATCATTCCGGGCGTTACGTCGAGCCGGCAGGAAAGAGCGGGCTTGTCATCCGCCTGTCGTTGGTCTGCGGTGTGATACCAGACCTGACAGTTGGTGCAGTCGCCGTTCCAGCAGAAGTCTCCGTACGAAATCGTTTTCATGGACAGGAATTGAAAACATCGCAGTACGCGATTGTTTTCCGGGACTTCCACCTTTCGACCCAGTACTTCGATGGCAACAAGTTTTTCGTAAGGCTCGAACAGGTCGCTGTTGGTTGGCTGCGGCTGGTCAGCCGCGTGGGTCAGGCGGTCCGGCATGCGGGGCAGTATAGCTTAAGAAGCCGGTGCGCAAGAAAACGAAGTCAGTAGCACAGCGGCCCGTAGGGCGTAGGTGAATGACACTTTGAAGCGAACCTCGAGGGACTCACAAATACAGAATCGGGAGCGGCAGCGAGCGGGATTCGCTAACATTAGAACCTCTCGTTTTCAAACTCGGGCCCGGTCGCTACCGCTGCCGGTTCTGACTTTGTGTAGTAACGCTGCTAAACTATAACCCTGCGGAGGTACATCGGAAGTGTCAGTAGTTATCTATACCAAGCCGGGCTGTCCTTATTGCCAGCAAGCGCGCGACTTCTACAACTCAAAGGGCATTTCGTTTGCGGATTATGACGCGCAGAACGACCGCGCGCGCCGCAAAGAAATGCTGGCGTATTCGGGCGGCGATCCCACCGTTCCCTGCATCGTAGAAAACGGCGAGTACGTCGGATCGGGTTGGGGGAATCCTCCGCGTGGTTGAACGGTCCACGATTGATGGGCCGTGCGTCCTGAACCAAACCGCCAAAACAAAATAAGCATCCGGCGCGTAACTAACACGCGAAGTTTTCGGCCCTCTCGGTGTCTACACTCGCTGCGAATCAGAGATCCGAGACAACAGTTTTTCATCGACCAAAATGAATTGAGGAAAAGGACATGCGCAAGGCATTTGCCGTAGTCGTCACAATTCTTGCCGGAGTGTTAATCGTTTTCGCCAGCCAGAGCTTCACTCATAATGGAGAGAGTCCCAAGCCGCCCATGACTGAAAAGAATCCCAAGACCACGAAAATCCACGATCAGACCATGGTCGACAATTACTTCTGGCTGCGCGAGAAGACGAACCCAAAAGTTATCGCCCATCTCGAGGCCGAGAATGCCTATGCTGAGGAAGTAATGAAACCGACTACGGCGCTGCAGGCCGCGCTCTACAAAGAGATGCTCAGTCACATTAAGGAAACTGACGAGAGCTATCCTTATCGGGATGGCGATTACCTTTACTACTCGCGGACCGTGCAGGGATTGCAGTATCCAATCTATGCGCGCAAGCGGGGGACGATTGAAGCCAAAGAAGAAGTCCTGCTCGATCTGAACGAGATGGCAAAGGGGCTGAAGTATTTTGCCCTTAGTGCCTACGATGTAAGTGACGATGGCGACTTGCTGGCCTACTCCACCGACACCACTGGTTACCGGCAGTACACGCTGCACGTAAAGGACCTGCGGACTGGTCAGATGTTGCCGGAAAAGATCGAGCGCGTCGGGTCAGTGATGTGGGCGACCGACAATAAGACGCTTTTCTATTCCACTGAAGACGCGGTCACCAAACGTTCGGACAAGTTTTTTCGCCACGTAGTCGGCAGCGATAAAAGTGATTTGATTTACGAAGACAAGGACGAGTTGTTCGATGTCTACGGTGCCCGCACGCGTGACCGGGCCATGATCCTGATAGCGTCGGGCAGCAAGACTTCGACCGAGTACCGTTACATTCCCGCCGGCCGGCCCAACGATGCGCCGAAGATCATCCTGCCACGCGAACCAGACCACGAATATGCAGTGGACCATCGCGGCGATCTTTTTTACATTCGCACAAACCAGGGAGCGAAGAATTTCCGCCTTGTCACCGCTCCAGTGTCCGATCCCGGTAAAGCAAACTGGAAGGAAATAATTCCTCATCGCCCTGAGATCAAGCTCGACGATATCGATCTCTTTGCCGATCACCTGGTGGTGACGGAACTGGAGAACGGACTGCAACAACTTCGCATCGTCGATCTAAAAACCAACAAGTCGCACCGGATTGAATTTCCCGAACCGGTCTATACCGCCTCCGTCAGCAGCGCCAACATGGAATTCAATACGCGCACGTTGCGGTTTGCCTATCAATCTCTGGTGTCGCCCAGCTCGATTTTCGATTATGAGATGGACACCAAAACCCGTGTGCTGCGTAAGCAAACGGAAGTGCCGGGCGGTTTCGATCGCACCAACTACAATTCCGAACGTGTTTTTGCGACCGCCGCCGACGGCACGAAGATTCCCATCTCGCTGGTCTATCGCAAGGGTACGAAGATGGACGGCAAGAGGCCGCTGTTGCTTTACGGGTATGGCTCGTACGGCATCTCTATTAATCCCACTTTTTCTTCCAACCGCTTGAGCCTGTTGGATCGCGGCGTGATTTTCGCCATCGCGCACATCCGGGGCGGCGGCGAATTGGGCGAAGAGTGGCGCGACGCCGGACGCATGATGAAGAAGATGAATACCTTCACCGATTTCATCAGTTCAGCGGAATATCTGATTCAGCAGAAATACACTTCCAGCGATCGCCTCGTTATTCAGGGCGGCAGCGCCGGCGGACTCTTGATGGGCGCAGTCAGCAACCTGCGGCCCGATCTTTTCAAAGCTGTGGTCTCGCAAGTGCCGTTCGTCGACGTGCTGAACACGATGCTGGATGCAACGCTGCCGTTGACGACCAGTGAGTACATCGAATGGGGCAATCCAAATGAGAAGGCGGCCTTCGATTACATGAAGACGTATTCGCCCTACGACAACGTCGCAGCGAAGGACTATCCCACGATGCTGGTGAAGGTTTCATTGAACGATAGCCAAGTGCCGTATTGGGAAGGCGCGAAACTCGTGGCCAAGTTGCGCGATATGAAGACGGACAAAAATCCTTTGCTGCTGAAGGTGAATCTGGGCGCAGGCCACGGCGGCTCGTCCGGACGATACGATGCGCTCAAGGAGATCGCTTTCGATTATTCCTTCATGCTGTGGCAGATGGGACTGGCGAATTAACCGGACAAACATTGAAGGCCCCTCCCTCTGGGAGGGGTTTGGGGCGGGCTTACAGCCGCAACCCAATATAAGAAAGCGACGTGCGGCCTCGACGGCCGCGCGTCGTTCTTCGTTAGCGCAGTATCATCGTAAGGCCCTCCCCTGACCCCTCCCAGCGGGAGGGGAAACATCCGACTCTGTCACAGCGTTGCGCCGCGCGCCCCTTGGGAGTTAAATAGTCGCCACATGATTGGCGCCACTTTAGGGAATTACCGGATCCTCGAAAAAATTGGTGAGGGCGGACAGGGAACTGTTTACAAAGCCCTCGACACCAAGCTCGGCCGCCCCATGGTCGTTAAGGTTTTGCCCCCGGAGCTCACCGTCAAGGAAGCCAACCTCAAACGCTTTCAAAGAGAAGCGCAGTTGGCTTCGGCCCTGGACCACCCGAACATTTGCACCATCTTCGACATGAATGAGATTGGCGGTATTCATTTCATCGCCATGCAGTACGTCGACGGCCAGAACGTGCGGCAACTGGTTAACGGCCGCGCGCTCGACCTTCGCAGCGCTCTTTCCATCACTATTCAGGTGGCCGATGCATTGGCCACCGCGCACGCGCAGGGAATCATTCACCGCGACATCAAGGCCGGCAACGTGATGGTCAGTCGCACTGGCAAGGTGAAAGTGCTGGACTTCGGGCTGGCAAAACTTCTCGATGATAGTCAGGCTGATACTTCTGGTATTCACCGCACCGACCTGACTGAACTCGGAATTCCTTACGGCACCGCGACCTATGCTGCGCCCGAACAGGCGCGCGGCGATCGAGTGGATTCGCGGGCTGACATTTTTTCCTGCGGCGTCTTGCTGTACGAAATGCTGACCGGCATCTGGCCCTTTCAAGGGCGCACCAGTGTGGATGTGCGACACGCTGTGCTGCACCAAGAGCCAAAACCGCTAGCCGAGGCCCGGCCCGGAACAACCCCCCCGCGGTTACAGGAGATACTCAATCGCGCGCTGGCCAAGGATCCGCAGGAGCGTTATCAAAAGATTTCGGATCTTCGCGACGACTTGCGCGCGGTGCAGCGCCAGTTGGAAGGCAGCGGCGAAGATACCTTTGCGGGCGATTTCGTCATGTCGCCCCGCCATCATGAAGACTCCCGGCCGTTAGCGAGGGCCCGGCGCTGGTTCCGCGCCCTGACCGGCTCTGAGCCGGCCACAACCTCACACGAGAGAGCGTCCGGATCGCAGCCGAAAGAAATACACGAGACGCCAATCACCAGCATGGGCCAAACCGAGCGGAAGAGTGTTGCCATTCTCCCGTTCCGGAACCTGAGCAACGATCCCGGGGTCAGCTTCTATGAGTTTGCCCTCGCCGACGCTGTAATCACGGAGTTGGCGCGGGTGCGGTCAATCATCGTTCGGCCCTCGTCGCTGATCGCGAAATACCAGGGCTCGCAAGTCGAGCCGGAAGAAGTTGGCCGGCAACTCGGCGTGAACGCAGTACTGGCCGCGGGTTTCTTGAAAGTGGGCGAACAATTTCGGGTCACCGCCCAACTGTTGGATGTGAAGTCCGGAGAAATACTCTGGAGCGATCGGATCGATGTAGCGGCCAGCGACATCATCAATGTGCAGGACACGATTGTGCAGCGGATTGTCGAAGGCCTGCGGCTGGAGTTGACCGCGGCCGAACAGGGAATGCTGGGCCGCCCGGCCACCGTCAATTCAGAGGCGTACGAGGAATACCTGCGAGGCCGCGATGCCCTGCTGCGATTCATCAACCGCACGGTCGCGCGCGAAGACTTCAAGTCGGCGATCGATCATTTTTGCCGTTCAATTAAGCTTGATGAGAACTTCGCCCTCGCCTATTCCGGCCTGGGAGTTTGTTTCGCCACGCGTGTCACGAAGGGCTTTGGTGACGCCGATGATTACGCTCGAGCTGAGAAGGAACTGAACAAGGCGCTATCGCTGGATCCGAATCTGGTGGAAGCGCGGCTGCACATGATCTACATCTTCCTGGCCCGTGGTCAGAAGCAGAAGGCGCGCGACGAAATCAAGCTGCTGCGCCAGCAGGCCCCGAACGAGCCGGCCGTGCATCGCGTCGCCGCCACCATCTATCGTTTGGATGGCGATCCCGAAAAAGCCCTGCGCAGTTACGATCGCGTTGAACGACTTGATCCGTCGAAACGGGTGGTAATGGGCTACAATCGCGCGCGGCTGCTGCTCTTTCTTGGGCGTACCGCCGAAGCCTTGCGAGAGTTGGACGACGCCAGCGCCATCGAGCCCGATCACCCGCTGGTAAAAACCTTTCGCGCCCTGGTCGAGTATCATACCGGTGATGTAGCCGTCGCCGCGCAACTGATGCAGGAAGTCCTGCGCCAGCATCCAAATATGCACGGCGTGCGGCCGATCCTGGCAATGAGTTTGAGCGCGACGGGCGATCAGGAAGGCGCTGCGGCCGCAATCACAGAGGAGGCGAAGGAAGCCGCCGCTGCCGATCATGATTCGGCTTACTGGCTGGCCTCAGCTTATTCGGTAATGGGCAAACGCGACGAAGCGTTGGCCTGGCTGGAGCGAGCCATCAATTTAGGCAATGAAAATCGCATGTGGTTTGAGCAGGATCGTAACTGGACCAGCTATCACGACGACCCGCAGTATCAGAAACTCATGGATTCAATTAAGGTGTAACAAGGCGAGAGGGCACGGGCAGTAGCCCGATCGAAGCATCACACACGAGTTACCTCATGAAAACTTTTGTGATCGGAGACATTCACGGCCGTTGCGCGCAGCTGCAGAGCCTGTTGGAGATGCTGCCGCGCGATGAATCGTCGGACAAGCTGGTCTTTCTGGGCGACCTGATTGATCGCGGTCATGATGTGCCCGGCTGCGTGAATTTTGTGTACCAGCTTTGCCGGGAAAATCCCGAGCGCGTCATCTGCCTGCGCGGTAATCACGAGCAGATGCTGCTCGACTTTGTCGATGATGTGGCCAACCTCTGGCTGACCCCGGTGATCGGCAGCCAGCACACCTTCGCGCAATACACGGGCAAGCCGTTGCAGATAAACACCGACGCCGACTTTGAAATCACGCGCGATCTAATCAGCCGGAGCGTACCGGCTGAGCACCTGGAATTCTTTCGCAATATGCCGCTTTATCACGAAGACGAATACGCGATCTACGTGCATGCCGGACTCGAGGAAGATAAACATCCGCGCGAAAGCTCGCCGCAGGCTTTGCTCTGGTCACGCGATGCAAATTTTTACAAGCGTTACTCCGGCAAGCCCTGCGTCTTCGGACATACGCCGACTACTTTCCTGCCCTGGCGCGGACGGCTGGGCCGCCACGGCATCTATCTTTTCCGCAGCGCAATCGGAATCGATACCGGCTACAACCTGCAATCACCGCTGAGTTGTTTGTCGCTGCCGGACTTCACCCTCTATCAAACCTTCGCCGACGGTCACCACGCCACGCACCACATCACGTCCTTCATTCCTGAGACAATGAAAGCTATGCAGCGGCGCGTATTAGCTAAGAGTCATTGAGAGTTATCCTTCAACTCTCCACTGGGTCGCGATCAATGCCCGCGGCTCTTTTCGCCGGCTTCAACCCGAAACGGAAGATGGTTCTGCCGCGGCGGTAAGGGGCAGGTCGCAAAATTAGTGAAGGCACAGGGCGGGCTGTACGCTTTGTTAAAGTCGACGATAACTTTTCCGTTCCCATCCGGCGGCGAGACGTAAAGGTAACGGCCGGCGCCATAGGTTTCCCCGCCCGTTGTTTCATCCGCAATCATGACGAAATAATCGGTCTCGCCTTTCTCGGTGATCGGATCAATCCGGTAAGTCTTGCCGTCAATATCAAACGCCAGCGCGCCCGGCGACGATTCGTTGTCGGTCATGCCGAGGACGTTGGTGATCGGAATTAACTTCGCCGGCTGATAAGGCTCAAACCGCGCTTCCACTCGCCACTTCGGATCGATCGGAAAGTAGTCCAGTCCTTTGAACTCCTGGCGCGTGCGGCTTTCGGTATCTTTGATCCTGACGCCGATCCGTTCGCCACGCTTCACAATGTTCATGATCAGAGTGCCCAGCTTGAACACCGTGGCTCCGTGGTCATCGTTGTCGTCTTTCAATTCCGTCGAGGTCACAGGCTTGCCGTCGATCGTGATTTGCGCTCCGCTCTGCGCTTCCAATTTCACGTGACCCTGGTCCAGCTTTAGCGTCCCAGCCAAACCGGGTGCTTTGTCTTTGGGCAGCACAACCGCGTTGGAGGAGTTGCTGCCAAATTTGTTCGGGCCTTCGTTTAGCCAGAACAGTCCGACCAGGCTAAGCCAGCCATCTTCTTTCTTCAGGCCGGCGAGACGATCGCTGCGCCACTTTTCGATTAGCTGTTTATAGAGGGTCGTATCGAAGGGGGCGGCAGCCGGCTTTCGGCACGCGCCCAGGCATATGCTCGCAATTACAAGTAACGAGCCGAGAATAACGGTAGTTGAAGAATGAAGTGTTCTGAATTTCATAAGCCTTGAGTCTCGCTGCCGGATAGTTGCTTCAGAAGTTCACCTAAACGAATTACTTCGCGATCGAAATGTGGCGACTGGCATTCGGCGACGATCGCCGTGTACTCAGTCAGCCGCCGTTCTGCTTCCTCGTATCGTCCCGCCAAACACAATGCCTCGATATGCAGCGGCCCCATCCAGAGGCGGCTGACGCGCGATTTTCCTTCGCCTAACAAATCCAGAATTTCTTCGCAGAGCCGCAGGGCCTCGTCCTGCTCGCCACGCTTAAAGTGAACATGAGCCAGGCAGCGGCGGCCTTCAGTGCGCAAATAAATCAGATTCAGAGCCTCGGCATTGGCCAGATTCTCGCGGGCAGTTGCCAAAGCTTCGTCCGAGCGCCCCATGTCGGCCTGCAGAATCGCCAGGTTTCCTTTCAACAGTCCCGCCAGCCTTTTTTCCCCTAGCGACTCGGCCAAAGCGATCCCTTCGATCAATTCGCTCTCACCCAATTCCGGCCGGCCCAAAGCAATGTGCGACAACGACGTCACCATGTATGTCCAACCAAGCCGTTCGGACGAATGAAGCCTGGCTGCGATCTCGCGTTCCCGCGTGGCAAACTGCAATGCTTCATTCCACTCGCCCTGCCCCACTAAGTTTTCGCCCAGAAACTCATAACCCAACGCCTGGGCCACGGGCGCGCCATGCGTCTCGCCGAATTCGACTGCCCGTCGCGCCCAAACATTGCCATCGGCATAACGGCCCATGTGTTGATACGCGCCCGCCAGCCACGCAAAGATCAGCGCCATCGTAGAAATCGCGTACGGCGTCTTCAGTTTTTCCGCGGCCGGGGTCGCCAGGTTCGCCGCCCGTTCCAGCATTTCAAGCGCTTCGGTGTGGCGTCCGGCCAAATGGTGAAACCGGCCCTCGATGGCCATCGCATTTGCCGTCTCTATCGGGTTTGTTTCGGGACTCAACAACTTCAGCGCCTCGCGCACGTAATCCAATCCGCGTTGATCTCCATTGGTGACCAGCGAACTCGCTGCCTGGGTTTGAATGCGCGCCCGAGCCATCGGGTCGCGCGCCAGGTTGAGCGCGCGATCGAAGTGCTCAATCGCTTTCAAATAATCGCCGGAGGCCATAGCCGCAGTGCCTGTCGCCTCTTCCAGAATCAACTGTTCGTTTTCCAGGCCGAGAGACTCCGCGCATTCCAGCGCGTGCCCGTAGGCGGCGATGGCTTCGACGTAGGCAAACACTTTCTCAGCTTCAGTGGCTGCCTGCTTCGCATACTTCAGTCCCTGTTCATACTCGCCGGCATGAAGATAATGATGGGCCAGCGTCTCAACCGCGACCGGCGCCTTTTCGCGATGATGCTCCAAACCCTCGGCGGTCCGGCGATGCAGCAGGCGGCGGCGAACCGGGTTTAACTCTTCGTAGAGCACTTCACGAATCTTGTCGTGAGTGAAGGCGAAGGCAGTCTCTCTATCAGCCGCCAGCAATTGCGCAGCCACGGCTTCGTCCAGCGCATCGAGCAGCGCGTTTTCGTTTTGTCCGTTGGCCGCGGCCATCAACTCGTCTACGGTAAAAGTCTTGCCCAGCACGGCGGCCGACCGCAGCACGTCGTTGCATTGCGGGCTGACTCGATTCAGGCGATTGCCAATCGCCTCCTTCACACTTTGCGGAATAACCAGGTCCGCCAGCTCGCAGCGTTTCCAACGCCCACTCTCGCGCACGACCGAACCTTGTTCGATCAAAGCCTTCATCACTTCTTCAACGAAGAAGGGGTTGCCTTCGGTCTCGCGATAAACCGCCGCGGAAAAATCTCCCGAAATATTTTCATCCAGCAACGCAGTGATTTGCGCTCTCGTCTCTTCCGGGCCAAAACGTTTGAGCACGAGCCGCGTGGTCAGTCGTTCGCGGTTCCAATCGACCAGCGCTTTGGCCAGCGGGTGCGTGCGGTCGAGTTCGGTGTCGCGATAGGAGGCCACGATCAGCACCCGCTCGTCCCGCAGGTTGCGAACCAGGTGGCCCAACAGCCAGAGCGTCCCGCTATCCGCCCACTGCAAGTCATCGAGGTAAAAAAGTAAGCTATGCGACTCAGCGAGCCGGGTAAACATTTGCGTCACGGCTTCAAAAAAACGAAAGCGTTCTTCATGCGCGGGCAATTCATGCATCTGCGGGAAAGGACCCAGGCGCGTTTCCAATTCCGGCGCCAGCCTGGCGATTTGCGCGCCACCCGGCCCAATAAGCTCGCGCAATTTGCTGTCATCCTTTTGCTCGCGCAACCAGCGGCGAAAGGCCTCGACAAATGGCAGGTAAGGAGTGGCCGCTTCGTATTCATAACAGGCGCCGCTCAAAACTGTTGCGCCGTCCAATGTCGCCTGCACGATTACTTCGCGCGCCAGGCGCGTCTTTCCGGAACCGGGTTCGCCGCTGATCAGAAGGCAATGACCGCGGCCTTCGCGCGCCCGCAACCACAGTTCGCGGGCCTCGGCGAGTTCAGCCTCGCGCGCGACGAGTCGTCCGCGCGCCAGTGCGTCGAGCAACACAACGGCCGGAGCTGTGTCTTCGGCGGATTCTTCTCCAGTGGCATTCAAAGAGTGGCGTAGCGCTGCCGCAGTTTGTGCTGCCGTCGCAAAGCGTTGTGCCGGATCCTTCGCCAGCAACTTAAGGATGACGGCTTCAACCGGACACGGAAGATCAGGGCGCAGCACGCGTGGTGGCACAACGGGCGCGTGCAGATGCTGTGAAATTGTCGCCAGCGGATCACCCGCGAACGGCACCCGGCCGGTGACTAATTCATAAAGCATCACTCCCAGCGCGTAGAGATCGGCGCGTCCGTCGACAGTCTTTCCCAGGGCCTGCTCCGGCGCCATATATGCCGCAGTCCCCAGGATCATCCCTGCGTGGGAAATTCGTGAGCCACGGTCCGGCAACGCCAGACCGAGATCAGCCAGCTTTGCGGACGAGCCCGACAACAGAATATTTGCCGGTTTCAGATCGCGGTGCACGACCTTTTTCTCGTGCGCATGTTCGAGGGCCTCGCAAATCTGGCAAGCCAATTCGATCACGCGCCGCAGATCGTTGGGGGTGGCTTCACCGAGGTTGGGACCGTCCACCAGCTCCATGACAAAAAAAGGGAAGCCGTGATCTTCGCCCACGTCGTGAACGGAAACGATGTGTGGGTGATTTAGTGAAGCAGCGGCGCGCGCCTCGCGAAGAAAGCGCGAACGCATGTCGGTATTGGAAACCTTCTCGGCCAGAAGTTTGACGGCGACGGCGCGCTGCAATTGCAAATCGGTCGCGCGGAACACGACGCCCATGGCGCCGCGTCCGATTTCGCTGTCCAGACGATAGCGTTCGCGCAGCACCAGTCCGGGGGCTGGCGATGCCAGGCGAATCTCAGCCGGATCAAAGCGCCGCGTTTCCTGTGAATCGATTTGCGGGTTGTCGGGCATGCGAAGAATGTAGGACAGACATACCTGTCTGTCCAATTGTCGGAGAGTGGGTGGCTTTTAATAACGACGCGGAAAAGTGATTAATGTAGCCCCTCCCCATGGGAGGGGTTGGGGGAGGGCTTAGGCTGGCGTGGATATAACCGGCGCGACGAGACACGATGAGCACGTAAATAACGGAGCCGCTTGCCGTAGCAAGCGGTTCTAAACCGCTGGCTATCGCCAGCGGCTCTGTGTTCGCTTTGACGGAGTCAGCTTACTGTATTGAAACTCAAAGGCGTTTTCAGATTGAAAGATCTGGCGCGCGGCCTCGACGGCCGCGCGTAGTTTTGTCTTTGGGTATTTGTCTGTAAACCCTCCCCAACCCCTCCCAGCGGGAGGGGCTTAAGAGGACTAACTTTACGGCTTGCCCTTGGCTTTACCTTTCCCTCCGCCGCCACCGCCGGGTGATTGGGCCGGTGGGCCATGCTTGCCGGCGTTTCCGTGCGACGGTGCTGCCTGTGGCGCCGGACGCGGTTGTGGTTGCGCCGCCGCCGGGCGGTCCCTCATCTCATGCCGCTCGGCCTTCGGTTGAGGTTGCGGCTGCGGAGGCGCGACTGGTCGCGGTTGTGGCTGCGGCTTGGCAGAGTGACCGACGCGTGCGCCCTGCGCCTGTTGCGCAGCCTGACGCGCAGTTCGTGCCTGTTCAGCTTGCAGCTTACGCTGCTGCTGCTCCAGTTCACGCTGCTGCTTTTGCGCTTCGCGATTTCCTCTGGCTGCCTCGGCCTCCAGCGACTTCATCTGCTGTTTCCGCGCGGCCTCCTGCTGTTGGAGGTTTGCGTCAGACTGTCGTCCTTGCCGTTCGTCCCGGACATTGAACTTCTGGTGCTTAACTTTGTCTGGAACATTTTCCACGCGTAAGGCGCGCGCCAGGTCCTTCTTGAAAGGTGGCCCCACCGGCGCGGAACCGGTTACAACGGACGTCTCATTCAACTTCTTCGCAATCCCCGGCGGCAAATCAATTTTCCCGCGTCCCCAGGCCGAATGGATCACAGCATTCCGCAACGGCGTCAGCGTCAGTGGATCCAAAGTCGGATGCGCCTGGGCCAACAGTCGCGGATCAACTCTGGTGACAACACGCGAGTCAATCACGCGATTGAAATCCTGCAACGGCACCACGGTCACCGCACCCGGAATGGCGTAATTTACCAATTGCGTTGGCACCACAGCCGCACTGGACAGGTAATAAGGCTGCCAGTTTCGATCGTAGTAACGCGGCGCATATGCGTCGCCCGGCGCCAGCGGGACCCAGCCAATCTGATTTCCGTTATCCAACGGCACGAACGCTACCATTGCCGGGGAATACTGCGGCGTGGTGTTCACGCTCTCTGGAATCCAGTACCACTGACTGCCGACGTTGGCCCAACGCCCATAGTGATAAGGCGCGTAACCCCATGGCTCGCTCGAAACCCAGGTTGGACCATAGGGGTAATCGTTGACCCAGGATCCCTGCTGATACGGTACCCAGCCTGCGTCAACGCGCGGGCGCCATGCATACCCGTAACCGCTGACGTTTTGCCAGTCGCCGTAGGAATCCAGATCGTTTACGCCCGGGATATTCGAAGTCACATATTGATAACTAACGCTCCGCCGGTACGGATCGTAGTAATACGGATCGTTCAGATAAGCGTCGTAGTTGCTATACCGCCCGTCGTAAGAGTTTGGATACTGATAACGATAATAGTCATCGACCAGATAGCCGGCGTTGCGTCCGTCCAGCCGCGACATGACTACCTGCGCGGCAGTTTGGCCGAGCAGCGTGAGCATCTCGCCTTTGTCGACCCGGCCGGAGCCGCCGAGTCCGACGACCTGGGCCAGACCACTCAAGACTGAGACCATCGCGTTACCGTTGCTCAAGCCAACGTTATAAAGTCCCGGCTGATCAAAATCGACCGCGCCATACGGCGTGGCGACTTCGAACACTTCACCCGGCGCCAGGTAGCCGACGTCAAACATCGCGGAGCCATCACGCAACGCGAGCTGCGTGCGGTCATTTCTTAGCGTCAGTACATCAAGCGAGGTGTTGGGATCGAGCCTGGCAAAATTCCTGCCCGTGAAAGCCAGCGACGCCCGCGAGTTATCGCGAGTGTAAATGCGATCGCCCACGGAAAAAGGTTGATTCGCTGTAGCCGTGTCCCATTGCGTGTTCGACTGCTGGTTTGCTAAAGCGGGATCTAGACTGTTGTTGAGAGCAACCTCACCTTCAACGCGTTGAATCCGCGCGGCGTTCGGCAGCGCCTCTGCCTTCGCAGTTTGTTCATGCTTCAGATAGAGAGCGACACCCGCACCTGCCAGCACCGCGACCAGCGCGGCCACAATTGTCAGGTGGGGCCAAACTTTTATGTTATTCATTTCGAGCTTTCCTCCTCGAGTCTTGCCGGAAGCGGCCTGCGTCGGCGGGACTCTGCTTAATTAATCCTGTTTTCAACAGTAATTCTGGCAAGAACTGTTCCTCCAGGGCGGTTTGATTTCGACCCGATCACGGGGTCGCTAAGGCAGGATTAGCTCAGTGTTTGCAGGAGTAAGAGACCGTCTTGGTTTAATCACCTTATCGCAACAGATTTGTGATGCACGATATCGCGTGAGTCAGGGCGCATACCGCATGGATTTGAGGCAGGGGGATTTTCTTGCCCAAAGAGCCCTTCAGTCGAGAACTGTGAGGGGATCGAGGCCCGAAGGGCCAGCGGTTAATAGCCATGCCCGTAAGGGCGTGGATCCCGTTAGCCTGATTTCCGAGGTCCGGAGGGACCGGCGGTTATTTATTCAATCAAACCACCGTCGCACCTACGGCGCTCGCGGAATGTTTTCTCGTTACGGCCCACGCCCTGACGGGCGTGGCTATTAAACGACGGCCCTTCGGGCCTACTAAGTCTTAGTTGTATACCTACCTTGTGTGCAAGGCTTCGGGCGTCCCTTATCCTCTGCATGCAAGTCCCCTAAGATCGATTCGTTCATCAAACGGTATGATGGGCAACCCCCGCCGGTGGACTTGCGGTCTAACACCCACTAAGTCACCGCCGGGTTTGTGAACTCAGCAAACTTTGACACTGATCGATTCGACTACTGGCTACCTTTATGAAAACAATTCTTTCTATCGCGCTCATGGGTTTTCTTTACCTCTTACCCAACGCTGCGCCGCAGACTGACTACGCAAAACTGAAATCTGACGCCGAAGGATTCTACGCGGCGGGCTCTTACACCCGGGCCAACGAGGTCTACAGCAAAATCGATAAGACGAACCTGCCGCCGGCCGAAGTTCGCTGGCTCGAGTTCCGCCTGGCTGACACTTTATGGCGTGCTCAAGCGGGGACGGCAACCGCGGATAACACCAAATTTGAAGTCGCGCAAAAACAACTCGAAGAATTGATTCGCACTAATGACAAAGACGTCGACCGCGATTTGGTTTGGGCCGAAGCGCACGAATCGCTGGGTGATTTTTTCTGGACGCGGCTTAACCAGAACAATTGGGGAGGCGGATGGCCGCATTATCAACCGGCGCTGGACTGGTGGGCAGGACAGCGCGATATCGATCAGGCGCGCGAACGTTATCTGAAAATTGTTTTCAAGGCTGCCGATCCGCCCCATCCGAACGAGTATTACTATTACACCTACTACGGCAACTACATCCCGCTCGACGTGTTGGAAAACGCGCTCAAAATCAGTCAACGCGAAAACGACAAATCCCACCTGCATTATTTGATCGCGATGACCATGCGGTTCATGGGTGGCGATTGGGATTCGCGGCAACGCGTGCCGGAAGAGTTCGAAGCCGCCCTCACGGCCGGCAAGAAATCGGATTGGTACGACGATGCGTTGTTCCACTACGCGCAATGGATCGGCAATAACGGCGTAGTGCAGCAACTGTCGGACGGCCAGTGGCAACAGGAATCGGACTTCGTCAAAGCCCTCGAACTGTATCGCCGCCTGACGCGTGAATTCACCAAGGGTGAAACCCGCTATTACGATCAGGCGGTCGAGCAAATCAAGCAGATCACCCAGCCGGCGATTAGCGTAGCAGTCTCCAATATTTTCCTGCCCGAATCGGAACTGCAGTTCAATTTCGAAGCTCGCAACCTGCGCAGCGTTGACTTCGCTCTTTATCGCATCGATCTAACGCGTGACGTTCGCTTCACCAAAAACATGGACGAAGATGAAGGCGAGAGCGATACCGAGGGTTGGATCCAAAAAATGCGAGTTGCCGGACGAGCGCCCGTCAAGGCGTGGTCCCTGCAAGTGGATAGCAAAGGCGATCACAAACCGTTCAGCAAGCAAGTGCGCATCGATGGCAAGCTGCCGCTCGGCGCTTATCTACTCGAAGCGCGCAACGGTTCAATCTTTGCTCGTGATCTCATCCTGATCACAGACGTCTCGCTGGTCTTGAAATCTTCGGCGAAGCAGGCGCTGGTCTATTTCGCCAATGCGGTGACGGGTGCTCCGATCGCGAATGCAAACGTGACGCTGTGGGAGAGCTACTACGTAGGCGATAAGTGGCATGCGCGGCGTTCGGTGAAGACTACGAACAGCGAAGGTCTGGCGCCATTTCAACTTAATCGCAGCGGCAGTGGAAATCTGTTTGCCTCGGCCGCGATTAACAGCGGAAGCGCTGATCGCGAGGCTTTCGCGGCGGGTTATGGCTACGGCAGTGGCGATGCCAATGCGCCGTGGCGCATCTATGCCTACACGGATCGTCCGGCTTACCGGCCGCAGGAAACTGTCAATTGGAAATTCACCGCTCGACGTCTGAGCGGCGGTGTTTATTCAACTCCGGCCAATCAGATTGTTGAGTACGAGGTCAGGAGTCCGCGCGGCGAAAAAGTCGGTGAAGGCAAGGCAACGCTGAATGCATTTGGGAGCGCATGGAGCTCGCTCGAGCTCGGCGCAGAACTGCCACTGGGTGAATACATCATCCAGTTCTGGGATGAGGGCCGCCAGAACGGCATTGGCGGCGCGAAACTATTCCGGCTGGAAGAATACAAACTGCCTGAGTTCAAAGTTGCCGTGAAGACGCCCGAGGAAAACGGCCGGAAGAAGGCCTTTCGCCTGGGCGAAAAAGTCGAAGTAAACATTCAGGCTGATTATTACTTCGGCGGGCCAGTTAGCAACGCCACGGTCGAAGTCGTTGTCTACCAAAACCCTTTCTATCACTATTGGTATCCCTACCGCGATTATCCCTGGTACTACGACGACCTGGAACAACAGCGAATGCGCGGCTATTCCTACGGCCAGGGCCAGGTCGTCAAACGCGAGACGGTGAAGACGGATGCGACCGGGAAGGCGACGTTGACGTTCGACACGCCGCGCGAAAACTACAATCAGGATTTCCAGTACCGGATCGAAGCGCGCGTCACCGATTCTTCGCGGCGCGAGATCCTTGCCAGTGACACCGTGCGCGTCACCCGCCAGCGCTACTACGTCTATCCCCGCGCCGTGGAAAACATTTACCGTCCGCAGGACAAAGTAATTGTTAACTTCAAAGCGATTGACGCGAATGAGCAACCGGTGACGACCACGGGAACAGTTAAAGTCACGCGTGATTTCTGGTGGGAGGTTTGGCTCGATCCAAATGGCCGAGAGGTCAAAGGTGAAGAGCTGCGTCTGCTGCGCGAGAAGTTAAAAGGTGCGTTTCCACCGCCGGTAAGCAAAGGTCAGAAGCCGTGGCGGATTAAGTTTCGCGGCTATGAACACGAAGACATTCTCACCCGCACCGTGAACACCGACGCCCAGGGCGCGGCGCAACTTCAATTCACGCCGGCGCGCGACGGCTACTACCGCGTTGCCTGGGAAAGCTCACAAAATTCCCAAGCCAGCGCGAGCCCGGGCAAACGCGAGCGCATCCTGCCGCCGATCAAGGCCGAAACGTATGTCTTCGTCGCCACCAACGCGACCAGCGAGTTGGGCTATCGTCACGATGGCGTTGAAATCATCGTCGACAAGGACACTTTCCGCGCGGGCGAGACGGCGCCAGTGATGTTGTCTGTGCCGACAGCAGACCGCTATGTCCTGTTCAGCGTTGAAGCCGACGATCTTTACAGTTATCAGCTCATTCATGTCACGGGCACAGCAAAGCTGATTGAGTTGCCAATCGAAGAGCGGCATGTGCCAAACATTTTTCTCAACGCCGTAATGGTGAGCGACGCTCAACTGTCCGTCGATAACAAGCAAGTCGTAATTCCACCGGTGAAACAGTTCCTGACGGTCGATGTCAAAGCCGACCGGGAGCAGTATCAACCGCGCGAAGAAGGCACGCTTTCCGTTACCACCCGCGATGCGAACGGCAAGCCGGTGGCGGCGGAAGTGGCGCTGGCTCTGATCGATCAATCAGTGAACTACATTCAGCAGGATTACGCCGGAGATCCGCGCAAGTTCTATTTCGGAACCAAGCGCAGCCAGATGGTCCAGACGCAAAGCACCTTCAATCAAAAGGCCTACACGCAATTGGTGGCGGTGGGGAAAGGGCAACTCGTCGATATCAAAGAAGCCGCGTCGTACGCTGATCGTGAAGCCGGCGGCAATGCTCGCGCCGACAAAGACGAATACAGGGCGGAGTATGGGCGCAGGGCGGAAGCGGTTCTGGATGGTGTGAGTGTCAGCGTTGCCGGAGGCGCGATCTTCAAGAACGCGCCGGTCTCCAGGTCGATTAGCGAATTACGTGTCAACGCTCGTGATTCCGCTAATTTAAGCCAACTGAGCTCAGCCGAGCGTCCGCCTGCCGCCGCGCCGGAACAAGGAACAGAGCCCGCCGTGCAGGTGCGCAGCGATTTTCGCTCAACGATCTTTTGGCAACCGGACGTGACCACGAACGCCGATGGTACGGCGACGGTGAAGATCAAATATCCGGATTCGCTGACGACATGGCAGGCAACGGCGCGCGTGGCGTCGGCGGGTAATCAATTCGGCATCGGCAACACGTCAACCCGAACCAAACAGCCTTTGATCGTGCGACTGCAGTCCCCGCGCTTTTTTGTGGTCGGTGATCACGTGACGGTTTCCGCCGTCATCAACAACAACACTGACCAGGCAATCCGTGTCGCCCCCAGTCTGGTTGCGGCCGGATCGCGAGTTGAAGGCAGAATTGCCAACAACCGAAACGTGGGCAATGAAGTGACGCCGGTAGAGGTCGCCGCCAACAGCGAACAGCGG
>Ga0207712_10000210_pt1 | contig 58198 bp, 57 predicted proteins | sample KBSS44metaG_FD_184402 | JGI IMG/M metagenome (GOLD analysis project Ga0207712, IMG submission 184402) | Switchgrass rhizosphere microbial communities from Kellogg Biological Station, Michigan, USA - KBS S4-4 metaG (SPAdes) (version 2) | ecosystem: Host-associated > Plants > Roots > Rhizosphere...
GCGAGCAGGCCGGCCGCGATCATGACCGACGGGTTGGACGTGTTCGTGCAGCTTGTGATGGCGGCGATCACGACCGAGCCGTCGCTCAGCTCGACGCCATCGCCATCGAGAGTGACCGCGATCCTGCGCGGTGCCTGGTGCGGCGTCGCCGGAGATGGTGACACCGGGTCGGCCTCCGCCGCGGGCGCGCGCGCCCCGGGTGCCGCTGACTTGGGCGGATCGCTGGCCGGGAAGCTCGCGGCGAGCTCGTGATCCTGCTTGCCGTAGCCGGCTCCGAACGTTCCGAGCGACGCGAGAAAGGCGCGCAGCGACTCATTCGGCTCGCCGATCACCGCGGGGATGCCGCGCTTGAAAATCCCCGCCTTCTCGCGAGCGATGAGCTCGAGCGTGTCGCCGAGGTACTGCACGTGGTCGATGCCGATCGACGACACGCCCGCGGCCACGGGCGTGATCACGTTCGTGCTGTCGAGCCGCCCGCCGAGCCCCACCTCGATCACCGCGACGTCGACGTCGGCGCGCACGAAATGATCGAACGCCATCGCGGTCGTCGCCTCGAAGAACGTCGCGCCGAGTCGCTCGACATCCGGCGTCCATCTTTCGATGAAATCGACGACCTCGGTCTCGCTGATCGGCACGCCATTCACCGCAATGCGCTCGCGAAAATCGATGAGATGCGGCGAGGTGTACTTGCCCACGCGCAGCCCCTGCCCGCGAAGCAGCGCCTCGAGCGTGCTGATGACGCTCCCCTTTCCGTTCGTGCCGGCAACGTGAAAGGCGGGAACGCGCGCGTGCGGGTCGCCGAGTAGCGACAATAGCTCGCTCGTGCGCTCGAGCCCCAACTTCCAGCCGCCGGTGACTCGTGCGAAGAGATACTCGAGCGCTTCCGTGTAGCTGGTCGTGCCGGACGAGACGTTCATTCGCGAACCCACAGCACCATCTGACACGGCGGCTCCGCCGCGCCGATCTGCTCGATCAGGATGACACCCAGCTCGTCGCGGCCGGCTGCCCGCTCATGTGCCGGAGCAGCCCGCCAACGGAGCTCTTGAGATCCCGACGGTGCGAAACCACATCGAGCATCCCGTGATCCAGAAGAAATTCGGCCGTCTGGAAGCCTTCGGGAAGATCCTGTCCGATCGTCTGCTTGATCACACGCGGCCCCGCGAATCCGATCACCGCACCCGGCTCGGCCACGATCGCGTCGCCGAGCATCGCGAAGCTCGCGCTCACACCGCCCGTGGTCGGGTTCGTCAGCACCGACACGTAGGGGATGCGTCGCTCAGCCAGCTGCGCGAGCAGTGCCGAGGTTTTTGCCATCTGCATGAGCGAGAGCACGCCTTCCTGCATGCGCGCGCCGCCGGATGCCGAAATAATGACAAGAGGATACTTACGCTCCAGCGAGCGCTGCCCGAGGCGGGCGATCTTGGCGCCCACCACCGAGCCCATCGAGCCACCCATGAACGCGAAGTCCATCACGCCAAGATTGATCGGCATGCCGCCCAGATTCCCGGAGACGGACATCAGCGCATCGTAGTCGCCGGCATTGGCGAGCGCCTTCTTGAGGCGGGCTGGGTATTCCGGAAAAGAGAGTGGATCGACGGAGCGGATGTCGACGTCGAGCTCGTCATAACTGTTATCGTCGAGCAACAGATTGACGTAGTCGACGGCTCGGATTCGACGATGAAAGTCGCAGTTCGGGCAGACGTTGAGATTGCGGATGAACTTCTCGCGCAAATCCGTGTGTCCACACGCCTCGCACTTCTCCCATGCGTCCGGCGGAATCTCTAATTTTTCACGTCGCGGCTGCCTGGGCTTCCGCTCTTTTCTAAACCAAGCCATTCAGGAAATCTGGCCGATTGGTCAGGGCGGGGCAAGCTAACCGTGAGGACGCGTAGCCCCGCGTTCTAGATGGCGAGCTCGCCCACGCGTCCGCCGCGCCCCTCGCTCGAGATCCGCATCATCAAGCCGATCGAGAGCCAGCACGCGAGCATGAACGAGCCGCCGTAGCTGAAGAACGGCAGCGGAATGCCGGTGATCGGCATGAGGTTGAGCGTCATGCCGACGTTCACCGACACGTGCACGAGCCAGCTTGCGGCGAGCCCGAAGGCAACGAGGCTGCCGAACGAATCGTTCGCGTTCGACGCCGTACGTACCGCGCGCAGCACGAGAAAGAGAAAGAGCGACAGCGCGACAGTGACGCCGAGCAGTCCGAGCTCTTCGCCGACGACGGCGAAAATGAAGTCGGTGTGCTGCTCGGGGAGAAAGGCAAGACGCTTCTGGGTGCCGCCAAGGAATCCCTTCCCGATCCATCCGCCCGAACCAATCGCAACCTGCGATTGAATGACGTGCCATCCGGAGTTGCGCGGATCGATCGACGGATCGAGAAAGACCTGCAGGCGATGCCGCTGATAGGGCGCGAGACGCTCCCAGAGAATCGGAGCAAGCACGCCCATGAAGACGTTCGCGAGCATGAGCGTCACGCCTTCCCACATGTACGGCCGGTACCAGAGCACGAGCGCGAGCAGCGCGAGGAACCACGCGCCCCAGAGGCTCGTGTTGAAAGCGAGCACGAGACTCACGGCGGGCGACGCGATGAGGATCAGCAACGGCAGCGGCACGCCGGACCAGAAGAGCATCGCGAAGAAGATGCCGATGAACACCATGCCGCTACCGAGATCCGGTTGCAGCATGATGAGCAGCCAGGGAATTCCAACCACCACTGCCGGCTTCCAGAGCTCGAGTAGCGAGCGCGGCGCCTCACGCCGCGCGCCAAGCTCGCGCGCGAGCATCAGGATCACCGCGACTTTCGCGACCTCCGCCGGCTGTCCGAGCCGGTGTCCCGCGATGACGAGCCAGCTCTTCGAGCTCGCAGCGTCCCCTGCACCGCCGCCGAATTTGAGCAGCCCGAGGAGGAGCAGGCACGTCAAGATGTACAGCGGCAGCGACGCCCACTCGAAGAAACGCACCGACGCTCGGCTCACCGCGTACGCGAGCCCGATCGAAAGAATGACCCAGCGGATTTGCGCCGTCCACGCGTGCGTCGCCACCGTCGGGACATCTGTCTGTCCGGCGGAGTAGACCATCGCCACGCCGTAAGCCGAGAGGAGCAGGGCGCAGAGGATGAGTGGATAGTCGGCTACGACGCGGCGCATCAGCCGTCCGTGTTGATCAACGTGGTTGGCTCGACGTGGAGATACGACTGAATGATCTTGGACGCGATGCGCGCGGCGCGCGTGCCGTGTCCGCCGAACTCGAGCATCACCGCGACGACGATCGTCGGATCGCCGGCAGGCGCGTAACCGACGAACCACGCGTGGTGGTGCAACGGATCCTCGCTGTTCTGCGCGGTACCCGTTTTCCCCGCGAGCACGACGCCTTCGATGCGCGCACTTCCGGCCGTTCCGCTCGTGATCACGCCCGCGAGCGCCGCGCGGAGCCCGGCGAGCTGCTCAGGGGCGAGTTGCAGGATCTGCGTGCGGTCCGGCTTGTCGCGCACGATCTCCGGCCTCGCCGCGCTCCCGTCCGTCGCGAGCGCCGTGTAGAAGCGCGCCATGCTGACGATCGTCTGAGAGTTCTCCCCCTGACCGATCGAAAGATTCAGCACGACGGCCTGGCTCCAGCCGTTCTTCCCGTACTTGCGGTTGTAGTAACCAACGACATCGTCGTACGGAAATCTCGGACGCGCCTCATCGGGGAGATCGATCGACGTCTTCGTGCCCGCGCCGAGCTTGAGACCGCCGGCAACGAGCTCCGAGAGCCCGACCTTGAGCCCGAGCTGATAGAAATAGACGTCGCACGACTTCTCGATCGCCTCCGCGAGCGTCAGGTTGCCGTGCCCCTTCGGCTCCCAGCAGCGAAAGTATCGATTGCCGAACTGAAAGCCGCCCGTGCACGCGACCGGCATGCGGTCGTCGAGCTTCACGAGCCCGCGCTGCAGGGCGACAGCGGCCGTCGCGAGCTTCCACGTCGATCCGGGCGGATACCTCGCCTGCGTCACCTTGTTGTACAGCGGCTTGCGCGGATCCGAGTTGAGCTGCTTCCACAGCTCCGGCGGAATCCCGCCGACGAAGCGATTCGGGTTGTAGCTCGGCGCCGAGTACAGCGCGAGCACCCCGCCCGTCTTCGGATCGATCGCGATCGCGCCCCCCTGCAGCGAGTCGGCGAAGATCTTCGCCATGAAGCGCTGCAGCGGCAGATCGATATTCGTGTAGAGCGGCGCGGCGGGCTCCGCGGCGACTTCATCGCGCGCGCCGGCCTCGCGCACCACGCGCCCCATCGCATCGACCTCGACAAAGCGCACGCCCTCCTTTCCGCGCAGGCGCGTCTCGTACTGCCGCTCGAGTCCGCCCTTCCCCACCGACTGCCCCGTCTTGTAGCCCTGATACTTCGGATTCGTGAGCTCGGCCTCGGTGACTTCGCCGACGTAGCCCGCGATCGATGCGACGGCGCTGCTATCGGGATAGTAGCGCTTGGGCGCCGACTGGATGATCAGCCCAGGGAAGTCGATACGGCGCTCCTCGAGCACCGAAACCTCGTCGAAGGGCGCATCGGAGAAGACGGCGACCGGCCGGTTTCGCGCGCGCGAGAACCGCCGCACGGACAGCTCGATCTGCTCCTGCGAGATCGGAATGATCGCCGAGAGGCGGTTGAGCGCCGCGCGCAGGGAGTCCGCGCTGGGCGACAGGATCGACACCGCGTATCCCGGAACGTTCTCCGCGATGACCTGGTTGTTGCGGTCGTAGATGATGCCGCGCGGCGCAGGGAGCGGGACTTCGCGCAGCCGGTTGGTCTCGGACTGCTGCGAGTATTTCGTGTAGTTGACGACCTGCGTCTTGAAGAACGCGGAGAGCAGCAGCACGAACATCCCCACGAGCGCCCACGATGCGACTCGCGCACGCCGCGCAAGCTCGTTGGGATGAAAGCTCACGAGGGTGAGGCTCGCAGCACGGGACGCAGAATGAGGAGCGTGACGAGACCGAACAGGGCGGTCACGGCAGCCGTCAGCGGGGACCAGACGAAGAGCTGGATCGCGACCTGCCCCACGTCACCACGATGGCCGGCGAGCACGAAGATCACGTCGAACGCCCACTTGCCGAGAAAGAAGAAGAGCGCGTTGAGCAGCACATCATCCGCGAAAAATACCGCTTTGAGCCACGATGCGGTGAAGCCAATCGCGCACATGGCGAGCGCTCCGGCGCCGAACACGTGCACATCTACAGAGTCGGCGACGAGTCCCACGCAGAGGCCGATGAGCGCCGCCACCCCTGGGCGCACACGAATCGCCACGAGCAGCGTCGCGATCACGAGAAAGTCGGGAGCTGCACGCCACCCGAGCAATGGTCGCAACGTATAGTGCAGCAACACCAGAATGATGAACGCGATCAGCGTGCGAAAAAAATCCGTCGGTCTCATGGAGTCGTGGTCGTCGGCGCAGGCACCGCGGGCGTCGTGGACGGCGTCCGTGCGGGCTTCGCCTCATGCTGCGGAGACGGTGCGACCAGCGGGGGCGTCACGGCGCGCACGCTGTCGCGTCGCACGCTCGTATCGCGCGGCGCCGCCAACGAATCTTTGCGCGCCTGCAGCCGCGAGAGCGAGTCTCCCGCGGCGGCGATGGCCTTCACCGCCGAGTCGGCGTACGGCCCCGACTTCCAGATCTGCTGCACGCCCGCCTTCGCCCGCGCGGGGAGCAGCACCATCACGTCGGACACATCCGATGGCGCTACCGCCGGGCGCAGCAGATACGTGCGCGCCCACAGCTCCGACGTCTTCATCTCGGCGATCACGGTTCCAACGGGAATCCCGCGCGGGAAGGTGCCGCCAAGCCCCGAGCTCACGATGAGCGCGCCCGGCTTGAGATTGCTGCGCATCGTCACGCCGCGCATCTCGAGCAGGTAGCGCTCGGGCTCGTTGCCGAGGTGCGCGCCCACGATCCCGAACGCGCCGCTGTCGACGGACATCGCGCTCACGCGAAAGTCCGGATGCGCCCACGCGATCGCGATGCTCATCGTGGGATCGACGCTCTTGACCATTCCCACGAGCCCCTCAGGCGCGACGACGGGGCTGAAAGGGACGATGCCGGCCCGGGAGCCGGCGGAGAGCGTGACGGTGTACTCCTCGCCCACGCCGCGCCCCTGCAGCACTTCTGCGGGCACGAACCCCCATTTGAGCGACTCACCGAGGCCGAGGATCTTCCGGAGCCGGTTGTTGTCGGCGAGCGTGGCGTCGAGCGCCATCGCACGCAGGGCGATGCTGTCGCGCTGGGCCTCCCGCTGCTCGCGCGTCAGCCAGGAGCGTCGGCTCTGCTCCGCGTTGCTCTGCAGCGCAACGAGTGGAGCGAGAACCGACCGGCGCAGCGTCGACGCAAACGGATCGCGAACGCGTTCGGGGAGCTGGATCGCCGCGAAGGCGACCACGATGCACGAGACAAAGAGGACAGTGTCCCGGCGGCTAAAGGCGCGAGCGGCGGGGGGCACGCGCGATCAGGTCTGCAGGACCGACCAGTACTTGTCCTCGTCGTCCAGAATGCGCCCCGTTCCTCGCACGACGCAGGTAAGCGGATCCTCGTCGACGTGGATCGGCAGATTCGTTTCCTGGCTCAGGAGCAGATCGAGCCCGCGAATGAGCGCACCGCCGCCCGTCATGACGATGCCGCGATCGACGATGTCGCTCGCGAGCTCCGGCGGCGTGATCTCGAGCGCGCGTCGCACCGCGTCGACGATCTGCTGAATCGGCTCCTGAATCGCCTCGCGAATTTCGCTGGAGTGCACGCGCACGGTCTTCGGAATTCCGGAGACGAGATCGCGTCCCTTCACTTCCATCTCGCGCTCTTCGCCCACCGGCGCCGCGGAGCCGATCTGAATCTTGATCTGCTCGGCCGTCGGCTCACCGATGAGGAGATTGTAGTTCTTGCGCATGAACTGCACGATTGCGGTATCGAGCTCGTCGCCGCCCGTGCGAATCGACGTGTCGCTCACGATGCCGGAGAGCGCGATGACCGCGATCTCGGTGGTGCCGCCGCCGATGTCGATGACCATGTTGCCCGTGGGCGTCTCGACGGGAAGTCCGACGCCGATCGCGGCCGCCATCGGCTCCGCGACCATGAACACTTCCTTCGCGCCGGCGCCGAGTGCGGAGTCGCGCACGGCGCGCTTCTCGACCTCGGTGATCCCCGACGGAACGCAGACGATCACTCGCGGCTTCACCTTGAAGACGTGATTGTCGATGATCAGCGTGAGGAAGTAGCGCAGCATCTTCTCGGTGACGTCGAAGTCGGCGATGACGCCGTCCTTCATCGGTCGAACCGCAATGACGCCTTCGGGCGTGCGGCCGAGCATCCGTTTGGCTTCGAGGCCGACCCCCTTGATCTTCCCTGTAGCGCGATCGATCGCGACGACGGACGGCTCATTGAGCACGATTCCTTCGCCTTTGACGTAGATCAGAGTGTTCGCGGTACCGAGGTCGACGGCAATCGCGTTGGCGGGAAAGAGTGATCCCGGTTTGAAAGGCCAGCGCATCTAGGAGATCAATCTCGCATTCCAGGCGGAACGCAGTTGGCGACGGGTAGGAATGGTCACGGTCGGGGGTTAAGCTAGCCGCACACGAGAGTTGCGGCAAGACGTTGAGGGGACATAACCTAGGGCGTGTCTGACATCACAATCCCAGCGTGCGAGGATGGATGCGGGAGTCGCTCGAGATCGCGGTCGTAGAGTTGAATGTATGTGATGCGTGCGGACTATGTCTGCCCCTCTGCCCCCCTGCTGCGATCGGGATGCGGCGGGAGGGTCTGTACATAGACGATTCAATTTGCACGGGGTGTCGAAAGTGTGTCGGGCCGTGTCCCGTCGGTGCGCTCGCGATGATTCCCAGACTCACGATACACTCATGAGCGGCGTCGTGAGAAGTGGACTGGCGCCCGACTCTGCATGGCCCGCGCCGAGCCGCCGATGCGACGTGCTGGTGGTGGGCGGAGGACCGGGCGGCCTCATTGCCGCACGCGAGCTGATGACGCGCGACCGTGGGCTCTCGGTGATTCTCCTCGAGCGGGACCGCGCGATCGGGGCGCCGGTGCGCTGCGGCGAAGGCGTGGGGAGCGGCGGGCTGTCCGAGTTCATCGACCCCACCAACGCGCCATGGGTATCGCGCAGGATCACGAAGGTGATCTTCTGGGCTCCGGACGGCACCGAGGTGCGGGTGGCCGAGGGCGACGTGGGGTACGTGCTGGATCGCACGCGCTTCGAGCCGGCGCTGGCGACGGAGGCGGGGTTGGCGGGCGCGGAGATCCTGATTGGCACCGAGGCGACGGCGCTGCGCCGCGATGGCGACGGGTGGCTCGTGGCGGTGCGAGGCGCGGGGCGCGAGTACGTGATTCGCGCGCGGCTGCTCATTGCGGCGGATGGCGTGGACGGCATGGTCGCGCGGTGGGCGGGGCTCGACACGCGCGTCCCCTCGCGCGACATGGAGAGCTGCGCGCAGTACCTCATGACCAACGTGAACGTCGATCAGGACGCGATTTATTTGCATTTTGGAGATAATGTCGCGCCGGGCGGCTACGCGTGGGTGTTTCCGAAGGGCGGCGACAGCGCAAACATCGGCCTGGGCGTCGTCGCGCTGCACGCGGGCGGGCGCAACGCGCGCGCGTGGCTCGACCAGTACACGCAGAACTATTTCCCGACGGGGATTCGCGTGAGCTACACGGTGGGCGGCGTGATCGTGCACCCGACCATCAAGCGCAGCGTGACGGACGGCCTGATCACCGTGGGCGACGCGGCGCACATGATCAATCCGCTGTCTGGCGGCGGGATCGTGAACGCGATGAAGGCGGGGCGACTGGCGGCGGAGGTGGGCGTCGCAGCGCTCGCGGCGCGAGATGTGAGCGCAGGGAAACTGCAGCGCTATCACGACGCGTGGATGTCACTCCTCGGCGACGATCACATCCGATTTCACAAACTCAAGGATGCGCTGTCGAAGTTCGACGACAAGTTCTTCGACAATCTCGCGCGGACGGTGAATGGCATCGCGTATGAGAAGCGGACGCTGAAAAGGATTTTCGGGAGTGCGTTGATGCATCACCCGACGCTGCTGCCGGTGGTGGCGAAGTATTTTGTGTAGAAATCCTCGATGAGCAACGATTCATGAGAATGCTCGACACGCTCGAGGAGGATCTACTCGGGGATCTAGCCCGTGATGATCACTCACTCCATGAGTTTTTCGGATTCGTGAGATTGCATCACCCGGATTTGGATGATGCCCGCGTGTTCGAGACCGGTCGAGCGTTGATCGCGGAATGGGTTGCTCGCGGATGGCTCGAATTGAGCAGCGACCAATCGACGTGGGGAGACGCGAAAGCGGTCGACGATCTACTCCCGATCCTCGATCGCCATGGTACGAATGCAATGAGATTTTTTGACGGATCGCCTGCGCTTCGCCTCGGAGAAAATTCCTACGCCGAGGTTGATTGGCTTCATTGCTTCTAACAACAACTCGTTCCGGAGTCGAACGAGCAGCTCAGCTCCCGGGGCTGAGGGCCGACTGCGACTCGCTGGCGGGTGCGACGCGGCCGAGCGGCCACGCCACGAGCAGCGCGATCGGCAGCGTTGCCAATGTGCCCAACGCCAGCCCAACACCGAGCTTCCCGGCCGGGCCGAATGAAGGGGGATTGCTCGACAGCTGGCGCTGAATCGCCATCGCGGATTGCAACATCAGGTACATCGCGTAGACGGAGCCACAGGCCAGCGTCGCTATCGACTCACGACCCCACCGTCGCAGGCCGACCGCGCTTCCCACTGACACGACGAAGAGCATCGAAAGCGAGATGAATTTCTGCATCTCGTAAGAGTTCATCTGCATGACCGGCAGAGCACTGATCAGCAGAAGCTGAAACAGAGCGCCGATGCTGAGCACCACGCGCGCGACGCGTCGTCGTGTCGTCGATCCGTCGCTAGTCATTTCCGATCGAGAATAGGAGTTGCGGGGCTGTTTCAACAGCGCCGCCACGAATCAGCGTCGTCCCAATCGCGCATCGATTCGCAATCGCCCCCGCGACTCGCTCCGGCGCCCGCAGCACCCCCACGCCCGGCATCATCGGCGCCCACAAATACACCGGCACCCTCGCGATCCCCATCGCGCTCCCGCTCCACCCTCGCGCAATCCCAAACCCCGCCGCATACCCCGCCTCGCGCGCGAGCCGCTCCTCCCTCTCGCCAAACGCGCCAAACGGATAGCTCACCGCCGGCGTCTCCACCCCCAACTCCCTCGCGAGATCGACGCGCGAGCGCACCAGCTCTCCCCTAACCTGCTTACTGGAGCAACGCGTCAGCCGCGGATGCGTCGCGGTGTGCGACGCAAACTCGATCCCTCGCCCCTGCCACGCGCGCATGTCTCGCCACGCGAGATGCGCGAATCGACGCCCGCCATACGCTACGTCCCACCGGTTCAGCCGCCCCGCGAAATCAGTAATGACGAAGCAGGTCGCCCGGAACCCGTGCGCCTCGAGCACCGGAAACGCCTGCTCGCGCAGCCCGCGATACCCATCGTCAAAAGTGATCGCGAGCTCATTCGGCGCCGGAGTCCGGTCGCCAAGCGCGCACGCGATCACTTCACTCAACCCCAACGTCTTCCACCCCGCCCGCGCGATTCGCTCGATCTGCTTCGCGAACCGCTTGGGCGAGATCCGCGTGACGCCCAGCTCGTGCCGGCGCTCCACCTTGTGATAGGCGAGCACCGGCGGGAGCATCACGCGCCCCTCGTCACGCCTTGAGATAGCCAGACGGCTCCGCGTACGGCATCCCGAACGCATCGGCCACGGCCTTGTACACGACCTTGCCGTCGACGACGTTCAGCCCCTTCGCGAGCGCCTCGTTCTCGCGCAGCGCCTTCTTCCACCCCTTCTTCGCGAGCTGCATCACGTACGGGAAGGTCGCGTTCGTGAGCGCGAGCGTCGACGTGCGCGGCACGCCACCCGGCATGTTCGCCACGCCGTAGTGGATGATGCCGTCGATCGTGTACACGGGATTGTCGTGCGTCGTCGCATGGATCGTCTCGATGCAACCACCCTGATCGATCGCCACGTCCACGATCACCGCGCCCGGCTGCATCGTCTTCAGATCCTCGCGCCGCACCAGCCTCGGCGCCTTCGCGCCCGTCACGAGCACTGCGCCGACGACGAGATCCGCCGTCGCGATCTGCTCGAGAATCGAGAACCGGTTCGAGTACACGAGCGTCACGTTCGCCGGCATCACGTCCGACAGATAGCGCAGCCGCTCGAGCGAGAGATCGAGAATCACCACCTGCGCGCCGAGCCCCGCCGCCATCTTCGCGGCGTTCGTGCCGACGACACCGCCGCCGAGGATCACGACCTTGCCCGGCGGCACGCCCGGCACGCCGCCCAGCAGCACGCCACGGCCGCCGTGCAGCTTCTCCAGATACTTCGCGCCTGCCTGCACGGCCATGCGGCCTGCGACCTCCGACATCGGCGTCAGAAGGGGGAGCTCGCCGTTCGGCAGCTGCACCGTCTCGTACGCGATGCACGTCGCGCCGCTGTCCACGTGCGCCTTCGTGAGCACTTCATCGGCCGCGAAGTGGAAGTACGTGAAGAGGGTCTGCCCCTTCTCCATGCGCGGCCACTCGACCTTGATCGGCTCCTTGACCTTCAGAATCATCTCGGCGCCCTTCCACGTCGCATCCGCATCGGGTGCGATCTTGCCGCCCGCCTTCACATAGAGATCGTCGGAAAAGCCGCTTCCCTCGCCAGCGCCCTTCTCGATGACGACCGTATGGCCTTCGCCCACCAGTGCCTCGCAGCCTGCCGGGACGAGCGCGACACGATTCTCATTTGTCTTGATCTCTTTCGGGACACCGATACGCATGAACGGACTCCGCCAGGTAAAGTGGTTACGCGCTCGCGCGCGGTAGTTACGATGTAGGGCCGAGACTTAGAACAGTTTGACGGCTGGAAGGATAAAATTCGGCGCAGACCTGCGCGATGGTCTCCGCGCTAATGCCGTCGATCAGCGCGAGCACCTCCTCGAGCGAGCGATATGGCTCGTGGTACAACGCCACGCCAGCCGCCCGGTACATCCGCGAAGTCACGCTCTCGAGCGACAACGTCACCTGCCCCTTCAACTGGCTCTTCCCAGCACGGATCTCCTCATCCGTGAGCGAGTGCACAGCCAGCTTGTCGAGCTCCTCCGCGATCGCCTCCGACGCTTGCGTCGCCGTCTCGGGAGAGGTGCCCACGTACACGCCCGCGACGCCAGTATCCGGGTGGAAGCTCTGAAACGTGTGCACCGAATAGGCGAGCCCCAACTCTTCGCGAATCCGCTGGAAGAGCCGCGAGCTCATGCCGCCGCCGAAGATCGTGTCCACAAGCGCCACCGCGTAGCGCCGCGGGTCGTGGTGCGCCACCGTCGTCGCGCCGAATACGATGTGTGTCTGCGCGCTCTCCCGCTCCACGTGCGTGCGTGAGGGGGCCGCAGTGACGCTAGGAGGCACGATCAGCGGCGCCGAGTCCCCGCGCTCCACCTCGCCCCATCCAGTGCGCTCCAGCGCCTCCAGCAGCTGCTCGTGCACCACGTTCCCCGAGCATGCCACCACGATCTGCGTCGGATGGTACGCCCGGCTATGGAGCTCCTTCAGCTCCCGCACGCCGAGGGCGGAGACCGTCTCGCGCGTCCCCAGAATCGAATGCCCGTACGGATGCGTGCCCCACAGCTTCTCGTTGTGGAGCTCGAAGACGAGATCGTCCGGCGTGTCGTCCACCATCCCGATCTCCTCGAGCACCACCTTCCGCTCGAGCAGCAGATCCTCCCGGCGCAGCAGCGGGCGGAAGATCAGGTCGCCGATGACGTCGACGGCCTCGATGAGATGCTCGTCGAGCACGCGCGCCTGAAACGACGTGTGCTCGCGCGCGGTGTACGCGTCGAGCGAGCCGCCCAGGATCTCGAGCGACAGTGCTATTTCCCGCGCGGAACGGTTCTTCGTTCCCTTGAACACCATGTGCTCGAGCAGATGCGAAACCCCCATCCGCTCGCGCGACTCATGGACGGATGCCGCGCGAACCCAGGCTCCGAAAGCAACCGACCGCACTCCCGGCATGTGCTCCGAGAGTACGGTCAGTCCATTCGAAAGCTCAGTGCTGCGCAGCCCGGACTCGGGCGGCGACGAGACGACGGTCACCGGCGCGAACGACCTCCGCCACGTGAGCCCGACCCGCCACGACGGCCGCGATCTTCGCCACTCGACGCCGGCGCATCGCCGCTCTCGCCGGGCGAGACGCCTTCCGCGGCCACCGCGGCGCCGCTCTCCTCGCGACGCGAACGCGACGATCCGTTCGAATCGTCCGGTGTTCCTTCCGGCTTCGGCACGAGCGCCTTCATCGACAGGCGCAGACGGCCGCGCTCATCACGATCGATGAGCTTCACGCGAACGCGCTCGCCCTTCTTGACGACGTCTTCCGTCTTGTCCGTGCGGCCGTGCGCGAGCTCGGAAATGTGCACCAGCCCTTCCGTGCCCGGCAGGATCTCGACGAACGCGCCGAATGCCGTCGTGCTCTTGACCGTGCCCTCGTACTCCGCGCCGATTTCCGGCTCGACGGTGAGCGCCTTGATCATCTGGCGCGCGCGCTCCATCGCCTCGCCGCCAACCGCCGCGATCGTGACGAGCCCCGTGTCGTCCACGGTGAGCTCCGCGCCCGTCTCGTCCTGAATGCCGCGAATCGTCTTGCCCTTCGGTCCGATCAGGTCGCCGATCTTCTCGGGGCTGATCTGCAGCGTCACGATCCGTGGCGCGTACGGCGACAGATCCGCGCGCGACGCCGGGAGCGCCTTCTTCATCTCGCCGAGGATGTGCAGGCGGCCTTCCTTCGCCTGCGCCAGCGCCTCACGCATGATGTTGAGGTCGAGCCCCTCGATCTTGATGTCCATCTGGATCGACGTGATGCCCTGCTCCGTGCCCGCGACCTTGAAGTCCATGTCGCCGAGGTGATCTTCGGTGCCGAGGATGTCGGTGAGGATCGCGTACTTGGCGCCTTCCTTCACCAGTCCCATCGCCACACCGGCAACGGCCGCATGAATCGGCACGCCGGCATCGAAGAGCGCGAGCGAGCCGCCGCACACCGAGGCCATCGACGACGATCCGTTCGACTCGAGCACGTCGCTGACGACGCGAATCGTGTACGGAAACGCCGCCGCATCCGGCAGCACCGCCTGCAGCGCGCGCTCGGCCAGATTGCCGTGCCCGATCTCGCGACGGCTCGTGCCGCGCAGCGGACGAACTTCACCCGTCGAGAACGGCGGGAAGTTGTAGTGCAGCATGAACGTCTTCGACTGCTCGCCGACCTCGTCGATCGAGTCGAGGCGCTGTGCATCCTTCGACGTGCCGAGCGTCACCGCCACGAGCGCCTGCGTCTGGCCGCGCGTGAAGAGCGCCGAGCCGTGCACGCGCGGGAGCACCGTCGTGTCGATCGTGATCGGACGAACATCCTTCATGCCGCGTCCATCCACGCGCTCGCCCTTGTTCAGCACCTGGCCGCGCAGCGAGTGGTACTCGGCGTCATCGACCAGCGACGCGATATCCTTCGCGTTGTCCGGGAACTGCGTCGCGAGTTGCTCGGCGATCTCCTTCTTCACCTTCTCGACGGACTCGATGCGGGCGTGCTTGTCCTTCTGGTTGATCGCCTCGGTGATCTTTCCTTCGGCGAGCCCCTTCACGCTGGCGACCAGTTCAGGCGCAATCTCCGCCTTCGTCCAGCTCATCTTCTGGACGGACATCTTCGAGACCATCTCGTTCTGGATGCCGATCAGCTCCTGAATCGACTTGTGACCGAGCGTGATGCCGGCAACGACGTCGTCTTCAGAGACTTCGAGCGCGCCGCCTTCGACCATCACGATCGAATCCTTCGACCCCGTGATGATGATGTCGAGATCGCTGTAGGCGAGCTGCTGGAAGGTGGGGTTCACGACCCACTTGTCCTGCAGGCGGCCCATGCGCACGCCGGCGAGCGGACCCTTCCACGGAATCTTCGACGACTGCAGCGCGAGCGAGACCGCGAGAAGCGCGGGGACGTCGGCGTCATTCTCCTGATCGGCGGAGATCACGTAGACGAAGACCTGCACCTCGTTCTGGAAGCCTTCCGGAAAGAGCGGCCGGATGGAGCGATCGATGATCCGTGCCGACAGGATTTCATCGTCGTGCGGGCGTCCTTCCCGCTTGATGAAGCCGCCCGGAATCTTGCCGGCGGCGTACGAACGCTCCTTGTATTCGACCGTGAGCGGGAAGAAGGGCAGCGTGCTGACCTTTTCGCTGACGGTGATCGCGGCCAGGACGACGGTTTCGCCGTATTGGACGAGCGCGGATCCTGCAGCTTGCTTCGCCATGCGTCCGGTCTCGACAATGAGCTTCCGGCCCGCGAAATCTCTTTCTACGCGTTGCATCATTTACTCTCTCTGGAACACAAAAGCGCGCGGGAACCCCGAATGGGTGCCCGCGCGATTGCGAGTGGACGACGATTAGTGGCGGAGTCCAAGCTCTTGAATCAGCTTGCGATACCCCTCGAGCTCCGTGCGCTTCATATAATCGAGGAGACGGCGGCGCTGGCCGACCATCTTGAGCAGACCCCGGCGACTATGATTGTCCTTCTTGTGCGCGCGAAAATGATCGGTGAGATAGTTGATCCGCTCCGTCAGCAGCGCGACCTGCAGCTTCGTCGAGCCCGTGTCGGTTTCGTGCGCCTTGTACTTCTCGATAATTGGTGCTTTTGCGAACGCCATGCGGTATATTCTCCGAACGTACCTGTGCGCACTGTGCGCCTACTGCGTTGAGTCGTCATAAGTTAACGGACGTCTTGACCTCTGTAAAGGCTCCTATTGCCTGAGCGCTATCTCGGTCGCCATCTCGGCCGCTTCCGCGTCGACTCGAATGTGGGGTCAGGGGGCTTTGCCTGGGTTTATAAAGGCTACGACCCCGAGCTCGACATTCCCGTCGCGATCAAAATCCTCAAGCCCCAATACGCGGGCGAGGAGGCCTTCGAGACGCGCTTCCGCACGGAAGCCGCCACGGCGGCGAAGCTGCGCCATCCGAACATCATCCGAATTCTCGCCGTCGGCCGAGAGGACACGGCCGTCTACTTCGTGATGGATTTTCTCCCCACCGGGCTCGACGACCGGCTCCGGATCATGGGGACGCTCCCCGAAATGCTGCTCATCCGCATGGGGATGGACGTCGCCGCCGCGCTTGCCTTTGCGCATCGCGAGGGCGTGATCCACCGCGACATCAAGACGGACAACATCCTCTACGACGATCACGGCAACGCGATCGTGGCCGACTTCGGCATCGCCCGCGCCCTCTCCGGCTACACGGAGCAGACGGGCACCAACATGGTCGTGGGCACGCCGCAGTACTTCTCCCCCGAGCAGGCGCGCGGGCAGACCCTCGACGGCCGCGCCGACATCTACTCACTCGGCGTCACGCTCTTCAAGGCAGCCACGGGCGTACTCCCGTTCCAGGGCGAGGACTGGTACGAGATCGCTCGCCAGCACATCGAAGAGCCAGCGCCGCGCCCGCGCGCATTCAACCCTGCACTCTCGCGCGGGATGGAGCGCGTCATCCTCAAGTGCCTCGCCAAGGATCCGGCCGAGCGCTATCCCACGGGCGACGCACTGCACACGGAGCTCGTGCAGCTCCTCGGCCGCGCGAGCACTCCCGATGGTGAGCCGACGGTCGTGATGGCCACGCCGGCCGCGAGCCGCGAGGCGCTCGAGATCACGAAGCCGAAGCGCGGGCGGGCGCGCCTCTCGCGCACCGTGGCGATCGGCGCAGGGGTGCTGATTCTCATCGCCACGGGCTTCGGAGTGAACGCGATGAAGGTCCGCGAGTCCGCGCGCGACACGCAGGTGCACGACTCGACCGTCGCCTCGTCACAACCGGCGAATACGATCCCTGCGCCGCCGGCCGCCACCAGTGTGCCCCCCGCGCCCGACAGTGCCGCACGCGACTCGATCGCTGCTGCCGCAGAGAAGACATCGGCGCACCTCGCGACGAAGAAACCGCCGCGCCGGCCGTACGATCACGTGCTGCGCATCGCCGGTCCTGCAGACGCGACGATCAACGTGGATGGCGCGATCGTCGGGCGCGGCACCTGGCATTCGGACTCGATCTCGGCCGGCACGCACCACGTGATCGTATCGCTCAACGCACCTGCGGCATGCACGTCGGCACAGGATGCGAAGGACGTGAAAGTCGCGCCGACGGGAACGACGACCGTGCAGTTCTCGCCGAAGCGCTGCGGCTCCTTCACGCTCGACGCCTCGCCCACCGGCGGCCGATACGTGCTCTCAAACGGCGATCGTGAGGTGGTGAGCGGAGTCGTGCCGGTGACATCGCCCGTCATAGTCCCCGAGGGCACGTACGCGTTGCGCGTGTCGGCCAAGTACTGCGCCGATTATTCGGGATCCGTGACGATCAGTACCTCCACGGCCGCGCACGAACGCGTGCGCCTGATCTGCCAGTAGCGTCTACCCGTTTCGCGATGGGATCGTCGCGATGATCGAGAAGTGACCGCGAGACTGCGGGTCGTCGATCTCCGAATGCACCACTTCGAACCCCGCGCGCTCGAGCAACCGCAGACTCTCCGCGGGCTCGAAGCCGCTGTGCGAGAAGGTCTCGCCGAGCATCTCCGAGGTGAATTCTCCCGCGGAGCCCCCGAGCGACAGCAGAATGATTCCACCCGGCACGAGCCAACTCGCGAATCGTGCGAAGACGGTCGCGTGATCGCGGCGCGGAACGTGGAACACGGAATCCCACGCGACGACGAAGTCGAACGGGCTGCCGAGCGCCGGTGAGGTGACGCTCCGCATGTCGCCGAAGACGTAAGTGGCCGACGGCACTTCACGACGTGCGATCGTCAGCTGCTCGCGAGAGAAGTCCAGCCCGGTTGTGCGGTAACCTCGCGCCACGAGCGCGCGCGTGAGCGGCACGGCCGCTCCGCATCCCACGTCCAGCACGTGCGCACCAGGCGGCACGGTTGCGAGGGCCACGTCGAGCAGGCGCGCGAGACTCGGATACAGTGCATCGGGGCGACTCGCGCGCCATTTGTCGGCGGTGCGATCGTAGGCGCTCGCGATGTCGAGGAGAGGGTCTTCCTGCGGTGGCACTAGTGCGCCGCGACCGCTCCGATCACCGCACCAACCGCCGCGCCGATCCAGAGCGTCGGCTGCGCATACCACGCCTTCTTCGGGCGATCGATGAGCGCGACATGATCCGTCGTGAGGCGCGTCGTCTGCCCGGTCACGATCGCGATCGCGCGTTTGGCCACGGGATCCACGCTCAAGATGACGAATCGAGCGACGAGCGCATCATGGCGCACCGGATCGACCGCGATCCCCTTCTGCCCCTGACGCACCCATTCGTGCTTTTCCGTCGACAGCGTCACCGTGCTGTCGCCAACGACCGCGATCTCGAAGCGATAGGCGGTCTCCTGCGCGCGCGCTCGCTCGGGCGCGCTCGCGAGCGCGAGCGCCACGAATGCCGCAATGCAGGTAACGCGCGCGATCACAGGTGGAGGATCCGCTTCACCAGAGAGGACAGGTCGTTGAACGTCACTATCGAGAACAGGAGCAGAATCGCCGCGAGGCCGCTGTAGAAAAGCCACACGCGCGTGCGCACCGCAAGCGCCCCGCCCTTCACGGTCTCCGCGAGTATGATCAGAATCTGCCCGCCGTCGAGGATGGGAATCGGAAAGAGGTTGACGACGGCAAGATTGATGCTCAACAGCGAGATGAGCAGGAGAAGCGATGTCCACCCCTGCTGCGCAGCCTCCCCCGACTGCACCGCGACGCCGACAGGCCCGCTCAATCCCTTCAGCGACTGATGTCCCGTGAGGAGATTCTGCAGCGTGCGCACGATCAAACCCGCGCTCGTCCACGTCGTCGACCAGGCGTCGCTGATGGCGGTGCCGACGGGAATCGGGTGACGCGTGCCATACTCACGGCGTGTCGCGCCGATCTTGCCGAGCACCGTGTCGGCGTTCGTCACCGCACTCATTTCGTGCGTCGCTTCCGGCGTGACGGCGATCTGCTTCGTCGTTGCGCCCCTCACGAGCGTTAGCGTAATCGGCTTCCCGGGCGACGCCTCGATGTGGCCGACGATCGCCGCCCATCCGCGTACCGGCGCCCCATTCACCGCGATGATGCTGTCGCCGCGCTGGAGTCCCGCCCTCGCGGCCGGATGTCCGGGGACGACACGATCGATGATCGGCGGGATGTACGGCGCGAGCACGATGCCGGCGATCTGCGGGCGCGAGAGAATGCCCGTGTCGCGCACCGCGATCTCGGTCACGCCGCGATTGGTCTGAATTCGAAGGACTTTCTCGGAGTCCGTCGCGACGCGCTCCATCACGTCGTTCCAGCTGTTCACCGCGCGGCCATCGACCGCAGTGATCGTGTCGCCGGCGGCGACGTTCCGGAAGAGCGAATCCGCGCCGGGGATCGCGAGCACGCCACCGATCTCGCGCGAGGGGAGCACGACCTCGCCAGTCGAGATGTACACTCCCGCGATGATCGCGAATCCCAGAAGGAAGTTCATCGTCACGCCGGCAAGCATGATGAACAGGCGCGCCGGCAGCGGCTTCGACTCGAGCCAGCGATTCTCCGGCACGGGATGCGGACCGAACGGCGCCATCGCGTTCGGATCGTAGTAGCGAGGCTTTTTCTCTTCTTGCGCGGTCGGCGCGATCGGCTTCGAACCGCTGGCGCCAACCTCCGCCACCGGCGTTTCCGCGCCGCCCTCGATGAACGCCATCGACTCGTCCTCGCGCGACGCCATGCGCACGTAGCCGCCGAGCGGGAGCGCGGCGACGATGTATTCCGTCTCGCCCCACTTGCGGCTCCAGAGCGCGGGGCCGAAACCGATCGAGAAACGCGGCGCATACACGCCCATCAGCTTCGCGGCCACGAAGTGCCCGAGCTCGTGAACGAAGATCACGATCCCGAAGACGAAGACGATGGCGGCGGGGGTGCGGAGCCACTCTAGCATGCAAACATCTCCAATACGTGTTCACGCGCGGCGGCGTCGGCACGCATCACCGCAGCGCGCGTATCGCTCGGCCCGTGCGCGCACGCCGCGAGCGCACTCTCGATCGCGCGGGCGACGTCCATGAATCTTATTCGGTTATCGAGAAAAAGGCTGACGGCTTGCTCGTTCGCTGCATTGTACACCGCAGGAGCGGCGCCTCCTCGCCTCCCAGCCGCCATTCCCAGCGCGAGAGCCGGAAAATCGTCCATCCGCACACGCTCGAAGGTCAGCGACGGCCACGCCACCGGATCGAAGCGCGGCATCTGCTCGTCGCTCACCCGCTCCGGGTGCGTCAGCGCATACAGCACCGGCAGCTCCATGCTCGGCGTCCCCATCTGCGCGAGCACGCTCCCATCCACGAACTCGACGAACGAGTGCACGATGCTCTGCGGATGCACGACCACCTCGATCTGGTCGTAGGACAGGCCGAAGAGGAAGTGCGCCTCGATCACCTCGAGCGCCTTGTTGGCGAGCGTCGCGCTGTCGATCGAGATCTTGCGCCCCATGCGCCAGGTGGGATGCTGAAGTGCGTCCGCGATCGTCGCGTTGGCGAGGCGCTCGGGCGTCCATTCGCGAAAGGGGCCGCCCGACGCCGTGAGCACGAGCCTGCGCACTTCCGAGCTCGTGCGTCCCGCGAGGCACTGGAGAATCGCGCTATGCTCGCTGTCGACAGGGACGAGCTCGCCGCCGCCCACCCTGCACGCCTCGGCGACGAGCGCGCCAGCCATCACGAGCGTCTCCTTGTTTGCGAGCGCGACGCGCTTCCCCGCGGTCACCGCCGCGAGCGTCGCATCCAGCCCGGCGGCGCCGACGATCGCGTTGATGACGATGGAGACATCCGCGCGCGTCGCCGCTTCTACGAGGCACCGGGAGCCCTCGGTCCATCCCGCATGCGGCGTGGAGCCATTCGCGCAGATGCCGATGTAGGAAGGGCCAAACTCCGCGGCCTGCGCGGCCAGCAGCTCCGTATTCGAGAATGCCGTGAGCGCCGCCACGCGAAAGCGATCGCGGTGCCGCGCGAGCACGCGAAGCGCCGTCGTGCCGACCGAGCCGGTCGATCCGAGCACCGCCACGCCGCGCGGAGTCATCGATTCACGAAAAGAAGCACGTGCGGAAAGGTGAAGACGAAGTACGCCACTGGCAGCGCGAAGAGCATGCCGTCGATGCGATCGAGCACGCCGCCGTGCCCGGGAATGAGGTGGGAACTGTCCTTCACTCCACCCTCGCGCTTGAGCAGCGATTCCACCAGGTCGCCAATCTGCACCGAGGCTCCGATCGCGGCGCCAAGCACGAGTGCGGTGCTGGTGCGGAGTCCGAGATTCGCGAATGGCACGAGCACCCAGTGCGCATACGCCCAGCTCGCGAGCATGCAGAACGCGAGCGCGCCGATGGCCCCTTCGCGCGTCTTTCCCGGACTCACCGACGGCATCAGCTTCGCACGCCCGAGCGCGCGTCCAACGAAATAGCCCGCCGTGTCGGAAATCCAGGTAAGCACGAACGGAAAGAACACGAGCGCGGTCCCCGCCTGCGCCGTCACCACGTAGTTGTGATAGCGAAGCGCGTACGCGAACGACAGGAAGCCGGCGGTATAAAGCACGCCGAGCAGCGTGACGGCCGCGGCGCCGAGCGGATGCTGTTCCGGCGAACGCCGAAAGAGCGCCAGCGTGAAGATCGCAATGAGCACGATGGCCCCGAGCGCAATCTCCGGCGGTACGAACTGTCCGAGGCGAAAGTAGTGCACGCCGATCGGGAGCAGAAATGCGAGCAGAGTTCCCGTGCGCGCGAGCGGCGAATATCCGCCGTGCTCCGCGATCGAGTACAGTTCGCGCGCCGCGAGCGCCGACACGACGCCGAGGAGTACCGCGAGGATGATCCCGCCGATCCAAACGCCACCGATCACGAGCGGAATCGCGACGACGGCGACGAGCACGCGCGCCGTGAGGTTGGAGAGCGCCACTACGCGGTGACGCGGCCGAAGCGGCGGTCGCGCTGCTGGAAGTCGAGAATCGCCGCGAACAACTCGTGCTTCCGGAAATTCGGCCAGAGCACCGGCGACATGTACAGCTCCGCGTACGCGACCTGCCAGAGCAGGAAATTCGAGATCCGCTGCTCGCCCGACGTGCGAATGAGCAGATCGGGATCGGGCACCCCCGCGGTGTAGAGCCGCTCCGCCATTCTCTCCTCATCGATGTCCGCCGGGGCGAGCCGCCCGGCGCGCACATCCTCCGCGAGCAGCTGCGCCGCGCGCACGATCTCCGCGCGGCTGCCGTACGAGATGAAGAGATTGAGCACGAGCCGATCGTTGTGCGCAGTGCGCTCGATGAGCGTCGCCGCCGCACTCGCCGCCGCCGGCGTGAGGCGGGCGAGATCGCCGAGCACCTGCACGCGCACGCCCTGTGTCGCCAGCTCGTCGGCCTCGCGCGCGATGTACTCCTCGAGCAGCGACATCAGCGCCTGGATCTCGGTCACGGGGCGCTGCCAGTTCTCCTGCGAGAAGGCGAAGAGCGAGAGCACCTCGACCCCGGCCTCGATCGCCCCTTCCACGACTTCGCGCACCGACTTCATCCCCGAGCGGTGGCCGAGCGGGCGCGGGAGGTTGCGCTCGCGCGCCCAGCGGCCGTTCCCATCCATGATGATCGCGATGTGCCGGGGAATCGCGCCGTTCTCACGAATCCGAGCGAGCATCTCCGGCGCCTTCATCGCGCACCCTGCCGTCTGCCGAAGTGCATCGTCCTCACGAGCGGGCCTACACTTCCATGATTTCGGCTTCTTTCGACTTCAGCATTTCCTCGAGCTTCGCGATGTGCTCGTCGTGCATCTTCTGAAGGTCCTTGTCCGCCGTCTTCTTGTCGTCCTCGGACACCTTGTCGACCTTCTTGATCGCGTCGCGCGCGACGGTGCGAGCGTGTCGCACGCCGATGCGCCCTTCCTCGGCGAGGCGGTGCACGACCTTCACGAGCTCCTTGCGCCGATCTTCGTTGAGCGCCGGCAGCGGCACGCGAATGATGCCGCCCTGACTCTGCGGATTGAGCCCGAGGTCGGAGTCGCGAATCGCTTTCTCGATCGCCTGCGTCAGCCCCTTGTCCCACGGCGTGATCGTGAGCAGCCGCGCTTCGGGCGCGGCGACACTGCCGACCTGCGCCATGGGCATCGACTGCCCGTAGGCGTCGACGCGGATCGTGTCGAGGAGCGAGGTGGACGCCTTGCCGCTCCGGATCGACGAGAACTCCTTGCGGGAGCTTTCGAGCGCCTTGTCCATGGCGACGCGGGCATCTTTGACGAGCTGTGGTATCGTGCTCATTGGACGAGTGTGCCCACTCGATCGCCGCGAATCGCGCTGGCGACGGAGCCCGGGCGTTGAATGTTGAGGACGATCAGTGGCATCGAGTTTTCGCGGCAGAGCGTGATCGCGGTCTGGTCCATCACGCCGAGCTCGTCGCGAATGATGTCCTTGTACGCGAGCGTTTCGTACATCGTGGCGGATTTGTCCTTCTTCGGATCCGCAGAATAGATGCCGTCGACGCTCGTCGCCTTGATGATGACGTCGGCCTTCATCTGAATGCCCCGGAGCACCGCGGCGGTGTCCGTGGAAAAGTACGGGTTGCCGGTGCCGCCGGCGAAGATCACGACGCGCCCCTTGTCGAGATGGCGCTGTGCGCGACGGCGAATGTACGGCTCCGCGATCTCTTCCATGCGGATCGCCGTCATGACGCGCGTGTCGATGCTCTTCTTTTCGAGGACGTCCTGCATCGCGAGCGCGTTGATCACGGTGCCGAGCATCCCCATGTAATCCGCGCCGACGCGATCCATCCCCATTTTCGAGAGTTGCGCGCCGCGCACGATGTTCCCGCCGCCGATGACGACGCCCACGCGGGTCCCCATCGCGACGACGTCCTTGATCTCTTCTGCAAGGCGATCGAGGACGTCGAAATCAAAACCGGTGGTGCGCTCTCCGGCGAGTGCTTCACCGGAGAGCTTGAGAAGGACGCTCGTATACTTGAGCGGCGCCACGCCGGCGATTACTCCTGCCCCAGCTGAAAACGGGCGAAGCGCTTCACGACGATATTCTCGCCGACCTTCGCCGACAGCTCCTTCACGAGATCGCCGATCGTCTTCTTGTTGTCGCGCACATACTCCTGCGACATGAGCGTGTGCTGCTTGTAGAACGAGTCGACCTTGCCCTGCACGATCTTCTCGCGCAGCGCTTCCGGCTTGCCGCTCTCGGCGAACTGCTGCTCGGCGATGCGACGCTCGCGCTCGACTTCGGCCGCGGGAATGCCATCGCGATCGACGGCGAGCGGCGCGGCGCTCGCGATGTGCAGCGCGATCTCGCGCACGAGCTCCTTGAACTCATCGGTGCCGGAGACGAAGTCGGTCTCGGAATTCACCTCGACGAGCACGCCCACCTTGCCATTGTGGTGGATGTAGCTGCCGACGCGGCCTTCGCTCGCGGTGCGGTCCGCGCGCTTCTCCGCCTTGGCGATGCCCTTGGCGCGGAGCAGCTCGCCCGCCTTCTCCATGTCGCCGCCCGCCTCTTCCAATGCGCGCTTCGCGTCCATCATGCCCGCGCCGCTCTTCTGGCGGAGCTCCTGGACGTGCTTTGCCGTAAATGCCGTGGTCGTTGCCATTATCAAATCCTTCACGCTTGCGAGCGTGTCACTGGTCTCGGGCGACCGCAGAACCCCGCGCGGCCGCGTCATTCATGTCGCTTCACGAGAACGCCGCCGGCGGGGCCGGCGGCGCACTCAGTTTACTTCGAAAGCGGGCCGGACACTACTCCGGCTCACCCTACTCGGCGGCTGGCTCCTCGGCCGACGACGAACCACCGTCCGGCGCATCCGCGGCCGGTCCACCAACGTTCAACCGCGCTGCAATCGCTTCGGGCTTCGCGCGACGGCGCGGGCGGCGGCGGCGACGCTTCTCGCCTTCGTCCGCGGGCTCGGTGCCGCGATCGGAGCTGTACGTCGTCTGCCCTTCCTCGCCCTCTTCGGACTCTTCGCGCTTCGGCGCCTCGCGGCGGGCCTCGGCGATCGTGTCCGCAATGGCCTTCGTGATCAGCTCGACGGAGCGAATCGCATCATCGTTGCCGGCGATCGGCACGGAGATGAGATCGGGATCCGCATTGGTGTCGACGATGGCGACGATCGGCAGCCCGAGCTTGTTCGCCTCGGTGACGGCGATCTTCTCCTTCTTCGAGTCGACGATGAACAGCAGCCCCGGCAGGCGGCCCATGTTCTTGATGCCCGAGAGGTACTTGTTCAGCTTGTCGCGCTCGCGGGACATCATGAGCTGCTCTTTCTTCGTGTAGTTCTGGAAGTCGCCGCCCTCTTCGCTGCCGGCCTCGAGATCCTTGAGGCGGCGCACCTGCTTCTTCACCGTCTGGAAGTTCGTGAGCATGCCGCCCAGCCAGCGCTCGGTGACGTACATCGCGCCGCAGCGCTCGGCCTCACCCTGCACGATGCCCTTGAGCTGGCGCTTCGTGCACACGAACAGGATGTTCTCACCGCGCAGCACCGCCTCGCGCACGAGCTTCTGTGCGAGCTCGAGCTGGCGCAGCGTCTTCTGCAGATCGATGATGTGGATCCCGTTGCGCTCGGCGAAGATGTAGCGGCGCATCTTCGGATTCCAGCGGCGGGTCTGGTGTCCAAAGTGGACACCGGCTTCGAGCAGTTGATCGAGGTTGGGCAGAGTCATGAGTCCTGGTATTCCCTTCGGGTTGTGTCGGCCGCTTCCGTCAGCGCTGGCATGAGACCGCTCGTGGCGGCACCCTCAAGCAGCTCGGGAAGCGTGAAAGATTCGCAGAGCGCGGAAATCGCGCTCTGCGATGGAGCGAACTGCTTAACGCTTGGAGAACTGGAACCGCTTGCGAGCCTTCGGACGGCCCGGCTTCTTGCGCTCGACCGCACGCGCATCACGCGTCATGAGTCCGAGGTCACGCAGCTTGCGACGGTGCGTCTCGTCCATCTGCACGAGCGCGCGGGACACGGCGAGGCGCAGCGCGCCGGCCTGTCCGCTCTGTCCACCGCCTTCGAGCTTCGCCTTCACATCGTAGCGGCCGAGGGTGTCCGTGGCCGTGAACGGCTGCTGAATCGCCGACACGAGCGTCGGACGCGGGAAGTAATCGCCGAGCGTGCGGCCGTTGACGTCCCACTTGCCTGAACCGGCGCGGATGTAGAGACGGCAGACCGCTTCCTTCCGGCGCCCGATCGTGTGCGTAATCCCTTCGGCCATTACTTGCTCTCGCTCTGACGAAGTTTGAGGACGGTTGGCTGCTGCGCGGCGTGCGGGTGATCCGCATCCGCGTAGACACGCAGCTTGAGACGAAGGACCTGGCGACCCAGCGCGGTCTTCGGCAGCATGCCGTAGACGGCCTTCTCGATCACACGATCGGGGTGCTTGGCGATCATGGTGGCGTACGGCGTGAACCGCTCGTGTCCCATGTAGCCGGTGTGATGGAAGTAGCGCTTCTGCTCCGCCTTGCGGCCCGTGACCTTCACCTTGGACGCGTTGATGACGATGACGTTGTCACCCGTGTCCATGTGCGGCGTAAACGTGGGCTTGTGCTTGCCGCGTATGATCTGCGCGACTTCGGCCGCGAGTCGTCCGAGCACCATTCCTTCGGCGTCGACGATGAACCAGCGGTGCTCGATGTCGCTCGGTGTGGCGGTGTAAGTTGATCTCATGTGCGTCGAAATGGGCAGCAGAGCGCTTGCGCTCCGAATGGAAGCGCAACGCCCAACTTGGCGTTTGGGACAGACTCTTAAGCTACGAAAGGAGTTAGCCGTTGTCAACGCGTGTACGAAGCATCCTCGGAGTGGGGTTGGCGGCAGTGCTCGGGCTCTCGGCCTGCAGCCATCCGGTGAGTGAGAAGCTGGGCGACCTGTGCGGCGGCTATTCGGTGGTGCAACATGTGGTGCTCGTGATCGACACCCTCACGCCGCGCGCCGGGTCCGATGCCCAGAAGCTCAAGGGCAAGACCTACCCGATCACGATCAACCTCAACAACCTGCGAAGCCGCAAGCGCTGCGAGGACAATAGCGGCGAAGGCGTCGTGCTCGGTTATCTCCCGGATGTGCTCACGGCGGCCGTGGCGACGCGGAAGCAGGTGATGCGGTGGGACATCGAGGGGAAGATGCTGCGGGTGGATCTCAACCCCGGCGTCATCGACAACAATCTCAACTTCGCGCTACCGATGGATGGCAGCGACGGGCGCTGGTCGCTCGCGAAGCTGTCCGGTGAGATCGGGTTCGGGCGACTCGAGCGAGATACTACCGCGCGCTGACGCTATTCGAGCTCCACGAGCAGCGCGCCCTTCTCCACCGCCGCACCGACACTCACGTGCACGGCACGCACGGTGCCGGCGGCGGGCGCACGGAGCTCGTTTTCCATCTTCATCGCTTCCATCACGACGAGCCCGTCGCCAGCGGAAACGTGGTCGCCCGGCTTCACGCGCAGCTGGACGATCAGCCCGGGCATGGGTGCGCGCAGCGGCGCCGGCCCCGCGGGCTTCGCGACCGATGCCTGCATGTCCCGGATCGCGCGCGCGCGACTGTCGAGCGCCTCGGCATCGTAGCGCTGGCCGTCGAGCCAGAGGCGGTAGCGCCCGCGCGCGACGCGCTCGCGGAGCACCATGCGGTGGACGGCATCGTTGACGCCGAGGATGCGCACGGGCGTCCCGCCCACGGACTGGAGCGAAACGGAATACTTGACTCCGTCAACTATCGCCACGCCGTCGTCGATCTCGACGTTGTAGCGCTGCCCATTCACCTCGACGACGTACATCATGCGGAGAGCGGCACGAGTTCGCACACCGTCTCGACGTGCGCGGTCTGCGGAAACATGTCGAAGGCGCGAAGCGATTCGATGCGGTAGTGCGGCAGGCGCGCGAGGTCGCGCGCGAGGGTGGCCGGGTTGCAGCTCACATAGATGATCGCACGCGGCGACGGGTCGGACTGCTCGAGCAGTTCCGTCACGCGCCCGTCGACACCGGTGCGCGGCGGGTTGAGCACGACGACATCGGCGGGGAGAAGCGACGAGAGCACTTCTTCGACCTTTGCAGAGATCGACCTGGAGCCTTCCGGCAAGCGCACCGACGCATGCGCGGACGCATCCGAGTCGAGCTCGATCGCCGTCACGCGCACGCCCGTCTCCGCGAGCGCGAGCGCGAGCTCGCCCGAGCCGGAGTATCCGTCGACTACCGTGTGTGGTTGGTGCGCGAGCACTCGCGCGAGCACGTGCTCGTGCATCTCCGCGGCAACGGGCGCATTCACCTGCACGAAGGAGGCGCCCAGCGCGTTCGAGTCTCCGCGTTGCTGCATGAGGCGCCGGCGCTTCTTCTCCGGAATCCACCAGAGCGCGTTGAGCGACGGAACCGCTTCGAAGAAGCGCGGCGCGTCGGGCCACACATCGCCGCCTTCGAGCACGAATGTCGCGCCCGCGCCGTCGATGCGCGCGGCGCCACGCAGCGCCGAGGCGACGGGGAGCAGCGCCTGCGATGCCATGATCTCCTTCCAGAGTGCGACGACGCGCTCGTCGGTGATCGGACAATCCGCGAGCGGGAAAACTTTCCGCGGCGAGTCGTAGGGATGGAGCCCGGCGATCCAGCGAGTGCCCTGCCGCTGCATCGCGAGCGTGAGCTTGCGACGGTAGCGCCACTGCTGCGCGGAGGGCTGCACCCGTGGCTCGGCGATCGCGCGCTTGCCGATGCGCACGATCGAATCGCGAATGATCCCGCCCTTCGCCTCGAGCTGCGCGCGATACTCCAGGTGTTGGAGCTGGCAGCCGCCGCAGCGATCCACCGTGTAGTGGGGACAGGGCGGCTCGACGCGGTTGGCCGCCGGGGTGGTGAGACTGAGAAACGGCGCGCGCGCGAAGGAGCCGCGCATGGCGATGTCGACTACGCCCACGTCGCCGGGGGCGGAGCGCGGAACGAAGACGACGAATCCCTCCGCGCGCGCGACGCCATCGCCGCCCGCAGCGATCGACTCGACTGCAACAGTGACGGCGGCCATCAGCGCCTGCGCAGTCCGTCGCGAAGCCCGGCGATGCGCCAGGCATCACCCGCGCCGCCGTGCGTGTCTGCGACAGTGCCATTGCTCGACGTTCGCGTGAGCCGCCCCGCGCGCTCGCTCTCCGCGAGCAGTGCAGCCGCGATCGCCACGGCGATCTCGCCCTCCGGCGTCGCCGTCGTCGACGTGAGCGATGGCAGGCGTCGCTCCAGCCACTGGATGTCGATCGCGCCGCGCTGGAATTCGGCATCGTCCATCACGCGGAGATGAAAGTCGCGCGACGTCTCGACGCCGACGATCGTGAGCTCGAGCAGCGCGCGGCGCATGCGCGCGACGGCTTCCTCGCGCGTGGCCGCCCACACGATGAGCTTTCCGAGCAGTGGATCGTAGTGCAGCCCGATCTCGCTTCCCGCGCCGACTCCGCCATCCCAGCGCACACCGGGGCCGCCCGGCACGCGAAGAAAGGAGATCGCGCCCGTCGACGGCAGGAAGTCGTTCCCCGCATCTTCGCTCGTGATGCGGCACTCGATCGCCCAGCCGCGCGGCTCCACCATCATTGGCGCGGTCGGAAGGCGCTCGCCCGCCGCGATGCGAATCTGCCACTGCACGAGATCGAATCCTGACACGAGCTCCGTAACGGGATGCTCCACCTGCAGCCGCGTGTTCATCTCGAGGAAATAGAAATTTCCGCTCTCGTCGAGCAGGAACTCGCACGTCCCCGCGTTCACGTAGCCCGCGGCCTTCGCCATCCGCACCGCGGTGTCTCCCATCCGCTTGCGCAGCTCAGGCGAGACGGCGACGCTCGGCGCCTCCTCGACCATCTTCTGGTGCCGCCGCTGCACCGAGCACTCGCGCTCGCCGAGCGAGTGCATCGTGCCGTGCATGTCGCCGAGCACCTGAATCTCGACATGTCGCGGGCCGGCGATGTACTTCTCGACGTACACCGCGTCGTCACCGAACGACGTCATCGCCTCGCGCTTCGCACTCTCGAGCGCGGGCGCGAGCTCGGCGGCAGAGCGCACGACGCGCATTCCCTTCCCCCCGCCGCCGGCTGCAGCCTTGAGCAGCACGGGAAAGCCGAGTCGCTCGGCCACCTCGACCGCTTCCTTCGCGTCGCGCAGCGGGTCGGTGGTACCGGGGACGACGGGCACGTCGGCAGTGGCTGCGAGCGCGCGCGCGGCGGTCTTGCTGCCGACGGCGGCGATCGCGGAAGCCGGCGGTCCGATAAAGACGAGCCCCGCGTCGACGACGGCGCGCGCGAAGTGCTCGCGCTCGGAGAGAAAGCCGTAGCCCGGATGGATCGCCTGCGCGCCCGTGCGCAGAGCGGCATCGATGAGCTTGTCCGCGCGGAGATAACTCTCGCGCGAGGGCGCCGCGCCGATGTTCACCGCCTCGTCGGCCTCGCGTGTGTGCGGCGCGGAGGCGTCGGCGTCGCTGAACACCGCCACCGATCCCACGCCGAGCTCTCGGCACGCGCGCACGATGCGCAGCGCGATCTCGCCGCGGTTCGCGATCAGAACCTTAGTGAACACGCAGCTCTCGCTCGGCGACCGTCAGAATGTCGCCCATGGGTGCGCGCTGGAATTGCGTGCTGCCGACGAAGCTGTAGCGCAGCGTCTTGCCGCGGTCGATGAGGAAAGACGCAGGGTGCGCGCTGTTGAACGCGTCGATCCCGAGCGGATGCCACACGCCGTACGCCTTCACCACCTTGCGGTCACCGTCGGCCAGAATCGGAAAGCGATACGGCTGGCTGGCTTTCTCGAGCGAGGCGCGCGCGCGGAACCAGGGCTGCGCGAGAACCGCTGCCACGCGAATCCCCGCGGACTCGAGTGTCGGCAGCGCATCCTCGAGCTCAGTGAGCTGACGGCGGCAGCTCGGGCACCACATGCCGCGATGGAACACGAGCAGGAGCCCACGATGGTCCGCGAGCAGCGAGTCCAGATCGCAGCTGCCGCCAGAGACCGCGTCGCGCAGCTCAAAGTGCGGCACCTGATCGCCCAGCCGGATAGTGGTGCTCGGGCGCGGCATCAGAGCGGGATGTTGCCGTGCTTCTTCGGCGGATTCGTGTCGCGCTTGGCGCGCATCGTCTCGAGCGCATCGATGAGGCGAGGACGCGTGTCGCGCGGATCGATGATGTCGTCGAGATAGCCGCGCGACGCGGCGATGTACGGGTGCGCGAACTGCTCGCGATATTCAGCGACCTTCGCATCCATCGCGACCTCGGGATCGTCGCTCTCCGCGATCTCGCGCTTGAAGAGAATCTCGACGGCGCCCTTCGGCCCCATCACCGCGATCTCCGCCGTGGGCCATGCGATGTTGAAGTCGCCGCGAATGTGCTTGCTGCTCATGACGTCGTACGCGCCGCCGTAGGCCTTGCGCGTGATCACTGTCAGCTTGGGGACCGTCGCCTCGCAGTACGCGTAGAGCAACTTCGCGCCATGCCTGATGATGCCTCCGTGCTCCTGTCCGACGCCGGGCAGAAAGCCCGGCACATCCTCGAACGTAATGATCGGGATGTTGTAGGCGTCGCAGAAGCGAATGAAGCGCGCCGCCTTGATCGAGGCCGGAATGTCGAGCACTCCGGCGAGCACGGCCGGCTGGTTGGCGACGATGCCGACGCCGTGGCCGCCCAGGTGCGCAAAGCCGCAGAGGATGTTCGCGCCGTAGTCGCGATGCACTTCGAGGAATTCGCCGTCGTCGATGACGCGGCGCAACACCTCGTGCATGTCGTACGGCTTGTTCGGATTATCGGGGACGACGTCGAGCAGCGCCTCATCGCGGCGATCGCGCGGATCGGCACCGCTGCCACGCGGTGGCTCGGCGAGATTGTTCGACGGGATGAATCGGAAGAGATCGCGAATCTGCTGCAGACACGCGATTTCGGAATCGCAGGCGAAGTGCGCAACGCCGGACACCGACGCGTGCGTGTCCGCACCGCCGAGCGCCTCCATCGTCACGTCCTCGTGCGTCACCGTCTTCACCACGTTGGGTCCGGTGACGAACATGTACGACGTGCCACGCACCATGTACACGAAGTCGGTGATGGCGGGAGAGTACACCGCGCCGCCGGCGCAGGGACCGAGGATCGCGGAGATTTGCGGCACCACGCCCGACGCGAGCGTGTTGCGCAGAAAGATGTCCGCGTAGCCGCCGAGGGAGACGACGCCCTCCTGAATGCGCGCGCCGCCCGAGTCGTTGAGACCGATCATCGGCGCGCCGTTCCGCACGGCGAGATCCATCACCTTGCAGATTTTCTCGGCGTGCGCCTCGGAGAGCGAGCCGCCGAAGACGGTGAAGTCCTGCGAGAAGACGTAGACGAGGCGGCCGTCGATGCGTCCGTAACCGGTGACGACGCCGTCGCCGAAGAGGCTCGCGTCGCCGTCGCCCGAGGCGGCGGAGCGCGAGGTGACGAAGCGGTCGAGCTCGACGAAGGAACCGTCGTCGAGGAGGAGATCGAGGCGCTCGCGCGCCGAGAGCTTGCCTTTGGCGTGCTGGGCGGCCAGGCGCGCGGCACCGCCGCCCACCTCGGACGATGCCCGGCGGCGCTCGAGGAGGTCGAGTTTCTCACGCATCGTCATGGGAGGGGAAAGTAGCGCCGCGGAGGGAGGGTATCCAGCGGCGCTCTCAGCGAAGATGACGATCGATTGGGCTGATGCCCGCCTATCTGTGGTTGTCCCTCGCGATCGGACGAATCAGTGATTTGTGTCCGCGAACAACCATCCCGCCTTGGCGGCGTCCGTTGGCGCACCTGCGAGGGTGAGTGCGCGAGCGAGGACCTCGTCGCGACCCGCGGCGAGATCGGCGCCAGTCGGAAGAATGATCTCGTCGGGCACCACACCGACATTCTCGAGGCGCCCTCCGTCGGCCATGATGACATCCGCCTCGGTGACGCTCACTCCATAGAGAATCGTCGTCTCCATTCCGAGCGAGCGCACGTGCAGCCGGCTTCGCATTACCGCGCCCATGGTCCGATCACCAAGAACGCGTCCGCGATTCGTGAGCTGGACGACGCGCGCGAAGATTTCCGAAGCAGACGCCGACCGGCTGTCGACGAGGACAAACAGCTGCCCATCGAATGCGTCCTTACCGGATCCCTTCGCGACGAATGGAGTCTGCTTGCGACGTTCCTTCAGCGTTCCAATCGCAACGCTGTCCTTGTTGAGCTCGCGAATGATCTCGAGCAGACATTGCTCTGCTCCGCCTCCGTCTCCACGAAGATCCAGTACCAGTGATTTCCGATATCGCGCGTGCTTGATGACATCGCGTATCTCATCTCTTCCGACGAAGAACTCGGGCAGTTTCCAGACTACCACCTTGTCCAGATAGTCGACGTAGCGTGACTTCATCTCTGCTTCAGATTTTTGCTCGTCACGAATGAGCTGTCCGATGTCGCGTCCGCCATCGGCGCCAGTCACGTCCATGATGCGCGGTCGCTGCTTCACCTTGGCCGCGAGATCGAAGTCTCGCGCTTCGCCTCCGGGCGGCTGCAGCACGACTCGAAGGTTTCGTTGTGGGCGCAACACGTGGTAGATGTACTCTAGCTGCCAAAGGTTCTCGCGCGTCGGCTTGTAGCCGTTGAAGCTCAAAACCCGATCGCCTGCATGCACGCCGTGCGCCTCCGCATCGCTCTTCGGAGTTACGCGCATGACGAAGCACGAATCGCCTATCATCGCCATCGTCCAGCCGTAGTCGACTCCCGTCGTTTGCTGAGGTGGCACGAAGAACGTGTGCGAGTCGTGAAACTCCAACGTCATCCACGCGACGGCAGACAGCGCCATGTCGAGAGCCGATGCGCTCGCAATGCGATCGGCGGCAGAATCATAGACAGCGGAGAGATTCAGCCCCTTGAACGTCGAATCGTAGTAGTCGTCGGCGATCTCCTTGCGCACGCCACTCAGCATGTCGGCGACTTTCCTTCGCTCGGGCTTTGGGAAATCCTGTGATTGCGCGGGGTGCGGGAGCAACGCCAGCAGCACGACGCCCAACGTCGCGAGTGTAGCGGACACCCGAACTCGACGCGCGACGGATTCCATGTGCGATACTCCTGAGAAAGTGACAGCTTCGACGCGCCTACGATGCGATTGCGTCCGCGCGCCGTGCAAGACATTCGTCAATGGCTTTTGAATAGACGACGCGAACTACTTGCACGGTACAAGGCTCCGCCGAGTCACCCTTACATGCCCAGAACCGCGGCACCACCCGTCAATCCCGCGCCTGCAGCCGCGAGAAGCACAATCTCACCCTGCGCAAACGCGCGCTGCTCGTTCGCCAGCGAGAGTGAGAGGGGAATGGACGCAGCAGAGGAATTTCCGAATTCCTCGATCGTGCGCACTGCACGAGTCGCCGAGATGCCGATCTTGTCACATACAGCATCGATCATGCGTGCGTTTGCCTGATGCGGCACGAAGCGATCGATACGCTCCGCGGTAATGTCGGCCTGCGCCATTGCCTGCTCCGCGCATCGCGACATCATGCGCACGGCCCTCGCGAAGAGAGCCGGCCCGTCGGTCATGGTCATCAAGAGCTCACGATGGTCCATCCCCTCGCGAAATGGGCGAGTGCTGCCGCCGGCGGGAATTGAGATGAGATCGTAGCCGTCGCCCGCCGACGCGAGATCGATGCTGAGCACACCGGCGCTCTCTCTCGTGGATGGCGTCAACACGACCGCGCCGGCAGCGTCCGCGAACACTACCGCGCTCGATCGCTCCGCTCGATTGATGCGACGGCTGAGAATGTTGGCAGCTACGACGAGCACCGGCTTCTCGTGGGCGCGAACGAAAGCGTCGGCCATCACGAGCGCATACAGGAATCCGGAGCACGCGCCGGCGAGGTCGATCGCGCCCGAGTTGCTCAGGCCCAATCGATGCGCCAACAACGGTGCGGAGGGTGGCAGGAGCTGATCGGGCGTCGACGTCGCGAGTAGCGTAAGCGCCACGCGGTCGCGCGAGATCTCCGCATTGTCGAGCGCCGAATCTCCAGCTTTCCTCGCGATGTCGGTGAGCGTCTCATCAGCGGATGCCCATCGCCGCTCGCGTATTCCGGTGCGGCGCTCAATCCAGCCGGGCTCCAGCTCCAATCGCGCTTCGAGCTCTGCGTTGCCGACACGATTTTCAGGAACGTAATGGCCGAACCCCGTGATTCGGCTCGACCGCGTCGATCTCAAGATCCGGGAGTCGAAACCGCGTCCGCAGCTTCATCGATCGTGGCGTACACGCGATCGAGATCGCGCGGCATCACGCAGTAGGGAGGCATCACGTAAATCACGTTGCCAAGCGGCCGGAGCAGGATGTCTCTGCTCCTAAAGAATTTCCTGAGCCGCGGACCGACCTCGGCGAGATACCCCGACTCCGCAACGTTCAGGTCGAGGGCCGTGATCGTTCCCTGCTGGCGCACGTTGCTGAAGCGCGCGTCGGAGACGAACGGCAGCAACCGCTCCGCCTGCATTCGCTCGAGCATCGCAATGCGCGCCCGCACGGGCTCGTCCGCCCACACTCGGAGATTGGCGACTGCTGCCGCGCACGCGATGGGATTGGCGGTGTATGAGCTCGAGTGAAAAAACGTGCGCCGCCGGTCGGTTGACAGGTGCGCGTCGAATATCTGCGCGGAACAGAGAGTGACGGCGAGTGGAAGCGACCCCCCGGTCAGGCCCTTCGATGCGCACAGAATGTCCGGCGCAACGTCTGCCTGCTCGCACGCGAAGAGCGTTCCGGTGCGACCCCACCCAGTCATGACTTCGTCGACAATGAAGATCACGCCGTGCGACTCGGCGATGTCCTTCAGTTGCTTCAGGACGTGCGGCGCGTACATCCGCATGCCTCCCGCGCCGAGCACGAGTGGCTCGACCAGCAGCGCTGCGACGTCGCCAGAGCGGCAATGCCGCTCGAAGGCATCGAGCGTCGCCTGCTCCGACTCGGAATCCGGAAACGGGATTCGCTCGACGCTGAAGAGCAGCGGAGCATAGGTGGCATTGAAGACGCCGCGCTCGCCCGCGGACATCGCGCCGATCGTGTCGCCGTGATAGCCGCTCTCCATCACGACGATGCGCGAGCGCGGCGTTCCACCGTGCTGGAAATATCCCAGCGCCATCTTGAGCGCGACCTCGACTGCGATGGAGCCGCTGTCGGAGTAGAAGACGTGCTGCAGCCCATCCGGCACAACTTCGATGAGCTCCGCGGCGAGCGCTTCGGCTGCTTCGTGCGTGAACTCGGCGAAGATGATCTGGTCGAGAGTTCCGGCCGCCTCGCGAATGGCGTCCACGATGCGCGGATGCTGATGCCCGTGCGTAATCACCCACCACGACGAGATCGCATCGAGAATGGCGCGACCATCCTCGTCGATGAGAAATGCTCCTTCTGCGGCAGTGATCTTTCGGAGCGGAGACTCGAGCGCGTGCTGCGTGAAGGGATGCCAAACCGGAGAGCGCGTCAACGAATGCATCACGCGCCTCCAATGCGAAAGGCCGAGTGATCGAAATTCACGTCGAAGGCCCGCAGGAGCGAATTCGGCGTCAGTGGATCGAGGTGAGGCAGGCGGCCGAGACGGCGAACGCCGCTCATTCCGGTGATGATTGCCTCTGTTTCGAGGTTTTCGTAGCCGATGTACGCGATGCCGAGTATCGGGATGCTGCGACGCAGCAATGCCTCGATCGACAGCAACGTGTGATTGATCGTGCCGAGTGTTGTACGCGCACACAGAATTACCGGAATCCGCCAGCGCTCGAACACATGCGCGAACGTTTCACGACGCGTGAGCGGCACGAGCAGCCCTCCGGCTCCCTCGATCACGAGCGGCCGGCTCGTCTCCGGTGGCGAGAGCGAGTCGGGAAGGATCGGATCATCGTCGAGCGTCGCCGCCAGGTGAGGCGAGGCAGGCGTGCGGAGTCGCCACGCTTCGCGCAAAATCCGCTGCCGCGGAATTTGCCCGAGTCGCCCTACCGTCTCGCTATCGGTTTCACCGTCCAACCCGGCCTGGATTGGCTTCCAGTAGCAGGCGCCGATCGCGTTCGTGAGCGCCGCCGCGAAGACGGTCTTGCCGATCCCGGTGTCCGTCCCGGTGACGACGAATCGCTGCGTCAGAGCTTCTCCGCAGAGACTACTCGTGCCAGGCGCTCGAGCATCGCGGTGATGTCGAGATGATCGACATTCAGCGTGACAGTGATGCGGAGGCGAGCGGTCCGCGCGGGAACCGTCGGCGGCCGAATGGCGCGGATGTCGAATCCATCCGCCTGCATCTGCTCGGCCACTCGAACCGCGCGTGCGTCATCGCCGAGGATGAGCGGCAGGATTTGAGATCCGCTGCTCGCGAACCCCTCGCAACCGACCATCAATCGATTGGCCAGCGCCATCTGCTTCATGAGCATCACGCGCCGCTCGGGCTCGTCCTTCAGGACCTCGAGCGCCGCGCGAACACACGCGGCCGCGAGTGGCGACGGCGCCGTCGAATAGATGAAGGGACGCGCCCGATTGAGGAGATATCCGAGCACGATGCGGTTGGCGCAGACGAGCGCTCCCTCGACACCCAGCGCTTTGCCGCAGGTATTGATCGTCACGATGTTCTCGCGGCCGTGCAGATCCTCCGCGAGTCCGCGCCCGCTGTCGCCGTACACCCCAGTCGCGTGCGCCTCGTCGATGACGAGGAAGCCGCCCCACCTGTCCGCGACATCGGCGAGCTCGCGCAACGGAGCGCGATCTCCATCCATCGAGTAGAGACTCTCGACGACGATCCAGGGAAGCCCCCGCCCTCCCCCGAGTCGCCACTTGCGAATGGCATCGTCGAAGGCGCCGACATCGTTGTGAGGGGCGGCAACCGCGATGGCCTTTCCCGCGGCGATCCCGTCGTGCGCGCTCGCGTGGATGAGCGAATCGTGCACGACGATGTCATCTCGAAGCGGGAGCGTGGACAGGATGGCCACGTTTGCTGCGTAGCCGCTTCCGAAATACAGCGCGCGGTCCGCGCGGAAGAACTCGGCCGCTTCGGCTTCGAGTGCCTCGTGCTCGGGGTGATTCCCGCGAAGCAGCCGCGAGCCTCCTGCACCAATCGGCACGCCGCGGTCGAGCGCCGCCCGCGCGGCCGTCTCGAGTCGCCGCGAGCCTGCGAGCCCGAGGTAGTCGTTGGAGGTGAAGTCGATTCCGCGTCGTCGCGAGAGCGTGCGCGTACGCCCCTTCGCGTCGATCAGTTGCAGCTTGGCCTCGTGGCGCGCGAACACCCTCGACATCAATGCGTGTGCTCGCAAGTCGTCGCCTCGAGTCCAAGACGTGCGAAGAGCTCGCGATCGCGCTCGTTCGCGGGATTTGCGGCCGTGAGAAGCGTCTCGCCAACGAATATCGAGTTGGCGCCGGCAAAGAAGCAGAGCGCTTGCATCTCATCCGACATCTCCGTGCGGCCGGCCGAGAGGCGCACGTAGGAGCGAGGCATGAGAATCCGAGCGAGCGCGATGATCCGAACGAACTCGATCGCCTCGATGGGCTTCGCGTTCTCCAGCGGCGACCCCGGAATCGGAATGAGCATGTTGATCGGCACGCTCTCCGGCTGCTCCTCGAGATTGGCGAGCGTGCGGAGCATCTCGATTCGATCCTCAACGGTCTCACCCATTCCGAGGATGCCACCGGAGCACACCTTGATTCCCGCTCGCCGAACATTGGCCAGCGTCTCGAGCCGATCCGCGTACGTCCGAGTGGTGATGATCTCCTCGTAGAACCGTTCGGAGGTATCGATGTTGTGGTTGTAGAAGTCGAGCCCGCCCTCGGCGAGCGCCTCGGCGTGCGCGGGAGAGAGCATGCCGAGCGTCATGCATGTCTCGAGACCGAGCGCCTTCACGCCTTTCACCATGGCGACGATGGTCTCGACGTCGCGGTCCCGGAGCGAGCGCCACGCCGCGCCCATGCAGAAGCGCGTGGCCCCGCCATCGCGCGCGATCCGCGCGGCGTCGATGACGCGCTCGACCTCGAGGAGCCTCGTTGCCTCGACACCCGTAGTGTAGTGCGCCGACTGGCTGCAGTAGCCGCAGTCTTCCGGACACCCGCCCGTCTTGATCGACAACAAGCGGCTCAACTGCACCGCGTTCGGGTCAAAATTCGCGCGATGCACCATGTGCGCGCGATACAGGAGGTCATTGAACGGAGTGGCGTAAATCCGTTGCGCCTCTTCCGTGCTCCACTGTAGCTGAACGTCCATTTCTGAAGGACTATCGAAAACGTGTCGACCCCTACACACAGTAACCACGATGCAAAAACGCCCCGCCGAATCGCTTCGGCGGGGCGTTTTTTTACATGCTCGTTGCGTGCAGCCTACTCGAGCGAGTCGACGTCCTCGTCCATGTTGATCGTGGGCGGAGCGTTCTCCTCGTCCATCGGAATCACCTTGGAAGGCGTCTCAGGACGGGGCGGCTGATCCTCCGGCACGTTCGTCACGGTCAGCACGATCCGACGATGAATCGGATCGACCTCGAGCACGCGCATGTCGAACTTCATCCCCTCGTACACATCGTCCGCGGGATTCACGACCGGCTTGCCAAGGTTGAGCTGCGAGATCGGCACGAAGCCTTCGATATCGTTGCCGATGTCGACGACGACGCCCTTGTCCATCAACCGGACGACGTGTCCGCTGACGTCCGTGTTCACCGGATAGCTCTCGCCGATGCTCAGCCACGGATCCTCGATCGCCTGCTTGAGTCCGAGCGAGATCCGCTTGTTCTCGGCGTCGATGTTGAGAATGACGACGTCCACCGCGTCACCCTTCTTCACGACTTCCGACGGGTGCTGCACACGCTTAGTCCAGCTCATGTCGGAGATGTGGATCAGCCCATCGATCCCCGGCTCGATCTCGACGAAGGCGCCGAAGCTCGTGAGGTTGCGCACCTTGCCGTTGATCCGCGTTCCCACCGGATACTTGTACGGCAACACGACCCACGGATCCTGCTCCGTCTGCTTCATGCCGAGCGAGATCTTCTCCTCGTTCGGATCGACCTTGAGCACCACCGCCTCGATCACTTCGCCGATCGACACGAGCTTCGACGGGTGACGGACGTTGCGCGTCCAACTCATCTCGCTGATGTGCACGAGCCCTTCGATGCCCGGCTCGAGCTCGATGAACGCGCCGTAGTTCGTGATCGAAACGACCTTCCCCTGGACGCGCGTGCCGACCGGATACTTCTCGGCCACGTCCTTCCACGGGTAGCTCTGGAGCTGCTTGAGGCCGAGCGAGATGCGCTCGCGCTCCCAATCGATGTCGAGAATCTTGACTTCGAGCTCCTGCCCGATGTGCACCAGCTCGGACGGATGCGAGATGCGCCCCCACGACATGTCGGTGATGTGGAGGAGTCCATCCACGCCGCCGAGATCGATGAATGCGCCGAAGTCCGTGATGTTCTTGACCACGCCCTTCCGCACCTGATCCTTCTGGAGCTCCTTCATCAGCTTCTCGCGCTTGCCCGCACGCTCGACCTCGAGGATCACGCGGCGCGACACGACGATGTTCCGGCGGCGCTTGTTGAGCTTGATGATCTTGAACTCGTACTTCTGGCCGAGCAGCTCGTCGATGTTCGGAACGCGACGCAGGGCGATCTGCGAACCAGGAAGGAATGCGTCGACGCCCATGAGGTCGACGACCACGCCACCCTTGATCTTCTTGACGAGCGTGCCTTCCACCGGCTGATCGGTCTCGTACGCCTGACGGATCCGCTCCCACACGCGCATGAAGTCGGCTTTCTTCTTCGACAGCACGACGGAGCCTTCCGCATCCTCGAGATGCTCGAGCAGCACCTCGACCTCGTCACCTGGCTTGAGGTCGGGATGATCCTTGAACTCTTCGAGCGGAACGGCGCCCTCGGACTTGAAGCCGATGTCGAGGATGACCATGTTGTCCCGGATTTCCAGGACCTTGCTCTTTACGATCTCGCCTTCATCGATCGACGCGAGTGTTCCCGCGTAGAGCTCGATCATCTCCGCTTCCTGCTCGGGCGTGTACTCGTCCTCGTCCCACCGATTGTCGCCGTGGGCGAGGAGGCGCAGCTGTCCCTTCTGCTGGTCGCGCTGTGAGAGCGTTGCTGTTGGAGTAGTCTGTTCTTCTAGGTCAGGCATACGATTGCGATTCTCCTAAACCGCGGGTTGTTTAGGCTCGCCGCGACGAGTCGAAAGTGTGGATGAAAAATACCGACGACGAAGACGCGCAACGCCTAACGCGATGCGCACACGTGGCCGGGCTCGAAGATTTGTATTCGAATCGGTAAAGCTAGCCCGGATGGGCGTTTAGCGCAACAGATCGCTCGTGGCTTCTCAACCTTCCGAGGGCGAGCCGTCCGACAAGCCGCCGCCGCGGAAGACGCCCGCGAGCGACACGATGCGCTCGACCTGCTCCGCCTGAGTGAGATAGGTCGTGTCGATGAGGATCGCGTCCTTCGCCTGCACCGTCTGGTTCGCGTCCCGAGCGTCCCGCTGCACGAGCCGCTCGGTCTCCTCCGCAATCTCCGCGTCGGTGGGCGCGCGACCGTGCCGTTGCGTGAGCCGCCGCCGGGCGCGCTCCCACGGATCGGCGATGAGAAAGACCTTGAGGTCCGCATCGGGAAAGACAACCGTCCCAATGTCGCGGCCGTCGACGACGACATCGTGCCCCTCGGCTGCCTTCCGCACGTTGGCATCCACCCAGTCGCGGACGCGGCGCATCTGCGCCACACGAGAGACGAGCCGCGTGACCTCTGGCGCGCGGATGAGTTCCTCCATCTCTTCGCCCTTCCAGATCGGCGCGAAGGAGTGCTGCACGGGGCGCAGCGAGAGCTCCCCGACGAAGCTCAGCACCGCCTGCTCATCGAAGTGCTCGCCGGCGTGCGCGAGCGCCACAGCGGTCGCCGCGCGATAGAGCGCGCCTGAGTCGACGTGGCGAAAGCCGAGCCGCTGCGCGACCCACTGCGCCGTCGACGACTTGCCCGAGGCCGCGGGGCCGTCGATCGCGACGACGAGCGAGCCGCTTGCGCTGCGGATGCGTGGCGACGAAAGCGGCGTCTGCTCGCTCATTTACGATTCCTCGCGCGGGCCAGATCGGACCAGAAGTTGGGGTACGATACCGCCACGCACGCGGGATCGTCGATCTCGATCTCGTTGCCAGGCAGCGCGCCGAGCACGCCAAAGGCCATCGCGATGCGATGATCGCCGTGCGTGATCACGCGTCCGCGCAGTGTCGCGCTCGAACCGGTGACGACGAGTCCATCGGGGAGCTCGCTCGCCGTCGCGCCGATCGCGCGCAGATTCGAGACAACGGTCGCGATGCGATCGCTCTCCTTCACGCGAAGCTCAGCGGCGCCGCGAATCTCGGTGGTGCCGTGCGCGCGCGTGGCTACGCACGCGAGGAGCGGGAGCTCGTCGATCATCGAGGGCACCTGCGACTCCTCGATCGACAGCGCGGAGAGTTCGGAGCTCGAGCCTCGAATGCTTCCGGTGGGCTCGCCGCCCTGCGCCTGGCCTTCATCGATGGCGACGTTCGCGCCCATCGCTCGAAGCACGCCGAAGAAGCCGATGCGCGTGGGATTGAGGCAGACGTTCGGCACCGTGATGGGCCCGAATTGCGAGAGCACGGCGAGCGCGATGAGAAAGGCGGCGGACGACGGATCGGCGGGAACGCGCACGTCGAGCGGCTCGAGCGCGTTCACCGCCTCCACTCGCACGCGCGTGCCGTCGACGTGCACGCGAGCGCCAAGAGCACCCAGCATGCGCTCTGTGTGATCGCGCGAGCGCGACGGCTCGGTAACCTCCACCTCCACGCCGCCAACGACGCCCGCGAGCAGGATCGCGCTCTTGATCTGCGCGCTCGCGGTCTCGGACGTCCACGCGATCGACTGCAGTGCGCCGCCGTGAATCACCATCGGCAGCCCGTCTCCCGCCTCGAGATCCACCCGCGCGCCCATCGCGACGAGCGGGCGCGCAACGCGACGCATCGGGCGCTTGCTCAGGCTCGCATCGCCGATGAAGCGCGTGCGGAAGTCGCATCCAGCGGCGACGCCAGCCATGAGGCGCGTGGTCGTGCCGCTGTTGCCGCAATCGAGGTCGATGGAGGGCGCGAGCATCGCGCGAACGCCGCGCGCCGTGATCGTGATGTCGTCGCCAAGCACAGGCACCGCGACGCCGAGGGCGCGCAGCACGCCTGCGGTGCTCTGCACGTCGGCCGAGAGCAGGATGTCGCGGATCCGCGAGCGACCGGTGGCAAGAGCCGCGAAGATGAGCGCGCGATGCGAGAGCGACTTGTCGCCCGGCACGCGAATTTCGATAGGCGTCGTCATTGTTGCGGCTCCGCCGAGCGGCGCCAGTCGCGCGCGGAGTCCCAGAGGGTGCGGAGCGCGCGTTCGTCGCCGCGCGTGAGGGCCTCGCGAATGCTCCCGATGCTGTTCTGCAGCTTGGCGAGCGCTGCATCGAGCTCCTTGGGCCGCGCCTGCACGAGCGACGACCACTGCTCGAAGGCGCTCGCGGCGAGGCGAGTGGTGTCGCGCGCGCCAGGTCCGACGCTGTTCGGGTCAACGTGCTCCGCAGCGAACGTCGCCGCCAGCGCCGTGGACGCGAGCTGCGGGAGATGGCTCACCCACGTCATCATCGCGTCGTGCTCGTCCGCCGTTCGATACTCGAGGCGCGCGGCCTCGACGTTGCCCCAGAGCCAGTCCAGTCGTTCGCGCACGTCGTTGGACGCGCGTGATTCGATGCTCACGGTGCACCCGCGGAACAGATCCGCACGTGCGGCTCGGAAGCCGGAGTCGTGCGAGCCTGCGAGCGGATGCGCGCCGATCACGCGCGCGGACGTCGCTTCGTCGAGCCCGAGCGCGGCGCGCGACTGCACGCCTCCGCAATGGATGATCGTGGCGCCGCTCGGCGCTGCACGCATCGCAACCGCCGCGACTTCGGCGATTGCCTGCACCGGGACCGCGATGATCACGAGATCCGCGTTACTCATCGACTCCGCGAGCGTGCACTCGGGTACATCGAGACCCATCGCGCGCGCCAGCGCCTTATCCTCAGCGGACGTGCTCCAGCCGCGCGTGACTCCGCCGCCAAGCGACGTCACGGCCTGCACAAACGATCCGCCGATGCACCCGAGGCCGACCACAGCGACGCTCGGCCGCTTCATCGCAGCCGAGGCTCGAGCGCGATCGCCGCATCCGTGTGCTCGTCGCGGTACTTCACGATGATCGGCGTCTGCATCGAGAGGTGCTGCTTCGCGCCCCACCCACTCGAGATCGGGCGAGCGCCCGGAACGACGACGGCGCCTTCGGGGATCTCGAGCGGCGCGCCATCTTCCGCGCGGTGCACGACCTCGCGCACGAGATCGTACACCGGAGTCGCGCGCGTGAGAATCACCCCCGACGCGAGCACCGCGCGCCGGCGAACCACAGTGCCCTCGTACACGCCGCAGTTGCCGCCGATGAAGACCTCATCCTCCACGATCACCGGCGCGGCATGCGCCGGCTCGAGCACGCCGCCGAGCTGCGCTGCCGCGCTCAGGTGCACGCGCGCGCCCACCTGCGCGCACGAGCCCACGAGCGCGTGCGAGTCCACGGTGGTGTTCGCACCCACGTAGGAGCCGATGTTGATGAGCATCGGCGGCATGCAGATCACACCAGGCGCCACGTACGCGCCGCGGCGAATGATCGAGCCGCCGGGAACGACGCGAACGCCGTCGGCGAGCGTGAGATCCCGAATGGAGAACGGGTGCCGGTCGAAGAAGCGGAACGCGCCACCATCGACGTGGCCCATCTCCACCAGCTCGCCGATGCGAAAGGCAAGCATGATCCCCGCCTTCACCCACGCCACCGCACTCCACTTTCCATCGACCCCGCGCTCGGCCGCACGCACGTCGCCGCGCTCGAGTGCATCGAGCAGCTCGCGCACGGACGCATCCACCTCGGCGCGATCGAGCTTTGCGCCGGCGGCACTTGCCTCCGACGAGCGCTCGATGCGTGCGCGCAGCGCGGCGAGCGCTTCGGATTTGTCGGCCAATTCTGATTCGTGCTCGATCATTGTCACTGTGCGAGAAGGCCGCGCGCGAACATCAGCTCGGCGTTGAGAATCGATGCGCCTGCCGCACCGCGAATCGTGTTGTGGCCCATGGCGACGAGCCGCAGGTCGAGCATCGGATCGCTGCGCACGCGCCCGACCACCACCGACATCCCGTTCCCCGCATTCACGTCCCGCCGCGGCTGCGGACGATCGCGCTCCATCGTCACGATCACCGGTTGCGCCGGCGCGCTCGGCAACCCGAGCCCCGCGATCGCGCCCGACCACGACGTCAACGCTTTCATCGCGGCGTCCGGGGTCGTCGGCGACGCGAGTTTCACCGACATGCACGCCGTGTGGCCGTGCTCCACTCCAACGCGATTCACCTGCGCGCTCACACGCATGTCCGCCGGCGTCACTGCGCCGTTCGCAAAGGTGCCGAGGATCTTGAGCGGCTCCGACTCGATTTTCTCTTCCTCCCCACCGCCGATGAAGGGGATGATGTTGCCGAGGATGTCGAGCGAGGGCACGCCCGGATAGCCGGCACCGGAGAGCGCCTGCAGCGTCGTCACGAACAGCTGCTCGACGCCGAAGGCCTGGTGCAGCGGCGCCAGCGCCAGCGCGATGACCATCGTCGAGCAGTTGGAGTTCGTGACGATTGCTCCGCTCCACCCGCGCGCCTTGCGCTGAATCGGCAGCAGCCCGAGGTGATCGGGATTCACCTCCGGAATGAGGAGCGGCACGTCGGCGTCCATGCGATAGTTGCGCGCATTGCTGAGCACGAGCCGCCCCGCGCGCGCGAACGCGGCCTCGACCTCCTGCGCCGCATCGGAGTCGAGCGCGGAGAAGACGATCTGCGCGTCAACGGCGGCGGGCTCGCACGTCGTGACAGTGAGATTGGCGACGCTCTCCGGGATCTCGCCGCTCAACCAGTGCGCCGCATCGCGATACCGCTTTCCGGCGGAGCGCTCCGATGCGGCGACGCAGGCAACCTCGAACCACGGATGATCGGCGAGCAGCCGGATGAAGGTCTGTCCAACGGCGCCGGTCGCACCGAGGACGCCGACGCGAATTTTTCGAGCGGGAGCGATTGTCGTTTTCATGAGGCGAGTAATGTACGCACCAGGCGCATGTATCCGTCGACGGCCGCGTGGAGCTCGGCGATCTCGATGAACTCGTGCGGCGTGTGAGCGACGGTGATGGAACCCGGCCCATAGAGGAGCGGCGTGCCCCAGCGGCTGAGCAGCGGGATGTCGCTCGTATATGACACTGGACTCGACGCGAATCCCGATATCGTGTGAAAGTGCTGCGCCGGGATGTGTGGCGCGAACTCGAGATCAGCGCGGCCGTGCGACCAGCGCTCGAGGATGTCGCGCACTTCACGGTGGTCGCCCACGAGTCGCACCATGAGCTGCGCGACCGCCTCGTCGGGGACGATGTTTGCCTCGCGTCCGGCGTTGAGCGTGCCGACGTTGATCGTCGTCGCGCCGAGCACGGGATCGGCGGGCAGGTCGAGATCTTCGAGCGTGGAGAGGAGGGCGATCATCGGGGTGATCGCAGAGGCGCCGAGCTCCGCGTAGGCGGAGTGTGCGGCGCGACCGTGGGTGCGCACGGTGACCGCCATCGATCCCTTCGCGCCCGAGGCGAGCTTCCCTTCCGTCGGCTCGCCGTTGATGAGGAAGCGGCTGGTCGGCGCGAGCTCGTTGGCAGCGCGGGCGCCGTCCGAGCTTTTCTCCTCCCCCACGACGAAGAGGAGATCGACCCCGGTCTCGCCCTGCTCGGCCAACGTTTGGGCGGCGGCCATCATGGCCGCCGCGATCCCCTTGGCGTCGCAGGCGCCTCGCCCCGAGAGTCGGGCGCCGTTGCGCGTGGGGGGAATGAACGGGGGAACGGTATCCAGATGCGTGGAAAGGGTGACGGCGCCCTGGCCGTGGGTGGCCCAGATGTTCGTGCGACCGGGCGAGAGCTCCTGTCGACGCACGGACCAGCCGCGGTCGGAGAGCCAGAGGGCGGCGAGCTCAACAGCCGGAGCTTCCGCTCCAGTAAGCGATGGTTGCGCGATGAGCGCTTCGGCGAGGGCGACTACGTCAGTCATCGACACAACCTATACGAGATGGTGATGCCATGACAGCGGTTCAGGGGTATGAATCGAAGCTGAAATTCGCGCGCTCTCCTTCGCCAAATACGACGTGCAGGTATTGACCGGTATGGCCACTTTTGATACTTTGAATACACCGAACAAGTACCGAACCACAAGCGCCGCAGCGACTTCGCACGACATCTCGCTCCGGGACTTTTTCTCTTTGTACGGCAAAGGGTTACGATGGTTCACCTCAACCGATTTCCAGCAATGATTCGAGGCACAGTTCGAGAGCCTGGTTCGCGGAGGGAGCCTGCGGAGCTCATGCGCATTCGCGAGATCGATCCGCGCAGCGCCTGTGGGGAAAGCACGACCGTGATGCAGCTTTTCAGAGTGGATGATTTGCCGGAGGAACCGCCGCGCGTGCACATGGTCTTTCACGACCGGCACGGCTGGTATTGCGAGCACGGACGGGAGTGTCCCGCCGTCGCGGCGGTTCGCCGGCACCAACGGCTGGATGCGGTGCCGGAGCGCGCCGACTAGTACTAGCTCTCCACCGCGCGAGCAATTGCGGTACGCGCAAAGGCATCCGGCGTGAGCGAGTAGTACACGCTGTCGGTGCCATAGATGTGCCGCACTCCCTCGAAGCGCATTCCCAGCTTGTCCATCACCCGGCGCGAGCCCGTGTTCTCCGCGTAGGCCACCGCCACGATTCGCTCGAGCCCCAGCGTCTCGAATCCCCAGCGCACCAGCGCGCGCGCAGCCTCCGTCGCGTAGCCGCGCCCCCACACGTCCTTGCCAAACGCGTAGCCGACTTCGATCTCCTCGGTCCCGTCCATCGGCTGCAGCCCCGCCCACCCCACCGCCAGGTCGCTGCCGCGCTCGCGCACGCCGAACATGCCGAAGCCGCGTTCGGCCCAGCACGCGAGGTGTCGCTCGAGCCGCTCCTCGGCAATCGCGCGCGGGACCGCGCCCACCCTCCCGATGTAGCGCATGATGTCGTGGTCGCCGCGCATCACGGCGAACCAGTCAATGTCGTCGAGTGAAAGCGGTCGCAGTACCAGTCGATCCGTGTTGATCTCGAGCATGCGAAACGCTATCGCGACGCACTTCGTGAGACAAGCGCGTACGACCACTCGCCGAGCGCCGCGCCGCGTGCAACATTGGTGCACACTCTCTCCCACAACTCACACGACATGCTGATTCGACTCGTCATCGCCGCGCTCCTCTCGTGCGCCTTCTTCGTCACTGTCGATGCATCCGCCCAGGCCGTCGATTCCAATCTCGCGCGCGCCAAGCGCATCCTGCGGACGACGCCGCTGGTCGACGGACACAACGATCTCGCCTGGCGCATTCGCGAGGACAAGCACACGCCGCGCGATGTCGAGGCGTACGACCTGCGGAAGACGACGCCGGGGCACACAGACCTCGCGCGCATGAAGGACGGGATGGTCGGCGCGCAGTTCTGGTCAGTGTACATCCCGGGCGAAATCAAGGACTCGGGATACGCCCGCGTGCAGCTGGAGGAGATCGACATCGCGCGACGCGTCATCGCCAAATATCCGGAGCGCCTCGCCTTCGCGACGCACGCCTCGGATATCCGAAAGGATTTCGCGCAGGGGAAAGTCGCTTCGTTCCTCGGCATGGAGGGCGGCCACGCAATCGAGAACTCGCTTGGCGCACTCCGGGCGTACTACGACCTCGGCGTGCGCTACATGACGCTCACGCACAACGTGACGCTTGACTGGGCAGACGCCGCGCTCGATGAGCCCAAGCACGGCGGGCTGACGCCGTTCGGCAAGGAGGTCGTGCGCGAGATGAACCGGCTCGGCATGCTCGTGGATCTCGCGCACGTTTCACCGGGGACAATGAGCGCCGCGCTCGAAGTCAGCGCGGCACCGGTGATCTTCTCGCACTCAGGCTCGCGCGCACTCGTCGACCACCCGCGCAACGTTCCCGATTCGATTCTCGCGCGCCTGCCGAAGAACGGCGGGATCGTCATGGTGCCGTTCGTGAACAGCTTCGTGTCGGCGAAGGTGCGTGCGCGCGATGTGGCAGAGGCGGCGGCGGCGAAGGAAGCCGCGAAGAAATTCCCGAACGACACCGCCGCGGTCGAGCGTGAGATGAGCGCGTGGCGGAGCGCGCATCCGCCGGTTCGCGCGTCGCTCAGCGAAGTGGCCGATCACATCGAGCACGTGCGCGACATCGCCGGCATCGATCACGTCGGCATCGGCAGCGACTTCGATGGCATCGATGACGTGATCCCGGGGCTCGAGAACGTCTCGAGGTTTCCCTATCTCCTGGCGGAACTTGCGCGACGCGGCTGGTCGGATGCCGATTTGCGAAAGGTGGCGGGCGAGAACTTCATCCGCGTGTTCACGCAGGCCGAAGCGGTGTCGGCGCGACTCCAGAAAGAGCGCGGGCCGTCGACGGCGACGATCGCGGCACTGGATGGGAACGGAGCTACCGCGGTCGCTCCATGATCGCGAGCACCGAGCGATCCGCCAGATCAGCCCACCGCTCGGGGTAGCGCCACACGCGCCGACAGACAGTTCCCGCATCGAAGATCAGGCACGACGGCGCCTCGGCACCGGGCACGTCGTGCGCTCGCGCCTCGCGAACGCGCCATCGTGTGCCGTCCTCGGCACAGACGAGGCGCTGTGCGAGCGTCTCGAGCTTCGGTTGTCCCATCCATGTCCCGCGCCTTCTATCGCCGGCTTGCTCCCATCCGATCTGCACGCGACCCCGTCGCGTCACAATGTTCGGAACGATACATTGCAAGAACGGGGCGCGCGCGTCAGCGATCGTCAACTGGTCGGGTGGACGCGTCCCCCGGCTGATGTCCGATCGCTAATTCCGTAGTACTCCTCGACGGCCATCGAGATCAGCTGGTCGAGAGTCGCCGAGTGCTCCGGCTTTGCGAGGAGCTCGCATGCTTCGGGGAGCGTCGTGCACACTTCCTTGATCAGGACAAGGAGCTGCTCGGCGCGAAGCTGATGCCGCCGCGCGTGGGCGCCGATGGTGCGCAGATTCTCGCGCAGTCCGGATTGCTCGATCGGACATCCGGCAAGCACCCGGCGAAGATCGGTGCGCAACGTCAATTGGACGACGGTTCGGAGTGCGGAGTTGTGGACGCGGCCCTCGTCCTCAGGCGCTCGTCGATCGTTCGAAGATCCAGGCTCTCTCTCTGACATCAGAGCCCCCGGTGCCGAAGAAATCGTTCGCGACTGCGATCGCGAGCGAACGGCCGTGAGAGTTCAGCTTCCAACCAATCGATTGTAATTGCGTCTGGTGATCTCGTAGCACGCGCAGGAGGCGAGCTCGAGTCCAGCGCGATCGAGCACATTGACCTTCCCTCGCGTGTAGCGGATCAACCCTGCGCGCTGCAGCACGCCCGCAGCGAGCGTGACGGCCGGCCGATGCACGCCGAGCATGTACGAGAGAAACTCGTGCGTCAGTGTGAAGGGCTCCATGCGCATGCGATCGTGCGTCATGAGCAGCCATCGCGCGCACCGCGACTCGAGCGTGTGCAGGCGATTGCACGCCACCGACTGCGCGGCCTGATTGAACAGCGCGAGCGAATGGCGATTCAGCAGTCGGGCGTACGTCGGATTACTCTCGAGCGAGCGCCGAAACGCGTCGGCCTCCATCCGGTACGACGTACCATTGAGCTGCACGAAGGCGCGGGAGGGCATGCGATCATCGCCGAGCAGCAGCGGCAGCCCCGCCCACCCTTCGTAGCCGATCGTGCCCACCTCCACTGCGCCATCGGACAACACATTCACCATCGACACGCAGCCGCTCGTCGGAAAATAGACGTGCGAGATGGGAGCGTTGGCTTCGTAGAGCACGTGGTTGATGGATAGCTCGAATGGCTCGAGCTCGCTTTCGATGCGGCGTAATTCTGCGGGTGGTAGCGCGGCGAGAATGCGATTACGGGAAGGCGCATCAATGAGCGTCACCGTCGCACTCTGGTTGCGAACTGCCATCTCGGGTGAACTCCGCAAGGGCGACCAACGTCGCATTCAGATATCGATGTGCGATCCGTTCGATCACGAACGGACACGCGCACGCGAGAGATGAACGGGTGGCGAATGCCACCGAATCGCCGCGAAGAAACACCGTCGTGACGAGTCACGACAATTATAGCAGAAGCGAGCTAAAATGCAGCCCGCGTAGGACTTACGGGCTTTCTAGCGTACTCATTTGTACATATCTTGGAGTTGTACGGAAGGCTGTTTTGCAGTGCGAAATACCCGGGGCCGGACTCGAACCGGCACGGCCTTTCGGCCAAGGGATTTTAAGTCCCACGCGTCTACCATTTCGCCACCCGGGTGCGCGTCGGCGCGCGGCCGACTCGCTATCGTACTACTGCTGCGTGCGCCATGCGCGCAGGCGGCTCGCGAGTTTGCTCATCGCGCCGCCGCTTCCTGCGCGCGCATCGCTCGATGCAATCTGCAGTGCGCTCGCGAAATCTGACATGGTTTGGAAACGATCATTGCGCGAGCGCGAGAGCGCCCGCCGAATCGCCTCGTCGACTTCCACAGGCACTTCGGCGCGCACGACGCGCACACTCGGCGTCGCGCTCGCGAACATTTTCGCGACAACGGCCTGTGGGTTGCGCCCGCCGAATGGCGCCTCGCCCGCCAGCATCTCGTAGAGCACGACGCCAAGGCTGTACTGATCGGTGCGGCCATCGATCGAAGGGTCGCCACCCACCGCCTCGGGACTCATGTACTGCGGCGAGCCGACGACGAAGCCTGTAGTCGTCGTCGGAAGATCGACGTCGCTCACACTCGCGCGCGTGTTGCCGCTGGCGTCGCGCACCGCGCGTGCAATGCCGAAATCGGCGAGCAGCGTCTCGCTGTCGTCGGCGACGAAGATGTTGTCCGGCTTCACGTCGCGATGCATGTACCCTGCCCCGTGCGCGTAGTCGAGCGCGCTCGCGACCTCGCGCGTGACGCGCAGCGCCTCGCCGAGCGGCATCTGCGGCTCGCGCGTCAGCCGCGCGCGCAGCGTTTCTCCCCGCACGTACGGCATCGAGTACCAGAGCAGGTCGCCCGACGCCTCACCGTGATCGAGCACCGGGAGGATGTGCTTGTGACGGAGACGCGCACCGAGGGCGATCTCATGACGAAAGCGCTGCGTGCCGAGTGTCTTCGCCATCTCCGGGCGGAGCACCTTGAGCGCGACGAGACCATCGCTCTGCACTTCCTTCGCAAGGAAGACGGTGGCCATGCCACCCGTCGCGAGCTCCTCGCGCACATCGTAAGAATCGCGAAGTGCGGCGTGGAGCCGCGTGCCAAGCTCAGTGCTCACAGCCACGGCGTCCTCTCGCGGATAGTCCGCCTTCATCGACGAACGGCCGGCGCGCGTGCGCCGACCGTTTCAGAAAGCGGGAAACGGGACTCGAACCCGCGACCCCAACCTTGGCAAGGTTGTGCTCTACCAACTGAGCTATTCCCGCAGTAAAAACGAAGTTATGAGACGGCGGCCGCGCGGACAAGTCGTCGCGAACGCTGACGCCGGGCGTCAGCGCTCCAGCTGCGCCGCGAATCGCAGGCGCACGTAATCCGCCGTCCACGCCCCTGCGCGCCCGCGCAGGCTCGGCGCGAGCAGCGCCGTCACCTCCTCGAGAATTGCGTCTCGCTCCTCATTGCCGATTCCTGCGAGAAAGGGGTGCGCAAAGGTATCGAGCCAGCCGCGCATTCCCGTCGGCAGCGGCGTCGGGCGCGGGATGAGCTCCAGGCGCAGCACGACGAAGCCGTGCGTCTCGAGTCGCTCCGCGTACTCGGCGGGCGTCGGGAAGTACCACGGCCATCGCGCCTCGCCGTCGACGCCGTGCGAGCGAAGCACAGCCAGGATGGCGGTGGAGATCGCTGCGACGTTTCCGTGCGCGCCCATCTCGCCCACGAAGCGGCCGCGCGACACGAGCGCGCGGCGAATCCCCGCGAGCGCGAGGTCGGGCTCGCGCATCCAGTGCAGCGCAGCGTTGGAGAACGCAGCGTCGAATTCCGCGTGGAATGGGAGCGCGTACGCATCGATGGCGCGTGCATCGATGCCGCGCGCGCGCGCGGCCTCGATGAGCGACGGCGAGCTGTCGACGCCGATCACCTCCGCCCCGCGCGACACGATCGACGCCGTGAGCGCGCCATCGCCGCAGCCAACATCAAGTACGCGCTCGCCGGGCTTGGGATCGAGCCAATCGACGACGGGCTCGGCGAGCTCGGCAACGAAGCGGGCGTTGCGCGCGTAACGCTCAGCGCTCCAATCCTGACTTGCGGATTCCCCAGGCTCGGCCATCGTCCCTCCTGCGCCGGATGCAGAACGGAGCGCCCAGCGAACTGCCGGTGCGCTCCGTTGCAATATTCACTACTGCGAGGTCATTGGGTATGAGGGATACTCGTCCCGTACTTCGCGTTTACGACGTCGATGATGCCGTTCGCGATGATCACGTGCGAGGCTGCGGTCGGATGCACCCCGTCGAGTGAAAAGTAAAGACCGAAGGGCGCGGTCGGCTGCGTCAGGTCGGGGAACACGGGAACCGCATTCGACTGCTTGAGCGCAACCAGAGCAGGATTCGGATCGTAGTACGCGAAACCGAGCGAGTCCGCCTCAGCCGAGATGAGCGCGTTGTAGGCGTTCACCGTATCGGTCACGGCCGCCTGCTCCGTTGCATCGAGCACGTACACGTTGCCCACCGGCGCGTACGGTGGGGGCAGCGCCTCGCACTCGATCTGCGGCGGATGCGTGCCGGCACGAATCGCGGCGGCAAGCTGGAAGTTGATCAATGACGTCGTCGTCGGCGGGCACGTAGCACCGAGAACGGTCGTCTGTCCCGCCACCGCGTCGAACTCTCCCTTGTACAGGGGATTGTAAAGCTGAGCCGCCGGAAAGAGCAGCGGAACGTTTTCGGTATTGACGACGCCGACGAGCACGCCGCCCTTGATCGACGGAATCGCTCTGAGCGCCTTCACCAGGTTCTTGTAGTTCGTGGTAAAGGCGCCGATCGACGTCACGCCGGCCGAGATGCCGGGCGTCGCCGGAAGCACTCCGGTGAGCGAGGCATTGAGCACGTCGTTGTTACCGACCCACGCACTCACAAAGGTCGGCTGCGCCTCCGCCGCTCGCTGCGCCTGTGTCTCGCCGCCGAGGATGAAGGTCGTGAGCGCATTCTCGACGAGTGTGTCCGGTCCGGGAACGGCGCCGGTTGGCGAGAGCGAGGTGGCGCCGGGGACCGCGAGGTTGTTGATGAAGCCCGGCGTTGCAGGCTGCGTGCGCAGCGCACACGTGGTAGCGGTGCCGCCGCCCACGCGATGCTGCGTGAGGAAATTATCGATCGGCGGCGCGCATCCGGGCTTGTTCAACAGTGGCACGCGAAAGCCGGTGTTCACCTGGTGCGCGAACAGCACGGCATAGCTCTGCATCTGCGTCGAGTCGTTAATGCCGCCCGACTGATAGCCCGACGTGATGCTGTTTCCCATCGAGATGACCGTCTTGAAGAGCGGATCAACCGGCTTTCCGCCCAGCACATCGTTCTTGTCGCTACACGCCACGAGTGCCGTGCTCAGGATCAGAGCGGCTGCTCCGCCGGCGAGATATCTATTGCAATACATCTGAGATCTCCCTGTGGAGTTAGAAGTTGACTTTGAGGCTGAGCGAGAAAACGTTCGCATTGAGCGTGTAGAATCCGCTGTTGAGCTGATCGGCCGTCATGCCTTCCTGCGGCGAGCCTACGGTGCGCGAGATGATGCGGCCGCGACGTCCGTCCGTGTCGACGTGCAAGAAGGACGCGTCGAGCGTGTACGACGCGCCGACCGGAAGTCCGATGCCGACCGTGTAGTTGCGGCGATCCATGTCGGGGAGGAGCGGCGTCACCGACTCGTCGGGCGCCGGAGAGCTGACCCAGTCGAAGCCGACGCGACCGCGGAAGCCCGCGGCGAATGCGTGCTCGACGCCGAAGCGCACGGAGTTGGAGGCCTTGTAGTCCTCGATGAGCGTGCGGCTGAACCCTGCGTCGTTCGCGGGGCCGACGAAGTCGACGGCGAGGGAGTTGAAGGACTTGTAGTCGATCCACGCGTAATCGACGCTGATCGTCGTGTTCGTGAGCCCGGTATAACCGATGCCCGCCTGGAACTGCGCAGGGTGATCGATCTCGGTGTTCACGGTCTGTCCGGCGCTGAGCGGCGCGCCTGGCGCGAACTGCGGCGAGAGGAGCCCATCGAGCGGAGTTCCCGCGGGGAGACCGTACGGATTCCCGGCCGCAAGCACGAGATTGGTGAGCTGCTGCGTGAACTGCACGTCCGCATCCTTGTACTTGAACTTGAGCTCCGAGAGATAGCGCGCGCCGATCTGCCAATCTGCGCCGATCTTTCCGTGAATGCCGACATTGAAGCCCCACGCCGTTGCGTCGCCCTTGAGATCCGCGGAGGCGAACTGAGTGCCGACGGGAATTCCGAGCTGTCCGAATGTGGCCCCACCGCCTCCCGGCACCGGCACGGTCGCGAGATCGATTCCCTGGCGCAGCTCGACGTGCGACACACCGAAGACGGGACCGCCACCGATCGACCATCCCGGCGCGAAGCGATACGCGATATTCGGCTGGATGTAGTCACTCGAAAGCGACGCGTACTGCGCTTCGAATCGGCCGGGGAAGTCGGGCTTCCACTGCGACACGAGGCCGTACGGCACGTACGAGCCGATGCCGATGGCCCACTTCGAGCCCTTCGGCGTGTAATTAAGAAAAATATGTGGCGGAAATTTCACGGGCACGTCGCCCGGGTAGCTTCGGCCGGTGCTGTCGGCGTTGAATCCGCCGTTCACCTGCACCGCTGCTGCGCCGACGTACAGCCCCCACCCTTGCAGGCCAGTAGTCGCTGCGGGATTCCAGTAGATCTCCGAGGGGTCGTTGCACGGCACACCCGTGACGGCAAAGCCGCGAGCGACTGCACACGAGCCGATCTCATTGAGACCGAATCCTTGCGCTTCCACCGCCGCGGGCGCCACGAGGGCAGCCAGCAACAGACATCGCGAGAGACGATCGAGGTTCATCAGGCTTTTCTCCTTCGTGGGACCGGCGCGAGAGAGATGGGAATGGGAAGCCATCCGACGGAGTGGTCATGATGGCCTTTCAAGCGCAGTAACAGTATTACGCGTTGTTGATTAACGACAGACTTGCGCGCGGAGATTTCGTCGCGTAGGTCGCAAGAATCGTTTACGGGCGCGCGCCCAGCGCGTGTACGGCGTACCACGCGCACCAGGCAAGCAGCCCCGCGAGCGATGCGTCGCCGCCGTTGGCGAGCGCCTTCCCCTCCGCATCCACCAGCTCCGCTGCAAGCCCGTTGTCGAGCGGCGCGCGACGCAACCACTGGAGCACGGCACCGGCATCGGGCCCCATGAGCCGCGCGCACTGCTGCGCGAGCAGATGCGGCTCGCTCCCTATGCCTTTCACGGTGCGGCGATAGGCCGAGTCGTGGCGCTCCATGGCGTCGTAGACCGGGAGCCAGTAGGCGGAGGCATACGGATCATCGTCGATCACCTGATGCCCCGCGAGGTCGATCGCCGAGGCGAACGTCACCTTGCCGCCCTTCTCTACCGCGAAGTGCCGGCGCAGCGCGGCGCGCACGGCGTCCGGGTCCTCGACCTTGCGCGCCGTTTCTTCGTCCAGCGTACGTCGAAACACATCGAGCGCCTGCGCGACGACGGCGTTGCCGTGCAGCGTGAACGGATGCGGCGCGGGCGCCCCTGAGAGTGACACTTCCGTCCTGTAGAGCGGCACGTGCAGATCGCGCCGCTCGGCGAGATCATCCCACGAGGCGTACAGCGTCTCCGCGATCACGGGCTCGTCGACGATCTGATCGTCGGCGGTCTCACGGATGTAGCGATCAGTTGCAAGCGCGAACGAGGAGAGTCCCTCGAGGGAAAACCCCGGCTCGAACAGCGTGCCGTCGAGATAGTGAACGCCGAGCCCCGGCGCGTAGCCGTGCAGTTCGCTCGCGCGAAGCAGCAGCTCGCGCGCGAGCGACGGATCCGCGAGCTGGATGGCCGGGAGCGTCCACGACAGCGCCTCCCAGTCGCGCACGGTGATGCCGTGACCGTTCCATGGTGCGCGGCTGCGCACGAGATAGAAATGCGCGTCGTCGAGCGCGCGTCCGGCGGCGTAGAAGTACGAGAAGAGCAGATTGCGATTGATGAGGCGATCGATGCCGTCGTGCCCGACGGTCTGCTCCATTCGCTGCAGTGCGTCGCGCGTGAGCGTGAGCAGCTCGCCCCATCCGCGCCTCCGCATCGACGCGACGGTCGCCTCGGCGCCGTCGCGCTCGGGCCCCGCAGCGATGAAGAAGGCGACGCTCCCCATCGCGCCGGCGCCGACCTCGATCTCGCGGCGCAGCGCGAATCGCGGAGCGGCATCCGCGTGCACGGAGACGCGCGCCTCGCCATCGGCCGCGATCGCCAGCGCGGCGAACCCCGGCTGCGCCGTGCCCTCGAGCACCACCACCTGCTCGTCGGCCTCGATGACGCGGTGCGCATCGTCAGCGGCTCGTGGCGAGCGCACGCGAAGCTGGCGATGTCCAAGCACCCCCTCGAGCGCGATCGCTACCTGCGCGGCCGCATCGCCGCGATTCTCGATCGCGATCGCGTACACGGCGCCGGCGAGATCCGCGTCGCGCCCGTGCGGCGCGAAGAGCGTGCCGCGCACCACGAGCCCGTCCACCGTGCAGGTGAAGGTGGGGATCCATCCGAGTGCGCGCTCCCACGCCAGCTCGAGCGATGCGAGCTCGCGAGCGACGCCGTTGATCTCGAGCGTCGGACGAAGCAGTGGCGTGCCGTTCCCCTCGAGAAAGTCTGCGGAGCCGGCGAACTCGAGCGCCGCGCGAGCCCCTCGATGCAGAACGCCGAGCGCGTGGAGTGATCCGTCCGCGGGATGGACGCAGGGGAGCGATAGCCAATGGTTGCCGGTCACCTGCCAGGGCATCGCGGGGAGCGGTATCTGTTTCACGGAGTATGGTTAGGGAGAGAGCGCGCGCTCGGCCTGCCAGCGCCAACAAACATCATTGCGCCGAACACTACTGGCAATGTGC
>Ga0207712_10000211_pt1 | contig 58110 bp, 55 predicted proteins | sample KBSS44metaG_FD_184402 | JGI IMG/M metagenome (GOLD analysis project Ga0207712, IMG submission 184402) | Switchgrass rhizosphere microbial communities from Kellogg Biological Station, Michigan, USA - KBS S4-4 metaG (SPAdes) (version 2) | ecosystem: Host-associated > Plants > Roots > Rhizosphere...
ATCATCCGTTATGGCGACAGGCGCGCGATGCCTCGAAGTATCATCGCATGCTTGCATTTGCCGAACAGCTGCCGCGCCTGCGGCGACAGGTCAAGAGCGATCTCGCCTTGCGTGGCTTGCCCAAACGCAAGCTACTCGCCGCCCTGGTAGACCTGCTCGAAACCTCGTTGATTCGCATCGGCAATGAGGAATACGCGCACGACAACGGCTCATTCGGGCTGACTACGCTCGAGCACCGTCACGTCAAGACAAGCGGCGAAGGCATCCATTTCCGCTTCCGCGGCAAAAGCGGCAAGTTTCACTCCGTCGACCTGAAGGACGGCAAGATCGCTCGCATCGTGCGCCGCTGCCAGGAACTGCCTGGACAATCGCTGTTTCAGTTCATCGGTGAACACGATGAACCCGAAAACGTCGATTCGGACGATGTCAACGCTTACATCCGCGAAATCGCTGGCGAGGATTTCAGTGCCAAGGATTTTCGTACCTGGGCCGGCACGATGCTGGCCGCACGCTATCTCGCGCGCCCACATCCCGCGTCGAGCGAAACCGACATCAAAGCGCAAATCCTCGCTGCAACGAAGCACGTCGCCGACCGCCTCGGCAATACGGTCGCCGTGTGCCGCGCCTGCTACATCCATCCGCTCGTGTTCGAAGCCCATGCCGCAGGCAAGTTACACCTGCCGCGGCCGCCTGCGCGCAAGCCTACTGCTCTCTCCGCCGACGAACGTGCGTTGCAACGCCTGTTGCGTCGTCGCGAGCGCCACGCCGAGTCGCGGCCGTCGTAGCATTCGCCGAAAATTTGAGCGGCATCGCTCGGCTTTCGCCTGTGCGCCCGCATCGAAAATTTCGGCCGCCATTGGTATGAATGCTGCTGAGTCTCGATCAGGCAAGCCATCGGAGCACGAGATGATTCGAAAATTGAAGTCGGGCGAATACCGTCTGTATTCACGCAAGGTCGATACCAAGACTGGGAAGCGGCGTAATTTGGGCACATTCCGCACACGCGCTGCGGCAGAAAAGCACGAGCGCGACGTGCAATATTTCAAGCGCCATTGAAGTTCTAATGAGCAGGGGTGCCGCTCGCATTGCAAATTGCAGTGGCGCCGATGCCCGTAGAGCGCAAATCGCCCGTAATCGAATGGGCAAACCGCCGACGCCTTACCTTTGCCATCCTTCAGTGGGTGGTCTTCGGCGCTTCCGTCTTGCCAACTCCATTGGCCTGTTGGCGCGGTACGGTGCTTTTTGCAGGACGTGCACGGCGTCCTCTCGGCTGCTTCGGCGAAGCGTCAGCGGCGGCCTTTTTAGTGTGCTTGACGGTTGCGCTTGCCGGGGCGGAACGCATTGCGCGCTTAGCCCACCAAGCGCGCAATGCGAGATAACCCAGACCAAAGGCCGCCCCTGTCGCCAGATAGGGATGGCGGCGCATCACGGAAACGTGCGGATGCTTGCTGCCGCGCTTTTCGTAGATGCGACGCGCGTCATCCCGATAGCTCGCCGATGCTTCCCTAATCGCCGCGACGGTATCGTCGAGCACCTCGCTAAGACGTGTCGTGGCTTCGCCAACGTCGTCGCGTGCATGATCGAGTTCGCCGGCAACATGGCGCCGCGTTTTGCTTGCCTGCGTGGTGAAGTCGGTACGCGCCGTGGCCAAGGCGTGGGCGAGATGCCGTGCGGCCGAAGCGGCCGGGGTGAGGATGGAAGAAAGGGATTGCATGGTCATTCTCTCCTGAATGGTGGCGACAAGATTGATATAGCAAGGTCGGTGCCAAGCAGCACCGGCTTTGCGATATTCATGAATATTCAACGCTCGGTCGCACGCGGCCATCCCATTTCATTGGCGATCGAGACGCGAGAACGAAAAGAGGCCGGCGAGCGGATGCGTGAGACCCATCATCGTGTCGCGCAGAATCTCCGCACCGATGGCGCTGTAAGTGATGCCATTGCCGCCGTACGCCATGGCGAACAGGATGCGGGGATCGTGATGCGGATGGGCGCCGAAGAACGGCAAACCATCCTCGGTTTCGGCAAACGTGCCGGCCCAGCCAAAACCCAATTCGACGTCGAGGGCGGGCGCCATGCGATTGAGCTTGCGCAAAAGCGTCGCGCATTTGCGTCCGACTCGCGCATCGCGACGCGACGCGATATCGATGCGATCGTCTTCGCCGCCGACGAGCAGGCGGCCGTCTTCGGTCGAACGTAGATAAAGGTACGGCCGTGCTGTTTCCCAGGCCAATGTATCGGCGAGCGGCCCTAGGCCGTCGCGCAACGGTTCGGTTACGAGTGCGTAGCTGCTGCGCGTGCGTGCGACACGCACGCCGAGCCAGGCTAGCGTTTCGTAGCCCCCGGCAAGGGCGAGATAGCGGCAGCGGACGCGGCGCTCGCGCTGCATCCGCAGCACGAGCCCCTCGCGCTCTGCTTCCCAAGCCTGCAATTCGGTGCGATCGAATATTCGCGTGCCGCTTGCGCGCAGATTTTCGAGCAGCGCGTATGTCATGCGATATGGGTCGACTTGCGCGGCTGGTACGCTGCGCAGCGCGGCCCAGGCTTCAATGCCATAGCGTTTCCGCAAGGCAGCGCGATCGAGCCATTCGACCTCGAATCCATGTTCCCGGCGTAGCGTGAACTCCTTGTGCAGGCGTCGTCGATGATGCCAGTGACTGGCCAGATACAAGCTCGACGCGCGCGCAAATCCAACATCACCGAGTGTGGCGGCGATATCAGTCAGCGTCGCCAGGGCGGCCTCGCACGCACGATATACCGTCAGCGCGGATTCCATGCTGATGAGTCGCGCGAGCGCGGCGAGTTCGATGTCGATCTCGTATTGAAGGAGCGCCGTGCTCGCCGCAGTACTGCCCCAGGCTGCATCGCGCCGATCGACGACGATCGTGTGCAAGCCGGCATCAGTGCAGGATCGGGCAATCAGAGCCCCGGTGATGCCCGCGCCGACCACGACGACATCGCAATCGAGATTTTCCTCGAGTGGGGGATAAGTCGCCGGCAGTCCATTGCGGACTGTCCAAAACGGATAGCCGCTCTTGAGATCCATCACATTCGGCTGCATCGACTTGAGCGAAGCCTCGCCGCACGCGAGCCGTCATCAATCGACATGGGATGCGGGCTGGCCATGCCGGAGTACCTGCATCTATCGAGCCAATCGGAACGCCAGGCAAATGGAACTACGGCTTTCGTGTTTCGCTGAAGTGCTGGTACGAGCCTTGCTGGGTTGGGTGAAAATCAATTGCGGAGTCATTTATGCGCAACGAGCAAGCCGTTCAAATGGCGATCGCTGAAATTGCTCTACTGATCAAGGGAACTTCGGTCGTGATGTTCACGACGCGCAATGGCGAGGGCCGGTTGGTGAGCCGGCCATTGGCCGTACGCAGCGTTCCATTCGACGGCGGCGCATGGTTCCTCACCGCGCTTGGCAGCAGAAAGCTGCGCGAACTCGAAGTGGATCCGCGCGTCAACCTGGCATACGTCAACGCGAGCAATGGTGCGTACGTCTCAATAGAGGGCCGCGCGCAAGTGACGATCGATCATGCGCGGATCGCCATGCTCTGGTCGGATTCGATCGATGCCGTATTCTTCCCGGCCGGGAAGGACGACCCGAACCTCGCCGCGATCCGCATCGAAGCCGATACCGCCGAAGCGTGGACTTCGGCGTCAACTGCGCTCGGGCGCGCGTTCAATTTCGTGAAATCGGTGTTGACCGGAGATTCCGGCGCACTCGGGGTGCAAAAGCATTTCGATTTGCGCGAGGGCATTCGTACTGAGCAGAGTCGTTGAGATCCACTATTTTTTCGACGGCAGTTGGTTTGAAGCCGCCAACAGCGCAAGCGTCGAATGTGGTCGCGAGCGCGCGATTGCCTTTGATCTGCGCGAGAAGGCAGCTCGGGGTCGGAGTGCGATTTCTTGCAGCACAAATTCGCGCGTCCATGTTCACACACACTTCCTCACTCCGCAGCTCTGGCATAGATATTGCTCAAACCTACCTTGACGACGACAAGTCGTTCGACAGGAGAGCCCCCATGCTTTACTACGCCATCGTGTTTTTCGTCATTGCCCTTATCGCCGGCGCGCTTGGTTTTTTCGGCATTGCTGGCGCTGCGTCCAGCATCGCCCAGATCTTGTTCTTCGTTTTCATCGTGCTGTTCTTGGCCTCGCTGATCTTCGGTGGCATCCGTCGCCCGCCCGCGGGTTGACACGATATTTGACCGTCGCAGCGCTAACTGCATCGGCCTCGCATATCGTGCACGTTGCATTTTGCTCGGCGACCTGAACAGCGGCATTGCATATTGCGCGACCACTGGCTGGTAGTGAATCTTCGCGCCAGCAAAGACGAGCCGCCCACTTCCCATCGATGACAGCATCTTGCCCCAATTTCCTGGCGATGCTCGAAACGAACTCGACGGAGACAATCCATGAGCATGTCCAAACCTTTCCTCAGCGATGTCCAAACGCTGCGCAAAAATGCACGCAAGCATCTGCAATCGGGTGCGGTGACCGAAGGCTACCGCGGCGACCGTAAGCAGGTTCTGGCGTTGCTAAATACATCTCTGGCCACCGAGCTCGTCTGCGTTCTGCGCTATCGGCGCCACTACTACATGGCTTCCGGAATCCATGCCAAAAGCATCGCGGCGGAATTTCTCCAGCACGCGAAGGACGAACAGGAGCATGCCGACATGATCGCCAGGCGCATCGTGCAGCTCGACGGCGAGCCGGACTTCGCGCCGAAAGGACTCGCTGAGCGCAGTCAATCCGAGTACATCGAGGGCAGCGATCTCGTTGAGATGCTCGAGGAAGACCTTGTCGCGGAGCGTCTGGTGATCGACAGCTACCGCGAGATTGTCCAGTACCTTGGCAACGACGATCCGACTACAAGGCGTCTGCTTGAATCAATTCTCGCTGACGAAGAGGAGCACGCCGAAGATCTTGGCACCCTGCTCGAGGAACTCGGCAAAAAAGGCGAGCCGGCGAAAAAGCCGCTTGCTTCAAAGCAGAAACACTGAACAACACACGGGAGACAGCCATGCCACGTGGTGACAAGTCGAGCTATACAGGCAAACAGAAGCGTCAGGCGGAGCACATCGAAGAGAGCTACGAGGAACGCGGCGTCGGCAAGACGGAAGCCGAACGGCGGGCTTGGGCGACGGTGAACAAGGAATCCGGCGGCGGCAAAAAGTCGGGCTCGGGCCGGGCGACGACGCACAAGCATGCAAAATCGAAAGCGCCAGCCAAAACTGCGACGCGCAAATCTGCGTCCAGCACGCGAAGCGCTCGGTCATGAGCAGCTCATTTGTCGCGCTTGCCGGCGCGCTATTCCATGATTCTGGTGCTCGTCAGATGCCGTACTGCTTTCGCTTGCGATAGAGCGTCGAGATGTCGATACCGAGAATCTGCGCCGCTTCTTCAAGCGAAGAGCTTGTCGATACGATCTTGAGAATATGCGCGCGCTCCAGCGCCTCGAGACTCATCGCGCTACCAATGCGCAGCGACATGGAAGCCTGCTCGCCATTGCCGGCAATGGCGAGATAGGGCACATCGACGAGCGCGTCGGGGCATAGAATTGCCGCGCGTTCGATCACGTTTTGCAGTTCCCGCACATTGCCCGGCCAGTGATAGTCGAGGATTGCATTTGCCGCCGCTTCGGTGAAACCACGCGCGAGTCGACGATAACTCGCCGCATAGCGCACGAGGAAGGTTTCGGCGAGGAACATGGCATCTTCCATGCGCTCGCGTAGCGGCGGCATGGTGACATTGATGACGTTGACACGGTAGTACAAGTCCTCCCGAAACGTTCCCTCCTTGACCATCTTGGCAAGGTCCCGGTTGGTTGCGGCAACGATACGCACATCCACCTTGCGCGTGACCGGATCACCCACGCGCTCGTATTCTCGGTCTTGCAGAAAGCGCAGCAGTTTTGGCTGCAGTGACAGAGGAAAATCGCCGATCTCATCGAGAAACAGTGTGCCGCCTTCGGCCTGCTCGACGCGCCCGAGCTTGTTATCCACCGCGCCGGTGAATGCGCCGCGGCGATGACCGAAAAGTTCGCTTTCGAGCAACTCGGCGGAAAGCGACGGGCAACTGACCGTCACGAATTCCTGCTTCGCACGCGCACCGCAATTGTGCAGCAGGCGTGCGGCCATTCCCTTGCCTGAGCCGCTCTCGCCCAGAATCAGTGTCGTCGCATCGGTATCGGCAACTTGGCGTATCGTCTCGACAACCTGCTTCATCAGCGGACTGTTGCTGTCGAGTTCGGCAACCTTGGTCGTGCAGTCGGCTTTCTCCAGTGCTTCCAGGCGTTGCTCGATGCGCCGCGTTTCCAGCTGTCGCTCGGCAGCGAGCCGCAGCTGCTGCGCCGTGCACGGCTTCACTACATAGTCCGCCGCCCCGGCGCGCATCGAGTTGAGCGCGGTCTCCAGATCGGACTGGCCGGTGACGACAACAATACGCATCCACGGTGCATGCTGTTTCAGGCGTGGCAACAGATCCAGCCCGGAGACATCGCCAAGGCCCAGGTCGAGAAAGCACAAGTCGAATACGTCTGTCTGCACCAACTGCTCGGCGTGCTCGCCGTTCGCCGCGGTGCCGACGCGATAGTCGTCTTCTTCGAAAACGGCGCGAAAGCTGCGCAGGATGCTCGGGTCATCGTCGACGATGAGGAGGCGTGGACGTGAGCGTTTCTGTTCGGTCACTTTCCGTTACTCCGCCAGTTCATCACGCGCCGCATTGCGAGAAAATCTCAATCCGGCGAATCGAGTGATGTCGGGCGTCGGATTGTGGTTATATTCGCATGCGAACACGGCAAGAGGAAATCCTGCGGCATACTGGCGGAAACGCGGATCGCCTTAATTGCGTGCATAGAAGAAGCGGCGCACACGGCGCCGCTTCTTTGGCGAAAAGAGGTCTCAGTGTAAGGTGCGCTGGAATTCCTTGATTTGCTTCTCCGCCTCGTCGCGGGCGATCCCGTAGCGTTCCTGTAGGCGGCCGGCGAGATACTCACTGCTGCCCTCGGCTTCCTTCAGATCGTCGTCGGTGAGCTTGCCCCACTTTTCCTTGATTTTTCCGGAAAGCTGCTTCCATTGACCCTTGATGGTGTCTTGATTCATATCGATTCTCCTCGCAAATTTTGACTGAGATGATGGCTAGTCGCGTGAAGTGAGCGCGCTCGAGTCCACATTGCGCACGCCCTTGACCGCACGGGCCACCGCGACCGCCTTCTGTACCTGCGCCTTCGCATTGACGACGCCGGACAGCGTCACCAGACCATTCTTGGTCGTGACCGAAATTTCGGTGGACTTGATGCCTTCGGTTGTCGCCAATTCGGCCTTGACCTTGGTGGTGATCCAGGTATCGGTGACGGGCTGCTCGGACTGCGCCGCGCTGGTTGTTTCATCGGCGGCAAATGCCGGGCTCACCACCGCGCCAAGCGTGGCAATACAAGCAAAGACGACGTTGTGAATTTTCATACCTGCCTCTCCTGTTGTTGACTAGCAGGTGGGTACTTACAAAACGCGTGCCAAGCCCAAAAGGGCTATATTTCGGCGTTTTCGGCGTGCTGACGAACTCATGTCGGGCTGCTTGCATAGAGGCAAAATCGGCGATCGGGCAATTTGCACTGCAACGATCGGACTGACGCACACTCTCTTGTCATCGAAATGCATGGCGCTGCATGTCGGCACTTCACGAAGTGAGTTTTTTTGACGCCGACACGTATCGCATTCCTAGCGGGAGCAGCGCGAGCTGGCGTCCTCTGCGCGGTCGGTGTCACATGCGGCGCGAATGCAGAAAACGCCACCACGCGGCTGGTGGTAACCAACTAGATACAAGCCCATTGCCCATGCTCGATGCGGACCATTCCATCATTGAATAGATTGCTATCTATCGAAGATGGTGATCCGCACCTGCTTAACCGCGACGATCGTTAGTGGCCACGCTCGTCGCGGCGGTCACGGTCGTCACGACGATCGCGATCGTGACCATAATTACTATGGCCTCGCGAGTGGCGGACGCGACCGTTGCCCCAATATCCACTGCCGTAATAAACAACGGGTGGGGCGGAGTAGTACGGATCCGGCTGATAAACAACCGGGGGGGCATATGTTCCGTAGCCGTATGGATTGACGGAAATACTGACAGCTACCCGAGCACTTGCGGCCGAAGCTGCGGTAAGCGCTAGAGCGCCAAGAACAAGTGAAAGAATTCGTCGTTTCATGACAGTTCCTTGGAATACAGTCGTGCGGCGAAAGTCACCACGACGCCTGATGAAGCTTTATTTCATTGCCCGAGGTTCGCCCTTGCCCTGATGATGCCCGGCTTGAGCGAACACCTCGTCGGCTACCTTTTTCTGCTGATCCGACATCGAGGTATACAACGGAGAAAAAACCGCGGAAAGCTTTTTGATACCGTCCGCGTGGGCTTGGACTACATTGCCGTAGGCATTTAAGTCTTCGACGGCGGTCGTGTCTGCGTTTTCGCGTTTGTCGATTGCCGCGTCGAGTTGGCCAGCGTTATCTCGCATCGTTTGTGCCACTGCACTCCAAAGCGATTCCTCGCTTGGCGTGATGGCAAGTTTCGCGTGCAAATCGGCGATGCGTTGCTGAACATCCCTATTGTGCCCTGCGTCCGGCCTCGTCGCGCCGGTCGGAGAATCGGTAGCGCGAGCGGCGCTGGTCGGCGATTGTGCGTATGCGCCAGCCGCAATAAACGCGGAAGCCAGCAGTACTGAAACAATTGCTTTCATGAGATTTCTCCAGAGTGTGCCGATTGCCGGGATTCATGCACTGGCATCGAGAAATGAGGCAATCGCGATTTCTCGAGTTTTCGGGTCGACCAAAAGCCGCGAGGGTTTGTGCCTTTTGACACTGAACCCCCACCATCGGTGAGCCTTTCTGATGGGAAAGCCAACGCAGTATCTGCACGGTCATTCGACCATACAGGTGCCGTTTCGATCTGTTCGATACCGCACATTGAAACAAGCGCGTTCGATCCTGCGCTGATTCCACTGTCGAGCCCACCGGGTGTGCCGGATCGGCAATGTCCTCGACTAGTTCTTGTTGCGCACCATCAGCAGAAGGCCGCCGATGACGATTGCCCCGACACCGGCCCATATCGGAATATTCACGATTTCCTTGTCCTTGACCGCAATCTCGATCGGACCGATCTTGGTCTCGTGCGTTTCCTTGGTGTAACTGAAACTGCCGTAGGCAAGGCCCAGAAGGCCGGCAATTATCAGGACTATCGCTGCCATTCTCATTGCGCTCATTTCAAGTGCTCCTGAGTGAAAACATTCGTTTCACGGCAAACCATTCGCATGCAATCTAACTGCATCAGTGATGGCTGCAGACTGAATCGGCAATCAAGCCTGCGAATTTCGGCTCTTACTTACACGAAACCACCAAGGTACGCTTCATCTGCGTGCTGCCACTGGAGTTGTTCCCTTCTGCGTCGCCGTCTCTCGCCACGATCGTGTAGCCGCGGACTCCGCATTGCGCATCTGCTTTATCAGTGCAATCTCCCCAGCCCTTGCCAGGTCCCGAGCAATCAAAGGTCGACGTCTTTGCGCTGCTGGGGGCTTTCACATCGCTCATGCAGCCTGAACTTGCGGCAGCAAAAACACTGAGCGTCAATAAAATGGTCATACGCATGGACTTCTCCTTAGGTCTTGATTGTGGACTCGACACCGCACCGTGAACCACGATCGCGAACGCAACCGCCTGGGGTTCACTGGCACTCGGTGCGTTTACGAAGCATTCTTACTCCACGCCAAGGGCGCTATTGCGCAGGATGCGGCGCATCCCTTTTTGATTTCGCTGTCGCTTCTGCTGACTCATAGCTCGCCTTCGCGCTCGCCACGCATGCCTTGTTTGCATCGCCGAGCTGCAGCTCACAGCGAGCCTCGGCGACCTCTTCGGCGGCTTTGGCCTTGGCCGTGTCCACGTCGTACTGAGCGCCGGCAATCTTGATCTCGGCGTTGGTGCGCGCTTTGGTCATGTCGGCGCCGACAGCCGGAGTTGCGGCGTTGGGATCGTTTGCCGCATCCTTCTTTGCATCGGCCTGCATGCTGATCAGCTCTTTGTTGCTCTGCGCAACGACTTGATCGAGTTTCGCCTGGGCGTCGATGATTTTTTTCTGACCATCGGCTTCTGCCTTTGTCACGTTCGCTTCAACTTTGGCGGTATCCACTTGCTGACTGCATGTCTGCAGAAGCATCGCGAAAGCTATCGCGATCAAACTCTGATATTGGTTTTGCATAAATATTCCTTCTAGAGAGAATCGCTGGGAGAGTGCTCCATTTGGGCGGCCCTCAGCTCGAAATGCAGTGCTGTCGCACTGGTCACGCGATAGTCGAATCCAATTCGTGTAAGCGATTCACGTTCCGTGAAAAGCCATGCACTGCGGAAATGCCGCAGATCGGTGGCAGGCAGCATGAATGGACTTCGGATATTCCTGAGCAAGGTTATGCGCACGACTGCCCGTGGTCTGTACGGCACCGCACAATGCGCAACAGGATGGGTCGCAATATACGAGGGACCTACTAAGCGATTGTTGTTGGCCGCAGTGGCTATTCGAGTGCTGATGAGAAAACCAGTCAGCCCGGCCTGCAAAGTTCACTGCCGAATCTTATGTGCCCTTTAGGCACACATCAGCCAACAAAGGATCTTGCTGGACTCGTGAGTACTTGCTGGGGGTATGATGAAACCGGATCGCGTACCCGGAGCCCGTGAAGAAGTCGCGCTAAACGTATTGCGCGGTCTATTCGGCCTAAACAACATGGAGAGAACGCAATGAGTGACCCGATTGCAAACGGCAAGAGTCTCGCATCCACCCTCACCAAGCGGGAGGAAATCGCAGCGCGTGTACTCGCCGGATTGTGCTCAACGACGCCATCTCTTGTTCGTGCCGCCGATTTGGTGAAATGGACCGCTGCAGCGACGGAGCTTTCCGATGCGCTTCTTGTCCGTCTTGCGGAGACGGAGTCAGCAAAATGATCCGACTCGTCTGCCTCGAAGGCGAGCGCCTTCGTCTTCGGACCCGGTTCGCCTACGCCTGTTAGTAAGACCGCTTTTGGCCGATGCCGACCACGCCTGATCGCGATTCGCGAAAGGTATCGTGGCTAGGGGAGGGCAGCGCGATGAAGAACGGTTGCGCTCGCTGAGTCAGCGGCGACACATGTCACCAGCATCGTCGACTGGGAGGAGAAGTAGTGTAGAGCGTGGCTTGAACGTATCACGAGGAATGACGCAAATGACGCTAATTCTTCTGGGTGCGCTGGCGAACAGATGGCGCATCACTATTGGCGAATGATACTTGCGTTGGTGGCGCCTTCCAGTCCACCTGCGCACTGTTCGCCAGGAGATTGCTGCCATGAATCCGATCACAGCTGTTCTTGCCTTTTTCTTTGCTGCTCTAGGCCTCGCCTTAGGCAATTTCGTGAACCTCTATTTGGGCGCGATTTTCCTCGCGCTAGCTCTTGTTATTTGGCTCGCGCTCAAGATGGCCAATACGTGGGAAAAATTCGTCGTCCTTCGTGCAGTAAAGCTTCACAGCGTCAAAGGGCCGGGCCTGTTCGTGATCTTCCCGGTCATCGACAATATCGTCGCCATTATCGACGAGCGCATTCAAACCACAGCTTTCAACGCCGAGCAGGCGCTGACAAAGGACACGGTTCCGGTCAACGTGGACGCGATCATCTTCTGGCATGTCCACGATGCGCAAAAGGCGGCGCTCGAAATCACTCATTATCGCGAGGCGATCGATCGCGTCGCACAAACTTCGTTGCGCGAGATGATCGGCTCGTCGATGCTTGCCACGCTGCTGTCGAATCGCAAGGTGGCCGATGGACAGTTACGTGACGAGATCGCCCGCAAAACGGTCGAATGGGGCGTCTCCGTGACCTCGGTCGAGATTCGTGACGTCGCCATTCCTGAGGCGCTGCAGGATGCCATGTCCCGTCAAGCGCAAGCCGAGCGCGAGAAGCAGGCGCGCGTGATTCTCGGTGCCGCCGAAGCCGAGATTGCCGGAAAGTTCGTGGAGGCGGCGCAACTGTACGCCGATCATCCCGCTGCGTTGCAACTGCGCGCGATGAACATCATCTACGAGACCACGAAGGAACGCGGTGCGACGATCTTGATACCGACTACGATGGTCGACAGCCTGAACCCTGCACTCGCCCTGGCGCTTGCCAGAAGCAGCCCGGCCGCAGTGGAAAGGCTTCCCGGCGCCGCATGAAATCGCGGAAAGACGAAGGTACAGCGCGTATCGAAGCGTTTAGCGATGGTGTTTTCGCCATTGCTATTACCCTGCTCGTTCTGGAAATCCACGTACCCGCTCATGCCGCGGTCGAACAGCGAGGGCTGGCCTACATGCTTGTTGCGCTGTGGCCAAGTTACCTTGCGTTTGTCACGAGCTTTGTCTCGATCTTGGTGATTTGGGTAAAACACCACTCGATGTTCACCTTGATCGAACGAACCGATCATGCCTTTCTGTACTGGAACGGGCTGCTGCTTTTCTTCGTGACTTTATTGCCTTTCCCGACGGCACTGCTGGCGGACTACTTGCTGCATCCCGACGCAAAAGTCGCGGCAAGCCTGTATACGGGAACGACGCTGGCGATTTCCGTCTCTTTCAAGCGACTGTGGCGGCATGCAACAAGGGATAAGAGACTGCTCGCGCGAAGCGGAGCAACTGCTGATGCGAGACAGATCACCCAGCAGGACCGATATGGGCCCCCTCTTTACTTGGCCGCATTCGGCGCGTCGTTCTTTTCCGAGAGTGCGAGCATCGCCGCGTGCTTGTTTTTGGCGCTGTTGTTTGCGTTCAGAGATTGGTTCGCGAAGAATTGAGATCGAAGCCGTGGGGTGCTTCAGTTCCGGTCGAATGTGCGGGTCCGCATTGTGGCTACGGCCGCCGCTCGCTATTGGCGGAGTCGGGCATAGTTCACCGCATCGACGAGACGATCGTAGCGATATCCCTGAAATTCGTACACCCCGGCACTGAACGAAATATGTAGTGTCTTCATGAGCTTTCTGTCGAGCCCATCTGGCGATTCGATGGTCTTGCCGAACCTTGACTGATACGACCCCTGCTGCCGTTGCGATCGTGCCCGCATGAGCCGGGCATAGCTGACTGCATCGGTAAGCCGGTCGTAGCGATAGTCTTCGAAAACGTAATGGAGCCCGTCATAACGGATCGACAACTTCGACATCAAACGTGCACGTTTATCCACTGCAGCACAGATCCTTATCCAATCCGGATCGAGCTTTCTTGCCAAGTAACCGCCTTCGGATGTGAACGCGTCCTCGGCGGTTTGATAAGCTTGGCCATCTGGCGAGGTGGGGATTTGCGCGATCATGAGAATCTGTCGTGGCTGTCTGGGCAACCTTAGGTAGAAAGGAGAGTCCGGTTGCTGATCAGGCTCTCCCTGGCAAGCCCTTAGTTCTCCGGATTTTCAGTTGGTTTCGTTGCCTTCGGTGCTTCTTGCTTTTGCTGATTTGCCGGCGCAACTACCTTGTTCTTGTTGCCGCCATGGGGCGCATCCTTGGCTCCGGGTTTATGGCCGAAACGAGTATTGGATTTGCTGTGGTTGTTATGATTGTTCGAATTCATGATGGAATCTCCTGAGAAATTGGACCGTCCTTGGGGGAAGTGCATCTCTGCCGCGATTCGTACGCTTGAGATCGGTCTTTGGTGAAGAGATCGATTGATGCACAGACTGTAGCCTGCGCTCCTTGCAGGCAGGCGTTGTGGAACAGCGATACTTGGTTCATGACAGGCAGCACACGGGCTGTTGCGATTCATGCGCAGCCTGACGGCGCCTCGATAGCGACTAGCGCAGCGCGCGCTCGAATTCCTTGACCTGCATGTCGGCTTTTTCCTTTGCGATGCCGTAGCGCTCCTGCAACCTGCCGATCAAATATTCGCGATGGCCCGCGCGCTGGTTCACGTCGTCGTCCGTGAGCTTGCTCCACTTTTCCTTGAGCTTGCCACTCAGTTGCGACCACTTGCCTTTGATGATGTCCTCGTTCACTTCATTGCTCCTTCGTGTTGACGCGTTTGGACCCGGGTACCGTTCCGAGTAATGCTGATCTTGCCGGCATCGACTTCGCTGACGTAGCGGCGCGCTAGCGGCCGCGCCGGTTGACGATGAACGAGGCTGCAAACAGGGCGATGAATACGAAGAACAGGATCTTCGCAATACCGATCGAAGCACCGGCGATACCGGTGAAGCCAAGAAGTCCGGCGATCAGCGCGAGAATCAGAAATACCACTGCATAGTGCAACATGACGACACCTCCTTATGAATCGCGCTGTTGTGGGGGTGCGACAAACCCTACGCGCGACGAAACTGCAGGTCGGTGCGCCATCGCACACAAGATCGATGCGATGCACGGCAGTCTGTGTGCGCTGGCGTACATACAACTGGGTCAGCAAAGACCATGCTGCATGACACGACCACTTGCATGGATGCGACATACCCAATACTCGCTGGCATCTGCAGGAATGCTCAGCGCAGGTCGGGCGAAATCCGCCGGAAGGCGTTTCTTCCACCATCTGCAGGATTCAGGAGAGCAACATGAAACCCATTACCCGCATCGCGAGCGCATTGATTGCGCTCGGCACCATCGCTGTTTATCCCGGTCATGCGCGTGCGGATAATTCCGCCGACCTGGATTGCAAGCTGAAATTTTCCCTGTCGACCTGGTCGGCGATTTACAAGCACTCCGAAGGAAGCGGTACGGTCACCTGCGAGGACGGCAAGTCGATGAGGGTCAATATCGCCGCCCGAGGCGCGGGCCTGACGGTAGGCAAATCGCATGTCGATAGCGGAACCGGACGTTTCAGCGACGTGCATCGCATGTCCGATGTGTTGGGCTCCTACGCCCAAGCCGAAGCCCACGCCGGAGTCGTCAAGTCCGGCACTGCGCAGGTACTCACCAAGGGTACGGTGTCCCTGGCGCTGGCCGGTGCCGGTGAAGGCGTCGATCTTGGCATCGACGTAGGCGAATTCACGCTGAGCCGCAGGAATTGATGTCTGGCAATGTCCGCTGGCGAACAGACCTGGTCGCCTCGGCAGGGCTAGTGTGAATGAAAGAAAAAAGGTGCTCGACAAACATGGCATTCCAGGGCGCCTCGCCGAACAACACCGCATAAGCAGGCGGGCAAGTTACACGCCCAAGGATGGGCCGTACGTGAATCGATCCCGCAAGGGATGGATTTACGAAGCAGGGGGAAGCGCCATACGTGGCGTTTGAAGCATGCTGAAAAAGTCCATGACGGGCTTTTTCAGTTTTTCTGCAAGATTGGATTCGGAAGATTTCCTTCTATCGACATCGACCGCGCATTGAGCCCACTTTCAGACTCTCTCGTGGCGTGCGCGCAGGCGCATCAGTCGTCTCTGATGTGTGCCGGCTGGCAGATTAAGAGACATCGTTGTGCGCAGGGTGAAAAACGCGGTTCCGCGAGCAGATCGACACTTCGGAGTGCGCGTCCACCCAACTAACGAAGGGCAACAAGACATGAACCAGTCCACAGCACACGTAAACACTCGCAATCTCCGGTCCGGGATCGATGTCCGCTACATCGAATGCTTGGATCTTTGGTGTCGCACCTTTGGCGTAACCCGCCAGCAGTTGTGCAATGCGGTTGCAATCGTAGGAAGCAATTCCGACTTGGTAAGGCGGCACCTGCGGTGCGGCAATCGCTTTTCGTAAATGGACGAGACGTCGCGGTATATCAGAACAAGTTGGATTCGCTGTTCTGCATCCGACGTGCTACGAAACCGTTCTTTGATTTAGCGTCCTTTTTTCGCCGTAGGACAAGGTCGCCACGACATCTTGCACGCGTACGTGGATCGCTTAGATAGCGCCGCATGCGTACATTTCGATCACCGTGGTTGCAATCGCATGCGCCAGCACCTTGGCGATCGCCGCTGACCAGAGTGATTCCCTATTCGAGAGGATGCCCAAATGAAACGTATATCCACCTTCGCGGCACTGAGTCTTTCCCTCATCGCAATTCCTGCGGCCTTTGCCGCCGACGGCTATGTGACCGGCAACGTGAACTTGCGTGCCGGACCAGACTCGAGCTATCCGCGTGTCACCATGTTGCAAGCAGGTACGCCAGTCGCAATCGAGGGCTGCGTCGACAGTTGGTCGTGGTGCGATGTCGCTACGGCGGAGGAGCGCGGCTGGGTGGCGGGGAATTTCCTGCAGGAAGAGTATCAAGGTCAACGCGTGCTGATTCCCGAATATGGATTGCAGATCGGCATCCCCATCGTCAGTTTCGCGTTCGGCTCGTATTGGGACCAGCATTACCGCAGCCGCCCCTGGTACGGCAATCGCGAGCACTGGAGTCGCGTGCAACCGCGATACCCTGATATGCGAGAGGGTTCGTATCGAAACTCACGTGATGCGACCTACCGCAATTCACGCGGCATCACGTCAGGCGATTCGCGCGCAATGTATGCGCCCGCGTCCCGCGCGCCCGACGAATCGAGGCGACAGACGGTGGTCACTGTGCCACCTTCCTATCAGGGCAGGCCTGCACGCGGGTCGGCACCCTCGCATCCAGTCGCAAATGACTTTCGGACGCAGGAAAGAGTTGCTGGCCACGAAAGACCTGTGGAGCGCACCGCAGGCGGATCGAGAGCGACGGCCCAGCAGAACGGGGTCGTGAGACAGCAGTCGGCAGAGTCGAACTCGCAGCACAAGGAAAAGGCCGCAAGATCGACGCCTGAACGTCAAGGCGGCAGAGACAGCGAGCGCGGCAAAGACAAGGACAAGGACCAACAGCACTGAGATGGATTTTTCGGTGAGCTGGTTTTGCCTTTTTGTCGATCCAGCACTCAGCCGAGGATGCGATCGTACAGTTCGTTGGCTGCGAGGTAGCAGCCGCAGGAACGGGATTCCAGACCGCGGCGGTCGAGGATCGTGATGTCGCCGCGGCGGTAACGAATCAGCGATTGTTCCTGCAGCGATGTAGCAGCCTTGGTGATGCCGACGCGCCGTACCCCCAGCATGTATGCGAGAAACTCGTGCGTCGCATAGAACGAGTCGGCGTGCGCCCGGTCATGGCTCATCAGCAGCCAGCGTGCCAGCCGCTCTTCGACCAGGTGGAAGCGTGTGCACGCCGCGGTTTGCGCGAACTGGTGCATCTTGACGTAGGCATAGCGCTGGAGCCGGCGCCGCAGCGCCGGGCATTGTTCGAGCTCGCCCCGGAACGCCGCCGCACTGATGCGCAGTGCGCCGCCCGCGCCTTGCACCAAATGGTTCAACGGCGACACGGGCACGCCCAGCAGCAGGGCAACGCCGGCCATGCCTTCGTTGCCGACCAGCGCTACCTCCAGCCCCGCGCAGGCGTCGAGCGGCGTCACCAGCGAAATAAACGCGCTGGTCGGGAAATAGGCGTAGCGCAGACTCGTGCCGGCTTCGTACAGAACCTCGTGCGAGGTGAGTTCAACCAGATCGCAACTCGCGAGGATCCGACGCCGGTCCCTGGCCGGCAAGGCAGCTAGCAGACGGTTGCTGGTGCGAGCGGACTTCACGCGTTGCATGGCGAATTCCTGCGAAGGTTTGGGAGCCGACGGCAGGTCGATCGACACTGGCTCACGTCGCGATCGTGTCCGGCAGCAGGCGATCGAATTCCTTCTTCACGACCTCGTAGCATTCACAGCACTGGGCTTCCAAACGCGGTCGGTCCAGCACCGTGATGTGGCCGCGGCTGTAGCGGATCAGACCGGCCACTTGCAATTTGCCGGCGGCCTCGGTCACGCCCTCGCGGCGCACGCCGAGCATGTTGGCGATCAATTCCTGGGTCATGGAGAGCTTGTTCGAGGGCAATCGATCCAGGCTCAGCAGCAACCAGCGACACAGCTGCTGATCGACCGAATGATGGCGATTGCACACCGCAGTCTGCGCCATCTGCGTCAGCAGCGCCTGGGTGTAGCGCAGCAGCAAGTGTTGCAGCGCCGCAGCGCGCGTGAATTCCTCTTTGAGGAACTGGCCTTTGAGCCGATACGCGTGACCCGCACTCTGCACCACGGCGCGGCTGGGCGTGGTCTCGCCGCCCATGAACAACGCGACGCCGACCATGCCCTCGTTGCCGACCACGGCGATTTCCGCCGACGCTCCATCCGCCATGACATACAGCAAGGAGACGATCGAGGTTGTCGGAAAATACACATGCCGCAACTGGCTGCCGGATTCGTAGAGCACGTGTCCCAGCGGCATCGCCACCAACTCAAGGCGCGGAAGCAGCCGCTCCGCTTCGAGCGCAGGCAGGGCGCGCAGAAGGTGATTCTGGCATGGGTCGTTGGGATCGGGCATACGCGCTCTCGACCTTGTCCGCAATGTGTGCGCCGCTACCGGAGCTGGCATATGCAATCCTCCTCAAGACAGCCAATATAGAAGAAAAGTGCCGGCGCGTATGTACGCAAGCGAACATTGGAATCACGCGCAAGCGGCCGAGTCGTTCGGGCTATAGCGGATGTGGGGTGTCTTGCGGTGCGGGATATGCGGCGAGTTTGTCGCGCAGGAACGTAGCGGAGTCGACCAGCCGGCCATCGGCAAATTTGATCTTGTATTTCTCGCCACTCATCGATGAGCCGGTCGCGCAATAGACGATGAAATCCTCGGCAGTTCTGACGCGACTGCCGGCAAAACGAAGCTTCAAACGCATGTGGCTAGCAGCCTGCTGCGCGTCATATTCGCTGCCGTTGCGCAAGAATGTGGCGTCCTTCAGATCGGCGACCACATTGATCAGGTATTGAATCTTTTGCTGTTCGATCTCCTGTTCGCTGACTGCCGGCTGGCTGAAGACGGAGGTGGCCGGGAATCCGATGAGAAAAAGCAGACAAAGCGCCGCGCGCATGAACGCATTGCGCGCCACTCGGGCAAGCAAACGTTGCGGCTTGCTGCGTGCGTTCTGGAGGTGCACTCAAGCCACCCCTATAGCTTGCCGAGTAGCAGCAGCACGACCACGATGAGCAAGAGGACGCCCACGCCGCCGCTCGGGCCATAACCCCAGCCTCTGCTATGCGGCCAACTCGGAATGGCGCCAACCAGCATCAGCAGCAGAACAATCAACAGTATTGTGCCCAGTGTCATTTCGTTTCTCCTTGAAACCGGATGTGGAACTCTTTCAACTTTCCGCAATTCCAGCCAAAGGCAGGAACTGCGCTTCGGCCGATCCGTGCGAAAGCTGTCCGCGGCTACAGGTGAAGATGGCCGCCGAACAGTCCGATCAGTCCGATCACGATCAGATAAATTGCCACGATGAGATTCAGCAGCCGCGGCATCACCAAAATCAAAATTCCGGCGATCAGCGATACCAGCGGGGCAAGGCTCAATTGCAGGTTCATAGAGCATCCTTAGCGGACAAGCCGCAACGTGAGATGAATAGGCTCGGAAACGAGGGGTGCAGGATGATTGACCATCTTGGTTCGCCGCGATATTCGACAAGGGCGACGAACGTCACCATATCCCAGCAACGCGTCGAACTCTGTTCGATAGCGAACATTGGATAGATTGCGGACCATGGCGACGCTACACCGGTTGCTCGCGCGACGCCGAGCGCTATGTTCGTCAGCGTACAGACGATCGTCGCTGTTCAAGAGCATCGTCATGGCTGCGCGGCAGGGAAGCTAGCGTCAAGAAGCAAGCAGCGGCAGCTTGACGTGACAACGATGTTCGCACCCGGCTGGTGCGCCCCGAAGCCCCCGCTTTGGTCCAGCCGGGCACTGTCTTGCCATGCTATAGCCGAAAGCGATGATCGGCCGCTTTGGCGGATGCAGAGGCTTCGAGGCCGTGGAGAACTCAGGGTTGTCGCAGAGGCGGGTCTGCTGCTCTAGCCGACAATAGCGGACGCACGATGCGACCGCATCCGGAGACCATTAAAGGTTTTCAGCTATTTGACTGGCCGTTAAGCCGCTGCTGGAAAAATTGCAGAGCCCGCATATTGGCTGTTCGAGTCGGGAACGCTTTGCGGACCATCGCTGGCTTGCCCTTCAGCGTGAGCGCGTACACCCGCGTAGAGTCCTCTGTGCGTTCGGGAAGCTTGAGGATCTCGTCCTTTTCTTCTTCCGTTGGCGCACGCGGAGCCGCGACGCTGTCGCCGAGTTGCAGCGGCTCCAGCTCCGATTCCGGAATCGACAAGACCAATTCCGTCGCCTTGTGCATCAACGGCCAGAACCAGGCGGCATAGGCCGGATTCAACTCCCAGCAGATGAATCCATCTGCGCTATCGAGCACTTCCCCGACAACCGCGTGCTCGCCTTGCGTTCCGGCGAGACGGCGCAAGCGTGCGGGATCGGGCTGACGCACAGCCTTGGATTTGAACGTCTTGCTCACCAGCGTTTACCACGACGCTTTTTGTTTTCGTCGAGCAAGGAGACTCGCATGTACGAATCCCCTTGCGAGCTTCCATCGAGCGCCGCGATGGCGGCGCGAGCCTCATGACCTTCCATTTTCAATTGCGCGAAGCCTTTGCATTCGTCACTGAAAAGATCCTTCGAGAGCCGTACGTCGAACACACGGCCATGGGGCGTGAACAGATGTTCGAGCGTCATCTGCGTCATCGACTTGGGCAGCCCACGAATAATCATCGTCAGCACTTTGTTGGCTCCTTGGAAAGGGTAAAACTCAAAGCTTCATCGCTCCGCAAGCAATCATGCAGCGGCGACGTTTTCCGCCTGAGGACCTTTCTGGCCTTGGGTCAAATCGAAGACGACGCGCTGGCCTTCGGCCAGCGTACGGAAACCCGCGCCGGTGATGGCACGGAAATGAACAAACACATCAGGTCCATTCTCGCGTGAAATGAAGCCGAAACCCTTGGCATCATTGAACCACTTGACGGTACCCAGCTGGCGGTCAGACATACTTGTAACTCCCAAAAAAAGAAATGACGAGCCGGTCTGCGAACAAACCGACTACTGGGATGCGAAGGGAGTGGAGAGCGGGAGTAAAACCGCGCCATTGCGCGCGATCAGGTCACAGACTGCGACCGCCAAGGCAAGCTCAGTCGTAGAAGTATAACACGTTTCAGCCCGAGCCGCCCGAACCCGTGTTTCTAGCCTACGGAAACATGCTTCGAACTGAATTTCTGCTGGTGCAATCGCAGGCACTCAGCATCGGCGAAGCACGAACGCAATCTTCGGCAAGGCCGTCGCCAAAGAATCGTGCATCCGATTCTCGGCATCGTCGATATTCACGTTCTTCGCCGAGGCCAGCAACGAATAAGTGTGCATTCTGCGATAGCCACCGCCGGATTCGACGCGGCTCACGGCAGCGTCCTCCGACCTGCAAGCCGCCGACCACAGCTTGAGCAGCTCGTTGCGGCCAATTCCGTTACTGGCGTCCAGACGAAATTGAAGCAGAGCCACCGGAATCGCCATTGAAGCACTCCTAATAAAGAGTGTGCAGTATGCGCCTTTCTGCTCACGGCGGCCGGTTGGGCATAGATCCGAAGGCCAACATCTCGCAGCCAAAGGCAACGAGAATGTTAACGTTAGGCAAACGCGCCTGGTTTCATTTCGTGAAACTGTAAAGGGGTTTGAGAGTTCATCTCAATCCGCGGACCCATCTACGGATCTCCACCGAAAACCGGGAGTGCGAAAATTCCTACACGAATTTCCGTACTCTGCTGACTTGCAAAATCTCTGCGCTGCAGAGCACGGTCCGATGCTTGTGATCGTGTTTGACGATGCCTTGAGGTCGCAGGGCCGACAGAGGCATGAACGTCTGTTTCCGACCAGCTCCGGTCCGTCACTCGCTCAAATTCCTTACCGGAAAGCAGTCGTTCGTCGTTGGTGGCTTGAGTGAGTAGCTGCCCATCTCTACCCACGATAAGATTCGCTAATCGCCCTGCCTAGCTTAGCTAACGGCCGCAGACGGCCAAAGGCGGGTGAAGTTCGAGAGCTGACCGTAGTGGTCGGCAGCCGCGGTTACCACCAGGCGCAGCAAGACGTGATCCTCATGCCGATCACCAGCCAGGGCCGCGCCGGCGCCTTCGGCGAACTCAATCTCGCACACTGGCAGGCGGCTGGACTTGCCAAACCCTCCACCGTCAAACCTGTCCTCGCCACGCTCGAACAGCGCCTCGTCCTCAAAACCTTCGGCCGTCTTCACGGCGACGAGCTCAATTCCTCGCCATCGCCGCCCTGCGCAAAATGGCAAGCAGGTGGCTGTCGGGTGTCTTCTAGAATTGGGTTGAGACTGATGGGTTGTGATAAGGTCTCCTCTTCAAAACAACATCTTACGCATCATCGCCGTTACGACCGCCTGAGTTCTATTGACGGAATTGAGCTTCTGAAGGGTACGTGTGACGTGGAAGGTCACGGTCCGTTCCGAAATTCCTAGGATTGTCGCGATCTCTCCTGAGGTCTTGCCGGCGGCTGTCCATCGCAGCACCTCACGTTCCCGAAGGGTCAATTCGTGGTCCACCTTCGACTGGCGTTTCGTCAATTCTAAGCTGCTAATTGCGCCATGGGCCAAATGAGTCAGCCAGAATAGTTTGGTCTCTGACTCGTCGAGCTCCTTCGCCGACACGACATCACTTGAACGTGCGAGTGAAAGTATTCCGGTGCTGTAGTTCGCACCATGGGTCGAAGACGCCCAGCCGAAACGCACACCGTGCGCATTCGCCTCCTCCCAAAATGCCGGTTGAGCCTCGTAAGTATCGTATGCCCACGTCAATGGCGTGGCTTCCTTGACCACGCGCTTCAGCATCGGATCTATGTCCAGATATTTATGGGAAAAATAATGATCCAGCCACTCTTGTGGATAGGTACTAGCCCAGATCACAGAAGGGCTATGAATGGGGACAGGCAGGCGTAGCACATAGGAGCAGTAGTCGAAGCCGAAATCGCGCGAAATGTCCGCCAACTCTCCGACGATTTGGTCGCTCGAACCACCAGCCTGGGATATTCGCCAAAGACAATTTTCGCGCCAACTCATTGTCGCCTTCTCTTGAGGGAGTATGCGGCCTTGACAGATAGCCATATCCGACAACGGGCTAAAGTTCTCTCTTTTCGCCACAAAGCGCCGTGATGATGGTCGCACAGCACAAGATCCGGTCGAACTTCCGGCTTCCTGCGTCAGGTTGATTATGGAAACTTCCTATCCATTCCACCAGCGCCGCATATGGTTTGATGAGCAACTGCCCGACGATCTCGCACCCGAAATCATTGCCTTTCGTACGGGGTACTGCGAGTGGAAGAGCAAGTACAATTTTGTCTTGGATCAGCATTGGTACGAAGCCAAGCGCGGTGGCGCCCCGAAGATGGACTCGGTCGGTTGACCCAAGGTGGCGGCGGACCAATGTAGCGTTGAATGCTTGGTTCTCAGTGCGCCTTGGCGCGATCGAATTCTATTGTCCTGGCCTGTAAGAGTTTACAGTTACCGAGCTTAACGTTTTCGTTTGCAATGCCGCAACTACAAACGAGTTGCCGGGAAATGGTGACAACATTGCAATGGACACGCGACGAACTGTCCCCGGAATTAGAGACGGAGCTAGCCGCATACCGCTACACGCGTTTGTGGGAAAGCTGGCATAGAATCTGCCCTGCCGGGCTGGACATGAACGGGACCGGCTCGAAGGACCGGGCAATGTCTACGCAGTCGTCAAGAACACGAATGGAAGAATTTCGAGCTGCGCACGGCTTTTGCCAACCGCTGAGCCGTACTTACTCGCCGAAAATTCTCCACGCCCCCGCTTGACGGAACAACCTTACTGTACAGCCTGATGTCTTGGAGCTGCCAAGATTCTCCGCACAGTCAGCTCAACCGGGCTGCGCTTTGCTTCGAGAAGAAGCATGACAGTGATTCTGCACAGCGGGAGCCGGCGATGTTTCGCGTCCCGGTGCCCGCGGCGGGCCTACTGTCGACTCGCGCTACACCGAACGGTACGGTAACTCGAGCATTAGTGCACGAAGGCGACTTGGTCCTTCAAGATCAGCCGTTGCTCGATTTGTCGACCGATCTCGACAATGAGCTGCGCATGCAGCGAGTCTGCCTTGATGCCGATCTCGCGCAGCCCTCGCTTGGCATCTTGCGTGGACAACGCGCGCAAGGCGTGGAGGCAATGTTGTGAATGCTATGACTATCCGTGTTGCATTTCCAATTCAGACATGCATTAAAGCCCAAAAGCCGGAGGATTTATGAAAAATGGTTTTGCCTTTGCTCTCACACTTTTGACTTCAATTACGAGTTCGCAAACGTATGCTTTCACCAATGCGGATGGGTCGTTAACTTTTCACGAAATTAAACAAGAAAAATTTAATGCCATTAGAGACAATAAAGGGCATATTCAATATATCGTACAGTTATCCGATCATGAACTAGAGAAAATGCCGGAGAAATTATTAAGGCCCTCAAAATTTCCAAACTATCAAAGGTCAAAAGCCGTAAACCTCGTTACGGCTTTTGAGCAAGATTATAATCTTCATGCAATAGCAATGACAAGTTGGGCCAGCTTGATTTTTATTGCCTTCTTGACAGATGAACAAGTTATTTTGCTAAAAAATGACCCTCGTGTAAAAAATATATTTGTCAATCATTCCATTGTGCAGAGCTTTAATTCTATAGCGGACGCCACGGCGGTTTGGAACGATCAAGTCAATGGCTCAGTCGCAAAATCTTGGGGAACGGTTGCCGTAAATTCTTCTGCGACACAGGCTAGTGGGTCAGTCTTGGTTTACGTCGTCGATGGCGGGGTCGGTCAACATCAGGATTTGAATGTTGTTGAGTGGGCAAATCCGAACCTATCTGGCGGCTCGATTGCTTGCGGTAGCCGGTCAGGAGCTGGGATTTCCCCCTGCGTATCTAGCCAGATGAAAAATTTGGTCGGTTGTTATCCGCATGCAACCGCCGTCGCGGGCATAGCTGGTGCCAAAGGAATTGGAGCCGTAGGTGTAAATCCAAACGTCAAAATCGTGTCTGTCGCCACACTTTCATCGGCCGATCCGACTTGCCTTTCACTACAGTCATATAACGTAGCCAATTTGGCCGTGGCACTGGATTGGGTTGCTGCTGATATTTCAACGTATAACGCAAATGGTTTGACGAGTGTTGTAAACATATCCTCGAACTGGGACTACGGACCGGATATCGCCCCGATAGTTCAGAGCATATATAACCTTTCCCACCCATCGTCCGGACCTGGCGCATTAGTAGTACAGTCCGCTGGTAACGATGCCCAAGATGCATGTAATCACGCATACCCAAATACTTCCAGTAGCGATGGAGTACTTGTAGTAGGTGGGTTAAATAATCACGGCCAATCGGTGGTGCCTCTAACCTATACTTATAGTCCGAATATATTTGGATTTTGGAAAACCTCTAATGTTCTAGGACGCGCTCCGGGATCCAATTATGGAAATTGCGTGGAGCTATGGGCACCAGGTGACTCAATTTATTTTCCCTTGGCGAACCCGACTTCCTACGTCACACCGACCAACATTGTTCAATACCCACAGAACGGGAATACCGTCTACACTACATATGGATTTGGTTCCGGTACTTCCTTCGCTGCTCCACACGTATCTGGGCTGGCGGCAAAGTTGATCCAGGACGGCCAGATCAAATCACCTTCTGCAGCGGAAGTCGCTGTTAGAGGCAAGGCGCATTCCCTGGGATCTACAGATTTGTCAGGCCTCTCAATCAAGATGCCGACGCTTAATGGAAATTTGCCGTACCCGAGCCAGACTCCGTATGGAGAAGTCCGAATTGAAAGTGGATCTAACGTATGGATAAATGGAATCAATTTGTCCACAAACTATGACCAATCTCAATCTACTCCAGTCTTCGGTGGCGGGTTTACGCTAACGTTCAAGTCGCGAGGGTTGAGCAACTATGGATGCACCTTGCAGCGGGACTACGCGCCTCCGTTCAATGGAAGCCCTACGAATCTCGCGACAAATGTTCAACTATTTGGTCCGACGTTCTATAACTGGAATCCTAGCGGTGGAGCTTCCACGGTTTGGATGATACTGTCGTCCTGTTTGCCTTACGGAATACAGGTAATCAATTAGCGTGACTAGATTGATTGAGCCTCTGGAGCAATTCAGAGGCTCTTCCGATAGGCTCACTGAATGGAGGGCCTTGAAGGGCGCGTGAGGGAAATGGAAATATCCCGTGCAACAGCGACCAAAGGAACGAATCCACCCCCTGTCGAGCAAATTGCCACGTCGCGTTGTGGTGCAAACGCGCAGGCCGTCGCCGTCATAGTCGGTCCAAGTTTGTCAGCTTACAGCCACGCTCTTACGCTGAGCAAAGATCTCTCGCAAACGCTTCTTATCTATGAGAGTTCCTACGATAAAGTGGACACCCGTGGACTGCTGCCGGTTCCGCGCACACCATCCTAAGCTAATTGCGTCTGCGCTTCGAACTGCGCCGGGCTGTGGTATCCGATCGTCGAGTGTTGCCGCTTTGTGTTGTAGAAGCATTCGATGTAGTCGAACACGTCGGCCTTGGCTTCACTCCTGGTCCGATACGTTTTGCGCGCCGTGCGTTCGGTCTTCAACGTAGCGAAGAAGCTCTCCATCGCTGAGTTGTCCCACACGTTGCCGGAGCGACTCATGCTGCACGTGATGCCCAGCTCGCGCAGCAGGCGCTGGAAGTCGTCGCTCGTGTACTGGCTGCCGCGATCGGAGTGATGCAGCAACGCATCCGGTCGACCACGTCGCCACACCGCCATCATGAGGGCGTCGGTCACCAACTGCGCGGTCATGCTCGACTGCATCGACCAGCCCACAACACGGCGTGAGTACAGGTCGAGCACCACCGCTACGTACAGCCATCCTTCCGCCGTCCACAGATAGGTGAAGTCGGCCATGTCCGCAATCGGCCAAAAGCAGACTTCCAAATGGTCGAATTACTTGCCCTCAAGCAGCCACTCGCAGGTCCGCCTGTGGGCGTGCGTGTTACGCCAGCTGCTTGCCGCACCTAGCGAGATTCGCTTTTGGTTTCCCGCGTCGAAGTCTGCCTGGCTCGTTCACGCACCCTGCTAACAACCAAGCAGAACCGAGCAGAGCGAGGTGCGACGGACTCGCACATCGACCAGTTCAACGGATGGAAGGCGAAGTGGCCGAGCTACAGGACATCCGATCAAGCCATCCCTCTAGTGATAGCGGCTGCCGGACCCGCATGGACCCGTGATCTAGCTGCAGCGACGAGACTGCTCAATCAGCGACGCGTATTGGCGTTCAACCGCCACCATCATCGAACCGGACCGCGCTGGGAAAGCCGCTTTCGGTCATACCTGGTGGATACCGAACAACCTCACATGGCTCGCGCTGCCGTGGTTGATACACCGAGCGTTGTCTGGTCGAGCGCACGGACGAACCTGAGACTCGCCGGATAATAATCCGTCATCTTTTCCAGCTGCGTCACTCTTTCTCAGCCGAGTGTATGCCCGGAATTATGCTTCTCTTTGAAATATCTATCAAAAGCCAAGGCTTTGATTTCTCCAAAATAACTCGCTTAAGCGCCGCATAGAGTTTATTGAATACTCCAATCTTAAAAAATGAAGCCCCACCATAACTAGCTCGTTCCTTAGAATTAGATCCCTCCGAAACCTCCCATATCTGGTCGACGACAAAATAAGTTCTAAAAAACCCTTCATTCATCCACTCGATGTTTTCATTCCTTAAGCGATCGATTAAAGAATTTTTAATGCTCTCAACAGCGTTACTTGCACTGGTAGCTCTCGTAAGGAATGTGCAATACATTCCGACATTGGGTTTGCTCGATCCTGACAGAGCAAGAAATGATCCTTCAACAATTATCTTATAAACCTTCATGTAGCGCAGCTCTACCTATCCTTTTCTAAATTATTAGCCGATTTTTGCGAATCATCACTATGCTCCATCATGAGCGCGCCTTCAAACCCTGAGTTTTCCCTAACGTTCGTGTCGTATGTTGGAACATTAAAGCCCGTAGCGTTATTAAATGCACTAATTACCCCGTTGGTCCTCACAAGATCATCCTTGGTGGCAGGACGTGGCGTTGGATCCGGTATATATTCGGCCGCTTCTGCAACCTTATCCAGGGCTACACCAATAGCCCCCGCAACTGCGCCAACCTTCCCCCAGAAAGAATGTCCTGACTTACCTTCTGTCTGATAGTGAGGTAGTCCTCTTGAGCCGTCCTCGAGCTCGTGGCCTACATGCCTGAGTTGATCTTCTGAGCCATAGGCGGCTGTTTCAACTTGCTTAGATATTTGCTTCCTATCCCCAAGGATGCTTTGCTCAGATTTTCTAGCTTGCACGGCTTCCTCTTTTGTTAACCTGGCAATTCGCTTCATTTCAGTGGCCGTCAACCTCACTAGCCAAGCAACCTTACCCGCTCGCCCGTCGGGGTCAACATTAGCGTACGGATTGTTATAGGCATACCAATAGCGATTGAAGCTCTGCGCATTAGCGGCTACCGAATCGTTGCTTAGGAATCGTGCGGCAACGGGATCGTAATAGCGTTGCTGCATGTAGCTTAGCCCGGTGCTCGCATCCATCACATGCCCCGTATATCCCGGGCCGTCCTTGACCGCTTGTGCCCACGGCTGCCCATACGGTTCGTAGTGGTTTCTTGTCGTAACTGTCCCACTGGCATTGCTCTCGGCAATGGGTGTGTGCAACCCATCGGTATGAATATAAGTTGTGCCACTGCTGTCCACGCGAGCCACCAGCGAGCCATTGAGGCCGATGTATTTCGTCTGCTTACCCGTCGCGGTATCCCAGCCGAACAATAGCTGGCCATCTTTACTGTAGATCTGGTAATTCCTCGTGCCGTTGCTGCGGATTATCGCGACACGCCTGCCCATGCCGTCGTACACATAGTTTTCCAGCCCCACCGCTGCCGTCATCCGATCAGCCGCATCGAAAGTGAAAGCCTGCCCCCCGCGCTGATTCACGTTGCCCTTGGTGTCGTAGCCATAGCCGATGGTGGTGCAACCGCTGCCGCTGAGACCGGTTAGGCGATTGTTGCCATCGATAGCATGGGTGCAGTAGCGTCCGCCGACGCTACTCGTGCGCAGATTATCGATGGGATCGTAGCTGTAGCTGGCTACGCCCCAGAGCGAATTGGCGGTTGCGCTGGTGAGGCGATCCAGGTCGTCATAGACTAGCGATGAGCGTGTATCCGTGCTGATCGCATCAGTGATTGCAGTGATGTCGGCATCTTGATCGTAGGTATAGGTCAGATCGACCACACTGCCGTCCTTAGATTGCTTCGGCAATTGGCGAGTATTCTGAGTCAGACTGTGAGCGATGGCATTGCCGTAGGTGAAACCAGACATGGCACCGTTCGGGAAATAGCTCACCCCAGTTGCATAGCTGCCCGCCTGGGTGGGTTGCCCCAAAGCGTTCGGCGCGAAGCTGATGCTCGTGCAGTCCGGATAGCTCAGACTGCTCAAACTACCGTTGCCATCGTAGCTGCGCTGAACCACGAAGTTCTTGGTGTTGTAGGAAAGGGCCTCCGAGAGGAGCAGACGCCGTTTGTTGTAGGTGTACCCCCACATCGCCCCATTGGTGCTGATTACTTTGGGCAGGCCGTCTGGATAGTACGTCTGCGTCAACGGCGATGTACCCGTGGGATACGTGGCCTGGGTCAGTCGATTGAGCGCATCATAGGCATAGTTCGTTTTGGCGCTGGACGTCACGCTGCCGCGATCGCAGGTCGAGGTCGTAAGCGAACTGCCTTTGATGGACCAGAGGACATTGCCTGCACTGTCGTAGTCCTGGATCGTCGCTCCCGATTCGGGCTCGATCGTCTTGCATAGCCGCTGGTTGCCGTCGTAGACGTAGGTACGCGTGTAGGAGAGATTGCTGCCGTTGTAGCTGCCACTGCGACTCAGGCTTGTAGGCTTGCCGTACGCGTCTCTCGGAACGCTGATTGTCACACCGGTGGGCGCACTGATCGATACCGGCTTATCCACGACCGGCATATCAAAGGCTTGAAAACTAGTCGTGGTTATCTTGCCGCGCGGGTTGGTGACCTGAGTCTGGTAGCCGGTCAGGTATTGAGTCGCGGTAGTAAGCGTGCCGAGTTCGGAGGCGGCTTGCGTTTGTGTGACGCGCCCCAAAGCATCATAGGAAGTATTGGTGCCGTTGAGCGAGTCGGCATAAGTAGTGAGTGTGGAAACCGGATAGGAGGAGAAGGTTTCACGATCTGCGTAGTCGAACCCTTTAGTGACGAAGCGCACCGTAGCGGAATTTCCCAGATCTTCTTCGCGCTGCAACACCGGGCGCCAGCGCGCGTCGTAGAAGGTCTGCTTGCGGTAGTTCCCCGTGGTTTGCGTCAACTTCCAATGACCTGCGACAAGGCCGTATTCAGCACTGTTAACCGGCGCAAAACTGCTGTTGGCAGCATTCCAACTCGTGGTATCACCGGTCGGATAGGTGACTTTCGTGATGCGTCCCATCGCATCGTAGGCGTAGCTCGTCGCATACCCGTTCTCGTCCGTAACGGACGTCACCCAACCATCATCATTGACGACGGCCGAGCGTGTCGTGTTGTCGGCAAACTGGATCGTTTGGGGAACACCACGCTTCCAGTTGGACATCGTGGTTGTGTTGTTTAGCCCGTCCGCTATCGTCGACAGCGTGCCGTCGGCATTCCAGCCCTTCGTCGATACGAGGAGGCCGAAGTTGTACTCTTTCCGCGGCAAGTCGGTCGTGCTGTCGTAAAGAATGCATGACGAAAAGCTCGTCGTAGCGGCATTGCTTGCCGTACAGGCAGAAGCCGTGGCGTTCACAGCCGTACTGGACACCTGGCCGAGTACCCAGAGCGTGGCATCGTCGTAGTAGGTAGTCGATACCGTCCTGCTGAAACCCAGAGTACTGGATTCGGTTTGCTTGGTAACACGCGCATAGCCGTCGAAGCTATTAGCGGTGAACGTGAACGTCGCACCGTCCTGGGTGATCGCTCGCGTGGAAAGCGGTGAAAATTGCTCAGTCACAGCATGATTGAGGCGATTCTGAAGATCATTGCCGTAAAAGGGCCAAGAACCGCCACCCGTGGCGTAGGTGTCGATTTCCGTTCGTAGGATCGTTGATCCGGCCGCGCCGCTGTACTCATCTTTGCGCACCAACAAACCTTCGCTGGCGTCAAAGCGGTTGCTGAACGTGTAGCGAACGTTGTGGTTAGAGGGATCGACGATGTCGGTGTAGACCGTCGCGGCACAGCTAGAGCCGCAGGGATCGCTGAGCCAGCTCTGGTTGGCAGCGGAATAACTCCATGTCCACGTCTGCGCCGGCAGGCCGGGTCCGGAGAGCACCTCCGAGGTGATCGCGTATTGGTAGTACGCGTTCGGCACTTCCGCATAATCGGTGGGAGAACCCGAATACGGACTCCAGCAATTCTTGGGCACGTAAGACCGCCCACGCAGCGTTGGCGTGATCGTGAACGTGGCCGACAACCCGGTCGGAGTGGTCATCGAGCCTGTTGCCGGTCCTGAGTTTAAGGTGGGAAGAGTGTCATTTTTACAAGAACCGCCGTCGGTTTGCACCCCGGTCGACTCGAGCGTGCCCATTTGATAAGACCAGGCACTGCCATCGGGCAATTGAACACCCGTCAACGAAGGAAACGTCGTGCTTCCGCCGTAACTGTACGTCCAGGTACGCACGGGCGTGTCTGCAGCTTGCTGTGTAATCGTCTGGATCCAAGGCTGACCCGAGACGTAGGTGAAGTTGAGCTTACGGCCATCGCTCGCGACGATGCTGCTCAGATTGTTTCCGCTCCAGTTGTACGTAATGGTGTTGCCGAAGCGATCCTGGATCTTCGTCACGTACATCGCGGCAGAATCGCGCGCAATGAAATCAACATCGTTTGCGTAAGGCCGCGGGCCGACCACGTGCCCGGTTGACCCATTGGGTCGAGTAAGCGCAGGCATTGGTCGATACACCAGATGCGCAAAGGTGTACTGCGTGCCATCCGGCGCAACAGCCAAAAAACCTTCACCGCCATCGCTTGCGGCGACACCGCAACCGATCATCCAGTCTTGTTTGGTGACGATCGGGTAGCTACCGCTCGTCGGGGCATGTGTGTTGCTGGGGTCGCGGCTCAACAGAAGTTGATCGCCATAGCCGGGCACGATCAGGTGATAGCCGTACCACCATCTCACCGGGTCCCAAGGGCCATCCGGCGGCGACGTGCTGACGGCCGGTGGCGGCGCCCGAAAAATGGTACACCGGTTGGATGCAGTGGCAACGTTGCTGTTGTCGGTTTGCCATCCCGAAAGGTTGGGCGCAAAGGCGGCGGTGGTTTCAATCCGCGGAATGTCCAAGTCCCAATCGCCAAAGGGTCGCCAATTGCCCCCCCCGATGAGTGCGTCGGTGGCTTCGGCCGAATCTCCCGCGGCTTTGAGCGTGCGCCCGACGGTTAGAGTTGGCCCGATGCCCGGCACGCTGATGTCCGTAACGCTGAACGACAAAGCACCTGAATACAAATCGACGCTTTCACCGAAAGGATGTGCATTCAGTGACGTGATACCACTGGCCGAATTGATCAGCTTCGAATATTCGTCTGTTGGAACTTCCATGGCAGGCAGCTCAGCCGCCCAAGGAAGCGCGTACGCAAATGCGCACAATGCCAAATACCGACACCGTTTCCGCATAATCGTTTCCATGGTCGACGTCGCGAACGCCTTTGCCGAAATAAAGGCTGTCAACGCAACCACACATTGCCCGAATCGTTTGCTGGTACTCATCCGATCCAATCCTCAATTGTCCATTTGGAGTTTTGCCCAGTGCGAGAGCCGCTATTGCAGAGGCAGGCACACAGGGGTCGCAGGTTGGTCGGTCACATTAAACGTACCAGACGCGATGACGCCGTTTGCGATAACCTGGGCCTGACCCGTTGGCGTCCCGGACAGCAACGTAACCGTCAGAGAATTTGCACTTGCGGCTTCGACGTAGCCTTGTACCCCACCGATCGTCACCACGTTCGATGAGGCGTTCGAATTGAAATTGGATCCCGCTAATGTCAGCACCGTGCCAATGGGACCGCCCGTAGGAGTAAACGTCGGGACGCCGCTACTTACGACCACTGCCACGTTCAGTGACTTGTCTCCGAACCACGCCACTCCTTCCTGCAGCATTTCCCACTGAAAATTGTACGTGCCCGGAACAGTCGGAGCAGTCACGTTGAAACTGAATGCGACTTGCTGCCCTGGCGCTACGGAAGTCGGTAATGCCACCCGTCCGACCGTAACGGGGCCATTTGAGGTGTTGACCACCATGGTATTGCCCCACGTCGTGTTGTCTTGCGGGTTTTGCGCTCCCAGCCGGTAGTTCTGAGCGCTCGTCCACGTCGCGGTGCCGGTATTCTGCATGGCGATGGAAACAGGATAGCTTTGTCCGGCGACCATTGTGGTCGGCACGTTCTGGCCAAGGAACATGGCCGATTGCGCGGCTGTTGCCGCATTCACCGCAACTGCCACGTTCGGTGATTTGTCTCCGAACCAAGCTACGCCGTCCTGCACCATTTCCCATTGGAAGTTGTAGGTGCCGGGTGTAGACGGTGCGGTGACGTTGAATTTGAAAGTGAACGTCTCCCCGGTCGCCACAGAGGCATTTGATGGCAGGTAAACCCGACCGAAACCCCACCATGTGCCGTCTTGCGGGTTTTGCGACCCTAAGCTGAAAAGTTGCCCCGAGGTCCACGTCGTCGAACCAGTGTTCTGCATCGTGACGGAGACGGGGTAAGTTTGCCCCGCGGTCATGGACGTGGGGACGCTTTGCGAGACAAACGCGGCGCCTAAGGCTGGAAGCGTCCCTCCTATGCTGCCTGGCAACCAGCCAACGACGTCGGCAATGACCGGAGTCGAACCGCTGCTGCCGTTGAATAACGAAACCGTGCCGTCATAGCCGACCTGCGCGATGACAAGACTCGGAATGATCTGCCCTGCTGCAAAGTTCACAACCACGGTCGGAGGCGGGCTGTTGTTGGAGGTCGTTCCCCAAGCCGTCAAGTAACCGTTCGCGGTCGGAGTTACTGCGGTGACGTTCAAGGCTACTGCCCCAACACCAGTAGGCGGTACTCCGCCTCGGCCCACTACCTTAAAGCTCAGCGTGCTGGCGCTGTTTATTCCCCCCTGACCAGCAAATTGCCCATCGATCGTCGGGAAACCGGCTCGCGTGTCGAGTAAGCGCGCCGGTGTCAACGGCACCATCGTTGCGCTATTTGTAAAGTAGCCGACAATATCAACGATGAAATCGGTGTTACCTGCGTTGTTGTAAATCGATATCTGCCCACCATTTCCTGGAGCAGCCACCACTAGATTGGCGATGGTTTGGCCCGGAACGACGTTTAGATTGGAGGCATTCGGCTGCGCCGCGCCAGCCGGCCAGACGGTGATGTAGCTCAATCCAGTCGGATTGATCGCCGTGACGTTGAGCACGACCGCGGTCACTCCAGCGGCCGGCAGGCCACCACGCCCCAATACCGTGACGTTCGTGATGCCTTGGGGTGGCACAGCGCCTTTCCCGGCAAAGAGTCCGTCGCTCGTCAACATTCCGGCTCGCGTATCCAGCAAGCGCGCCGGGTTCAGCGGCGTGAGATTCGAGGTAGCAAGGAAGTATCCGGTCACATCGGCTGTAACGTCGGCCGAGGTTCCGGACCCGCCCGAGTAGACATAGATCGATACCTGACCGTTCGTGCCCACTGGGGCGATAACCTGATTCGAAATGGTCGCGCCGGCAACGAAGTTGATGTTGGACGCGAGCGGCTGCGCCGCGCCCGCAGGCCACACAGTTAGATAGCCGGCCCCTCCCGGATTCGTCACCGTGACGTTCAGCGCCACCGCGCTAACCCCGCTTGACGGAATGCCGGCGCGCCCCGTTACGGTCAGATCGATCTTCGACCCATTGGGTATCGCTCCCCCACGAGCAAACTGCATATCCACCGTTGTGCCGATGGGCCGTGTATCGAGCAACCGTACTGGCACCATCGGCGTATAGGGCGAGGAACCATTTTGTGCGGGTACGCTCACCGTGAGCGGATTGCTACCCGGTGTAAACGAACTGCATAGAGTTGGACTGTTACAGGCCTGTACCTGGAAGGCATAGGTTCCATAGGCCGGCAGCGTCACGCTGGCGCTGGTGGCCGTGATATTGCCCCCCGTCGACTGCCAAACACCACCTGGATAGGCCTGGTATTGCAGGACATAGTAGGCAGGGGTCGGCCCGACCGCTGGGCGAGTCCAGCTGATCGAGGTAGTCAAACTGTTTCCTGCACTAGGTATCGTGACAGTGTTGGGTGACGCGGGGGATACGCGCACCTCCGCTGACGTCAGAAGCAAGGTCCCCGCGGCCGAATGCACTTCGAATTGCACGTCGGAACTGGCGGGCAAAGTCACCGAAGCCGACGTGGGCGAAGACAGAGCAACAGAGGTGATCTGTCCTGAATTGTAGTCGTGCATGTACAGGCCCGCAGTCGGGTCGTCGTAGGCCCACGACACGACGATCGTGCAGTTGGTCTGGCCCGCTGGCAACTGGCAATACTGCTGACTGACAAACAGATATTCTGAGCCGAGCAACTTAGTGATGTTCGACGGGTTCGTAACAGCGGTGCCGCTAGTTTTGAACGGCATCGAGGGGTTGGGCCACACGACACCGCTTCCTCCTGTCTGAGCAGAGCTGACCGAAGCCGTTGCGGTCAACGTACCGAGATGACTGCTAGAAAAGGTGCGCGTTAGAGATCCGACGGTCGTCGACGTAACGCAATTGGTCGTACACGCCTGAGTCAGGCTGTAGGTTGATTTTGCGTAGAAAAGGGGGTACGGACTATTCGTTCCGGTGGGCGGAGGCGTGGTTGAGGTAGGGCTCTGCGCTTGCAACCAGGTCGGTGCTCCGCCCTGGTCGTAAATCAACAAACCATTGAGTTCGACATATTGATTTCCGCTCGAGGTGGGCACCACACCCACTGTTTCGGACAATCCCCAGCCGGAATGAGTTGGGTCATACCATAGCCCCGAATATGACGTATCGATTGTCGACGCCGGCAATGACGGACTCGGTGCCGCTGCAGCTGTACCGGTGGAGCTTGCGAAGTAGTTGTAGATGCACTCGTCCGGCGCCGCATTGCTGGAGACTTGGTTGAACTGCCAGCGTACCGCCGCTGCCGTGGCTGTCCCGGGAAAGAACTGGATCGCCACCTGGCCAACGGGAACGGCAGCGCCACCACCTAGTCCGCCATAGTTGCTGCCTGACCACGAAACCAAGTTCAGATTGGCCGCCCACTGATTGGTGGTGGCGTTCACAGGCGCCGGATCGGATAGCAGCCAGATCGGACGGTGCGACTGATCGTACGTGTACCAATACACCCTCAACTGGAGCTGGCTGCTAGGATTGTTAGGATCGACGGGCTGGTAGATCAAATCCCAGCCAGTACCACGTCGCTGCGGGTTCCACCAGCGCCCAGGTATCGTAGGAGTGTCGCCACTATTCAGCGGGGGGTTCGTGGCACTGCATTGAATCGTCGGATAGATCGAGCTTTGCGCCGGGGCAAGAGCCGGGCATAAAGTCACGAAGAAAGCGAAAAGAATCAGCGAGAAGATTCGTCGACCCTTCGCTCCCTCGCCCATCGCGATTTGGCAGTGATCGGCCCAAGCAGGCACAAACGAAAACAAAACCCCAAAAACTCTCGGCAAATCGCCGCGCGCAGCAAGCTTCATGCTCAACCCCCGTTGGGCAAATCAATTCATCGATGGCAGTGGGATAGGCTTCCGTTAGGTCGGAAGCGCAAACCGAGGGAAGGTGCCTGGTCGAAAGATTGGCAACCGCTGGGTGACGGATTGGAATAATCCGCGCGTGGACAGGAAGCCAATGAACTAATGAAGTGCGATGGTAAAAGAGGTATTTGGAAGCTGCTCCGGGTCGCCGTCACCCGTACCATCGGCAGCACCAAACGTCGCCGCTCGGTCATTGCGCCTTCCCCCTGCTAGATTGTCTAGCTCGCATCCTTGCACGGCGCATCGTGCGAACTATCTTTTAAACTAACTAGTGCGAGAGCAAATTGTCAATAGCCATCTCGCGGGCTCTTGCGTGTTCTGCCGACCCGTGCGCTTCTCCGTTACCCCCCGATAACGCTCCCTAATCGCGATCGTCGACGACAGCTATATGGTCCGTTCCCGCAGTCGCCCGCTCAAGTCCCGTATCGGAAAGCAGCCGTTCGTCGTTGGCGGCTTCGGGTCAGAAGCGGATCAGAAGGTGTAGCGGACCCCACCCCAGATCAGCCGCGGCGCACCCGGTGCAAAGAACGTCGTGCGCGGGACGGGATAGTTTCCGTCGCCCGGCGCGTTCGCCACGGCGGGAAACGGGCGCGCGACGAAGTGGCCGTCGGCATCGAAGCCTTGTGCGCCGAGCTGCGCCGCGGTGGCGTATTTGCGATTGAGCAAATTGTCGATCTGGGCGAAGAAGGTCAGCTTCGGCGTCGGTTTGTAGTTGAGACCGAAATCGAACACGCCGTAGCCGGCGGTCTTGCCGGGGCCGAGATAATAGGTGCCGTCGGGCTGATGCGCGTTGTTCTCGTTGCCGCGTGCGTACGCGCCGTCCGTCGCGCGGAAGTCGAGGTTCAACGACAGCGTCTCGCCGAAGTCGTAGCCGACGAAGGCCTTGAAGGTCTGCTTCGGCACGAGCGGCAGGCGGTCGCCGGGCGTGACGGTGATCGTGCCGCCTCCAAGCCCGCGGAATGAGGGATCTTCGAGCGCGAAGCTGTTCGTGCTGTTGCCGTCGCCGGGAAACAGTCCGCTCGCCTCGTAGGTCGCATTGATCCAGGAATATTGCGCGCCGAAGCTCAGCGCATCGACGCGGCTGTCGAAGCCGAGATCGATGCCTTCGCGTCGCGTCTTCGGGAAGTTCTGGAAGAAGCCGGCGCCGGTCGCGTCGGGCGCGGCGACGAAGAGGATGTCGTTCTTGTTCTCGGCGCGATACACGCTTGCGTTCCAGTGCGTGACATCGCCGAGCGTGCCGCGCAGTCCAGCCTCGAGCGTGCGTGTGACGACTTGCTTGAGCGGCGGATCGCCGGCCATCGCGTTCGGCAGACGGCAGGGATTTTCCTCGTTCGCGCAGCCGAGTTCGATCGCCGACGGCGCGCGGTTGCCTTCGTTGTAGCCGACGTACGCGTTGAGATTCGCGTTCGGCGTCCAGGTCAGGCCGACCGCCGGATTGAAGCGCTGGTAGACATCGTGGCCGTTGAGCGAATCGATGCCGCCTTCGGGATTGAGCAGGTCGTGTGTCGTCGTGGACTCGCGGTTGTAGCGGCCGGAAACGATCACGGCCCACGTCTCTGCGAAACTCAGCGTGTCGGTGAAGAACGCGCTCCAGGTGTGCGCACGGCTTTTCAGGTTCACGCGCGAGTCGAACGCGTTTTCCGAATCCTGCGTGCCGTCGACGTAGGCGCCGGGGCCGTCGACGAGCACGACGTTGCGCTCCGGCGTGAGATAACCGAAGCGCGCGGACTGGGTGTAGCCGATGCGGTTCGCGTCGTAGGCGGCACCGACGATGAAGTCGTTGTGCTTGCCGCCGAAATCCTCGCTCCAGTTCAGCTGCAGGCCGAAGCCGAAGTTCTTCTGTTGCGCCTGGGTGAGCGTGTCGAGGCCGTTGCACTTCTCGTTCGGCTCGGAGTTGAGCAGGATGTTCGCGATGCAGCGCCATTGTGGATACGGTGTGTTCGCCGCATTCGCGCCGCTGGTCGGAAAGCCGCTGTAACCGGCCGCGAGCAGGGCCGCCTGTTCCGCCGCGCTCGGCTGGTAGACCGATTCGCCGATCGCATCGTCGTTGATGTCGCCGTTGTGCGTATGCGTATCGATCTTGCGCAAGTAGACGTTGCCGGCCAGCGACAGCGCGTCGCTGAAGCGATGGTGGCCTTCGAGATTGAGATAGTGAGATTCGTTCTGCGTGCGGTCGGGCGTATACGAACTGGCGTAGTCGCGCGCCATCAAGTGCATCTCCTGCAGACCATTGCCGGTGAGCAGATCCTTGACGTAGGCGTAGCTCAGGTCGAGGTCGTCATCCTCACCGTGCCAACCGACCTTGCCGAACAACTGGCCCTGGTCGCTCGGCGAATATTCGCGCCAACCGCCATCGGTGAAATAGTGTGCGTTAAGGTACCAGTCGAACGCGCCATCGGCGCCGCCGGTCTGCAAGTCGGCGCTGCCGCGCGCGTGCGCGCCGTAGCTCATCTCCACGGTCGTGCCGGGATCGCTGCGCCCGCTCTTGGTTTCGATCGACAGCGCGCCACCGAGCGTGTTGAGACCGAACAGCGGATTCGATCCCGGCATCAGCGTGATGCCTTCGATCGCGTTGCGCGGGATCAGGTCCCAGCTGACCACGTCGCCGAACGGCTGGTTGAGGCGCACGCCGTCCATGTACACCGACAGGCCCTGCGGCGTGCCAAGCAGCGGCGAGGCCGTGTAGCCGCGAAAATTCACGTCGGGCTGCAGCGGATTGCCGGCCACCTCGTTGAACGTGACGCCGGCGAACTTGCGGTTGAGGAATTCGGTCAGGTCGTTCGCATTGCTTTCGCGCAGCGCGTCCGCCGAGGCGGTCTGCACGGGTGCGGCGATTTTGTCGAGCGATTCGCCGCCGCCGTTGAGCGGCGTCACTTCGATGGTGTCGAATTTGACGACTGGCGGTTTCGTGGCCGCATCGCTGTCGGCATCGCTGGCGACGACGTTGCCGATCACGGCCAGCAGCGTCGTGGCCAACACGGCGCGCGGCAACCGGCGCTTCGCAGGAATCGTATTCCTCATTCAACTAATCCGATGTATTCCGGTCACGATGGTTCCTCGATGCGGCGCCAATCGCGATCGCGGACGTCTACTCGCTTGCGCAGCGAAACCATGGCGAGTCTGCCAGCGCACCGCCGGAAAAATTCCTGACGTGCCCAAGTGTGTCGTCATTGACACAGCCGCAGATCAGCGCTTCCATGTGACGTGCACGCCGGCGAATACCGAGCATCCCGGCGCCGGCTCGAAGTAGCGACCGTTGCTCTCGTTGACGATGACCGATCCGGCGTAGTTCTTGTCGAACAGGTTCTGTACGCGCAGGAAGGTGGAAACGGTGGTCGATGCGGTCTCGAACACATAACCGGTACCGAGCGACAACGTGCCATAGCCCGGCGCATATTGGGTGTTGAGGTCGTTGACCGGCGTCGCGCTCGCGGCGTTCGCCTCGATCGTCGCGTTCCAGCCAAGTGCCTCGCCCCAGCGCAGCGCGGCGTAGAGGTTCGAGCGCGGCACGCCCGGAATGCGCGCGCCCGCGGCGACCGGCGTGTTCGGTTTCGTGCAGGTCGACGCGGCCGGGCAGGTGAGGAACGGCGAGAGGAATTTCGCGTCGAGATACGTGTAGGCCAGTTGCGCATGCCAGCGCGCGGCGAGCGGGAGGTCGAGCTTGAACTCCGCGCCGCGCCGGCGCGCGCGGTCGACGTTCTGGTAGGTCGTGCGGCCGCCGCTCGATGTGGCCACTGCGATCTCGTTGCGCGTGTCGGCGTTGAACACGGCGACATCGAATTCGCCGCCGCTCTCAAAGTGCCACTTCGAGCCGACTTCGCCGCTGCGGCTGCGCGCAGGCACGAGGCCGAAGTTGATGCCGGCGCTGCCGTCGGGTCGATAGCCGAGTTCGTTGAACGTCGGCGTCTCGAAGCCGCGCCCGTACGAGGCGTAGAGATGCCACTGCTCGTTGGCGCGGTAGAGCAGGCCCGCGACCGGTGTCGTCGCCGAATAGTCCGCGCGGCCGCTGTCGTTGCCATTGCCCGGCACGATGTAGTTGTCGTCGGCGGAGAATTTCACTTCGCTGTGGCGCAGGCCGGCGCTGGCAAGCCAGTTGTCGGCGAAGCTCCATGTCGCCTGTGCGTACTCATCGAAGTTGGAAACGAGATTCTGCTCGTCGCGGCGCAACGCGCCTTTCACGCCTAGCGTGCTGCCGAGATAGTTGTTGTAGCCTTGGCGATGCTGGTCCTGGCGATCGTAGCTGACGCCAACCGCGAGATCGAACGGCCGCTCGGCCAGGACACTGTTGTACGTCCAGCGCGCGTCGCCGCCGCCGTAGTCGCCGCCGAGTTCGATTACGCCGCCCGGACTCGTCGCCGCTTTCTGCGTCGCCACCGGGATCGACTGGAATTGCTCGACGTCGCGGTGGCCGAGGTAGCCGAGCACGCGCAGGCTTTGCGTGTCGCTCAACGGCTGCTCGTAGATCGCACCACCCTGCTGCTGGTGCACGCTCTTGCGCGTGTCGAACAACGCAGCACTTGGCACCGCCTGGCGCGGATCGGTTTCGAACTGCGCGCGCGTCAGACCGAGCGCATCGTCGGCGTTCGGCAGCGCGACCGTGTTCGCGAGCAGGGTGAGCTTGCGTCCCGCGCCGAGGTCGAACGTGAACTTGGCGTTGCCGTTGCTGCGTTCGGCGTAGCCGTGGCCGCGGTAGCCGTCGGTGTGAAACTGCGACAGGTCCACGTTGTAGCCGACGATGCCTTCACGCCCGCGCGCATTCGCGCCGAGGCGCAGCGTGCCGTAGCTGCCGCCGATCGCATCGAAACGCCATTCGGGGCAATCGCTGCCGTCGGCGGTGAAGATCTGAATCACCCCGCCGGATGAGTTTCCATACAGCGCCGAGAACGGTCCGCGCAGCACCTCGATGCGTTCGGCCGCGCCGAGCGGGAAGTTCGAGACTTGGCCCTGGCCGTCGGGCATCGTTGCCGGAATGCCGTCGACGTAGAGGCGCACACCGCGCACGCCGAAGGTCGAGCGCGCGCCGAAGCCGCGGATCGAGATCTGTTCGTCTTGCGCATAGTTCTGTCGATCGCGTGTGAGTAGTCCCGGAACGCCTTGCAGGAATTCGGACGGATTCACGCCGAGCGAGTCGCCCGGCGCAACCTTGACCGAGTCGATCGCGCCGGGCACATCAAACGCGGAATGCTCGCTGCGCGTCGCGGTGACGACGATGTCGGGCAGCACCGGCTTGGGCTGCGCATCCGTTGCATCCGCATCGGCCGCATGCGCGATGCGGAGCGGACCGAGCGCGATGCAGATCGGCAGTGCGGCGACGAGAAATGGAAAAGGCTTCAGCACAAATATCCCCGGGGCGTTGGCGCTATGACGCGCCTTCGCAACGAATGGTATCGGTCGCGTCGCGATTCGCGTCTAGTGATTTTCTTGATTTTTCGATTTCGAGCGGTGCGGCGGAATTCGCCTCAATCGACTTTTCCTTGTGTGCGCAGAGCATCGAACTCCGCATCGCTGAACAGCCGCGAGCGCACGAGGAAACGCACGCCGCGGCCGTTCTCGAGCGAGAACATGCCGCCCTGGCCGGCCACGACGTCGATGATCAATTGGGTGTGCTTCCAATATTCGAACTGCGGTTTGCTGATGTAGAACGGCAGGCCGCCGATGTCGCCGAGGCGCACGTCGCTGTCGTCGCCGACGAGGAATTCACTGCGCGGATAACACATCGGCGAGGACCCGTCGCAGCAGCCGCCCGACTGGTGGAACAGCAAGTCAGTGCCATATTCGGCACACAATTCGCCGATCAGGGCGACTGCCGCCGGTGTCGCCGTCACTTGCAGCGGTAGCTCGGCCATGATTGCCTCCTCGTTGCGGCGGAAGCGCGCCGACCCATGCGGCCGGCGCGCCGTCGGGCCGTTGCCGTTCCTATTCGCCGTAGTAGCGGATCGGAACGCGCGATTTGATCGCCTCGTCGTAGCTCAACTCTTTGCTTCCGGACGGATAGCCGTTCTGCTTGAGCAGGTACGCCATGATGTCGACGTTCTGCTCGTCGGTGAGGCTGCCCGGTTTCTGTGCCGGCATCAGCTTGGCGACGAAGCGAAAGATTTCGTCGACGTGGAAGTCGTAGCTCGGGTCGGCAAAATCCTTGCCCTTCAACGCCGGGCCAGGGTAGCCGCCACGCTGTCCGTCCAGCAGCGGGCCGTGGCACATGCTGCAGTTCTGGAAGTAGGCTGTCGTGCCCTTGGCCGCCTGTTCCTCGGTATACAGCGCCGGCGGTTTTGCCTTCGCGCTCTTCGACCTAGCGACTTTCGCCGCGGCCTTCGGTTTCTCGTCGCCGCAGCGCTGCGCTGTCGCGGGAGGTCGCAGTCCGAGCGTGTGTCGCGCGATCGAAGCCTGCGGCGTGCGTGCGCTGGCGGCCAGATACGGCTTGATCAGGGCATCGAGCTTCACTCCGCGCAGCGCGTCAAGTCCCTTCGCGAAAACCGCGGCGATATCCTTCGACGCCGGCGCGTACAACGCGACGAGGTTCCACTGCATGTGCGCCCCGGGCAGGAGTTGCGAACGCAGGCCGGCAGCGTGATGCTCATTCTCATAGGCTTGCAGGAACGACAGCCAGGTCAGTCCGGCCGCAATCTTGCCCCTGGCCACGTCGGCGAGCATGTCGGCGTCGTCGCGGTAGACGTGCATGACGATGTTCGGGTGGCTGCTGAACAGCATGCCCGCCCAAGTGTCGAGCTGGGCGATGCCGACTTCGCTGCCCTGACGCAGTTCGGCCAGCGACTTCGTCGGCGCTTTGCTGCGCTGGACCATGACGAAGCCGGTGCCGGCATAAGCTGGCGTCGCCTCGACGCGTGGTGGCAGGTGCGGATCGTTGACGTCCACCGGAAAGCCCATGATGAGCGCGCACTCGTTTTCGGCGAGACGAGCGAACTTGGCGATCGGGAAGCCGTCGTCTTCTTCCTTGCCGTGGCCGACGAACGCGACCGGTTCCATCGCATAGCCTTGCGTCGCCAGCGCTTCGCGCGCGATGCGCGTGTCGGTCGCCGAGGTCGGGTTGGCCGAATCGATGCACACCTTGATCGTCGTTGCCGCGTCGGCGCGGTGCGTGAGCACCGCGCCGAGCGCGAACGTTGCGGCGATCGCGAGGCGCGCCGCGGTTCTGTCAGAGCGAGAAGACATACAGGTGTCCGCCCTTCGGGATCGCCTTGACCGCCGGGTCGTTGGCCATCTGGCCGCCCCAGATCGGGCTCGCGCCACCCCAGCCGGCCCAGACGGCGATGTACTGCTTGCCACCGACTTTGTAGGTCGTCGGCACGCCGATGATGCCCGAGGTGAGCTGGTCGCTCTTCCACAGCACCTTGCCGGTCTTCGAGTCAAAGGCATGCAGATAACCATCCGAACTGCCGCTGATCACGAGGCCGCCGCCGGTCGCGAGCATCGGTCCGTTCCATGGCAACGCCGTGTCGAACTTCCACACCTGCTTGCCGGTGTTAAGGTCGAGTGCCTGCACGGTGCCCCAGTTGTTGTTCGCCGGGTCGTGCTTGACCTCGAAACTGGCATCGAGGAACGCGAGGCCGGCTTTGTATGCGACCGGTTCGCTACCCTTGATGTCCATACAGGCGTTGAGCGTCGGGATGAACACCAGATGCTGCGTCGGGTCGATCGCAGTCGGCCACCAGTTCTTGCCGCCAAGGAAGCTCGGGCAGGCGAAGACCTGCTTGTCGACCGTTGGACGCAGGTCGGCGGCTGTCTGGTTCACGCCGTCCTTCAAGCCGGTCACGGTGTTGGTGTGGACGAACGGCTCGGCATAGATCGGCTTTCCGGTCGTGCGATCGAGCGCGTAGTAATAGCCGTTGCGATCGGCGTGGACCAAGGCTTTGTAGTTCTTGCCCTCGTAGGTGATGTCGGTCAGGATCGGCTCGTTCGTGCCGTCATAGTCCCAGGTGTCGTTTTCGGTCCACTGGTAATACCACTTGATCTTGCCGGTCGCGGGGTTCAGCGCGAGGACCGAATCGGTGTACAGGTTTTTGCCCGGACGCAGTGTCGCCAGCCACGGGCCCGGGTTGCCGACGGTCCAGAACAGCGTGTCGGTCTCGGTGTCGTACGAACCCGGCAGCCACGGGTTGCCGCCGCCGGTCTGGTACGCGCCCTTCGGCCACGTATCGCCGCCCGGCTCGCCCGGTGCGGCAGTCGTGTGCGTCTGCCAGAGGATCTTGCCGGTCTTGGCATCGAGCGCCGAGATGAAGCCGCGTGCGCCGTACTCGCCGCCGCCGGTGCCGACGATGACCTTGCCCTTGACGATGAGCGGTGCCGACGTCATGAAATAGCCGACGCCAGGATCCCACAGCTTGGTGCTCCACTTCTCCTTGCCGGTCTTCGCGTCGAGCGCAATGACGTGGTTGTCGAGCGTCTCGAGGTAGACGTTGTTCTCGTACAGCGCAGCGCCGCGGTTGACGACATCGCAGCACACCGTCTTCAGCGCCTTCTCGTTGATCTTGGCAACGTACTTCCACAACTCCTTACCGGTCGCCGCGTCGAACGCGACGACGTGATCCATCGGCGTCGTCACGATCATGACGTCGCCGTTGACCAGTGGCGCACCTTCGTGGCCCTGGGTCAGGTCGCTCTTGTAGTCCCAGGCGACCTTGAGCTTGCCGACGTTGGTTGCATTGATTTCGCCGTGCGGCGAGTAGCCCGATGCCGTGTAGTCGTGCCGGTACATCAGCCAGCCGTCGTCCTTGGCCGCGTTGACGAGACGTGCGTCGGTCACGGCCTGGTAGTCCGCGGCCAGCGCCTGTGTGCTTCCTGCGCCGAGCACGGTGAAGGCGAGTGCGCATGCGCTGAACAGCCGGTTCGCTTTGATTCGATGGAAAGTCATGAGTTTTTCCTTGGGTCGATGATCAGAAGAAAATGATTCCGCCGAGCGAGCCGCCGAACATCTTCGCGGTATTGCCCAGGTAGTCCTTCGAGCGCGTGTCGCCTATTTCGCCGGCGAGCGTGATGCTCTTGGTCAGGCCGTAGTAGAGGCCGGCGGTGACGTTGGTGTTCGACTTGAACGAGCCGTTGAGCGCGACGTTGGTCGCGTTGTCGTCCTTGTTGCGGCTCTCGCCGTAGTTGAGGCCGAACTTGAGCTTGTCGGTGACCTTGTACGTACCCTGGACCAGATAGTTGCGGCCCTTGACCGGTCCCTGGTCGCCATCGGTCAGAATGCCGACGCCCTTGCCTTCCTGATAATTGGCGAGGAAGCCGAACGGACCGTTGGCATACGACACGCCGATTTCACCCGCCGTCTCGGCGAAGCCGCCCGTGCCGGCGCCGGCGTCGGCGAAGTGCTGCATCTTTGCGCCGATCCAGGCCTTGAAGCCGTTGCCCGCCCAGGCCAGTTGCGCCTGGTATTGCGGCCCTGCCTGCGAGGCGTACAACCCGCTGTCGACCGGGCTGACGAGTGCGCCGGTGAAGGTGAAGCCGCCGCCGAGCACCGGCGAGGTGTAGGTCATCTGGCCATAGGTGCCGAGGTAGGTGTAACCGGCACCGATGTGGCCAAGGGTGACGCGACCGCGTTGCGTCGCTTGCACCGGCGCACCGGCACCGAGCAGGGTCATGTCGCTCAAGATCGCATTCGCGCCGAACACGCCGTAGTCGCGGCCGATCTTGAGCGTGCCCGCTTCCGCCGTGCCGATCGTGAAGAACGCCTGGCGCACATCGACCGCGCTGTTCGCGGCGATGCCGGAATCGGTGGCCGCGTGCACCATGATGCCGATCGTGCCGCCGATGTCGAGACCATCCTGGCTGGTCTTGAACTTGGTGATGAGCCCGCTCGGCAGCAAGCCGTTGCCGATCGATGTCTTGCTGCTTTCGCCGCTGCAGCCGAGCCCGCGGCCGGCGAGTGCCGGACCGCCGACCGCGTCGCCCGAGCAGCTCACCGTCGTCGCATAAGCATTGACGATGCCGCCGACGTCGACGGTCCAATCTCCCGACACGATCTCGACCGCGCCGGCTTGCCCCGCGGCCAGCGCTGCAGCGATGGCCGCTGCTGTCAACAGTCGCTGCTGCGATCGTCTGGATTGCTTCAATGGAATTGCGTGCACGTTTCCTCCCAAACAGTGATTGATGGAAAAACTACTTCGCAGCAGCCGCGCAACGCCTCGTTGCCGTTACGCGGCCGCACACATCCCCAGCGCGGGCCGGAGCCCGCGCGTTCCTGCGTCTGCCTACGTGCGGACTAGAAGAATCCGAGCTTCTTCGGCGAGTAACTGACCAGCATGTTTTTGGTCTGCTGGTAGTGGTCGAGCATCATCTTGTGCGTCTCGCGACCGATGCCGGACTGCTTGTAGCCGCCAAACGCCGCGTGCGCGGGATAGGCGTGATAGCAGTTCGTCCACACGCGACCGGCCTGGATCTCGCGACCGAAGCGGTAGCAGCGATTCGCCTCGCGGCTCCACACGCCGGCGCCTAGTCCGTACAGCGTGTCGTTGGCGATGTGCAGCGCTTCCTCTTCGTCCTTGAACGTCGTCACCGAGACGACCGGGCCGAAGATCTCCTCCTGGAAGATGCGCATCTTGTTGGTGCCGGCGAACACGGTCGGCTTGACGTAGTAGCCGTCCTTGAGTTCGCCGCCGAGCACGTTGCGTTCGCCGCCGGTGAGCACCTTCGCGCCTTCCTGCTTGCCGATGTCGATGTACGAGAGAATCTTGGCGAGCTGCTCGCTCGAGGCCTGCGCGCCGATCATCGTCGTCGGATCGAGCGGGTTGCCCGCCTTGATCGCATTGACGCGCTTGATCGCGCGCTCCATGAATTTGTCGTAGATCGATTCGTGGATCAGCGCGCGGCTCGGACAGGTGCACACCTCGCCCTGGTTCAACGCGAACATGACGAAGCCCTCGATCGCCTTGTCGAAGAAATCATCGTCGCGCGAGGCGACATCGTCGAAGAAGATGTTCGGCGACTTGCCGCCGAGTTCGAGCGTTACCGGAATCAGGTTCTGCGAGGCGTACTGCATGATCAGGCGCCCGGTCGTGGTCTCGCCGGTGAACGCGATCTTGGCGATGCGCGGCGAGGAGGCGAGAGGCTTGCCCGCTTCGAGGCCGAAGCCGTTGACGATGTTGAGCACGCCCGGCGGCAGCAGGTCGCCGATCAGTTCGGCCCAGACGAGGATGCCGACCGGGGTTTGTTCTGCAGGCTTGAGCACGACGCAGTTGCCGGCGGCGAGCGCGGGCGCGAGCTTCCACGCCGCCATCAGCAGCGGGAAGTTCCACGGAATGATCTGGCCGACGACGCCGAGCGGCTCGTGAAACTGGTAGGCGACGGTGTCGTGGTCGATCTCGCCGATCGAACCTTCCTGTGCGCGGATGCAACCGGCGAAATAACGGAAGTGATCGATCGCGAGCGGAATGTCGGCGGCGCGTGTCTCACGCAGGGGTTTGCCGTTGTCCCAGGTCTCCGCGTGCGCGAGCAGGTCGAGATTCTGCTCCATGCGGTCGGCGATGCGGTTGAGGATGTTCGCGCGCTCGGCCGGCGCGGCTCGACCCCACGCGGTCTTCGCCTTGTGCGCGGCGTCGAGCGCGAGTTCGATGTCGTCCTTGTCCGAGCGCGCCACTTCGCAAAACGCCTGGCCGGTGATCGGCGTGATGTTTTCGAAATAGCGGCCGGCGACCGGCTTGATCCATTTGCCGCCGATGAAGTTGTCGTAGCGGGCCTTGAACGGAACTTGTACCGCGAGATGTTGCTGTTCGAGTTTGGTCATGACACTGAGGCTCCGGGTTGATGGGCGCCTACCTAGAGCACGCAGCGTGCCAATCCGCTGTACTGCCGTGGTGCAACATCGCAAAAACACTTGCCCGCAAATGCCCACCTCAGTGCATTGCTGCGCTGCGTAATACCTGGCATTTGGTCTGTGTTGCAATCGTTGAAAATTTGTGTCCAGACTTGAAACAGTTGCTCAACAAGACTGTCGCAAAAAGCGACACCCGGTATTCCATGACCGATTCCGCTCTGGACCGAATCCAAACCGCACGGCATCGCTTCTTCGATCAAGGCGATGCGCCGCGCGGACTCGTGCCTGCGTCGATCCTGCGCTCGTGGCAACGTTGCGCGGGGCTGGGTCTGTCGGAGAATGCGCGGCCTAACGTCGAGCCGCTGGCCGCCACCGCGCTGCGCGAGGTCTGCCAAAAATACGAAGAGTTGCGCCGCGTCAGCCTGCCCGAAGTGCGCGCGCTATATGCCGATGCGCATGCGACCGGCAGCATCGTCATCCTCACCGCGCCTGACGGCATGATCCTCGAGGCGCTTGGCAGCGCGAACTTTCTCGACAAGGCGGCACGCGTGTCGCTGCGCCCGGGTGTGCCGTGGAACGAAAACCATACCGGCACGAACGCGATCGGCACGGCGATGATCGAAGGTCGCGCGATCGAAGTGCGTGGGTCCGAGCATTTCTTCGCGCCGCATCGCGTGCTCAGTTGTTCGGCGGTGCCGATCGTCGATCCGTTCGGCAAGATCGCCGGCGTGCTCGATCTCTCGGGCGAATCCTCGGTGCATCACACACACGCGCTCGGCATGGTGCGCTTTGCCGTCGACCAGATCGAGCGGCGTCTGTTCAAGCGTGACTTTCCGGGCTGCCGCGTGTTGCGTGTGCAGCGTGATGCCGGCCTGTTCGGCACGGCGCAGGAAGGCATCCTCGTGTTCGACGGCGAACGCCTCGTTGCGGCCAACCGGCATGGCCTGGGCATGCTCAACCTCGTCCGCGGCGACATCGGCCGCAGGGAATTCGGCGACCTGTTCGATGCCAAGGTCGAATCGCTGCAAAGCGAGGCGAACCTGCGCGACCATCTCAACAAGCCCATCTTCGTGCGCAGCGACGAGGCAGCGCCGCATCGGCCGGTAACGGTTTCGACATCGCCGCCCGCAGCGGTCGCCGACCATCGCATCGGCAGCGAGCCCGTGTTCGGTGAGCAACTGACCTTCGAGCTCGATCGCGCGGAACGCGTGTTGCGCGCTGGCATGTCCGTGCTCCTGCTCGGCGAGACCGGCACCGGCAAGGAAGTGTTCGCGCGCGAGCTGCACCGCCGCCTCGGCAACCGCACGCCGTTCGTCGCGGTCAACTGCGCGGGCTTGCCCGAGAGCCTGATCGAATCGGAATTGTTCGGCTACGACGAAGGTGCGTTCACCGGAGCGAAGCGCCACGGGACGAAAGGCCTGTTGCGCGAGGCCGACGGCGGCGTGCTGTTCCTCGACGAGATCGGCGATATGCCGCTCGCTGCGCAGACGCGCCTGCTGCGCGTGCTGCAGGAGCGCGAGGTCACGCCGCTCGGCGGGGGCAAACCGGTCAAGGTCGATTTCACCGTCATCGCCGCGACCAACCGCAATCTCAATGTCGGCACGCTCGAACAGTTCCGTTCGGACCTGTTCTTCCGCATCGCGCACTACACGGTGAATCTGCCCGCGCTGCGCGCATATCCCGATCGCCGCGCGCTGATCGAAACTTTCTGGCGCCGTCTTGCGGCGGCGACGCCGATCGACGCGGCCGCGCTGGATGTCCTCGCAGGCTACGACTGGCCTGGCAACCTGCGCCAGCTCACCGGCATGCTGCGCACGCTGATTGCGCTTGCCGGACCCGGCAGCGCGGTCGGCGCGGACGATCTTCCGCCGATGCTTCGCGAGCAGAGCACCGCGACGGGCATCGGCGGCGCTGCCACTGCGGGTGCGCTCGACGAGATCGCCGAACGCGCGATGCGGCAGGCGCTGGAAAAACATGCCGGCAACGTCTCCGCCGCGGCGCGCAGCCTCGGCGTCAGCCGCAGTACGCTCTATCGGCGCCTGGGCTGAGCGAATCCGCCCCCGGGTGTTTGCGTCACGCGCACAATACCTCTCAGATTCCCAGCACTTTCCGATTGAACGCGTGGTCCGCGCCGCGGCCGGCGAAATCGTCGAAGGTGTGTTCGGTGACGTGGATGATGTGCCTGGCGACGAACGGTGCACCTTCGCGCGCGCCGTCCTCGGGATGCTTCAGCGCGCATTCCCATTCCACAACCGCCCAGCCGGGATAGTCGTACTGTGCGAGCTTGGAGAAGATGCCGGTGAAATCCACCTGGCCGTCGCCGAGCGAGCGAAAGCGTCCCGGACGGTCCACCCAGTCCTGATAGCCACCATAGACGCCCGACTTCCCCGACGGCCGGAACTCGGCATCCTTGACGTGGAAGATGCGGATGAACTCGTGGTAGAAGTCGATGTATTGCAGATAATCGAGCTGCTGCAAGACGAAATGGCTCGGATCGTAGAGTATGCGGCAACGGCGATGATGGCCGGTTGCGGCGAGGAAACGCTCGAACGTCACGCCATCGTGCAGGTCTTCGCCCGGATGGATCTCGTAGCAGACGTCGACGCCGGCGTCATCGAACGCATCGAGAATCGGCAGCCAGCGCCGCGCGAGTTCGGCGAAGCCGTCCGCGACGAGGCCGGCCGGGCGCGGCGGCCACGGATAGAACGTGTGCCACTGCAGCGCACCCGAGAACGTCGCATGCGCGGTCAGGCCGAGATTGCGACTGGCCTGCGCCGCGAAGCGGAGTTGCTCGATCGCCCACTCGGTGCGCTTCTGCGGGTTACCGCGCACCGCTTCCGGCGCGAAGCCGTCGAACAGCAGATCGTAGGCCGGATTCACCGCGACGAGTTGCCCTTGCAGATGCGTCGACAGCTCAGTGATCTGCACACCGCAGGCTTCGATACGGCCCTTGAGCTCGTCGCAGTAGGTCTTGCTCTCGGCGGCACGGCGCAGATCGATGCAGCGCGCGTCCCAGCTCGGGATCTGCACACCTTTGTAGCCGAGCTGCGCCATCCATTTGCAGATGCCTTCGAGCGTGTCGAACGGCGGCTTGTCGCCCATGAACTGGGCGAGAAAAATCGCGGGGCCTTTGATCGTCTTCATGCAAACTCCGTCCACTTCTGTTGCGATTGTGCCGAGCGGATCACTGCGTCGATGAACGCCATGCCGCGCACACCGTCGGCGATGCCGGGGAAATCGTATGCGCGTGGCTCGACTTTCGCGCCGTCAGCGTGCGCGCGCACGCCGCGATAAAACGCGGCGTAAATATTCGCGAATGCTTCGAGATATCCTTCGGGATGCCCCGGTGGCGTGCGCGTGTTGCGCGCCGCGGCTTCGCCGAGATAGGCGGCGCCCGCGCGCAGGATCTGCACCGGCGCATCGAGCGAGCGCAGCACGAGCGAGTTCGGGTCCGCATGCCGCCACTCGATCGATCCCGACTCGCCATAGATGCGCAGCGAGAGATTGTTTTCCTCGCCTGCGGCGATCTGTGTCGCCACGAGCACGCCGCTCGCGCCGTTGTCGAAACGCAGCAGCATCGAGGCGTCGTCATCGAGGCGGCGGCCCGGGATGAACGTGTTCAACATCGCGTCGATCTGGGTGATGCGCAGGCCGCTGACGTACTCAGCCAGGTGTGCCGCATGCGTGCCGATGTCGCCGATCGCACCGCCTGCGCCCGACTTGGTGGGATCGGTGCGCCAGCTCGCCTGCTTCTGCCCGCTGCCTTCGATGTCCGTCGCCAGCCAGCCCTGCGGATATTCGACGTAAATCTTGCGCACCGCACCGATGCGCCCGGCGTTGACGAGCGCACGTGCTTCCTTGATCAGCGGATAGCCGCTGTAGGTATAGGTGACGGCGAGAACACCGCCGCTGCGCTCGACCGCCGCCTGCAGCTCGCGCGCCTCGGCCAGCGAAAAACACAGCGGCTTGTCGACGACGACATGAAAGCCATGTTCGAGCGCGAGTCGAGCCGGTTCGTAGTGCACATGATTCGGCGTGACGACGGCGATGAAATCCATGCGCTTGTCGGCAGGCAGCGCTTTCTCCGCGGCGAACATCTGCGCGTAGCTCGCGTACGCACGCGCCGGATCGACGTGATAAGCCGCTCCGGCCTCGCGCGAGCGTCGCGCATCGCTGCTGAACGCGCCGCAGACCAGTTCGGCTTCGCCGTCCAGTTCCGCGGCGATGCGATGGATGCGGCCGATGAACGAACCGGGGCCGCCGCCGACCAATCCCATGCGTAGCTTGCGCACTCTATGTCCTCATCAAATTGGAAAATTCATCCGCAGTGAGATTACGCCAGGCCGACCTTCTTCAACACTTCGAGCGGCGGCCCATCGAAACTCGCCAGCGGCACGTTGCCGATGAATTGGAGGTCCTTGCGTCCTTCCGGCGTCGTGTAGAAACCGCTTGCGGTCAGGTCGCGATAACGAGCGAAAAATTTGGCCGCTTCAACGAAGCGCGGCTTCGCCTTCGGCAAGTAACAGATGTCGTCGCAGATTGCGTGCAGCTGTTGCGCATCGAGTTCGTGCACAGGCTTGGAGAAGCGCCGACCTGATTCCTTATCGAGCCACTGCAATCCGTTGAGCACGATCGTGCGATCCTTTTGCTGGCCCGGATACGGCGCGCTGATCCATTCGTCGAGGAAATCGACCACGCCCACCGCCGATGCGCTCGGCGACGTGGCGTCCGCGGGAATGATCGCGTCGCAGAGCACGGTTGCAGTGCGGCGTTGCGCGGCGCTGAACGTCAGCGGCCACAGTTCGCCAGGATGATAGACGTTGAGCAGTTTCGGATCCTGCCCGTACGGTTTCGCCGCCACCTTCGCGGGTACCGCGGCGAATACGCCGTGTCCGAGCGGCGCAGCGGCGGCGGCGAGCATCCACTTGATTGTCGTGCGACGATCCATCACAGCTCCTTGCGTTGCATGCGCTCAAGGATATGGTCCGCCACACGCCACGAGTTGGCCATGATGGTGAGCGTCGGATTCTTGTCGGCATTCGACGGGAACGGCGCGCCGTCGGCGAGAAACAGGTTCTTCACATCCCAGGTCTGGCACCACGGGTTGACCACGGAAGTGCGCGCATCGTCGCCCATGATCGCACCGCCGACTTCGTGGATGATGCTGCCGCCCGGCTCGATCGCCTTCGCGCCGTCGGTCTTGACTTCGCCGCGCACGCGTCCGCCCATCGCGGTGATGATGTCGGCGAAAGTCTTCTGCATGTGCGCGGCCTGGCGCGTCTCGTGCTCGGACCACTGCCAGTGGAAGCGCAGCACCGGGATGCCCCACTTGTCCTTCACCTTCGGATCGATCTCGCAGTACGACTTCTCGTTCGGAATCATCTCGCCGCGTCCGGCGAAGCCGACGAACGAGCCGTAATAGCGGCGCGCGTCCTCCTTGAACTTGGCACCGTAGCTGCCGCCGGTAAGCCATTCCAGCCTCGTCGCAGTGCCGACGCCCGGCATGCGCCGGCCGCCGCCGAATTCGATGTGGTAGCCGCGCGCAAAGCCGAGCTTGCCGGCCTCTTTGTACTGCCACCAGGGAACGTACATGTGCAGGCCGGACACGCCTTCCTCGTTGTGCGGCGGCAGGCTTTCGAGCAATGGAATCTGGCCGCCGAGATCGCTGCCGACCGTGTCCATCAGATACTTGCCGACCTTGCCGCTCGAATTGCCGAGGCCGTGCGGAAACTGCGTCGACTTCGAGTTGAGCAGGATGCGCACCGTCTCGCAGGCGCTCGCCGCGAGCACGACCGCGCGGGCGCTGATGGAGATATTCCTGTGCGAGGTCCGGTCGATGAAATGCACGCCCGAGGCGCGGCCGTCCTTGCCAAGGGTGACCTCATTGACCATCGCGTCGGTGACGATGTCGAGCTTGCCGGTTGCCAACGCCGGCGGCAGATGCACGGTCGTCGATTGATAGTTCGCCCGGATCGAGCAGCCTTGTCCGCATGGCGTGGTCCAGAAGCAAGCGCCGCGACGCTTCATGTCGGCGGCGATGATTGCCTGCGCGGCGGGGTTGCCCGGATGCAGCTTCGCCGGCGAATTCTTCCAGTCGAGCTGGCGCGTCAGCACGGCGCGATGGCCGGCAATCACGGGAATGCCGAGCTTGCCCGCGTACTTGTGCACGAGCAGGTCGCTGACCAGCGGCTTTGGCGGCGGCAGCAGACAGCCCTCCGGCGAATCGGGCGTGTTCTCGAGTCCATCGTTCGCGCCGTAGACGCCGATGAGCATCTCGACCTTGTCGTAGTACGGCGCCATGTCCGCGTAGCCGATCGGCCAGTCGAAGCCGAGGCCGTCGCGCGAGCGCGGCTTGAAGTCGTACGGCCCGTTGCGCAGCGAGATGCGGCCCCAGTGATTGGTGCGGCCGCCGAGCATGCGCGCGCGCCACCAGTCGAAGCGTTGCGTCTCGTCCGTGCTCGCCTGCGTGTACGGCTCACCGGGAACCTGCCAGCCGCCGTCTACCGTGGCGTCGTAGAAGCCGAACGGCTTGTCCGGTGTGCTCGCGCCGCGCAGCGGCGCCATCTCGGGCGTCTGGAACATCGCCGCCTCGGCGACCGGATCGTAGTTGCGGCCGGCCTCAAGCATGAGCACGCGTGCGCCGCCCATGGTCAGCGTGTAGGCCATTTGCCCGCCGCCGGCGCCCGAACCGACGACGATCACGTCATAGTCGGTCTTTGCCGCGACCTCTGCGTTGATGAAAGGCACTGAGTGACTCCAATGGGTGTCGACACGGCGAACCGATCTGCGCATGCCCAGCGACAAATCGGATCGCGTCCGCGTTTATAGCCCAAAAGCGCCTGTACCTGCACGATGTCGTGCATCGCGCGGAGGTTACGGGATGCGATGCTGCGAGCGCAGGTCTCAGAGCACGGCGACGATGGCGCGCGCGACGTCGTCGAGGCGATCATCGGGCAGGCCAGCGACGTTGATGCGGCTGTCGTCGACCATGTAGATCGCGTGTTCGGCGCGCAGGCGATGCACCTGTTCGACGGAGAGGCCCAGGCGCGAGAACATGCCGCGGTGGCGGGCGATGAAATCGAAACGGTTCGAGTCCGAATGCTTGCGCAGGGCTGTGGCGAGGCCTTCACGCAATACGATCATGCGCTCGCGGATCGCATCGACCTCGGCGACCCAGGCCGCACGTCGCGCCGGATCGGTGAGGATGATGCGCACCACGGCGGCACCGTGGTCCGGCGGCATCGAGTAGTTGGCGCGCGCGACCGAGCAGAGCTGCGCATAGGCGATATCGGCCTCGGCGGCGGACGGCGCCAGCAGAATCGCGCAGCCGACGCGGTCGCGATACACCGAGAAGTTCTTCGAGCAGCTCGCGGCGATGACCATGGATGGAACCAGTGTGGCGAGCAGGCGCACGCCCGCGGCGTCGGTATCGAGGCCTTCGCCGAATCCCTGATAGGCGATATCGACGAACGGAAACAGCTTCTTCTCGACAATGAGTTCGCCGATCTCGCGCCACTGCTCGAGCGTAAGGTTCGCGCCGGTCGGATTGTGGCAGCAACCGTGCAGCAGGACGACGTCGTCGGGCTTCGCCTGCGCGAGCGCGGCAAGCATCGCCTCGAAGCGCACCGTGCCGGTGGCCGCATCGAAGTAGGGATACGAAACGTGCTTGAGACCCGAGGCTTCGATCATCGGAATATGGTTGGGCCAGGTCGGGTCGGAGACCCACACCGTGGCATCCGACCGTGCGCGGCGCAGCAGTTCAAACAAGATGCGCAGCGCGCCGGAACCGCCAGGTGCCTGGATCGCACGCACTCGCGCAGCGGGTGCGGCATCACCCAAGACCAACTCCGTCATCTTCGTGTCGAACGCCGTGTCGCCGGCAAGGCCGAGATAGGTTTTCGTCGTCTGCTCGGCGAACAGCACCTGCTCCGCGTCGCGCACCGACTGCATGATCGGCGTGCGGCCTTCGCGGTCCTTGTAGACGCCGACGCCGAGGTCGACCTTGTGCTGGCGCGGATCGTCGCGCAACAGCGCGATCAGGGCGAGGATCTTGTCAGGCGCGGGCGAAGTCAGGGTCTCGAACATGAGGGTGGTCGCAATCGATTCGGGAAATGGATGGATGGGTCGACGCTCAGGCGACGACGGCTTCGGCCGTTGCGGCCTGCGCGGCGAACATCTGCTTGATCTGTTTCGCTGCCTCGCGGCCGTCGAGCACGGCGCGCACGACGAGGTCGGCGCCGCGCCACATGTCGCCGCCGGCGAACACTTTCGGATTCGTCGTCTGCAACGGCAGGCAGCCGGCGCCGCCGAGGACGATCTTGCCGTTCGTGGCGAACTCGATGCCGTTGGCCGTCGCCCATTGCGGCGGCTCGGGCAGGAAGCCGAAGGCGAGGATGACGACGTCGGCCGGCAGTACTTCCTCGCTGCCCGGGACCAGCTCCGAACGCGGGCGGCCGTTGCCATCGTCGACGAGACGCGTTTCGCCGACGCGCACGCCGATGACGCCCTTCGCATTGCCGAGAATCTCAAGCGGCTGACGCTGGAACAGAAAGTCGACGCCTTCGTCGCGGCTGTATTTCACTTCGCGGCGCGAACCGGGCATGTTCGCTTCGTCGCGACGATAGACGAGGGTGACGCTTTCGGCGTCGTGACGCACGCTGGTGCGCACGCAGTCCATCGAAGTATCGCCGCCGCCGAGCACGACGACGCGCTTGCCGAGCAGTTCGGGAAGGACGGCATCGCCGTAAGCCAGCGGGCCAGGGATGGTCCGCCCGCGCAGTCCGCTTGCGGACTGTGGCGGAGCCGAGTCCGGACTTGCTCCGGATTCGGCGAGTCGAACTGGGTCAGGATGACCCATGTTCGACCCGGCGTGCAGCAGGCGACGCATGTTCGCGATCAGGAACGGCAGCGCCGCGTGCACGCCGGGCAGGGTCTGTCCGGGCAGCTTGCCGTCGACGAACTGGTAGGCGCCGGTGCCGAGGAAGACCGCGTCGTAGTCCTGGGTCAGCGTGGCGAAATCGATGTCCCTTCCGATCTCGATGTTGAGGCGGAACTTCACGCCCATGCCTTCGAGCACGCTGCGGCGCGTGTCGACGATTTTCTTGTCGAGCTTGAACGGCGGGATGCCGAACGTGAGCAGGCCGCCGATCTCCTCGTAACGATCGAACACCTCGACCGCGTGGCCCGCGCGCGCGAGCACGTCGGCGGCGGCGAGTCCGGCCGGACCGGCACCCACGACCGCGATGCGCTTGCCCGACGCTTCGACGTCGTCGAGCTTCGGCCGCCAGCCACGTTTGAACGCCTCGTCGGTGATCGAGCGTTCGATCGCGCCGATCGTGACCGCGCCGAAGCCGGTCTCGAGCGTGCAAGCCTGCTCGCAGAGACGGTCCTGCGGGCAGATGCGGCCGCAGATCTCGGGCAGCGGATTGGTCTCGTGCATCAGCGCCGCGGCGTCCTCGACGCGACCTTCGCGCGCAAGTTCGAGCCAGCGCGGAATGTGATTGTGCAGCGGGCAGCCCCACGAGCAGTACGGATTGCCGCAGTCGATGCAGCGCGAGGCCTGCTCGGTGATCTGCTCGCCGGTGAACGCGGTGTGGATCTCGCCATAGCCGAGTACGCGCACGGGC